>Ga0153915_10000095_pt1 | contig 77900 bp, 129 predicted proteins | sample Opewatmetagenome_2_FD_107003 | JGI IMG/M metagenome (GOLD analysis project Ga0153915, IMG submission 107003) | Freshwater wetland microbial communities from Ohio, USA - Open water 3 Core 3 Depth 3 metaG | ecosystem: Environmental > Aquatic > Freshwater > Wetlands | place: USA: Ohio, Lake Erie...
AATGATGAATCTTGTGGTCTTTTTACACCTGATATATCTTCTATCATTTTCATTTTTTCTATTTTTTTATTAGGACTAATAGAAGTAGCATACTTCCATATTGATTTTCTTTTTTGACCTATGTTATAAACTCCATAGGCATTATTAATAATAAGTATACTTATTTTCTTAGCTATAGTATTTACAGGTTCACGAGAAGAATAAGCATCAGTAAATGCTACATCTCTATGCCATTCTTTAGGACTAAAAGCACATCGAATTATTAAGTATTGATTTTCATTTAATTGTCTTACTATACCCTCTCCAGCTAATTTACTCCATCCATACCTATTAACAGGAAATACATCATCATCTTCACTATAATTTCCATAATTACCTTTATAAATATATTCAGTAGAAATATATACAATTTTTTTAATATATCCTATAGCTACAAATTCTGATAGATATCCTGTACCTATAATATTAGTATTTATTGTATTACACACTATATCACTATCATCAATCATAAAGTTTTTTAATACATATTCAGGATGATGATGCTCTATTTTATTTTGATTTATTAATGCGGCACAATGAATACATACATCATAAGGTATTTTACAATGAGATACTAGATACCTATTAACAGACTCTAAATTAGTAATATCTAATTCATCATGAGTAGGGCAATCAGCATCAGGAAACAATACATGTAACTCTGATCCTAATTGTCCTGATGCTCCTACTATTAATATTCTCATTTTAGATTATCCTTATTCTGAATAGCACTTAATACTGTTTTAGCTTCATAGTTAATATCTTCTTCGGTTAATCCATGCCATAATCCAATCCATAGCATATTGGTCATTATTTTATTAGTCATATCTAAATCATAATAAATACAATCTTTAATTTGATTAGAACAAGGTTGTGCTAATATATTTCCAGCAAATAATAATCTAGTTCCTATACCTTTACTATCAAGTTCTTTAATTACCTTTTGTCTATCTACAGTATCAGGTAATAATAATGGGTATCCAAAATAAGAAGGATCATAAGTAGAATAATAATTAGCTTTATCATCATGGTTACTAAAGAAAAATAATGAGTATTCTTCAAGTACTTCTTGTAGTAAACTAAAATTTCTTTTTCTAATGTCAATATATGCATCAAGTTTATCTAATTGAGAGTAAAGTAAAGCCGCACTAGGATTAGTCATTTTTAAGTTATACCCAAAATGATTGTATACAAACTTATGATCAAATCCTACAGGTAATTGTCCATCAAGCCCAGGTTCATAAGTATGATCAAATCTATATCCACATTGGTTATCTTGACCAGGGGAACAATTACATTCTTTTCCCCAATCACGCAATGATTGTACAATTTTATTAATTAATGGATCATCAGTAGCTATAGCCCCACCTTCACCAGAATTATGAACAGACATTCCACTTCCTGTCATAAAATTTTCATATCCAGCAACACTAATATCATATACAAACCCATTTATACAATCAATTTCTTCTATTTTAGTTATTTTTGCTTGAGTCATATCCCCATAAAGTCTTTTTAAAGTATGATTACCTCTAAAACCTTTTGAATCTAAAATACTTTTATTAGAATAAGATATTTTATAATTTTTTTTACAATTAGATATATACTCTTTCTTTGTTCCCTTATTAAATACTTTTTTTATTTCTGATTCTTCATTCCATAAAGGTTGAATTCCTAAAGATAAAAGTAAATAAAATATTCCTGTAGCTAATTCTTTACTAATTGTTTTTGCTTCTTTATAAATAGTATCTTTACAAATAAAATTATTCAATTTATGTATTGTACCATCCCCACAATAGTACCCATTTAAAAACTCTTTTTTTATTTCTTTAGTAGAATTAAATATAAAAGAAGGTACTTTTTTATTAATAGCACCTCTGCCACAATACTTTAATAAAAATTCATATAATGCTTTATTAGAAGCAACCATATTTATTCCATTTTCAGTTTCTTTTTTATTAAAAATAGAGAATTTAAAATCTCCAAAATCTTTTATAGCATTATTAATCTTATTTAACCAATCACTTTCTTTTTTATGTAAAGATAAAATTATATTATAATTTCCTGATTTTTTATTTTTATTAAAACTTCCTTCTGCAACAAATAACCCTAGAAACCAAGAAAATTCTTTAGTAATATCTATATTTTTGATATAGGACTCCCAATTTCCTTTTTTATATAATTTAATATCTATATCTTTTTTTTCAGGTAATAAAGGAATATTTTTTGGTAGTAAAATATAATCCCCTTTTTTAAAATTAGAAGTTTCTTTACCTTTAATTTCATCATTTTCTAAATAATACAAATTATGAGATGAAGTTACTGTTACATTTCTTCCTGTTTGTACTGTTATTTTATATAATTTTTCTTTACATTCATGTTTAATTACTCCTGTAATAGGTTGATAAGATAATTTACCATCACTATTAAATACAATTGCTTCACTATTTTCATATAAACTATTATATTCTACATAATCTCCAATCTTTACAATTTTTAATTCATTTTTATTTCTAATATAGATGTATTCATCATAAGGTAAACTTGTAACATGGTGAGCAGGATAAAAAGAATAAGTGGAAACTTGACCAAAAGTTCCTACTTTTTCTCTCATATATTTTGCTCCCAATGCATCACAACAATCTTCTATTAAAAACAAATCATATTTTTCACATACACTTAGTACTTCATTAACATTAAAAGGAATTCCTAATGTATGTGCTAAGAAGATACCCTTAACATTATCATTAATATCACATGCTCGCTTTAATTGTTCAATATTAATTCCTAACTTTGAGTCTACATCACAAAAAATAGGAATGCATCCTGATTGAATAATAGGGCTAATAGTTGTAGGAAATCCACAAGCTACAGTAATTACTTTATCTCCCTTATTAAGTCTCCATTTTTCATGCATTAATGGAGAAGTAAAAGCCATAAAAGCAAGTAGATTAGCTGAACTTCCACTATTACATAATGATATATATTTTAATCCTAGATAATTACTTAATTTATCCTCTGTCATTTTTACATATTTTCCTCCACATACTTCACCTGACATAATAGCATCAATCATTGTTATTTTGTCTTTATCAGTTAATACCATTCCACTATTTTGTATATACTTTCTTTTTTGTTCCATTATAGGTTTCCTTGATCATCTTCATCAAAAGCATCTTCAAATTCATCATAATCATCATCATTACCTTCTGCATAACTAGTATCCACATATTCAGAAAAGTTTGTATCTAATATCTTAAAATAAAAAATACCATTATTAAACTCATACTCTATTTTTTGTCCACATTTTACATCAAAAATTAATCCAGCACTTTTAATATAGTCATCTATACTTTCAATATACTCTTTTTTCTATAATTCTTTAGAAACAAGTCCTAATACACCAGCATCAACAGGATATCTATCATGTTGTGTTCCTGAATATTCTCCATCCCCATAAGATGTATTTGATACAATAAAAAATCCATCATTAACTATAAATTCACCATCACTATATCCATGTGTATCTCCCCATATTTTATCATAGATATCATCATCCATTATATAACAAATATCACCAAAGTAAATTGTAGTATCATGATCAATAGTTAATATTTTACGCATTATTTTCCTTCCTTTCTAATTTAAATAAAACCCAATACCTTTTGTATTTTTTCCAGAATAAAAAGTAATACCAAATAAACACCCATGATAAAATCTATTAATTTTTCCAAAATTAGAATTTTGATCATACTGTACCCATAAAGGATGTAACATTAATTTATGAAAAAAATCTATATCAACAAATAAAGGAAAATCAGTAATATCTTCATTTTTAAATAATTCTATATTAAAATTATCAAAAAAATCTTCTAATTTTTGAAGGGATTTTTGTAATGTTAATATAACTTCTGAATTTGTATCCTCTTTTTTTAATTCTAATAAATCATTCTTTAAAATATTAACATTATCAAAAAACATTATTTTCCTTCCTTTAATAAGTCTACCTCATATAGAAAACCTTTTCCTACAGGAGTACCTAACCATTGTATTATAGTTGCTACTATTTTAAGTTCATGTTCAGATAAGTATTTTTCTGGTATATTAGGATTCCCTAATTTACCATAATCAACAGAAGAACCATAGACAAGTAAGTCCCAAAAGTTTTTATTTTGTTTTATATATTTATTAAATATTTCATTTAACTTACATTCATCAGCATTATAAGGATCATCAGGATTTAATCTATGTGATCTATACCCTACAATTTTTTTATTCATGATGCTTCCTTAATTCCTTATAGTAATAAATAATTATAATTAATTATCTTTTTTATTTATATAATGTTCATCACATAAACATTGTACCCATGAAGTATCTCTTACTGATCCTAACTTTCCACATACCTCACAAGTAATAGATGATAATGTTTCTGCATAGTAAATAGCAGAGTTAATAGCACTAACTATTCTATCTACTCTGGAATCATCAGCATTAGTATTAAATTGATAACTAATATAAAAATGTAATGTACCAAATTTTTCTTTAACTTGATCAACAATAATTCCATCAGGAATTATATCTCTATTCCTTTCTAATATATATTGCAATACCATACAAAGAGCATATATTAATTGATACCATCCATCACCACATTCAAATCCAAAAGCTAAACATGATTCTCGTGGAGATTTATTTCTATTTCTAAATAATTCAGAAAAATCAGTACATAATTTTTTATCTAATTCTTCAGTCATATTATTTCTCCTTACTAACCTTTGTCATAAGTTCAATAATAGTTTTATTACTAATATCATTAAAGGCATCTTTAAATGATACATATTTATTATCAGCTAAACTAAATTGTAATGATGGATACACACAATTCTTCATATTCCATATAGCCATTTCTTTTCTATTAATAAAACTATCCCTTAAAGATAGATAATCTGTAAAGTCACATGCTAATTTATTAATAACTTTATTATAACTATCTTTTATTTCTAATATAATTTCCTTAAATTCTGGAAAATAATTTAGAAATTCATCTAGTTCACCTAATTTAATTAAATCTATAGCTCTAGATACTGATACCCCACCTTCCCCTTTTAGATGGTGTACAGCTACATAAGCAGGAGACTTGATCTTTACTCGATTAAAATTACCATCTACAGCTACATATCCTTCTTCACTAAAAGGAAGTATAAAAGCCGCATTAATACAATCCTCTAATGAATGTAATGGATATTGATTAGGAATAGGAAATAATTCTGCTAATTTATGATTACCTATGTATTCTTCTTGATAAGTAATATTATTTCTAACACCAATAAAAGTTATATCAATTTCATTATGAGGAACTACTACTTTATTGTATGGTGAAGTAAGCTCAAACATATAGGTATTATCAATAGTGAATACTTGATACCAATTTTCTCTTTTTATATATTTATCAAATGCTACTAATGCTAATTCTCCAAAACTATGGTAAGGCATAGCATCACCGAATGATTCTATTTCAGCATCATAAGCATCAATAGTACCATTAGTAGCAATATTCCAACCATCATAATAATATAATTTAATTAATGATCCATCTATTTTAGTTAATACCCTAGTAGTAGACCAATCCAATTCTGGACAATAAGACTCACCATAATTCCCGAATTTATTATAAGGGTAGCAAACTACTCTCCATGTATCTACTTCAAGTATAATCCCTCTACACTCTCTTACTAGAGGATTACTAAAATCTGAAGCTATTTGATTATACTTAAATAATCGTAATTTACCTTTTTCTTTAATATCAATACAATATGGTTTTTCTGATAGTAATTCTGCATAGTTATTAGGATGATCTAATAGGAATTGTTGTAATTGTAACATTGTAGAAACCTCTTTTATAGAGTTTTTATTACTCTTTTTTGCACACTACTTATATACAGGTTATTAAAACCTATATTATTATGATTAAAATAATATTTAATACCTTTTCTTATACTATCCATATCTTTCTTATCTAATATTGATAAATAAATTTTTTTAGCTTCATTCATACACCATCCTACTAATTCATAATTACTATTAAAAACAATAGTAGTACTATCAGGATGATCATGTAAAGTACTTATTAATGCTCCTATTATTTTCTTTTCAGTAAGCATTAAAAATCCTTATGCTTAATCTTAGTTATAATTCTCTCACCTTTTCTATTAAATATATCTACAATAGGAGTTACTACTACTCCTTCAGCTAAGAAATTACCAAATACAGATTTTAATGTTTTAGATTTTATCATTTCTACCCAATCAAGTAGTGTAGCTTCTCCAATAATCTTAACAGTATCAATACCTAGTTTATAAGCTAAATCTACAACATCAAATCTTTTTAATAACCATCCATCAATTACTACATCAAATAGTATAAATGACTGTCCATCAGGGATATAGTTTCCACCACCTTTTTGTATTTTAGCTCCATAGCCTTCACCATATAATGTTACTTTAGCAGTAGAAAAAATTTTATCCATTTGATCAACATTAAACATAGAATGTAGTTTATCTATAAGAAATTGTGGAGTATTAGCATCATTAGTTTTACCATTGAATAGTAATGCTTTAGTTTCCCCATCATAACTAACACGAATATTTGTTCCATCTATTTTTTCAGTCCCTAACCATAAATTATTTTCTAAATACTTATATTCTTCTTGAGCATAATCACCTATAATTATTCTCTTATTTTCATCACGCTTATAGATAGAATTAATCTTCATATATTGACCATTGAATTGATACATTTTAGTACTCCTTATTATCTTCTATTTAAATTTGTACTATAGTTATTTTACCAGATTCCCCTTCCCAATATTTTAGAAAAGAACCTGTATCAATATCTGTAACACATCCAAATTTAACAGGATTTTTAACAATAGTATGTCCAGCATAAACAATATTTATATCTGAAATAAAATGATTATAACTTTTATCTCTTTCCCATAGTATGTATTCTTTTATATTTTGATAATAAGGATTATCAATTTTAATAGCTTCTTTTAATGTATCAACAGTATTAAATTTAGGACACAAAGAATGTAAAATTAATACTTTACCTATATTAATAATTAATGGTAATTGTTCTAATAGTATCCCATATTCTTCTATATATCTTTTATCTATTTCATTACACCACTGACCACCATTACTAAAATGCCAATATTTATCACTAGATTTATAATACCAACATTGTAAAAACATATCTTCATGATTTCCCATAACGGGGTGAAACCAAGGCTTTTTAATATATTCTAATGATTTATTAGATTCTGGTCCTCTATCAGCTAGATCACCTACACAAAATAGTCTATCTTTAGTAATATCAAAATTAATTTTTGCTAATTCTTCTTCAAGATCAGAGTAACAACCATGAATATCTCCACATACAAAATCTTTACCTATATTGTTTATAGGGTACTCAATAAATCCATTCATTATTTTACCTCATTAACTATTAATAATTTTTCTATATCTGTATTTCCATCATAGCCACACTGTGAACAAATCCCTGATATTACATTAATAGCATAGTTTTCTAAACCACATTTAGGACAATGAGTTAAAAATAATTTATTATTTTTACCAATAAAACCAAATTTAGGATTCATTATTGTTCCTTAAATAATTTTAATAACAGTATCATACTATCAGTGTATTGTCAATAATAAAAGTAAAAACCCTCTAGAATGGGAGGTAATCATTGTAGAGGGTTTAGACATTTTTTACATTATTATTAAATTATTTATTACATAAGATTTTTAACTTTATTGTATAATTCTTGATATTGATCTTTATCTAAATTTTGTATCCATTTAATAGAATTATCAGCACCTTGCCCTACTTTTTCTTCACCATAAGTATACCAAGCACCTTTCTTATCTATTACTCCTTTATCTACAGCTAAAGAAAGTAAATCAGCATATTTGTTTATACCTTTACCAAATTCAAGTAAGAACTCTCGTTTACGGAAAGGAGGAGCTAACTTATTTTTAACAATTTTTATTTTTATTTTATTAGCAGTAGCATCATCATCATCATTTTTTCCACCACCTATAGTTTCAATTTTACGCACATCTAATCTTTGTGAAGAATAAAATTTTAATGCATTTCCGCCACTTGTAACTTCTGGTGATCCAAACATAACACCAATTTTACAGTTATGAGTTAAATATTGTTCTACTGTAAATAAACTATCATTTTCTACTTCAATATCTATAGCATCAATTACAATGTTTTCTAATTCTTTTATTTCTGTAAATCTATTACTAGATATTAAATTAATGTATTTAGTATCTTCCATATATTTTAAAAATTCAATCATAGCAATTCTATCAAAATTTAATTTTTTATATAAACACATATTAAACTTTTTATAATCATAAAAATCAGTTATATTTTTATTTAATTTTTTCATATCTTGAACTATAAGATATCCTAGAGAATAAGGTACAACATCATATTTACCTCTAGCATTAATATTTTTAATAAAACTTTCTGATATCTTTTGCTTCGTTGGTTCAGCAAATCCTATATCTTTACTAAATTTAACAGCATCACAACCACTAATATATAAGTAGTTACCTCTTATATCAGAAAAAATTCCTAAATAATAAAGGATATTACTTATTTGTATTAAACTATCTTTATTTTCATTTGTAAAAATAAATTGACTTCCATTATTTTTTGGAGTATAAAAATGATGAGTATCAAAAAAACAACCCCTGATGAAAGATATAATTACTGATTTTCTTGATTCATAAATTAATTTAGGAACATCCTTAAATTTTCCATATCTTTTTAATCCTAATGCTTTAAAAAAATCTAAATATATTTTTCCATTCAAATTAATATGCCTATACTCTTTATGAATTGAAACTTCTGGAAATAATTTTTTAGTATATTCTTGTATTAAATTAAATCTTTCTTCATTTTTTTCTGACCATATAATACCATAAGTAGATTTATTATCAAAATCTAACATTGACCCATCAGAATAGTATGTTCCCATAATAAATGCTAAATCTTCATTTAATACTGTAGGTAATTGTTTTATTCTACATTCTTTAGGTAAATTATTAATAATATTTTTAATAATATCTTCTAAATTAAAGTATGGAACATTATTAGAAATAGCATTTGAATTAATAATAGGTTGAATTAACCAATCTTTAACTTTAATATCTTTAGCTAATTTTACTTCATAACCATTATTAGAAATTACTGGTTGTTTATGATTTTCACTTATTTTAAAATCAGGTCTATATTTTGATTTTATTTTAATTCCATCAATTTTTCCAGAATTGTAGATATCTAATACTTTTTTATCATATATAAAGCTATTTTTTTTAATATCTCCAAAATATGATAACTTACCATCAATTAAACACATCATACTTTTATCTACACATCTTAATTGATTGATAAAAATTAATGTAGTTTTTGTTTTAGATAATTTAGCAGTTAATTTTCGTAATGCTTGACTCATTAGCCTTGCCTGGAGGCCTATGTGGGAGTCGCCCATGTCGCCTTCGATTTCAGCTTGTGGAGTTAAAGCCGCTACAGAATCTATAACAATAATATTAACAACACCAGAGTCAATTAAATCTTCAGTAATACCTAATGCTTGTTCACCACTATCAGGTTGTGATATCCATAGTGAATCAATATCTACCCCTAAATTTTTAGCATAGATAGGGTCTAATGCATGTTCAGCATCAACAAAGGCCGCTATTCCTCCTCTACGTTGAATAGCCGCAACAGCATGTAAAGCTACAGTAGTTTTTCCAGAACTTTCAGGACCATAGATTTCAATAACTCTTCCTTGACCGAAACCACCACCTAAAATATCATCAAGTCCTAATATGTCTGTACTTTCCATAGGGAACTTTTGAATATTAGTCCCATCTAAACATACTAAAGAATTTTTACCATATTTTTTTTCAATACCCTCAATGGATTTAGATAGTATCTCTAATTTAGCTTTTTTATCAGCAGGGACTTCTTTTTTTTCTTCAACTTTCTCTTTAGCTTTTTTTACTTTACCCTTATTTTCTTCTTCTAAAACAATAGTACTTATCTCTACACCATCACTCAATCTGTAACTCCTTTATTATGTATCAAAATTATAATAAACAAATAAACCTAAAGATTCATAAAATTTAACAAGTCTTTTTACATCTACCCCATATTCTTTTGAAACCGCATATATTATAATTTTTAATGTAGGATACTGTTTACTAATTATTGCTACTGCACTTGTAAGTAAACTACGAGCAAATCCTTGTCCACGATATTTAGGGTCTACATAAAGATTATGAATTTCAACACAATCATATTCAATACCATTCTTATCTTCTTCAGTACAGAAATCCCAATAGACATATCCTTTATGTGTTTCAATTAATCCACCTGATATAGTTAACATTATTTTTACTCACTATCATCAAAATCAAAATATGAATTTAAATCTCTCATACAACTATCAAATTTTTCAATATTATAATCATTATCAATTCTAATTACATCCATATTATTTTTATCTTTTACTATTGTTGCATATGGTCCTAATATTATATAAATATCTCTTAATATTTCATGTGCTTTTTGTAATGTATTAATTTCAGTTATTAGTTTTTCTATATTACTGAACTCCATCATTTTTATCCTTAATCACTCTTAATACTATATCCATTTTCTTTTAACATTTTCTTAAACATCTTTCTACCCACATTAAAATCTTTATTTACTTTTCTTACTTCAGTAACCAAATATTTTTCTACTTCTTCATTATCAATAAAATTTTGATAATCATTATTAGAATCATAGATATCTACTCCCATATATCTAACTTTTTCATTATTACCATCTGTATGATAATCAAAAGTAAACAAACTATAATTTTCACTTTTATAGTCAATATCATTAAAATACTTTTCATTTAAATTCTTAATTGCTTCTACTATTAAAATATTCATACTAATTACTCCTTAAATTAATTTTAATATTCTTCAAATGGTTTTACACTATTTTTTCTTGATAAATAAGTAACTTTATAATAAGAATCAGGTAAACTAAACATTCCTCCACCATATAAGCCAATACTAAAAGTAACAAAGTAATTATTAATATTATTTACTAGTTCTTGTTTTCTTTTTTCTTTTCTTTCATTTGCATCATTTACTTCTTTTTCTGTATAATGTCCACCTAATTGCCCTATAGAATGTTCTTCATAATCAAATATAGTATTTAATTTATATCTAATACTCCCATCTATAGTTACTAAATCAAATTCTTTATATTTACCATCTACTTCTACCTTTTCACCATTTAACTGTTCTACAATATACCTACAATTTTGTTTTTCTATCTCTCTCCTACCACCATAGCATCCTACATCTACATGATAAGTACAATATGTTTTTATATAAAATGGATTACATCTATACATATAATTACTAAATAGTTTTTCTATAGTATAAACAGTAGCATGTTCTTTAATTTTTGTAAAGTCATAGTCTTGATCAATAGTATACCCTGATTGTTTACCATCTTTATTATAGTAAGGAGTAGTAATATCAGTTTGTTCTAGTTCATCATGATAATATACTTTTGACATTCCTCTAGGTACAATATAAAATTGTTTTCCTAATAGAAATGGAAAGTCTTCATATGTATATATTTTATGTAGGGTAAACCCATTACAAGTTTCTTTAGTAAAACCATAGTACCAATGTGAACCTACTTTTGTCGTTGCTCTATATAGTAAGTAGTTATTTCTAGATAAATAATAAAAATTATCTTGGTCAATAGAGGCTATAGGATTTTGACCATCACCATTGATAATGATATCATATGATCTACCACCATCACCTTTGCATACAAATATACCTACTTCATTTCCTTTATTTAATTCAGAATTCAATATTGACAATACTTCTTCATTATTCATTTTTTGTATCCCATTCTATATAACCATATCCAAAATGGAAATTAGTATACATCCTATTAAAAAAATCATTTTCACTTTCAGTTAAAGCTTGTACCCTATGAGCAAACCATATATAACTTAGTATATCATGAAAAAATTCTACTGATAATATATTATGTTTTTCTTTAAATCTATTAATAGGAAATCCTATAATTTCTAAATCCTTTAATATCACCTTATAGTTTTCTTCAGTATACTCATATTCTTTTAACATGATATCCCTTCTTATTAATCAATATGAATACAAATATTTCCATTTCTCATACTATAGCCAAAGCATAAATTACCATCATCACAAATTAATGCTAAATAATTATTAGGTAAATCTAAACTATTTTTAATTATCTTGTATGAATGTGTACCATACCCTACACCAGTACTTTCGTAGACTATATCAAAATCATCAATAATTAATTTTTTATTTTCTATAAACCATTCAGTAGCTATTTTGTATGTTTCTTTTAACCATTTATAAGTTTCATTATTTATTTTACATTTATCCATTTCATCCTTTGTATATGCCCATGAAGAATATACAGGATGTAAATCTAGTAGTGGTTGATCCATATTATTCCTCCTCTTCTTCTATTTCAACATAATCATCTATAGATTCATAGGTATATACTAACTTATCAATCATTATTAATGGTTGTGCTAAATAGTATCCTTCTGGAATAAAAGTATCATCAACTTTTTTATTATAATGATGATATCTATCATTTAATGGTCCACCTACACAATGAAGAATACCACTAATAGTATCTAACTGTTCTTTATATTCATCCATTATTAATTCTAATTTTCTAATCATTAATTGTTGTTCTATAATTAATTTATCTTTTTCATTCATTCTTTTTTACCTTTTATATCAGGTTCAGCATGACATAACTCATCAGGCCAATGTAAACTTTTTTTTAAGTAATTTCCTGCTAAAGCGGCATCTTTACATTGTTCTACTGTTTTACCATAAGTAGTAATATGTTGTTGTCCTGATTTTGGATCATAACCAAAGATAACAATTTCATCATAATTACTTTTTTCTGAAATTTCTTTTGCTAAACTAATAGGGATATCCATCATAAATATTTTTTCCATTCATTATTGATAGCTTCCATAACAAATTCACCTAATGCATCTTGTAAATCTTCAGGTTTATACTCACTTTTAATATATTGTATCATTCCCCATCATTCCTTTTTTATAGAAAACTACTTTCTAAAATTAGGTCTTTTTCGGTAGAGGAATGATAACTTCCTCTAGTTAGAATATTTAAAGCCGCATTATAATCTGCATCTGCTTCAAATCCACAACTTTTACATTGGTATTTCTCTCCTTGACGGTTTGATTTATCAACTTCACCACAATTTGAACAAATTTGACTTGTATAAGCTGGATTTACTTTTATCAATTGAAAACCTTTCTCTTGACTTCGTATCTCCAGCAAGTCTAAAACTTGGTTATAAGCAAAATATTGTTGTATATTTAATTGTTTTCTACTCAATTTAGATTTATATCTAAGTAATTTTAAATCTTCACATACTATTTTCTGTACATCATCATATTCATTTAGAAATAAATTAATATTCCTATTTATTGAATCCTTCTTATACTTTAAATACTGACTATAATTTTTACTTCCTCGTACTTTATTAGAAAGTTTATTATAAATACTTTCCATTTCTTTACCATAATAGTCTTCATTTGAAGAGGATATCAATTTTTTATATCCTAAGTCAATACCTATAATTGGACCAACAGATTTTTTTATAGTATCCTCTTTTTCAAACATAAAAATAAATTCAAATTGTCCATTACAATTCTTTTTTAAAAATACTGTTTTTCTTCTATTCCAATCTTTGTATTTATTATATTGCTTATGATATTTAATGGGTAGATTTATTTGTATAGCTCGATGTTTATTCTCATAAAAATAAGGTAATTTTAATCCTACAAATTCATTAAATTCTTTAGAATCAGTACTAAAATTAAATTGACGTTCATCTATAGGAATAGTAATATTTTTTAATTGTATTTTAATTCTTTTCATATAGTTTATATTTAGTTCACTAAATTTTTTATTAGTAAATTGACTATGAATTCCTTTTTTAATAAAAATAGCATACAATTTTTGATATTTCTTAAATGTTCTGTTTTTAGTATATTTTAAATTACTTCTTATTATTTCAGAAGCTTGTTTATATAATATTGATTTATAGTGAGAATGACTCAATCTAATTGTAGGTAATTCTTTACAGGATAATAATTTTTTAAAAGGTAAATTACCATTAAGAATTAATTTAATATATTCAGTTAAATCACTATTATAATCAGTATATAGTTTTTCAAGTAAAGCTAACTTTTGAGTATTACTAAATTTAAGTGTTACTTTACTTGACCTTACCATATCCTTAAATCCTTATTACTATATAGTTAAAAACTTTTATATTAACCCTTTTTTCTATACTTTACTATTTTTTACTATAAAATCAATAAACTATCTGTATCCTCTAATATCTACCATCATTTAATTATTATTATCATAATATAAAATATTTTAGTATTTCACTCTTGATTTTAGTGTCCATACTACCATCCTATTTCTTTAGAAATTGTAGGAGTCATACCGCCAAAGGATTGAAATCTAACCATAAAATAATCTGATAATTCTTTAGTAATGAATATTTCATCACCAGCAGGAGAAAACCTATAATAATATGCTAATTGATAATGATTCATACTATCAATTTTAGTTTTTAGTTCATTAATTCTTTCTATAGTCATTATATATACCATTTATCATAATTTAATTCTTCAATTTTATTTTGAAGACCTAGATTGTTTATAAATTCTTGAATACCTTTAGGATTCCTATCAAAATCCCAAAAATTACCTTCAAAAATACATTTACCATCTTTACATATTCTCATCATTTCACATTTGGAATCATAAATTATATCAATCATTTTAATATTTCTCTTTCTTGATCTCTATAGTAACAGGTTTATCAGATTCAAAAATAACTTTACCATCTACTATTACTTTTGATAATTCTCTTTCTTTATACATACTAATAACATCAGTAAATAAATAATTATTAAAATCAGTAATTAAGTAAGGAGTACCTTTACCTTCAAAATAACCAACACAAAATACTTCTTTTCTTTCAAAAAGATTTGCATATTGACTACTAACATCAACTCTAGGTGCTAATCCTTGTGATAAATATTTATAAATTTCAGGATGACAGTTAAGATAATTCTTAATATTTACAGTTTCAACTTCTTTCATAGTATACCCCTTTTATTTCTAATAAAAAATATTATACATAAATTACTAATTTTGTCAATAGTTATCCTTCATAATACATCCAATGAAATCCACCAGCTTTATTTATTTCTCCTCTACAACAAGCTCCAATACTTGTTCTATTAACTTTTGTTATTTTTGAAGCTTCATGTATAGATTCATAAACAATATTAGTTTCAATATATAAAACTTTTTTTGAGTTCACATTCAAGTTCCCTCTTTTACCATACATATGATTTTTTTCACCTAATTGTGCTATAGACATTTTATCTTTATGTTCTTTAGTAAATTTTTTACCTTTTCTTAATATACTCATTTTTGTTTTTGTTTCTTCTGAAGCTTTTTTTCCTAATTTTGTTTTTCTCATTTTTTCTTTAGATTTTTCAGTATGACTTCTTCCTAACCATATTTTATTTCCTTTTTTAATTCTTCTTAAATTGTCTTTAACTTTTTCTGATCTTGGTTTCCCTAATTTTGATAAACTTATTTTTAATTTTGCTTCTTCAGTTAAACCTCCATTAGTACCTCCTTCTTTCATATTGTACCCATATTCTTTATTTAGTGTCTTATAGAAACTAATGTAGAAACATTCCAAAATATTTAGAATTAATTGATCTTTTCTATTTATGTTTGATAATATCTCAAATTTAAAATTATCTTTTCCATAAGTAATCCAAGATTTTTGTAGATGTTTATTATAATGCTTATTATTATTTAATAATTTTTTATGATCTTTCCATCTATTATCAATATTTATGCTTTGACCTATATACTTTTTATTATTAATTAAATTAGTAATACAGTAAATCCCAATAATTTTTTCCATTATTTTTCCCTTTTAAGTGGTTCCCGCCACTAATACAAATAGTTAAAAAATTAAAAGAGTTAGCTTAAAATTATTAATTTCGAGCAACAGGCGGGAACCTGCTGTCCTCTTCTAATTTATAAAGTTTTATCAATATTATTAAAGGAAATTCCCTCCATTCCTAAAAATCCTGCTACTAATCTTTTAGTTACTAGTTGTCTTTTATGAATAAAAGAACTTAAAATTAAATCCCCTAGTTCATTTTCTTGTATTGCTAATAATCTTTTCATTTTTGTTTGTCTTTTACAAATTACATTAAAATTTTTATTTTCATACATGTCAATACCATAAATTAGTAATAAATAATCTTTTCCTCTTACTTTAAGAGAAGGCTGTATCATATATCCATTTTGAGCATATTGCCTTTGTACTAATGGTTTAAATACAAAACCTTCACCACCATTTTCAGTATACTCTATCCATGAACTAATACAATTATTTATTGATTTAGGATCATTAAGATTTACATGAATAGACTCTACACATTTAAACTTATCATTTTCAATTGATCGAATGTATCCTAATTTTTCAATGTTGTCAAGTTCTTTCCCTAATATCCAATCATACTTATTACCAACTTTATCCCCTAATGCTAATATATTAAATACTCTGCAATATGGTTCTTCTTCTGCAATATAATTCTGTAATGACTGCATATATTTATCTACATTAATTAATCCATTAACATCTTTTTTAATTGTTCTATCTATAGTAGCACATTCTCCTATACCTTGGAACTTATTTCTAATTAACCATTTTCCTTTTAATGACCATGGCATCATTTCAGTATCAAGTATAGTAACGTCATATTCTAATTGATCTACTATTGAATCATAGAATTCTTGATCCATACTATCATCATCAAAAAATTTATTACCATTACGAGTATTAATATAAATCAATTTATCCATATTAAAATCTTTAGCTATATCTAATGATTTAAATAGTAATATATGTGCTCGACTACCCATGTACTTCTTTTCTGCTACAAGTTCAGTTATTCCCCTTGATCTATAATAATCAAAAACTGTAGTAGGGTATTCTAGATAATCATTATGATCCTTACTAAAGTCTACAGGAGGAACAGTAGGAGCAATATAAAATATATTAGCACTATTAGTAAGGAATGCTCGATTAGAGTATCCATTAGAAATCTCTTTACCCTCTATGATATAATCACTAACAGGTAAATATATTTGAGAATGAAAACTAGATGTTTTATAACTAAAAGGTAACTTTCTATTAGGATCAGAATTAGCAATTACAGCTAATATAGATGGAGTATCATAATAAGGTACTCCACATCCAGGCATATTTGCTCCATCAAGAATCCAACTATGAATAATACTTTCTTTTTTATCTTCTGCTAGTTCAATTCCAGCATAACTAATTTCATATTTATTTTTTTCAAAATAACTACTAACTTCACTTTTGAATTGATCCCATGTAAACTCTATTTTATGCCCTTTATCCCTATAACCATTATTTCCTTGAATCTTTCCACTATCAAATAATTTTGAATTGTAATCATAATTAGGAGTAGTTAATATTATTACTTTAGGATTAATTACATTTATAATAAAATCCATTAATTGTTTTCTTTCATGGTCATCAAAATGCTCTATGATTTCAGATAACAATACAATATCTATAGATTGTGGTAGTATTGATACATTAGGATATAGTAAATTCATTTGATAAAAATGAATATGCTTAAATTTATCTAATCCTCTTCCTGCTTTTTCTGATGCATCATAAGCATAGATATCAAAAGGAATATTTTCATCTTTTAATTTATCATTTATCATTACTGATAATCTACCATTAGCACAACCATAATCAATAATATTTAAATGTTCTGTTACTACTTGTTTTTCTTTTTGCATTAAACTGTAGTACATTACTACCTGATCACTAATCCATTTATGTCGTAATTGATGTAATGTAGTAAAATCAATATATAGTTGTTCCTTTACTACCTCTTGATCATCATCAATATCAATTACTGATTCTATAAATTTTTTCTCTAATGACTTATTACTTCTGCATAATGTACGAATAATATTTTTAGTATAACTATTATCACTTTCTAACCATTGACACATTTTGATATACTTATCTATTTGTTCATCAGAAATAGGAAACATATTATAATTAAAAGTAGAGTATAAACAAATCATAAATACTTTCTGTAATGCTACCTGTAATGTACTTTTAATGGTTAGATGTAATCCATAAGCTACATCAAAATTATCATATGTTTTAAATACATTAAAACCTAATGAACTAAAGACATTATGAATATCTCCAAAATCACATAAAAATGGTCCTATATCAAAACATATATACCTTTCTCTAATGGATTCATCTTTAAGAACTGTACCCTTATTCATAAAATTAATAATTTCATCTTTATAATTATTAGTAAAAGCAGAACGTAAACACTCATAGATTGAATTTAAAAAATATGGAGTAACCCCATATAACTGATATGAATTATATACTTCTTCATTTCTTTCTTTTAGTGTAGGAAGTAATTCAGTGAAACTTAAATTAGAAGTAATACTATACACATTTCCTAAGTATTCTCCTCTTATTTTATTTTTATCATAAATTGATCCTGGCTTTTTGCATAAAAGGTATGAGAATATTGAATCATTTTCCTCACCAGAATAAATATTAAAAAACATATGTTACCTACCTTTAATTTAAGTATGATAATGGAAATCTTGATATAATAGAATATAGATTAGGAGTTACATAATCTTTAGCTTCTTCCATAGTAACATACATAAAATTATCAACTTCTGGACTATTACTATTATCAATAAGGGAATTACATTTTAAACTAGATGTAGAAAGTAACCAATTAGAACTATTGTTAGGATTCCAAAATTTTAATTCATATAAAACTAAGAATTTACCCCTAGTATAAGAATGAATACCTAAAAAATTAATAGAAGAATCATATATATGTCTATTAATATTTGTTTCTTCATATAATTCTCGTGAAGCACATTCTAAATAACTTTCATTATCTTCTTTTATACCTTTTGGGATATCCCACCTAGAAGGATTAGAATTAGTTACATGACAAATTAAGAATTTTTTGGTATCGTGTACTAAAGTTCCACATGTATAGATCATAATACCTTCTTTATTAAAAATATTTATTGAATTGTATCAGAAATAATTAGTCTAGTCTAGTCCATAGGTTTTGATCTTATTAGCAATACCATATTTTATACAATCTTTAGCTGTAAAATATTTTTCCTCATATTTTAATTTTATATCTAACATTGATTTAGGTATTCTAGTTTCTTTTTCATATATTGATTTCATAGAGTTATTAAATTTAATAGCATAGTCAAGATCATCTTCACTATCACCAAGTTTAGGATCATCATTAGAAGTTCCATGACAAGAATGTATTAAAAATAATGATGATGGTGATACATATCTATTTTCTCCTGCTAGATAAAGTAATGTACTAGCAGAACAACAATACCCATTTATGTATGTATTTACTGTTATAGGACAAGTTTTAATATAGTCATAAGCTCCACATGGATCACCACCTAGTGAGTCTATCACTATATTTATTTCATCAAAATCTCTCATAGCAATTATTTCCATCATATATAATTGTAAATGATAAAAGGATACTCTATCTAATTCATCATAGAAAAAGATAGTATTATCTTTTTTATATACTGATATTAGTTCTTCTTTTGATGATCGATCAGCCATAACAATAATAGTTAATCAAATTTAATTTCTGATAACTTTATATTTTTCATTTGTTCATCCCTATATTCTTTTGTACAATTTTGACTATAAGTAGGAATCTCTAGGTTTAATCTTAATATTTTATTTTGATATTCTTTTGTTTCTTCTAATAGTATACCTTGTAAGTATTCTTTTAATTTTTCTTTAGCAAAATTAATATTAAAAGTATATATACTTAAACTATCTATAGACCAACTATACACTCCTTTTTGAATAATATCTAACTGATTTATTGGCAATCGTTTACTACCATTAATAATATAATTTTTTTCAGTTTTCTTAACATCTAACTTTTCTATAAAATAATGATAATCATGTTTTTCATAAGGATAATATAAATTAACACAATAAATATAATTTTCTTCCATTAGATTTTCCTTTATATAGAGTAATTATGAAAAATATTTCTTCTTACCCATCGTTTAAATTCTTTATAATCATAATATAATGTTTTTATTGTAAATCTTTTTTTAATAATAAGATTCCATATGTTATCTTGTTCACTTCTACATTTTTTCTTACTTATAATTTGATATGTATTTATCCATTGATTTCTACTTCCCCAAGGAACAACAAAAGAATATTCTTCATGTTCTATTTTAACAGTAGGATCATTTACATTATTTTCATAAATTAAATTGTCATATTCTATAGAAACATGAGTAATATCAGGACTTCTTATTAATCTGTCAATAACTTTTTTTGTTATTGTATTATCCCCTAATGGGAAATATAATAATTTATCTAAATCTTCTATTGAAATAATGAATTTATTAACAATTAAATTTTGTGATAATATATAACTATCAACATATTCTTTTGAAAAACAATTATATAGTATCCAATATTCCTTATCTAAAAACCAACAAAGACTTCTAATATTTTCAATAGGAATAATTATACTTTCACAATTTTCTAATATTAATTTTACTTTAATTATCTTTTTTGTAATATACATTATTTACTATCCTTTTGTGGTTTAATAATTCCCCATTCTGTACCATTATAATTAAAATCAATCAATAATTTTTGTGATGTAGCATTAATTTCTATATGTTTAACTTCAATTTCTTTACCATTAATTTTTGATTCATCCATTATAGTACCATCATTTCTTATAGCCCCACAATAACAATTGCGTAAATCTTGTTTACATCTATTATAAACAATAAAATTACAATTAGGACATTTATAAGCAGTAACAGTCATACTCATATACTTTCCCCTATACCAAAATCTTTATACATCTTATGTAATGGACATAAATTAGGATTACAGTTTCCTTCTACATCTTCTTCATTACTTCTATGATTACAGTATACTAACACAGGATCAATTTTATCACCATCATCAGGTTCAAATTGACCAATAAAATATTCACAATCTTGTCCAAAATAAGTAAAACGTTTATAGCTACCTACTAATTTACCATCATCACTATCAAAATAATGTGCCCACATAATTTCTTTATTATTCTTTAAGTAGTTCATTGTATAATCCCAAGAAGAATCATCAAAATCATATTGATAATTTGAATCAAAGTTTGATCCATACCTATGAGTATGATATATCATTGTGTACTTTTTCATATATTATTTACCTTAATTCATAAATAGTATTTAATGTTTCACACTTATTATTAGTAAAATCAATATTTAATATTTTAGAAGATTCTAAATGATGACCACTTTCTATTCGAGGATGCCTTACACAAGTTCCTACTAACATACAAAAATCAGTAATATGCATTATGTCCCAGTCTTTAATTACAGCTATCGGTTTTTGTACATATTCTTGAACAATCTCACCAGTAGTACTATTAATTATTTTAAACCATTTAATTTCTATTAATTTTTTAAGGTTATCAATATAGTGTTCTCTAAATTCGATATCATTCATATTTTCTTGAATTACTGAATTCATAGCACTATTAAATCTTATTAATATACAATTATCATACATTATATTTACTCCTTATCATCATCAAAATATTTATCAAAATCTTTCCAATCAAATCCAAATTTATTAGCCATATTTTCAATATCAACTTTAGCATCTTTAGCATTATTTATTATAGTTTCTTTATAACCTTTATTACTAAAAATTGATTGAAACAATGTATTTGCTCCTAGTATAAAGATTTCATATAGTAGGTTATGTACTCCATCTTCACCATCTTTATATGTAGACTTCTTTATACCAAATTCATATTTACTCTGCATTTCCTTAAACCATATTCCATAGTCTGTAGCTTCTTTTGGGTATAATTTACATCCTTCTTCAGCTTGCCTATATACATACCAAAAATTAGATAGAAAATTTTGTAAATCAGTTTCAATTTCTTGTTTATTCATTTAAATCCAACCTAATTGTTTTGATGCATAGTACATAATGTACAATCCACCAAAGAAAGGAAGTATTTTTAGTAGAAATATATTATAAAATTTAGAAGCTCTAATAAAAAAATTTTGAGCAACAAAGTAACAACCTACAATAAAAAGTGCTGATGCCATATTCATATAATCCTCCTATAAAGTATTAAGGCTTAAATTCATCATCAGATATTTCATCCAATACCCACATTAAAGCTTCTTGTACTCCTTGTTCATAAGTCATAGAAGGATATTTACTTTCTTCTGTTTCTAAATTTAATAAGATATCATTAATATCTTTTTCTGTTTTCATACTATAACTCCTTCATTGCTAATTGGTAATCTTTAAAGTACTGACTACCTTTTTCATCATAACACATTGTACATACATATCCAAAATCGATTATGACCTTTAGTGTAGGTTCTTTTTTACTATTACATATTTTACAAGGAGTATTCCTATTATCATTATTAATGAATACTCCCATTTTACTTTGTCCTTTTATTTCTGTATTTCTCCATATAGATTTTTCTGTTTATATCAATTTTACTAATTTCAATAACTACTAGTAATCCTAAAACTACAATAGGACTCTCATATTTATCATGAAAATGTTTTATTGTCAAGCCTAATCCAAGTTCATGTCTATTCTTCCCCCACTTTAACCCAAAGCCTAATATAGGGAAAATTACAGCATTATCACTATAGGTTTCTATATATTTATTTTTCATTTAGTAGTATCCCTAATAAATCAAATCTTATTGCACTTCTAAATGAAGGAATTTCTTGTTGATTATTAATATAATTATCCATAACAAATTTATGGAACAAATCACAAAAAGTTTTATGATCATCAACAAACTTTTGAGTTAAAGTAATCCCTTCTAGTATTACTTCAATTCCCATTAACCCTATTGAAAGAAATTGATCTTTAGACAATGACACAATATAGTTTAAACAATCTTCTATTTGCTCACTATTTATATAATTACCTATTTTTTTAATTATATCCCATGCTTCATCAGATATATTATCATAAGTATGCATTAATTATTTTCCTTTCTTGTTAACACTTTTAATATATTATCAACTTTTTTATCTATCTGTACATTACTTCCCATAGGCCAATATTCTTTTAGTAATAGGGATATTGTAAGTTTTAAGTCATTCTCATCAATAATGATCATTTTTCTTCTACTTCTTCTTCTAACACTTCTATAGTAATCTTTATTCTTCTACCCTTATAGTTATTTTCAATAAAATTATCAATATTATCATCATCTATATAAAGTCCTTTATCTACATCTGACCAATTACCATATGGATTTCTTCTTACTAATCCATCTAAAGTAGTACTACCAAATTTATAAATAATACTCATTTAGGATAATCCTCCTATCCTATTAATTCTACCCAACAATTCTTTTTACCATTCCATTCACCATCTAATGATGCATCTGCCCAACTATACAAATTTTTCATTGCATCATCAAAGTTTTCTATTTCACTACCATCATCATTTGATGAAGTAGCAATAATATTAAAATCATCAATAAGAAATTGAATATCTTCATTTAATTTATTAGGATCAAAAACACTTAGTTTATCAATTAGTACTTTAGCTAATTGTTGAACTGTTATTTCATGGTTTTTGCATTGTTTCCATTCAATACTAATATCTAATTTTCTAACCCATTGTGCCATTTTATTTACTCCTTTACTTCTTCATAATTAAAGTTTTCATTACCATATTCACCTAGATACCATACTTTATTTAATTCTTTTACCTTACTTTCAGCTTCTTTTAAATTATATAAAGTTGCATCTTTTTTATTTATATAACCTCCATTTGTTCTTTCCCATTCACCTTCTTGATAATACCTTTTATCCCAACCAATTTCATCACAAGTATCTTTATATATTCTATACTTTTTCATTTACCTTCTCCTTATCTCTTAATTAAATATTCTAATTCTACTATTAATGCTTCATTTCTTTCATATGCTGTAGAATGATGATTAGGATACCTAGTATACAGATTAGGAGAATAAATTATATTATTCATCATACCATAAATTCCCCACCAATACTGTATATCAGGATATCTCTTATTATACTCTGGATCACCATTTACAAATCCATATTTTTTAAGTATATTATCAATATAATCATAAATAGGTGTAGACCATTCTTTTAGTCCATCATAAAAACCTTGATGCGAAGCTGTAGATCGTAAACTATAGCAAATTGATAATAGCCCTTGTACATCTTTTATAGCATTATTAGAAACATTTACTATTTTCTTTGTTTCGTTAGTATCATACATATAACTCATTTAAATATTTCCTTTCCTAATATCACTTTCATTTTTTTCATAATCCATTTATTTTTCACATCTTCTAGATATTTATCATAATCATTACCCATTTTTATATAAAAATAATATTCAATACTACTACTGATTTCAGTTAAATAACTATCAGGTAACTCTAGTATTAACTCAAATCTTAATCCTTTTCTATATCCATGAAAGTTATCACCATCATAAATAGATATATTTGCTATCAATTTATCATCATAAATATAGTTTATACTTATACAATTATTATCAAAAGTAGACCAGGTATCAATAATAGTATAATCTATGGGAGATTCCCAATCATAGATATCCTCTTCATGCTTTTTCTCAAGTATTATAGCATTATTATTTTTTAGTAATTCTACTATTGTGCTAATGTTATTCCAATTATTAGAATCCTTGTATTGAATAGGAGCAAAAGTAAGCATTTTTTTCAGAGTAAGAATGTCAATCTTTTTATCTTCCATATAATTTCCCCTTATTTATTTCTATTAATTTCTACAGCACAATCATTACCACCAAAATAAGAATAAAACACCTGCTTATTATTAATAGAAACTGTCACTCTGCCACCATCATAAAAAAATCCTAAATAATTTATTTTATCTGGTAAATTAATACTTTTTTCTTCATTATAACAATCATCTTTCCAATTATTAAAAATTAGTTTACTATTCCCATTTTCTTCTTCATTAACTTTTTCCCATGATATAGAGTTTTCATTATGAATTATTTTATATATATCCCATTTTTTATGCATGGTGTCTCTATATTGTTTAGCACCTTCTAATGAAAATGTAGAAGCATACATAAAAGTAGTATCAGAAGGATATCCACCTGATGTCTCATCAATACGAATAAAATAATTAGTAGCAGAATCTTTTAATATATACTTATCTTCCATATTATTTTTCTCCTTTACCAAATATGTTCAGAAAATAAACAAGGATGCCAATTTTCTTTTACTATTTCTATTCCTTTTATTTTTGTGTAATTTTCATTCCATTTTTGTTCTGAACATTGATTATAATTGAAAGCTTCATAGTATGCTTCTTCTCTAGTTAAAAACTGTAGACTATCATTAATAAACCCTTGTATACAATCTATATGTAATTTTTGTACTACTTCCCATTCTACACCAGCTTTTCTGTATAGGTCTATTAAATTCTTAAAACAAGCTGAATGATTATTTCCTACAAAAACTCTACTATCTACTAATTTAATTGCGGCTGATACTATCATATAAAATTACTTTTTCATTATCAGGAGCATATTGTTTTTTTTCTTCTTCTGTCCAATCAAACTTAATCATTTATTTCTTCTCCTTTTTTACAATTTCAATCTTATTAATAACAGATATGTCATAAACATCATAAAAGGTATTATCCTTACCCCACCACCAAGCAGTAGCTTTTTCATCTGCTAAATACTCTGATTTTGCTTTAATAAAAATTGAACTAATAAAATCTTGTGTGTCATGTCTATAAAAAGATACCTTATACTCATATCCAAAAATTCTATGGTAAATTAACTTAAAAAACTGTGTAGGATGCTTTGTATATTTCTTAATCTCATTCTTTATAATTATATATTTATAATTTACTTCTTTTCTTTCTACAGCATACACAAACCATAACCATTTAAATACATACTGTCCTCTATCAGGACTCCATGACATACATGGCATATAATGAGGAAAGATATAGAATTTGCCATTAGGGTAAAACCTAAATTTAATTTCATTATTACCAGGACGATTATCAAATTTAATCTTCATGTTCTTCCTCTTTTAAGGTAGTCAATAGTAAATTACAAGCTTCATCATCAGTAAGAACTAATTGATTATATTCTTTCATATCTTCAAAAGGTACAGGTTCTCTTATTTTTTTAATTAATTTCATTGCTTTGTTTCTATTCATCTATTTTCCTTTGACTACTATTACATTATGGGTATAATCATAAATAACATCTATTACCTCTGTAGCAGGAGTATAACCCATGAATACTTTTTCTCCTATATGAGGAATATATGAAGGATTTTCTATTACTCTTGCTTTTCTAGTATCACTATCAATAGGAAGGGATAATAAAACATCTATATCATCATAGTATACATCAAGTAAAATCATTGTCATTTGATACTCCTTAATCATCACTCATTTGAACACAATTACAATTAGGACAAGCAAGTAAAGCTACTCTATGTTCTCCCCCATGATAGCTACTATTATCTACTAAAAAAGTTCCATTAATATGTATAAATTTTTTCTTATGATCCTGCATATTACTAATTTTTAAAGCTAATACATTATCATCTTTTTCTTCCCAATCATGAACATAAAAATAATGGCAAACAGGACAAGTAGTCATATATTTCTCCTATATTTTCTTTAATTCTACATACTTCTTTAGTACTTCTACTATATTTTTAGGATTACTAAAACCAGCTTGAACCATTTCCAATGATATTGATTCAAATTTCTTTATTTGCTTATATTGAATTAATGAAGCTTTTAATGCAGGAAGAAAGTCTATGTAGTCTTCTTCTTTTCCAGTATACATCATTATAGGTCGAATATCCATCATTTTGTCAAGAGGATTATTAGTAGTTACCATAGATAAATCAATTCCCATTTTTTCAGCTTTTGATCTACGTCTACCCTCTTGCATAGCCTTTTTTTGTGCTTCAGATACTATCCTCCCCTTTCGCTTATCAGCTTTAGGAAGAGTAGGAGCATTAGGCATAGTAATTGTTTGAATTATAGATTCAGTATGGTATTCTAATACAGATACTTTGGGCTTATTTTTGCTTCCTTTAGGTCTTAACATTTAATTCTCCTTATGTACTGTCATTAGTATATACTTAGGACCATCATGACTATGATCAGCAAAGAAAGCATAAGCTTTTCTATTACCAATATCATTTTCCATTTTTGCCATTTGTCGTAGTCCTGATGGATATGAAGCACAAAGTAGTTTAGGGTATAGATTTCTTTTTTTAGCATCAGTAAGAAAGGAATAAAGTACATCAATGTTGTTAGTAAAAATCATACCATTCATTTAAATCTTCTCCCTCTCATTTTGTTATATCATAGTACACTACGACTAATAATATGTCAATATATAAATAAAAGTATTTTGATTATATTAAATGGAGATTTTAGATTTATACATTGTATATTTAATCAAATAGTCTTGTTTGATAAACACCAGGGGATACCTCTTGAAGTTTAGTACCTGGCATTTTAGATAACCTATCTTTTTCAATTTCAAATTCTTGTTCTGTTAATCGTCTACCATTAACAATATATACCTTATTAACATTAGTATTTTGTACTGTATCACTCATTATAATTTACCCTCTTTATAAAGATTTTCACTAAGTATACTTTGTAGTCTATAATAAGACATTAAAAAAATTAAATCATAGTTAGTTTCATAATCAATAATGTTTTTCATTTCTTCCAATGTCATTAATATAGATTCAGATTTTTCCTCATAAATAGTACCATCTCCAGTAGGTTTACCAATATCATAAGAGGTAAGACCTAAAATATATAAATTACATCTTATATTACTATTCTTCCATATAGGTAATTCTTTTTCTTTTATATACCATTCTAAATCAAAGTCATAAATACCACTTTCTTCTTGAATTTCTCGCATCAACCCATCTTCTATACTTTCATTTTCCTCCACCATTCCTGATAATAAGGTAAAATATTTTTTAACTTCATTATCTTTACAAAAATAAGGAGGACATAATTCAGAACGTACTATAATTTTATTCTCATTTATAAGATAAGGTAATACTATTACTTCTGAACCTTCATTTAAAATTTCATAGGGATATTGTATAGGAGAAATAATTGAAAGAAACTTTCCTTTCCATAGTTGTTTAAATGGTATCATTCTATTTCTCCTAATTAAATAGTTATTTATACATAAAATTGTAATATTTCTTCAATAAATTTTTCTTCCCAATAAGGAATTCTAATTAAGTTAATATTATTATTTTTACAATATTCATTTTTAGTACTATCCCTTTTTTTAATGAGAATAAGATTTTCTTCCCATCCAAATAAATTAATAGCTTCATAGTGCTGTCTACCATCAAATTCTATTAAATACTTTAACTTAACTTTTTCTTTATCTTCAAAAATAGCAAAATCAAAGAATAAGGAATAAACATATTTACAATCCTTAATTTTATATTCCTTAATATAAAAAATATCATTTTTATTTAGATATTGGGTTATTAAAGTTGCTCCTTTTGATTCTTTTCTATTACTAGTACAAATAGAGCATCCAGAATTAAGAATTACCCTTGTTTTTATACTTGTATACCACTCATGACCACATTCTTTATTTTTCCACCATGCTTTTTTATCAGTTTTAGGATAAATTCTTTTAGGATCAAGACCTAATTTATTATTTTTTTCATAATCCCATTCTAATAATAATTCTGGATACTTAAAATATAGAGATTTTTCAATATTATTACAAATAGAATTAGATTTACCAATTTGTATCATTCCACAATCATAACATTGATGTAACTGTATTTTCTTATTCCTTAGTCTTCCACTTAAAATTTCAAATTCTTTTCCACAATCACATCTAACAAGATAAATACATTCCTGTCTTTTAGAATCAACTCCTATTTTTTTTAAAACTAATAATTTATCAAATTTCTGTCCAACTAAATCTTTTTGATATGCTTTACCCATATTTATATAACTACATTTTTTACAACCTTCTCCTAATAAATCTTTAGAAACACTATGCCAGAAATTTCCATGTAAAAAACAAGTGTATTCTACTAAAGTTTTAGTAGTATTATATGTTTCATTAAATAATCCTATAACTCCTTTTTCATTTTTATATCTTCCAGTTAAAATAATAGGATTTTCTTTATTTTTCCAAATTTCATTATGTCTAAAAATAATTTCTTGTTCTGTTAATTTTCTCATAATAAATTAAAATGGTTATTACCCTATTTTTTCAGCAAAATTTAAATCTATACTCATTCTCATACTTACTGAAGGTATTAATTGTAATGAATATGTATAATTAGGAGGAAATATAAAATATGATATTTCTGCTCCTGTAGTTCCTGTAGAAAATTGACCAGGATTTGTACCATAATTTATTAGTCTATCTCTCATTAATGTTTGATATCCAGAAGTACTAATAGTATTTCCTGTATAGAATTTTGATCTAAAAGTATAACCATTAGTATTATATCTATTATAATTTATAGGATTGACTATTGTTCCTGAAACAGTTATTACAGGTCTCTCTTTTAATAAATATTGTACTTGACCTTGAGTTTCTATTACAACCCAAGCTAACATTACACAATCATTAATAGAAACTAATAAATTTAATTCAGTACCTTGAGTAGCTTGTAATGAAATAAATCCATAATATCCATTATTTCTAAAAAATTCATCTGGTGATTCAAAAATAGGCATATTAGATTTAATATCAATAGGGATATCATCAAAAGCTCCCATTATTTATTACCTCTTAAATATACTGTAACAGTACCAGAACTTGATATACTACTAAATTTCATTAAATTACAAGGTATAATTTTTGTACTAATACTAAAGTTAATACCTGAAAAAACTAATGGTCCAATGTGGATATATTCAAAGTGAATACCAGAAATAGTGTTAGTTACATCATTTATATATTTTTGTGAATTATTACTTAATTGAATCTGATAAATAGGATTACCACTTATTACAGTTTGTATTGATATAGAAGAGAAATTACCACTTACTCCTAGTATTTTAGTTCCACTAGGAGTAAGAGTAAATTGATAATTAGAACCTAAATACTCATCATAGAGTATAGACATATATAAATAGTTACTCTTTATAAATAAATATCACTTTTTTACTTTTTTTATTTTTGACCATCTATCATTTTCTTTTTTAATATAAAAAGTAAAATTAGTATAAGGTAAAGAAAAGAAATCTTCTTCTATCTTTTTTCCATTTTCATCTTCATCAGAATATTTAGTTGGTTTTTTTATTATTTCACCTTTTGTTAATATTTCCTTCATGTCAATTGTAGCTAATGATGAGAAATCATGATTAAACATAATAAAAATACTAGACATACTTTCATGTTTTCTATAAGGAATATGAATAGTATCCCAACATTCTTTTTTCCATTTAGGTTCATCCCATACGAATTTTACTTCTACTTCAACTAAAATTTTATTTCCATTGGGATCAATAGAATAAAAATCACCTTTTTTATATAATTCTTTGTCTGACAATACTGATTTATATCCTAATTGATTAAGAAACTTAATAGCTTCAATTTTTGATATTTTATCTGATTGATTATAAGTCTCTCGTGAAAATGTTTTATTCATATTAATCTATAGCTTTAAATTGTCTACGAGGGAACTCCCAATTTCTACGAGTAATATTCCATCCACTTATCTTTGTATAAAAGCCAACAACACGAGTTAAATAATCAGTAATTTCTTTTCCACAAATGGGACATATCTTTTGTTTACCAAAAGAACTATGACCATCTACACATTCACTATATACAGAATTCAAAGCAAAAAGTTCACATCCAGATTTAATAGCATAATCTATTATTTTTTTATTTTGAGTAGTAGTAGTTTTTTCTCCTAAATTAAAGAAACAAATAGAACCACCTGTATATAATTTTTGATATTTACCATCTATTTCCATTCTTTCCCATATTGATTTATCTTCCCATAAAGGAATAAATTGATTAGAATATAATTCATAAGGTACACAACTTTCACCATAAATTAATTTATCAATTTGTGTTAATCTTATCGCCATAGTTTCACCAGGAACTTGTTCTATATTAAATGGTGTTTTTAATTCATTAGTCCAATAAGAAGCTTTATCATTAAGAAGTTTTAATGATTCCTCAATTAAATCTTTATTAAAATCACCAAATTTTTTAAGCATTGTTTCTTTTGTTTCAGTTAATCCAATAATACCATAAGTAGAAAACATTTTTTTTAATTGAATCCAACCTAAAGTCATTAATGGTTGCATTCCTTTATCAATAGTATCTTGTAACATCTTTCTATGAGAATAAAGTATTTTAGTAGCATCATCTATTCTTTCTGATAATATTTTAAAAAATGAATCATAATCAGTAGCTTCAAGAGCTATACGATTAAAATTAATTAATACTACTCTATGAGAACCTAAACTAATAGCACTCCCACCAAAAGAATTTGATAGTCCTCCTAAATTAAACATATCAGCATCACTTAATAATCGACAATTATGTGTTATTACTCCATTAGGTAAAGTAAAATAAGGTTCTTCTTTATTTCTCATTTCAAAACAATATACACTTTCTTTATTATATTCTTTTATTTCTTCAATAGAGTTTATTTTAAAATAAATATTTCCATTTCTAAAAATATATACATTTTCTTGTTTTCTTTTTGATTTTCTATCATACCACCTAATAGAATAAGATGGATAATTTCTATTATAGAAATTATCTCTAATAAATACTTTTTCATTTGTTCTATCTACACAATCAATACAAGAAACTTTACCTAATGAAGTTAATAAAGTTTCCATATTAGAAATTAATTTTTTAGAAGAAGAATAAATTCTATTAGAGTTTCCACCATCTGTTAAATATAATCCTTTTAGGATACCCTTTCTAAAGTCTTTAGATTCTAGTAGACATTCAAGATTTAATTCTTTTTCATAAGAATAATTACCATATACCCAATATTTTATAAAATTATATAAATTAATATCATGAATACAAACATTATAACAATTATTTTTTAATTCATTTTTATAAATATTTTTATTAATCCCCAATTGTTTAAGAGCAATTTCAAATATAGGAATTAACTCTTTATCTTTTTTAAGATTTAAAGAAAAACAAATAATAGTTCCATTATTATCCTTATTTTTATAAGAACTTCCATCTCCTAAATAAGAACCTATTAAAATTCCTTGTTCATAAGTTAAAATACTTTTTTTATTATATCTACCAGGAGTAGACTCATTTAATAGATTATTATTAAATAGTAAGTAATCATCCTCTGTTAATTCACATACTTTTTTATCTTTTTCTAATGTTAGAAAAATATGGTCTTCAGTTACAATCATTTCTTTTTTATTAGATGTGATAATTTTATACATTTTCTTATTTTCTCTATTAACTTTTATAGGATTTCCAAATAACCAATTTCCATTATGAAAAATTCTTAAATTTATTCCATTTTTAGGCATTTCATATACTTCTTTTAATTTTTTTTCTTCTACTCCATTAGTACTATAAATTAATACTTTTGTATCTTCATCAAAACAGCAAGAACTTATTTTATTACCTTCAGAAACATAAGTATGATATCTATAAACATCATGTTTACAATACTCTTTTTCAAAATCTTTATCTACTACATCAATTACACCATTAATATTTTTACGAGAAAGGTTAACTGTTGATACAGGAAAAGTATAAGGCTTTCCATTAGATAGAGGATCACCTTTATCAAAAAAATCCATATATAATTTTTCAAGATAAATAATATATTCAATAATGTAATTAATGTCTATTTTTTCAAAATACCAACCCATATTATCTTTAGCTAATAAATTTTTAAGTTTTTCTCTATCAAATAAAGAGATATTGGTAAAAGGACTTTCAATATTATTTCTTGACATAGGATTATTAACACTATGTACAAAAGTTTGATAGCAATTAATAATATATTTTTGTAATTCTTTAGATTCTTGTAATTGTTCTAAAGTAACTTTTTCTCGATAATAAAGAACATGGCAAATATCAAAAAAGAAAGTACCTATAGCGATAGCCCCTGCTAATTGAGAAGACATTTGATGAATAATTTCTTTTAAAGAATCAATATAACTAGAAACTCTATGAGGAGGATTAGATTTTAATTGCCCAAAAGGAACCCCTTGAATAACAATTTTTGATGCATCAAAAGCCCAACAATAAGGTAATAATAGTTTACCACTATCATGAATAGCTAAAGACATATCATACATTTCACCAGTTAATTTTTTAGCTTCTTTTTTACCATATAAATCTTTAATTTTTCTATATAAAGCTCTATACCCTACCATTTTATATAAAGGAATTGATGATTCATATTGTAATCCAGCTAATGTTTTTCCACTTTTATTAGCATTAGTATCTAAAGAAGTATCTGCTAAATTACTATTTGTTAATAACTCAATATTATTTATAAAGTCAAAATTATCTTTACTTAACCCATGCATTTTTAATATTTTTTCTGTAATATCATCATTCACAATTCCATACTTTTTATATAAAGAATAATTTAAAGTATTCTTTACTCTTTTAACTGAAGCATTAATACCAGAGTCTTCAAACATACTATTCGTTTTCTCCCTTGAATGTATAATAGTTATCAATCGATATTTGATTAAAATTAGAATCATATAACTTTTGATTTTTAGATGCAAAAATTAATTGATTATTTACTTTACCCATACTATTATCTTTTAATTCCTCTATATATTTTCCACATTTATAAAATTGTGCTCCATATATTCCCATATCCATAACTTCATTAATTAAATATCCAGTATAAATACATATATCAAACTTTTTATTACTAAAATTAATGTTTAATAAACTTTTTATAAAATTTCTATTATCAATAAATAAAGGATCACCACCTTCAAATACTATTTTATTTGTATGTTGTTTGTTACATTCCCTTTCTAAAGCAAACCAAAAATCATAATAATCATAATCTTGATCATTTAAATCAATAATTATATCTTTACTTTGTTCACAACTATAATTATAATTTTGAAATTCTTTATTATGACAATTTTTACAATTATGCTCACATCCTAATGTATAAACTACAACAGCATTGTCTTGTGAAGGATAATCTTGCCAAGAAACAGAAAAGGGATAAACTACTTTCATTCTATTATTGGTTTCCCATCTATATCTTGTAGTATTAATGCATTGATACAAAAATTAGTATAAACATCATTACCTATATAAGCTAATGGAAATTTCTGATTTTCTTTAAATTCTATTTTTTGTAATAGTCCTGATTCATAATAATTTGGCTACTTGTTAATATTTTGTATGATACTTTTTTACCTATAAAAGATTCTAATTTCTTTAATTCTTCTTCAAACATAATATTCCTTTTTATTATTTAGTGTATCAGATAATAGTAGTAATGTCAACTAACTGTTAACTATTAAATTAAATTTACTGCTTATTTCCTCTAATGCTGATTTATATCCACCTTTATCATTTTTAATAATTTCTTTTTCCTCATTATATACAAAATCCGCATTGTCTGTAGCAAAAGAATCTGCTAAAGCAATACTAGCTACTACAGCATCAGATAAGTCTTTACCAAAATATCCACATTGAGAAGTTTCCCAATTTTCATTTAGTAAATCAATCCATTCCCCTTGAACATGGTCTACTTTAAATTTTCCTGATTTAGGTGTTTTACTATTAACTAAAGATTTTAAATTATTTTTCATTACTAAGTTTTTACCCATTTTAACTCTTCCAGTTTGTAAGTAAGATACAAAAGACATGTAAGGTTCAGGTGAACGATCTACAGAGAAGTCTATAACATCAATATCATGTCTAATTAATGATTGTTTAGCTGAAGAGGATTGATATTGATCAAAACTAACTTTTTTAATATTAATATTCCCATATTTTACTAAATCTAATATTAAAAATTTAAATGCATCTAGGTTTATATCCTCTTTAGTTCTATAAATAGCTAATGAAAAATCTACAATATATACTTTTTCATTTTTTAGATTACGTTCTATATGTGACATAGCAAAAGCCGCCATATCATGTTTTTCTGCTAAGTCTATTGATATAAATCTTTCAATTTTAGGATTACGATAGAAATCATAGTGATTCCCTTGACCTGAATAAATAAAGAATTTTTTCTTTACTATATCCCATAGTAATCCTTCAGGAGGTAATGATACAGGAGCATGTTCATACATATAAAAATTCTTTAATGATAGTGTAAACATGCTCTCTATTAAATCTATATTTGATATGAATTTAGCATCTGTTCCTGATGGTCTACCACCATAATCTTTTATTACTTTTGATAATCCATCAATAGCTAATTGTTTTATATCAATAGGAAAATCTAATACTTCTTCATTTTTGTATAAATCAGAATTTAATGATTCTTCTTTATCTATTATTCTAGGTGCTTTAGAAGAATTACCTAAATAAACTGAAAAAGTTTCTCCAGTTTTCTCCCAGATTGGAAACAAATTGGGTTGTAATCCCCATTTACTTCCCATTAACCTTAATACACTAGGATCTTTTATACTATCATAATAAATATATCTATCTACAGGATTATTTAAATCATTAGGAGAACTATCTATTATTGTTCTAGCTAAATAATGATTACTAAACCTAGAATAAACACGCCCTTTAGCATCAGTTAATAACCTCATAGCAGTTTCAGATTTCATTCCTTTTTCTTGCATAAAGGCTAACTCTACTAAAGCACAATTAATCATATTTAATCCTAACATATTAGAAGGTTCACTAATAACATGAAAGTGTAAATCACCTACTCTAAATATAGCATTACCTTGTGTAGCAGTTGTATAATATATTGTATCTAAGTCTTCTTTTACTTTTCTTAATAATTGATCTTCTTTTGTACATCTATAAAATTTAGTACTAGTACTCATAGTATTCATTAATGGTTTAATTGTTAAATCTATTGCCATATCTTGTGTTAATGATACTACTCCAGTAACAATATAAGTAGCGGCAGAAAGTTTAAAAAATTGTTTATAATCTCGTAGATAGTAAACTATAGTAGATACATATAATAATATTAATGAACATAACAAACTTTTTCCTGTACCAATAGGATAATATAAAGCTAAATTTCTATATAAAGAGTTAGGATTAAAAAAATCTAAGAATGCTTTTTTAATATGTGGATATAAACTATCAGCAGTTGGACCTATCCAATAATCAGTTAGGAACTCTTCTGGTGACGGAGGTTTACGAGTATAATTAACTTTCCACATATTATTAATGTAATCAGCTTTTTTATCATCACATACTTTTTCATCTAATAATATTATTTTAAAAGCTTCATTTAAACTTTCAATTTCTGATTTTGAAAATATTTCAGACTTTAATATACCCTTTAAATAATCTTTCTCTTTAGAATCCTCAAAATTAGGATGATTTAATACATCCTTTTCCATATCAATTAAATTTTTAAATTCTCTAGTATCCATCACTATCCTTATAAATTAAAAATACTACTACTTAAATAGTAGAATTAATAATTATTTTATTACTATTAAAAATGTCCTTGCATAACTACAAAATAATCATCCATTTTATCAGCTTCAAATTCACCATTTATTTGATTATCACTTATTAGTCTTGCCCAATCAAAATAACCTTCACCATTAACTTTTTCTAATTGTTTCTTTAAATCAGGAAAAAAGTTATCTGCATATTCCTCTACCCATGTTTCAGGATAATTATTACCATAATTACCTATTAACCAATTATCTCTTTTAGCATCATACACTTCTACATTATCAATATAGTCATTAATATTAGTTCCTGAACCAGCATTTTCAATAATAAACCCTGCTTTAATACCAAATTCATCATCAGCAAAAACTTTATCAATAATTTTTTTATCTAATAGTCCTTTTTTATCAGTAAGAATATCTTTCCAATTAATATTACCAGGGGATTCTATACCCTCTACCCATATATCATCAATCCATATTTCTCCTACATCAATTTGTTGTTTACGAATATCTTCCCATGCAGAATCAAAAATAGCATCTAAATCATTAGAATTCTTTTCATCTACATATTGAGTAGATGAACCTATAGAAGATACATACATTACTACTATTTTCTTTTTACTTGACATTAATATAAACTCCTACTTACTTAGCAAAATTAGGACTACGATTAGTAATAAACCTCTTTAATTCATCAATTGTAGGTATTTTCCAATCTTTATTATATTGAGATTTAATGTAATCTTCAGCATCTTTTTTTACTTCTAATGGATTAGTTACCCCATCAAAAAATCCATTATTTTCAGCTTGAACCATTAATGGATTAATCATTTTAGATACCTCTTCTACAGACATGCATTGTCCAGTTTCTTTATTAATAAGATGCTTAGGATCATCTTGTTCTAATAGATAATTAATACCTTTTTTAATCTTATAATTTTCAATATAGTACTCTTTTGTTGTTTCCATAAAATATCCTACTTAAATAGTTAAAAAAATATAAAAAGAAAGATTATTTATAGTTTCTAATAATAATTTCAGATTCCTTTTGATTACTTTTTATAGAAGAATTTCTCATACCATAGGTAACTTCTATTTTATTAATATAAAAATTAGAGTATAAATCTCTAATATAATTAGAATCATCATAAGATAAACACCATTTATGATTACAATTTTTTAAATTTTCATATAAGGTAATATGATTAAAATTATTTTGTAATATCCCTTTTTTTCCATATAATTTCTTTACTGAATAATATGGTGGATCAATATAAATAAAAGTATTATTATTAGTATTATAAAGAAATTTACTATAATCATCATTATTAATTTCTACATTTTTTAATAAAGAAGATGCAAATTTTAATCTTTCAATACTAGAAATTGTAAATCTTTTTTCATATGATTCTTGAGAATACCCTCCTGCTTCTAATATGCCAGAAAAAGTAATTCTATTTAATATAAAAAACAATGTTGCAATTTCTAAATCATTAGTTGAAATAGAAATTTTATTAATAATATAATTATATAAGTCTTTACCATTAGTATACTTATTTTTTAATTCATAGACATTATTATATAATTGATCATAATTTTCCTTTAATTGTTTCCAAAATATAAATAAATATGAATATAAATCATTTACAATAATTTTTGATGGTTTATACTGTTGTAGAACATATAATAAAGAAGAAGCTCCCCCTAGAAAAGGTTCTATATATTCATCAAAATTATCTGGAAAATAAGGTACTATATACTTTAATAATTTTGATTTTCCACCTGGATATCTAAGAGGACTTTTTATATATTTTGTCAACATACACTACCTTTTTCTTTCCTTTTAAGTAATCTAATTTTGGTTCTTCAAATATAATATTCTTTATTTGACAGGGGGGATATATTCTAGCAGTTTTTTCATCACTTTTAATAGTACAAAAAAATACCCAAGAATCTAGTTTTTCTAAAATTGGGTCATGTCGTGGATAATTTTGAAAAACCCAAGATATACCATATTTTTCTCCTTGTCCAGCAGATTGAGATTTTACAGCATAACCAATAGTATCTATATATAAGTCAGAATCAAAACTTTTGCCATACTGATTATATATAGTAAAATCAGGTTCTTCTATAGTAGTAAACTTTCTTTTAAGAATATTATATACTGCTACTTCTCCTAACTTTGATATATAATGATCAAATTTAATTTTATTTATATTATTTTGATTTGTATCAGAATAATTAGTTGTTTTTACAACTTCTTTAGCAAAATCATAACATTTAATTCTATCTTCTTCAGAAAGAGAATAAAGAATAGGTAATTTCCAAGAAAGTAACATATTATTAATATCTTCCATACTTTATTAATTCCTTACTATTTTATAAATAAAGAGCACTTTTTATATAAGTGCTCTTTATTATTTTTTAAATGTATTTTTACTTAATTCTATTAGTATTCAGCACCACAATAAATACATACCTTAGCAGCATTAGGAATTTCCTCTCCGCACTTATCATCTCCGCAAGTAGCCATATCATCAGTATTCCATATAATTTCTTGATTCTCTACATCAATTTTTTTGATTAGTGCTAACTCTTCTGGTTTATTCTTAATTAATTCTAATCCGGGCCATAGTGTAATCATTGTATCAGTAATATCAGTAGCTTTTAATGATTCTACTTCTTTCTTAGGAACTTTCTTAACAGGCTTCTCTTCCTTTACTTCTTTTTCAGGTTCAGTAGGAAGATCATCACCTTCAGGACTATCACTCATTTCCTCTTTGTTTTGTTTAGTTGTAGGTGAACTAGAACCCATGAAATTACTAGTCTCTTTATCCTTTTTTTCTTGTTCCCATAACTCTTTTTCTACTGCTTTTAATTCTACTAATTGTTCATATACATTAGAACCATAAGCTTTATCAACATCTTTAATATATGTTCCTAGTTTCTTTAATATAATACCAGCAGGAGTAGGTTTAGAAACAAAAGGAACATTTTCTAATGAATATCGTTCATAAGCTTTTTCTTCATCAGTTATTTCACCTTCTACAATAACAGAATAGTAATCTTTCTTATCTTTTTCTGACCATCGAGTAATAGCTGTTTTTTCTTCTTTCCAGTAAATTGAAGAATTTGTTTGATCATCTGGACGAGTTTTTTCATCATAACGACGAATTACTAAATCTACATATTCAAAATGATCACCAATCTCTGTACACTTCTTATCAAAGATAGATGAATAAAGAGAACTATGAATTCCATTCTCATAATATACTTTACCATCTTTTTCAGTAGTACACCATGATAGTAATTTAGAATGTTTGTTTTCTTTGCACCAATCATCCATACGATCAATACAATTAATTAATACTACTGATTTAGGATCAAAACCATTTTTAATGGCTGTTTGTTGGTTATTAGTAAGCCATCGAATTAGTAATGGATCACCATCATGATCATATTCAGGACCACCTTTTTTATTATTAAGTTCTTTATTCCACTTATATTTAGCAACAGTTTTCTTTAGATTCCACATAGGCCAATCATTATCTTCTGTATTCCAGATTAATGTAAACCAAGTATTATCATCAGCTTTAATTAATGATCGTTTAATTTGTAATGGATCAGTAGGATTCTTTCTAGTTTCTACTGATTCTCCTAATAGTCTTACAACTACACATTTATTTTGTCCAATATCAACAAATTCATATTTAGGCATTTCAAAAGAACCAAAACCACCTTTTTCATCTAATGCCTTTTTTCTTGCATCTTGAGCCGCCTTAAACCTTTCTTCTCTTGTACTCATACTTTCTCCTTTTTTTGTGCTATGCACTACTTTATTTTTTGCTCTATGAGCATTAATACATAGTTAAAATATAAAATTAATTACATTCTTATAATCATTAGATTGATAAATAATTTGACCTTCATTATTGTAAACCAAAAAGTAATACCCTTTAGACATATCATATTGATAGTAATCAGATAAACAAGCATTTTCTTCTAAAGAAACATCAATAATATAAACCATTATACTATGTTTCTTACAATCAGTTAAAAACTCATTAAAACTTTTACTAATTTCTTGTCCAACACTCCAAATAACTAATGTATAATCATTTTTAAATGTTGTAGGATCAAAAGTTTCTGATGTTAAATACTTCATGGTAATTCTTCTTTATCCCCTTCTTTATTAATATCTTCAATTTCATTCTGACCTTTAAGCATATCACCAAGAATAATAGATAAATAGTCTATAACAGAATAACTTAGTTCTTTAACAGGAATTTCATTATGAAAAGATTTATAATCCTTTCTAAAAAATCCCATTTTTAATATAGACTCTCCATCATCACTTGATTTTAATTCCAATATAATTCTCTGCATACTAGGATGTTCTAGAATTACAGAAAATTGTTGTAATCCTTCATTCAAGATAAGTACCTTCCTTCTAAATAAAATTTCTACTTATAATTTCAACAGTAGGCTTTAATTCATTATGTACATTATAGGTTTCTAATTCTTCACTAATTTGATATCCATCAACACCATTAGTATTTTGTAAATCAATTTTAATAGCATTTACTGATAAATCGTTATCTACTAAGTATAAATTTTGACTAGCACGAGAATTATACATTAAATCATTTGAGTATGCATTACCTCCACATAAAGATGATGATCGATAACTAAAATCAGTTAAACAAGCAGAATGATAATGCCCATAAAAAACACCATGGATAGAAATTCCTTCATATAAATACTTAGTTATTATTTGTGCTATAGACTTATCAATGGTTAATTGAGATTTAAAGTTATGTCCATGTAGTAGTAATGCATTGTAACCATTTTCCATTTTTACTATAGATTGCAAATTATTCTTAGGTTTAATAAACTTAAAATTTGGGTATTTACCACTAAGCATTAAGTTTATATTATTACAAATTAAGTAATCCCAATTTTCAGAACTTAATATATCTGTTGACTCCATCTCTTCATTAATTCTAGACTCATTACCAACACAAAAAGTAAAATATACTTTATATTTTTGTAATAATTCTAGTATTACTTGTTCTAATAGTACTGTTGCTAATAAGGAAGCCCTAACTAAAGAAGAATTTTGTGCTAATTTTTCTGATAACCTTCTTTGAGAATTTACAAGATCGCCACTACACAAAATGTATACAGTAGAACAGTTATAAAAGTCAAGAAGTTTTATAGACTCTGTAACATATTTTTTTAATCTTTTTGAAGCAATATTAAAATCATAACCATTACCAAAACTTTCTTCAGGATATATTAATTCATTTAAATGTAAATCTGATAAATGTATGATACCAATTTTACCACCACTATTTATATTTGTGATATCTCTAATTTTTATTTTAGGTAATTCAATTTTTTTAAGTAAGGATACATACTCACTATAAGTACTTTCTAGTATATTATATAATCTATAACTTTCTCTATTTTCTTTTCGTACTACATTATTTATATCTTGTAACTTTGTTTTTTGTGCATCAAGTTTTACAAAGGATTCTTCTGAAAAATCTAATTGTTCATTATTTCTTATTAATTCTTCATATGCTCTTCTTACTATTCTTTTATAAGATTCTAATGAATAATTACTATTAGTTTCATTAACACAAATTTCATATAAATCATAAATTACTTTTTTATCAAAATTGTTTTCTCTAAGTTTTTGTTTTATCCAACTATAACAATTCATAAATAAATAGTTATCCTCTTTCTTTTTGTATTCCTTCTAGCATTGAATCTAATAAATCCATATTACTTTCTTTATACTTTATTCTAGAATCCATTAATCCTATTAAATTTAATGACTCATAAATTATTCTTAATTTATCCTCTTTGTAATAACACTTTATTTCATTAGACCTTAAATCAATTTCACCTAGTTCTACGACAGTAACAAGATTCCAATTTAATTGTAATTTACCTATTTCTTTTTTAAATTTAGCTTTCCATCCTAAATCTAAATAAGAAATATTATTAATATTAAATATTAATTGATCCATAGTTGAAAATTGATCAATTAATTTTAAGAATAGCTGTTGAGGTAAAGTAGGAATAGCCCCTATAATATTATCTGAAACATCACCATAAAAGCATTTATTAAAACAGATATTAGAGTAGGTAGGCTTATAATTAAATACCTCTTCAAATTTATCTATATCATATATTAATTTATCTTGTAAATAGAGTTGATCAACATTTGTGTTTATTCCTCTAAACCAATCTTGATCCCCACTAATAAGAAGAACATTCTTATCTTTATTTTGGGCGTAATCAATTATATATGAAACATAGTCATCAGCTTCAAGAAATTTTTGTCTGTATATGAAGCTATTATTTCTATAAAAATGTAGTATTAGTTCTAAATTATCTAATGATTTATAAAACCATTCTGGTTGTTCTGCTCTAGTTTTTTTATAGTTTTCATCTAATGATTTTCTATATTTTTGTATAGAAGATTTAGCATTATCAAAAAGCCAATATATTATTAACTCATCATTATTTTCAGCATATTTTTTAATATAGGAATCCATCATCTTAAAGAACATTAATATTCCTTCAAGATGGTATTCCTCTTTACCTTTTTTCACTATTTGTTGACACTCATTTCCATAAGTGGAATGAAACATCATATTATAAACATCAACAATAAATATATTATACTTTTTTTCAATCATAAATATCTAATTGTTCCTTAGTTATTATTTCATTTCCACAAACAGTACAAATATACTTATATTTAGGAGGATAGGTGCATAATACATAATTACTTCTTACTAATTCCCCACCATAATCACAAACTACTTTATCCTTATATTCTGGATATTCTATTTTTACTTTAATTGTTTTCATTCTGTTATATGCTCTTTTAAGAAATCATACACAAAATGTCTAAATGATAAATCAGTGTCTAGTTGATTTGAAAAAGATTCATATGAATCAAAACCCATAAGCTCCATAGGATCATTATTTTTAATTAAATACTTATTAAAATTATTCCATAAATCTGTAAACATAAAAATTATTTATACATCATAGGTAGGTATTAATTACCTATGATGTATTTATTCCTTCCTTTTATCCTAAAACCTTTTTGAATTCATAAGCTTCAAAGAATACCTTTGACATAGATTCAGCATCCTTTTCTAGTTTCTCTAGAAAAGTAGCAGTTGGAATGTGATGAGTCTTAAATCGTAGTTTAAACTTTAGTAATTTATTTGTCTCTAAATCAAGAACATCAAATTCATTAAATCTATGATGAGCACGAATAATTTGATACTTTTGTACCTTAGTAGTATGTACAAGCTTTAATGCATCCTTAACAGATAGTCCATTCTTAATTTCATTCTCCATTTCATCAGGAGTATAAGGAACTACTTTTACTTGAGTAATAGTAGGATAAAAGTATTGTAACTTTTCCTTAATTACTCTAATTTGAGTATGCTTATCAGCAGTAGGATCAACATCTACACTAAAACCATCAATACTTTTACCTTCTTTGATGATTTCAATATAGATTTTACCATTATCAGGAGACAGTGAACTTTTAAGTGTTAGTGGACACTTAGAAAAGAAATTATTCAGCGAAGGCATAAAATCCGCTAGATAATCCTTTAAAGAAACTTGTGCAGTTGTAACCATTTCAGTACTCCTTATAAAAAATATTTTTTAGCCAATATTATTTATTGACTAGTTTACTAGAATAAAGGTATTCATTATAAATCCTATTTATAACAACACAAAAAATATTTAGATCACTATTTTCATAAATTGTAATTGTATCTTCTGGTTTCCATGAAAAAATTTTTAAGGCAGATACAATTAAATCAATATTAAAAGAAAACTCTATTTCTCCAAAGAAAGAATCCATGTCTAATTCACAATTTTTGTTATTAACTTCTATTTTAACTTTAGTATCCTTTATAGTAAGAGAAGCTTTATTGTTAACTTCTTTAGCATAAAACCTTAGATAGTCAAGTTTAGAAATAAAATTTATAACATTAACAGTAAAGTAATTAGAACTAAATAATTTTTTTTGTAAAGAAGTAAATTTTTCTTCAAATAAAGGAAGTACAGATACCTTATCCACAGTAGCATAAATAATATCTATATTAGAGCTAGATACATAAATAGAGTTTTCTTGTCGAGAAATATTAATAGGATAATTAGTATACTTTAATAAATCAATTAATCCACAAGGTAAAATTAATTCTTCTATTGGATTATCAAATATAAAGTCATTAATATAGATACGATACATTGAAGAACTAAATATCTTATTATTTTTTATAAAGGTAAACTTTGCTTGATTATTTTTATCTTCTGCATTAGTAAATCTATTTGCTACTACTAATTGATTATATTGATCTTTATTCTCAATACAATAATTATATTCACTTTTATTATTAAATAATTCCTTTAAAGATTCATACATATATGATTGACTACTATCACTATTAAAAATTCCATGTATATTAGTATCTGTATTATACTTATTATTAGAATCAATCTCTACTTTTGATGAGTAGGGAATTAAATGTAATAAGTCTGCTTTATTTAAAGTCAATACTACATCATTTTTAATTTCTTGTTCTGTTGCTTCTAAATTAATATTAATTCTAATAAACTTATTATCATCATTAATATATAATGCTTTTTCAACAATTGATATTAAACATGTTGGTGTTTCTTTACCAATAGATAATAATGAATCAAAACTCTTTAATGATGTTAAATCTAAAATCATAGTAATCCTTTTTAGTTAATAACTATTTTTAATATAGTAGGATAGTATCATGGATCAAAACGTTTGTCAAGATAGTACATTAGAAAAATTAGAATCTATTAAAGAAAATTTAATATTCATTGTTTGTCGTCCTTATAAAGAAAATTACTATTATTATTCAATCAATAATGTTGATAACTACAAAGTAATTGATAAATATGAATTAAAAAAAATAATTTCATTTCTAGATGCTAAAGATATCAATCAACTAGAAGTAATAGTTACAAGATTTAAAGCATTTGTTTATATTCATGAAAAAAATATCATAAAAGAATTAGTATTAAATGAAGATGAAGCTATAGAGCAAATATTAAAAGATGAAATAATAATTAGTACTATGAAAAAAGAAGCTAATAAAAAAGATACAACAAATAAGTATGAAGATATACTAAATTCAATTAAAAAGAAATTGAAGCACACAAAAACTATTATTAAGAAATTTAATTAGTTAATCTTATTTTATTAAATTCAATAAACTTGGTATTCTCTAATTTTTTTGTACTACTTTTTTTCTTTGTTTTCCTTTTTAGGGGAACAACAAAATCATAACTAAATGGAATAATATTACATTTATATAAATTTGATGTTCCTTCTCTGTAGGTCTTACTTATCCATCCATATAGTTCTAAACGTTTTAATGATCTAAAAACAGTTGATCTAGAAACAAAGGTATCATTAACAATAGTAGATATCCTAGGAAAAGAGTATGAACTTAATCCTTGACGTATTTTTAAGTATGTATAAATGCGAATATCATTTAGATTTAATCTTCTATCTTGAATAAGAGAAATAGGAATAGCACCAGTTTCTATAGAATTAATTATGCTTCCTTTTTTATCCACCATGATTATTTACCTACTTCTATTTTGTTTCAATTAGTATATTAGTCATAAATAGTACTTTATGTCAAGTAGGGTCAATGAGTGTCAAAACAGTGAAAAAGTGTCAGTAGTGACACCCATAATAATTACATTAAGGAAGATTTCAATCACTTCGTTCTTGAAATCCAAATCATTGAAAGGAAATCTAGTTACTAATTGTATGTTCAGTCGCTTCGCTCCTTCACATACAATTAGTAACTATCACAATTTCGCTTCGCTCAATTGCTCATATTATAATTTGATTAATACTAAATTAATTATATAATATTTAATTTTAATTTAATATAAATAATGAAAAGGAATATTAAAGAGGAGGACTACTTGACAAAGAATCTACTTCATGTTATTAGTAATCTCTAATTATAATTGAAATATAATAAAAAAAGGAATATTCTATTGATAATCCCATCAAAGTTTTCAAATTTAGATTTAAGTGATCCTATTTATAGTTATGCTTTAGATCAATTAGTAAATACTAATAATAATCTAAATATAATAGGTTCAGCAGGAACAGGAAAAAGTATATTATTATCTCTTGCTTATGATATGTTAAAAAATCAAGGAAAAAATGTAGTAGTAGTTTGTCCTACTGGAATTGCTTCTTTTAATTTACAAAAAAAAGGTATTCCTGCTGTAACAATTCATAGCTTTTTTAAACTTCCTCCTGCTTCAGTATATAGTTCTGGAATGATTCATATTAATAATAATTTGTATGAATTAATGAATAATATAGATGTATTAATTATAGATGAAGTTTCATTTATGAATTGTTCATTATTAGATTTTATACATGAATTACTATTAAACTATAGGTCAAAACAAGAACAAAATATTCCTAGAATGATTCTTTTTGGAGATCCTTTACAATTAGAGTCTCCAATGGATAAGAAAGATAAAGCAGTAATGAAATATTTTGATGAATTATATGAAGGAAAAATTAATTATTTTAATGCTAACTCTTTTAGAGACTATGGATACAAAGTAATTCAACTAACTAAGATATTTAGACAGTCTAATGAAGTATATCAAAGTATTTTTAATCGTGTACGTCAAGGTACACAAACTAATGAGGATTTAATAATACTAAATGAGCAAGTAATAAGTGAAGAAGAATATTTTAAAAGAAATGAAATGTATTTATATCTCTCCCCTACTAATGCTGGTGCAGATTTAGTAAATAAAAGTTACTATGATATTCTTGAAGGTAGACCAAGAATGTATGAAACATATATTCATGGTGATGTTGATTTAAGTAAAAAGAAGAATATTCATGAAAGAATTTACTTAAAAAAAGATTGTCAAGTTATGTGTTTATTTAATGCTCCTGATGGATCATATGTAAATGGAACTTTAGCTAAAGTAACAAAATTAAATGATGATGATGTAGAAGCCATAAAAGAAAATGGTGAAATTATTACTATTGGTAGGCATCAACTACAAGATTACAAGTATGATTATAATGAAATTACAAAACAAATTACATTAAATAAATGTGGAGATATTGATACATTAGGATGTACATTAGGATTTAGCTTGACCTACCATAAAACACAATCTATGAGTTTAGATACCTATTATATAGACTTAGCGAAAGGAATGTTTGCTAATGGAATGTTATATGTAGCAATTAGCAGAGCTGTTGATTTTACTAAAGTAGGATTATCTAGACCTTTAGCACATCAGGATGTAATTGTGTCAAATGAAGCACTTGAATTTTTAGGTACTATCTAAATTAAGAGGACAGTAGGTTGACGCCTATTGCTAAAATTATTCCAGTTTTAGCTAACTCTTTTATTTTTTTTAACTATATAAAATAAAGTTGCGTCAACAACTTAAAAGGAAAAATTATGGAAGAAAAAGTATTGTTACTTGAAGATCGTAGATTTTATGTTTATATTTATCTAGACCCTAGAAAACCTGGAAATTACAACTATGGTGAATACCATTTTGATTTTGAACCTTTTTATGTTGGTAAAGGAAGTGGATATAGAGCTTGGAGTCATTTGCAATCTTATATGTTAAAAGAAACTGGAAATTTAAGAATTAATAAATTTAGAAAAATTATTAATAATGGATATAAAATAGAACCTATAATAATTAAAACTAATATTTTAGAAAAAGAATCTTTTTATTATGAAAAATTATTAATTAAATTGATAGGAAGATATGATAAAAATAAAGGACCATTAGTTAATCAAACAGATGGTGGAGAGGGTACTTGTGGAACTATTTTTTCTAAAGAAGCTATAGAAAAAATGAGACAAGCTAATTTAGGTAGAAGATATTCCAATGAAATTAATAAGAAAAAAGGAAGAAAAGGAAGATTAGTTTCAGAGGAAACTAAAGAAAAACATAAACAATATAAAGTTTCTGAAGAAGTAAAGAGAAAACAATCTAAAAATAAAGAAGGAAATAAAAATCCTAGATTTGGAAAACCAGCAATGAATAGAGTTAAAGTTATTTATGTAAATGAGAATAAAGAATTTAATTCTTTATTAGAAGCTGGAGAGTACACTAATAGGTGTTCAAGTGATATTCACAAATGTTGTTCTGGAAAAGTAAAATCAATAGGAAGAAATAGTGGAAATAAATTTTATTTTATGTATGTATCAACTTATATTAGTTTATCTAATGAAGAAAAAAAACAATTATTATCTAATTTTGATTTAACACAACAATTTATCTTAAACCATATATAATAATTACCTAAATAAAAATTTTAATTATAAAATATAAGGAGAATAAATAATAATGCATTTTAACGATTATCAGCGAGAGGCTAGGAAGACTGCAATCTATCCTAAAGAATATAAAATAGTTTATCCTTCATTTGGATTGATGGATGAGTTTACTGAATTTGTAGAAAAAGAAGAAGATAGATTTATTAATCATGTTAAAGATATTGAAATTGTAAAAGAAATATTCGATACTTTTTGGTATATTTCTAATTTAATATCTGATATTTATGAAAATAAAAATTGGAATTATAACTTATATAATGTATTTCCTGATAGTGAAATTGATATTAAAGAATATATAATAGAGAATACTTCAGATATTGACAAATGGGATAATCATACTATTTTTAGAAAGATAGGACAAATACAAGGTAAAATAAAAAAGTTATTAAGAAAAGATTATACTGAACTTTCTACAGAAACAATAAATTTTATTATTAATAATATTAAATATATAGGTTACTACTTAATTGATAAAGCTAATATATATGGATATGAAATAGAGGATGGATTACAATTGAATATTGATAAGCTTAAAGATAGACAGGAACGTGGAGTATTAAAAGGGAATGGCGATAATAGATAAAGGAGACAACTATGGCTACTAATGGAAACAAAGTTATTACAGTTTATGATTTAATTGAATATCTTAAGTTACTACCTAATTATAAATTATATATAAATACTACTGGTAGTGATAATATGAATGACTGGTATAATTTAGAGGAGTTTGATCTTATTACTAAAATTGCTACTATTAAAACTCTGATAAATACAGTAGAACAAAGTAGTAATGATGAAAATTATGTTGTTATTAGTTTGGAAGGCTAAAGATGAATACTAATAAACTAACTACAGATAATAATGATCCTGAATTAAGAGTTACTGAACCTGATGGACAATATAAAAAGTATTTAGTATTAAGTGATGAGGAAAGGTCTAAAGGATTTATTCAACCAGTTAGAAGAAGTTATGTACATAAAATTTGTGGTGGATTAACCACAATGGGAAAAGAATTAAGTGAAACCTATGCTAAAAACCCTAATTTCTATTCAGGAACTTATTGTTGTTCTTGTGGTACTCATTTTCCATTAAAAGATACTGATGGTAACTATAATTTTTATTGGGACGATGATGGTACAGGGGTAGGTGAAACCACTACAGAAAAAGAAAGAGAGTATAGTAAAGTAGTAACTAGAGTAGCATTAGAACAAAATAATAGTGAAGCATTATTACAATTACAAAGAAGAAATAGTGTTTATAAAAAATTATTATCCTCTATTGATGACTATTCATCAAGACTTTATGTTAAATTTGATAATAGTGATCAAGTAATTATGCAAGCAATAGGTAAATTAAATTCTTTATTGAAATAAAAGAGGTATATTATGAATCTTTCTATTCCTACTAATGAACTAGAAAAACTATTTACTATTTTTAATGAACATTATTATCAATCAAAACTTGATAAAACAATGATTGTTATTCAATCTATAGGTAAAAAACCTTGCTATGGATTTTTTACCGTAGGAAAAATGTGGAAGGATTCTACAGATAAAGAATTTCATGAAATAACTATTGGTGCAGAGTATCTTAATAGGAATGTCTATGGAATTTGTGTTACACTATTACATGAAATGGTACATGCAATAAATAGTCAATTAGGAATTGTAGATACTTCTGCTAATTATAAATATCATAATAAAAAGTTTCGTGAACAAGCAGAATTAGTAGGACTTGTTTGTAAACATGATACTAAATTTGGATGGGGCATAACAGAGCCTTCAGAAGAATTTATGAAATATATTGATACATTAACTATAAATAAAGATTGTTTCAATATTTTTAGACAAAAGGTAGTAGCATTAAAAGTAGCTAATAATAATAAATTATATAATTATGTTTGTAATTGTGGTGAACAAATTAAAAGTAAATTAGAATTAGATGAATTAAGTATTACTTGTAATAATTGTGGTACTAATTTTAAATTTATGGAAATTAAAAGAGGAAGGAAAAGAAAAGTATGAAAGTAAAACTTTATGCTCAAACTAGGTATGTTGGTAGTAAGGATAGTATAGTAATTGATGTAGATGATGATGATTGGAATAATCTGAATGATAATGAAAAAAATCAGTATATGCAAGATGAATATGAAAGTAGCAATTTAGTTGAATGGGGATGGGAAGAAGTTTAGTTAAAGGAATTTAATTTGAGTACTATTATTGTTAATAAATTACCTATGAAGTATAATACTCCATTAAGTAATAAAAATAAGGAATATTATAATCATTCATTAATTGATGCTGTACAAAAGTATGCTACTGATGTAGGTTATATATTAAATTATAATGAATTTAGAAAAGATAATTATAAATATGAAACAGAAGATGTAATAGCTCAAATGGGAACTAATGTATACATCTCATTAGATAAAGATATAGAATTTTTAAGTTCTATCATAAATGAAAAATATGATTATATATCCTCATTAGGATGCTCATTTTTATATGTATGGCCTAGAATGGAAGTTAATCATCACTCTAATGGGAATATTCAAGTTAAAGATATTTATGGATTAGAATTACTTATTTAATAATAGGAAAAAGCTATGTATAAGTTTAAAGGTAAATCTATAGAAAAAAATGAATATATCTATGGTTCACTTCTTACTATAAATGATAAATATTATATTTATCCTCATGATTATGGAGATTTATCTGATATTGATTTTGGATATGCTTTTGAAGAAGTATATAAAGATTCTGTAGTACCATTAGTAGGATTCGATAGTGATAATAATGAAGTATACCCTGGTGATTATCTTCATAAAGAATCTTATGATAGTTGGGTAATTCAAAATAATTTTAAAATTGAAATTAAGAATAGTATGAATATAAATAGTAGTAATCACTTATTTATTGATGTAGAAGATTTAAAATATAGGAAAAAGTAAGTATGAATAAACTGGTAATTGGAATTGATATGGATAATACTATAAATGATTTTACTAATCAATTTTTAGTATATGCAACAAATTTAGGGTATAAAATTGATGTAAGTAAGGCTAAAAGAATATGGGGTTTAGAAGAATCTATTATAGGATATTCTAAAGAAGACCAATCTGCAATTATGAATAGTATTATGGAAATTGATGATTATTGGACTACAATGAAGGCTATTCCTTATGCTATAGAATATGTAAACTGGTTAGCAGTTAGGGAAGATTGTTATATTGTTACTTCTCCTTGGAGAAATGAAGATAAATTTTATGATACTAAAATACAATGGGTAGAAGAGAAATTACCATTACTAAAAAATAAAATAATATTTTCTCATGATAAATGGAGTTTAGATTTAGATGTAATCATTGATGATAAACCTAAAACACTAGAAAAATGTAATGATGTAGGGATAATAACTATAGGAGTAGACTATCCATATAATAGTAATGTTGATGTAGAATACCGAATGAAGGTCTGGTATAACCTTCCTTGTTATATAAAACAAATAAGACATACACTATCTTATAAAAATAATTTATAATAGAGGTTTATTTATGTATGATGCTATTAGTATTAGGTTTAAAGAATATGAATCAGTATCTAGACAATTTCTAATTAATAAACTTCCAGTAATAGTTAGAATAGATGGTAAAGCGTTCCATACATGGACTAGAAATTTAAATAGTCCTTTTGATTCTGATTTAATGGAGGCAATGAATAAAACTACTGAAATAATATGTAAAGAAATGCAAGGATTCAAATGTGCTTATGTACAATCTGATGAAATATCAATTGTACTTTCAGATATTAGTCATAATGTAAATACTCAAGCATGGTTTAATAATAATAGAGATAAAATAATTAGTATTAGTTCTTCTTTAGCTTCTGCTAATTTTAATTCTATTGTGACTAACTATCCTCATTTAAAACATGAAGCAATAGATAGACATGGATTAGCTTATTTTGATTCTCGTGCTTTTAATTTACCTTTACATGAAGTAGAAAATTACTTAATTTGGAGATACAAAGATTGTGTGCGTAATAGTTTATTTTCAGTAGCACAATTTAATTTTTCTCATAAAGAATTAATGAATAAGAATCAATCTGATGTTCATGAAATGTTGCATACAAAAGGAATCAATTGGGCAACTGATTTTAGTTCATGGGAAAAGAATGGTAGATTTTTTTGGAAACCACATGAAGAAGAAAATAGTGGGTATGCATGGTTAAAAGAAACACCGGACTTTACAGATATTGATTTTAGACAAACAATAGTAAATTTAATACAAGGAGATATTTGGTAATGATTTCTATTAATAAACCAGAAAAATTTATAAATAAATTAATTGTTTTAGAAGGTGAGGATCATTCAACTAAAACAACAATTGGTAATCAACTTAATTATATATTAAATGATCATGGTATTAATTCTATATATACATTTCAACCAGGAGGAAATTGGGATAAAGAGTTAGCTCCACAATTTAGAGCTTATTGCAAAGATAAAAAATATAATTTTGATGATTTAACAATATTATTTCTATTTTTAGCTGATAGGTCTGAACATACTAAAAAATTAATTATTCCATCATTAGATGAAGGTAAAACAGTAATTTGTGATCGATATTGGTTTAGTACAATAGCTTTTCAATTTTGGGGAAATGAATTATTATTTAAGTATACTATGAATGAAGATTTTGCTTATTGGATGAATAGACTTGCTTCTCATTATTGTACTCCTGATTATTCATTATTAATTAATAGAGAACAATCAGAAATACAAAAAGTAAAAAATGATGTTAATGATATCTATGAAACTAAGGATAGTTCATTTAAGAAAAGAGTACATGATGGATACCAACAATTAGTTAATGATGGATTATTAAATAAAGTAAATATTATAGAAAATGATATAGAGGGTACTGTACAAAAAGTTATTAATTTTATTGAGGAAAAATAATAATGCTATCTAATCAAGAATTATATGAATTAACAACTTCAAATAATAATTGGCAAGAGAATTCTATTACGGATACTCAATGGAAACTAGTAACTATAAATGGTCAGAATATATTAGTGTTTCCTCCTACACAAAGTACATTAGATTGGAAACAGAATTTTGATTTTTTTATTGTACCTTATAAAAATATGACAAAAAAATGGTATGCTCATAGAGGATTTTTATTAAAGTATAAATCAGTAAATGATAATATTTTAAATGCAGTAAAAGGACTTGACAATTTAACCATTACTGGATATTCTCAAGGTGCGGCATTAGCAGTATTAGCACATGAGGATATACACTATAATTATCTTAATTTAAATATTAATTCTATAGTATTTGGTTGTCCTAAAGTAGTAACTTGGAATGCTCCTAGTGTGCGATGGTCTACTTTTGTAAGATATAAAAATGGTAATGATATAGTAACTCATGTTCCTCCTAGTATTTTTGGATTTAAATATGTAGGTACTGAAATTAAGGTAGGAGTAAAAAGATTTTTTCTAAGTATAAGGGATCATGCTAATTATTCAGGGAATATTTAATGGAACAACAAAACTTTGATTATAGAATATGTTTTCATAAAATGATTCATAATGAAGAATATTATGAAATACATAAAGTATACTATAAAAAAGATGGAACGATAGATAGAATAATTGATGCTCATCCTATTATAGGGAAAACTATTAGCGATATGAATACTGCATTAGGCATGATGTTATGGGCGGATAAAAAACCCATTATAGATTATAGTACTAAAAAGGAGATAGAATAATTTATAGGGACAGCAAGGCGCTAACCTTGTTGCTAAGGTAATTCCAGCTTTAGCTAACCTATTTTTTAATATTTTTAACTATTTAAAAATAGAAGTCTTTAGCGAGACTTAAAAGGAAAAATTATGGAAAATAGATTTCAAGAGGCATTTAGTAAATTACCATCAGTTGATTTAGAGCATCAAATTCATTTGAATAGGTATATTAAATTTATTAGTAGCAGACTAGAAAGAAAATTTGAATATAAAAAAGGTTTGTGTAAACATCATGTACATCCTGTTTCTTTTGGAGCAAATAAAGGTTTTAAAGAAAAATGGAACATAATTGTACTAACAGAAAGAGAACATTTTATTGCTCATTTAATTCTATATAAATGCTATGGTGGAAAAATGACAAGAGCCTTTTTTATGATGAATAATGGAAAGAATATTTTAAGTGGTAATTATAGTAATTTAAATTCTAAACAATATGAAAAATTAAGAAAAGAGTATACAGAAAAAATAAGTGGAAAAGGTAATCCTATGTATGGTAAAGAAATGAAGGAAATAAATAAAAAATTAAGAAAAATTCTTTGGACAGGTAAAAATAATCCTATGTATAATTCAAAAAGATATAAAAATAAAAATCCTTTCTATGGTGAACATCATACTGAAGAAACTAAGATTAAATTAAAAAAAATAGATAAAACAAAAATAATGAAAAAAGTTATATTATTAAATACTAAAAAAATATTTAATAGTATAACAGAAGCTAGTAAGATAACTAATATAAGTGCTAGTTCCATAATAGGTTGTTGTTCACATAATCCAAAAATTACTTGTACTCATTATGGATATGAAAATTATTATTGGTTATATATAGAAGAGTATGACCCTAATTTTGATTATAGCTATTTATTAGATTCTAAAAAAATTATTTGTATAGAAAAAAATGAAATATTTAATAGTGTAAAAGAATGTTCATTAAAAATGAATATTTCTGAAACATATTTATCATTATGTTGTAATAATAAAGTAGATTCTGCAAAAGGATATCATTTTATGAAGTATAATGCATATAAAGGAAAAAATGATTAATTGTTATTGTAATATGAATACTGGTACTTTTAATTTTAAATTTTCTGAAGATATTCAATATTTTTCTGATATAATTATTTTATTAAGAGAAAATTATCATTGTACTTATAATAAGGTTATTCATGAATGGTTTACACAAAAAGCATTAGTAGCTCAATCTATTATTTTAGATTTAAAAGCATATGATGATGTGTTTATTAGTAAAGAAGATGAAGAACTTATTGAGAATATGATATATCCAAAAGATTTTTCTTATAAAAACATAAAAAAACAAATTAATAATGAATGGTTAAAAAAATTTCCATGCATAATTGGAAAATCACCTTTTGAGAATTATCAAATGGATACTATCAGATTTTCTTTAAATAGAAATAGAGCTATAATATCTTTAGCACCAGGAACAGGTAAAAGTTATATTATGGAAGCAATTATATCCTCTTTAAAGGATATAGGTAATAAAAAAATATTATGGGTTAATAGATTAGAAGGACAAACAACTCAATATTACAAAATATTAAAATTTCTTTCTGATTTTTATAATGAAGAAGATGTAAGTATTGTAGAAACTAATAATAGAGAAATAGAAGACTACTTTAATAAAAAAGTTATTATTACTAACTATACATCATTAAGATTATCAAATGAATATTATTATCATATTAAAAATAAAAAACATAAAAAAGGAAGTAAGCCAGGAAAAGATTATATTGATTTTAGCAAATGGGGTAAACCAGAGGATTTAATATTAATTCTTGATGAAACACAATCTATATGTAACTATTCATCTTTGCAATCTCAAGTAATACAATTTCATAAAAATTATTTTGATACTAGGTATTTAATGTCAGGAAGTATTGGATATAAAATTTTGGATTATTTTGCATTATGTAAAGTATTAATTCCAGAATCTGTTCCTTATTCTTTTTCAGAATTTAGAGACTATCTATCAGTTAGAGGTACTTATGGTAAAGAATTAATTCCTGAACGAGTGAAAAAGTTTAAAGAAAAAGTAATTGATAAAATACAAATTAGTTATGGTGAAGAAGTACTAGATTTAAAACCATTTATTGAAGAAGAAGTATTTATAGATATGTCACCTAAAATGAGAAAAATGTATAAAGATTTTGTTGATGATAAAGTGAATGTAATTGAACATAAAAAAGATAGTGTTAATATTAGTACTATAGAAGCAAATTTTGGATCATTACTATTATTTACTTCTGATCCTATACTACTAAACTTTCCTAATTGGAAATTTACTGAAAATCCTAAAATTGATTATTTAAAATCAATGCTAGAAAGATATATTGATGATGAGGGTAGAAAAGTAGTAGTATGGTCTAATCATCCTATGGTTATTAATGAATTAGGAAAAGTATTTAATAAATATGACCCTATAATTATACATGGTGATGAAAGTACTTCAGTTAAAAGAAAAATGAGAGATAAATTAATACAAGATTTTAGAACTAATAATAATAAGCATCTACTTATATGTTCATATGTACTTAACTCTTCTATTGATTTATATGAAGCTACTAGAGAAGTATATTGGGATAATATTACAGATAATGATAAACGTGATCAATCTAAAAAAAGATTATGGAGATTGGGACAATTAGAATCTGTTAAATCTCATTATTTCCTCTTTGATAAATCAATAGATATATATTGTTATTATGAAATACTATGTAGAAAAAATAAAGTTAGAAATTTATTAATGGAAAAAAACAAACTATCATTAGAAGATTATGCTACAGTATTTAATGCTAAAGCTCAATATTATTGGAAAGATACTGATTGACATTAATCATAAATTTTGATAGAGTATCAAGAAAATAAGTAGGTAAAATAATGTATATTACAGTAAATTATTTAAATAAAAAAGAGTTAGGGATTAATCAGACAGAATTCCAATTATCAGATATTGACACTGATGTCAAGGTTTATGTAAATGGAAAAGATTTTGATTTAGGTGAATACAAAAGTTATTGATCAACTAACTTTATCTGATATTAAAGATATTATTTGTGATAAGGATTATACTGCTAGTGATTTGGATTTAGACATTGAAGATGAAGATGAAATCATTTATGAATATTTTGATAATAAAGATTTATATGATATTATTTCTGATCGCTTTGATGATACTGATGTTTATCATTATATTGAAAAAAGGTTAAGTAAAGATAAAAAAATTGATATTACTAATTTTATTAGTGAAAATGTAATAGTAAATCAACTAAGATTATTAGGGTATGAAATTAAAAAGGAAAATAATTAATGGATTTACCGATAGAAGTTATGGATATTCTTAAAAAATACTCAAGGTATCCTAATAGTGGATATATTAATCCTTATTTTCTTTCAGATATTTCAAATTTACTGAAAACGTATTATCAATTATCAGATGATACTGTTGATACATGGATTTATAATATATTTGGTAGATAATATTTAATTATAAAAAAAGGAAAATAAAGAATGTTGGAAATTAATCAAGAAGAGAAACAGATAGTAGAACTATTACGAGCATTATCATCAGAATCAGAAGAAAGAATATATAACATCCTACTAGCATTAATGAAATATGCATTAATGCAAACTACTGATGGTAAACAGATTACTATCCCTATGTTTGGAGATTTTTTTATCAAGTATAAGGGGGATATAGTAGTTAATGATAAGTTAGAAGCTGATTTAGATTGCTACTTCACTCCTTCTACATTATTAAAAAGATCAATAGGACAATACAAAGATGTAGAAAAAGGTAAATTAGCTATGCAAGATATGGATATTATAAAATATCATAAGTTAAATATTGAACGAATAATAAGAAGCAAAGTAGATTAAGGATACATATATTGAATACTGATGATACTATACTATGGTTTCCTCATTACAAGCCATGTACAAAATGTCAATCAGGGTTTATTATAAATGAAGGAAAAGCAACTAAATGTGAATGTAAAATAATGTATGATACTGAATTATTATTTATTAATGATTTAATTGATAGTAACCTACTACAAGTATTCTCTTCCGAAGCTCAATATACCTTTTTAAAAGAGTATACTATAGATTCATATAGAGGAATTGATAATAATAAAAATAAGGATAAAATAAATAAGTATATATCTAAATTTAATGATAAGTATAATAGTGTCAATCTATTTTTTAGTGGTGAACCAGGAACACAAAAAACTACACTAGCAAAATATATATTATGCTCATTATTAAGACAAAAAAAGAATGGGTATTACATAATTGCTAATGATTTATTTAATACATTAACTAACTCTGAAAGAAATGAAGAAGCTAGAGAAAAATTAAAAGAATTAATCACTAAGGATATATTAATAATTGATGAATTTGATGAAAGCAAAATTACATTATATAACTCTGATTGGAAACAAAAATTTATATTACCTTTTTTAAAGATAAGGTTAGAAACTGTAAGGAAAGCAACTATATTTATTTCAAATAAACTACCTACTGAATTAGGAGAAAAATTTGATGGTGCTATTCAAGATTTAATAGTGAGAGAAACATCAGGTTCAGTATTAATTTTTAATGATAATTATGCTAAATATAAAGATAATATAAAAATAAGTAGCATTTGGGACGATTAACTAATAAAGGTAATTAATGTCTACTAATAATATCAATATCACTATAACAGAAAAACAATTACTTCATGCTTTGTATGATAATCTAAAATTATTAGATACCCTTAGTATAGATGAATTCATTACTGATGTAGCTAATGAATTTTATGGTGTGTTCATTAAACTATATGATTTAAAGTTAGAAGTAATTCCTGAACATATATTAAAATATAAATCAGAATTTATTAAGATAGAAACATTAACTGCTATTATTGATACAAAGTATCAGTTAGATAGTATTGATCAATATGTTAAAGAAATAAAAGAGTATAGTCTATATAAAAATCTAGAAGAAAAGGTATTAAAAGATACTTTATATGAACTAGGTAAAAAGAATACTACTAATAGGTTAGAAATTCTTACTAATTGCTATCAACAGTTTGGTAATACACTACAAAAATTAAAATCTGATAATAATGAGGAAAAGGAGTACTTAACATTTGAAAATTTAATATCTGATCATAAGGAAGTAATAACTGAACGTAGTAAGATTATAAAACAAACTACTGGATGTCCTAATTTTGATCTTTTACTTCCACAGATTGTTCCTGGATTAGTAATAATTGCTGGTTATAGTGGAAGTTGTAAAAGTACATTATTAATGTATTTAGAACGTCAAAGAGTAATAAAAAGATTAAATTGTATAGCAATTAATACTGAAATGGCTAAAACAGCATATAATGATTCTTTATTTCCTTCATTTTTAAAAGTAAATTATTATGATATGCTAGGAATTAATAAAAAAGAAGATATAGATTATGATTATATATTAAGTAGAATGAATGAAATAGAAAATAAATATAGTGGAAAAAGTAATTATCTATATTTAAATAAGTATGATGCTTCAATTGATGATTTAGAAAAATTTGCTATTTTTGCTAGAGAGTTTATGAATTTAGATAAAAGTAAAACTTTGTTTTGTTTCATAGATTTATTATCAATGATAAAAGATTTTAATCTAAGTAAAAGTGGATTTAATAAAGCAGATTCTATTGAATTAGGGGTTAATCGTTTAAATGAATTTTGTTTGAAAAATAATGTATTAACTATAGGAACATTACAATTAAAACGTAAGGATGATACAAAAAGAATTGAAAGATTAGATCAAATTGAAAATTATAGATGTAATGCTTCTGATATAAAGTCATCAGGTTCTTGGGAAGAAAGAGCACGAATAGTTATGTCTGTATTCAATCCTTGGTCAATTGTGCATCGTAATCCTACTTCACAAGTTATTAGAGATTCAATTGATCCTATTATTGATGTAGATATTAATAAAGACAATTATTTTTCTCAATCTGGTAAAAGAATACAATACCTTTATCAAGAAAATTATAAAACTTTTATACCTTATTATAATAATGAAGAAAATAAATAGTTATGATTATAGGTATTTATAAAATAAGTAACAAAGTTAATGGAAAGGTTTATATTGGACAATCTTGGAATATTGAAAAAAGATTTAAAGAACATAGAAAAAGAGAACTTAATAATCATTTAAAAAATGCTTTTAATAAATATGAAATTGAAAATTTTTCTTTTGAAATAATAATGACCTTTAAAAATGGTCCCTTTACTCAAAAATATTTAGATAAATTTGAAGATTATTACATTAAATTTTATGATTCAATGAATAGTAAAAAAGGATATAATAAACGTGAAGGAGGAAGTAATGGAAAGATGTCTAAAGAGTCAAAAATTAAAATAGGTAATGCTAGTAGAGGTGAAAAAAATGCTAATTATGGAAAAAAATTTTCTAAAGAAACCTTATTTAAAATGAGAATAGCTAAATTAGGAATTAAACAATCTGAAGAACTTAAAATAAAAAGAGGAATATATAAAAAAGGAAAAGATAATCCTCACTATGGCATTATTCGTTCTGATGAAACAAAATATAAAATAAAAATTAGTAGAAATAAAATGGCTGTTGTCTGTATAGAGACTAAAGAAAAATTTGATTCTGTAACAGAAGCTAGTAAAAAATATAAAATAGATAAAAAATCAATATTAAATGTTTGTAGAAATATTATCAATTATAATACTGCTGGTGGCTTTCATTGGATGTTTTTAAGTGATTATGATGAAAATAAAATTTATAATTTTAGAAAAAACAAAACAAATGAAATTAAGGTAATAAATATAGATACTATGGAAATTTTTGATTCAATTACAAAAGCCGCTAAAAAATATAATTTATCTATTTCTAATATTCATTCTTGTTGTAATAAAAAACAAAAAACTGCTGGTGGTTATCAATGGATGTACTATATTGAATATTTAAAATTAGGACTTGACAAGAAAAGTATAATATGTTAGAATCTTATATTCATATAATATAAAAAAAGATTACAATACTTATATCAATCTGATTTCAAAACTTTTGTTCCTTATGTAGAAATTAATACTTAGGAGGGTTATTAAATGGATCAATATTTTAAACTACCTCCATTTACTATGTCTGAAATACTATTTCATGACCCTCCTCAATATGATATTATGACTCCTATTAAACTAACAAATGAAGAAATAGTTGATCATTTAGAAAAAGAAAATAAATTATTAAGAAAATCAATAGAGAATTTAAAACAATATTATGGTGTAGAATATTTAGAAGCAGTAAGAGAATTAGAAACATATTTAATTTATTCTAGAATAGAAGTAAAAGAGGAAAAAGATGGATCAAACAATTAAATTACCTGAAGATATTCATATTGAAACTGTAGAATTAGTGGGGGTAGATTCTTTAGGAAGAAAACATGCTATAACTTGTGATATTGCTTTAGAAGATAATAAAGGGTATATAAATTATTATAATCTTCAGGGACAACTTACCACCAATAAAGATTATTTAATTGATGGGCTAGTTACCCATTATAAATGTGCTACTTGTGGTAGTACTTATCCTAAAGAGGAAAGTAGATACTATACAAATAAAATTTGTAGGAAATGTAGAGATATAGAAGAAAAAAATAAAGAGATTGATAAATATAATAGTTTAGAGATAGAAGAAAATCCAGAGTTTCCTATTGTAGATTACATAACTAATAAATATTTCTTTAATTATGAAGATTTAATTGATCAATTAATTGAAAATACAAATTTTTATACTATGAGCTACTTAGGAATTGATGAGTATTTATCTAATTTACACTTTGTTACTGCAAAACCTATGGAAGCTCCTACTATTGATTTAATTGAACTATTAGATGAAAGGGATGATTATTTTAATGATAATGATGATTTATCAAATTTATTAGGGCATACTGATGATGGAGAAAATATAAATAATTTAAATATTTTAGTACAAGAGTCTTTATCTCAAATGTGGAAAAATGGTAGTAAGGTATATACACCTACTAATAAAAGATTTGATATTAAAAAATTAATAAAAATTAGTGATTTAAAAGAAGTGAAAGAATAATCTATGGAAAAGCAAAAGTTATTAAAGAATATTTATATTGCTAAAGATTTTAATAGTATTGTTATAGGCTTAATTTTAGCAAGAGACAAAGATATAGCTAAAGTCTTTTTTGATGGCAAGTATCCTTCTAAAGTAAATTCAATAGAAGAAATAGACATTGAAGATATAGATAAAAAAATACCAGGACAATTATATTTTAATATTATAGAAACAGAAGAGTTATCTATTAATTATAAGGACAAGGTAAGAGTAACTATTCAAAGATAAAGGAGATTACTATGGATAATAAAAAAGAAGAAATTAATGTAGTTTCTAGATTTAAAATAAAAGTTGGTGCTACAGAATTAGAACTAAGTAAGGATGATGCTGAAGCACTATATAATGCACTATTTATTGCATTAGGAAAGAGTCTACCTACTACAATTAATATCCCTTACATTATTAAAGAAATTCCTTATTGGGAACCTTATAAATATAAGTGGAATAATGAACAACCTTATACTATTTATTGTTCTGATAATACAAATAATAGTAAATCATGGTATGCTAATGAAAATGTATCATTGACAATACAATAAAATAATGAAGGAATAAAAATTGATACAACAAAACGTAATATATAGGGTTAAATCTGGTTCACAACTATATGGGACAAGTACCCCGGAAAGTGATATTGACTATGTATCAGTTTTTATTCCTTCTACCTATAACTTACTGTCATTACAATCCTGTGATTTTATAGATATGTCTAGTAAAGGTGCAAAAGAATATAGAAGAAATACTAATCAAGATTGTGATGATCAATCACATTCTTTATCTAGATATTTAAGTTTAGTAGCACATGGTAATCCTAATTTAACTGAAATACTATTTGCTCCTACTAATGTAATTGAACTTGAATTACCTGTTTTTACTGAAATAAAAGAAAATTATAATAAATTACTTTCTACTAAAAAAGTATATGATTCATTTACAGGATTTGCAGTTGCACAAAGAAAAAAATTAGAGTACAAAAGAGTTAGATATGGAGAATTAGAAATAGCATTACAATATATGCAAGATATATTAGGAGATAAATTAGTTGATAATAAATATAAAATGGATCAATGTACAGCAGAAAATTTAAATAGATTACTTCAACATTATAAGGGGAGTAAGAACAATATTGAACATTTTCATGTAGGATTACCATTAAAAATAATATATGAAAAAATAAAATCAGAATATGAAAATTATGGATGGAGATTACATACTGAATCTTTCAAAATCTTAGGTTATGACACAAAATTTGCATCACATACTATTAGACTACTTTTTGAAGGTGAGCAACTATTGTTAAATGGAAAATTAGAATATCCATTACATGATGAAGTATATATTGATATTATGAATATAAAAAATGGAAAACTATCTATTGAAGAATTTAAATCTATGGCTTATAAATATGAAAATAGATGTAGAGAAGCATTAATGAATTCATCATTGCCTTCAAAAACAGATACAAAATGGATAAATAATTGGTTAGTTTCTGTATTAAAAGAATCAATACTAAAGGAGTAATGATGGAAATTAGTACAACCTGTCCTGATTGTGGTACTAAATTTTCTATTAATTTATGTTTAAATACTATAATTGCTAGTGTTCATTGCCCTAATCCATTATGTATGAAAGAAGCTATTGTAGAAGATAATGATGATGAATTCGATGATGAATCTAACTATTTTATTTTATGGACTTAAAGGAGAATTATTTAATGTCTGAAGTTACAAAAATACTACCACAAAATTTTCTTCCTGCAAAAAAGGAAGTAAGTAAATTAGAAAATACTTATTGGTATAATAAACAAACTGATAGTCAAGAAAGAAATGAATCTGATGAAAATTTAGCATTACTTTATCTACTATTAGCTGATTTTGCTTCTTTTGCAGAAAACAAGCAGTATGCATTAGGTGATAAACTATTAATGAAAAAGGGTACTGAAAGTTGGCAAATTATCCTTGGCGAATATGGTAAAAAAGTTGTATATGACTCTGAAGCTTCTTGGATTGAAATTCAAGATATGAATCAAAAAGATTATGAAGAATATACTATTAAAAGCAATAAAGAATATAAGGATAAGAAAGGGTATAAATAATGGCAAAGAAAATACTTAAAAAAAATGTTCATCAATTCTATGACAATGAAAAGAAGATACTTGACAAGAATACTCAAAATGAGTACACTCAATCATTAGAAACTGAAATTGAGCAATATTTTAGATTAAAAGATGTAGTAAACAAAGTACTAAATTCTTGTAAACCTTACTATACTGATGTTCAAAGTACATTAAGAAATATGTGGGAAAAAGAAGTAAGAATAATTACATTAAGAGGAACTATATATAATCATTTAGGTTAATATGAAAAATCTTCCTCATAATATAGCTTTTTTAGAAGAATTAAAATTAATTGATATAGATATTAATACTTACTCTATAGAAAAAATATTAATGTCTTTTTTAGCTTATGTTCAATCTGGTGATCCAGAACATAGAATTGACTCTGCATTAAGAATACTAAATAAAGAAGGTTAATTATGCCCACAATAGAAGTTGATGATGATACTTATAATTTTTTAATAAAGTGTCAAAAAGAGTTAAATGAACAGGACAATAGATGCACAAGCAATGTGATTTTCTTTAATCAATATGAAGATAGAAATTATGCTGAATATCATGATGGTTATCATTCTGATGGTTATGAATGGTATAACCCTAATTGGGATAATGGTGATAGAGGGGTAGAATCAGATGAAGAATTAGTAGATTGTTTATTAGAATATGGATATGAGGAAGAGATAGAAGCTTTAGATATATTATATACTAAAGATATTGAAAATATGATTGATAGTGAAAAACCTACATTAAAAAAATGGTTTATTGATATGCTAGATGAAGATTTACAATATTCAGGACATTCTAAATTAATAGAATATATTGAAGATTACATAGAACAAATTAATGATTCTATAGGTGAAGAAATAGAAGTTACAATTGAAGATTTTGATGCTTGGAAAGATATTACTAAAATTAGTTATAGTAAAAATTATAAAATTGCAGAAAGTGGATTATTTAGTTTCTTTGAGTCCGATATTGCAGAACATAAAAGATTAGATAGTCATAACTATAGAGAAAATACAAGAAGTTTTGGGGGGAGCATACAAAGAACCCCGAGTATGCTTAAACTATTAGAATGGTTAACGAATCAAGATTTTACTAATAAGGAAGTAGTATGATTTCTAAAGAAGATTTTACAATTCAAATGAATAACTTAGTTACTTATAGACAAAAACAAGATGAAAGATTAGAACATTTAAATGCGGCTTTTCCTGATGCTATGAGTATGCTAGATGATGTATCAGAAAGATTATTTGATCAATATGTTTATTTTTTAAGTGCAGAAATGGATGATAGTAATGATTTTATAGGATACTATATTTTTGATAATGACATGGGAAAAAGTAAATTAAAAGTTACTGTAGGTAGTAAAGATTTTATACTTGATAATATTGATGCTCTTTGGAAAGTAATTACTTTTGGTAAGGAGTAATTAATCAATAATATAAGAAAGGATTTTTAATGTATAGTAATGATTTAAGACCATCAAATTTTAATCAAGTCCTTGGTCAAGATACAATAGTAAAAGGAATTCAAAATTATTTTAAAACAAAAACATTACCCTCTGTAATTGGTTTTATTGGAAATTCAGGAGTAGGGAAAACAACATTAGCTAGATTAGTTGCTATGACTATAAATTGTGAAAATCCAACTATAGATGAAAAGGGTAATATTCAACCTTGTGGTAAATGTTTATCTTGTATTGATATTATAGAAGATAAAAATAATTATATTAAATTAATTAGTGGTTCTGATTTATTAGCAGAAACTATCAGGGATTTAGAAGAAAACTATATTAATTATTCTTCCATTTTAGTTAAGAATAAAATTGTTATTATAAATGAAGCTCAAATGGCTCCTCAAGCTTCCTTGAAAAGATTATTAGAACTTATTGAACAAAAACAAAATAATTTATATTGGTTATTAACAAGTACAGATAAAAGTAAATTCAGTAATCTTTCTGGTAAAGATAATCGTTCTCAAGAAATACAAGCATTAAGAAGTAGAATATGCATGTTTAATTTAAAGCCAATATCTACTACTCAAATTGGTAATTATTTGTTTAAGTTAGTTCAAGAATATGATCCAGAAGAAAATAAAGTTCCTGATTCATTTATTGAAAAAGTGTTACCTATTATAGCTGAAAATAGTAATACTAATCTTAGATTAGCTTTAAATGATTTGAATACTTGTTTACTATCAGAAGCTTTTGATGAACAACAAGCTATGGATTTATTAGGATATACTAATACTCAAGAAAATTTATCAATACTATTAGAACTTTGTAATGGCAATAGTAAAGTATTAGTTAGAATAAAAGAATTGGAAGATACTTTCTTATTTGTTCAATATATACTAAAAGTGTTAAATGACAATTATTATAGAAAGATTTCTGGTAAGGTATTTGATAATGAATACCAAGAAAAAACTTATAAAATATTAGTAGAAAGTAAATACTTTGAAAAACTATATAAATTATTTAATGATATCAATATAGAATCTAATGGATTATATAATGGAGCATATACTAATTTTGTGATGTATAAGCTATTGACATTTTGTTCTTACTTTGATAGTGTTCCTAATGGAGTGATTAATAAACCAAAAAAAGTACCTATAAAGAAATAATATGATCTATCGTTATAATAGTACTAGATTAGTAGTAAAAAAGAATAATACAATAAAGAATAAAATGAAAATTTGGGATTTAGATACTTATGTACAATTAGTAAATGCTGATTATTACCATACATCTTATAATGAAAAAGAAAATATAGCTTATATTGTTTCTTTTAGTAGAGGAAAGGATTAAATTAATATGGATAATGCAATACTACAAATTTTAGGTACTTATAGTGACATACTAAAAAAAGAATTTAATAGTACTAATTTAGGACTATTATTTTTTCCTGATGTTGAAAATTATGTTGATACTATTGAACCTATTGATAGTAAACAAAAAATTTGTATAAAAGAATTACATAGTTCTACTGATTTTAGTTTTCATACTTACTTTGATTATTCATCAGAAACAAATTCATTAGATAAGGTGTATTCAGAAATTAATCGTTGTACTATTGGTGGAATTAAATTCTTAAAAGTTATTACTTCTTATTTAGTTAAAGATGATTCATATGATTTTATTATAGCTGAAGATAGTAATATTAAAAAAATTATAGAATTATTAAAGAATAAAAAAGAATTACAAATAAATGCATCATTAAAAGCACCATTAATTGATTTACCAACTGAAGAGTTAAATAGAGATATTTTTGAATTTCTACTTAATCAAGAGTTTGATGATTTCTGTAAAAATTATAATATTAAAAAAAGAAGAGCATTAATATTCTCTGGTCCTCCTGGTAATGGTAAATCACTATCTATTTCTTGGATTAAAAGTAAAGCATTACAAAAGAATATTAAGGTAATTACATATTCCACAGCAGATGAATTTATGGATTCTTATAATGATTTATATGATAATAAAAATAAAAAAATTGTAGTATTAGAAGAGTTTGATACTTACACTCAAGAACGAGCACAAGAATCTGGTACTAAAGTAGAGGGAATGCATTCTAATCCTGTACTAAATGTATTACTTAATTTACTTGATGGTGTTAATGAAGTAACTAATACAGTATTCCTATTTACTACAAATCATATTACTACATTAGATACTGCATTTGTTAGACCTGGAAGAATTGATAGAATTATAGAGTATAAAGCCCCAACACAAGAACAACAGTTAAAGTTTTTTGTAGCATACTTAAATGATTATAACTCTATACTTAATATTTTACTTACTCATATGAATAGAAAAAATATAAGTATTTCATATGCTATGATGAAAGCTATTACTGATACAATTAGGATAAAAGAATTTTGGAATAAACAAGATGATAAGGATATACAATTAACTATTGAAGAAATAGAAGAAATAATAGATCAAGTTATGAATAATAGTAATAAAAAAGAAGAAGTTAAGGATAATAGTAATTATATATTATAATAGGAGAGATATAATGATTTTTGTATTGAATGAATACACCTTGAGTGGTACTACTCTTGTAGGTAATGTACATAACACTGGTATAGAAGCTACTAATTTTGATAAAGCAAAAGAATTACTTAAAGATAAATTAATAAAAAATGAAAATATATGTATTAGTATTAAAGAAGATTCTGAAGAAAAGTTTAGTTATCTTATAACTAACTTCATATTCCCTATAATGGGAACATTAGCTAATAAAGAATTAGAATATATATAATATGTTAGAAGAATCAGATACTAAAGATTATGAAGATTTTGTACAAAAGAAAATAGAATACATTGAACGATATATGAATATTATTAAAAATAAAGAAATAACTCCTCAAATTATTAATCATGCATTAGCTAATCATGGTAATGTATTAAATTGGTTAGATAAAGAATATGATCATATGATAATGGATTATGAATCATTGAAAGAAGACTATCAAGCTGATTTTGATAAATGGGTAATTGAAGCTAGATCAACATTAAATGAAAAAAGAGTTAGTTCTAAATTTGCATCGAATACTGAAATAGAAGGACAAGCTAGGGTATCTCATAGAGAGGAATATATTGCATGGAAACGTAAATTATTAGTATGGGAACATAAAATAAGTTTCTATAAACGATTACGCAATAATTGGGAAGCACAAAGAGATATATTAACTAATTTAGCATGGAATACTCGTGCTGAATTACGAGCATTAAATACAGAAGATTATACTAATAATGTAGAAAAAGAGAAAATGGTTAAAAAGCCATTGGTAAATAAAAATGATAGTTAAGAATATAAACAATTGTAAAAAAAGAAAATTTAGGTCATATTTTCATGAAAGACTTACTAATGAAAAACCTAATAAAATAAATTATACAAATAAATATCTTGGTAATCTTCTTTATGGTAGTAGTAAAATTCCTATATATAATGAAAATAATATAATTAAAGAAATAATTGAATAGAATGATAATTGGCTATAACTGTTAATAACAGGGGATCATATGATAAATAGATGTATAAATAACTGTAAAAAAAGAGGGGTTAGATCATACTTTCATGAAAGACTTACTAATGAAAAATCTACTAAACTAATCTATACTAAGAATAAAAATGGTAGTAATTTCCCTGGTAGTAATAAAATTTCTATATATAATGAAAATAATATAATTAAAGAAATACCTGAATGGAATGATAATTGGATGTAACTATTAATAATAGTGAATCATAAAGAATATAGAAATTTATATCAATTAAAATTAGGAATAGAATTAATACTAGGATCAAGTATCCACCACATTAACTGGAATTCAAATAATTGTAAATATTATAATTTAGTTGCAATTCCTCAAGATTTGCATGATAGAATTAATTTAATGTTTACTAAGTTCCCTAAGTTATGCAAAAAATTATGTAGAAGATTGCCATTTGTAATGAGTAAAAAGATAGTAATAGAATTTCAAGAGTATATTAATGTATACAAAGAATTGAATTATTGGATACTAGTAAGAGATACTATTAAAAATGAAGGGTATGAAGAAGCTAGTAAAAAATTTGATAACATAGGATTAATTTATAAAGGTAGAAAATATTGAAAAAAGTTCTTATTGATCACTGTGATTTGGATGGTCTTGGAGTAATAGTTTTAGTTAAATACTATAATATTGAATTTGATGAAATATATAATATTAACTATGATGAATATTCAGAATATGATCATGTTATTGATTCCTTAACTAAAGATGATACAATTGTATTTACAGATTTTAGTCCTAGTAAAGAATGGATTATTAAGATAGATGCTATTGGTTGTACTACAGAAATTTTGGATCATCATGGTCATTATGAGGATATAGAAAGTTCTTGTTATCTATGTACAGAATGGGCAAAGGTAAATAGTAATGTAACTTACTATTATTCCCCTAATGAAAAATCTGGTACAGAACTATTCTATGATCATTATATAACTGATAAATCTAATAAGGTAGTAGAAAAGTTTGTTCAATTAGTTTCAATTTATGATACTGCTAAAAAGAATAATCCACTTTTTGAACAAGCAAAAGATTTAAATAGATTATTCTATAAAACAAAATGTTGGGGTAAACAAGGATTAGAACAATATAAATATTTTATAGAAAATTGTATGTATTATAAATTTAATAATCCTCAATATGGTTTTAAATTTAATCGACTTGAAGAAACTAAAATTGCCGAAGATAAAAAACGTGAATTAGAAATATTTAATAAATTAGTTTCAGGTGGAAAAGAGACTATAAAAACTCGTAAAGATGACCATGATAATTACTTTTGTGTTATTAGACTAAAATCAAAAGCATCAGGTATTAGTGAGATGCTATTGACAAAGTATGCTAAATTGCAATACATTATCATAATTAATGAATTTAATTCTGATCGATTATTACTATCATTAAGATCAAGAGAAAGTTTTGATTTAAGACAATTAGAAAATGTTAAGGGACATGCTCAAGCCGCTGGAGTAGAAAATTGTGATAGTCAATTATGTGAAGATTTATGGACAAAAAAAGTATATTCATTAAAATATAAGGAGAATTAGTATGAATGCTGATAATTTTCATATTGATATATCATCAGAAGGAAAAGAAGATTTCATTAAGGTAATGTCACTATGCATTAAACATAAAGTAGAAGGGTATAGTATAAAAGGCAATTCATTAGTATTATATTGGAGTAATTCAAGTAAAGATTGTATCCCTTTTCCATATAAAATGTCTTGTGAAGCAGTATCAGAGTTTGTATATGGATGGTTACAAGAAGTAGAATATAAGGAAGAACCTGATCAGGATGGTGATAATCATAAAGGATGGAAAGTATATAATGAATCATGGTCTAGAGTAGGTGATGATCCTTATACTATAGTTGCTATTGAACCTCGATGGATGATTTATGGAAAATAAAAGTAATAATAATAGGAATTAATTGTGTCAGATTTTTTTAGTTTAATGGAATCAGGTATTTCAGAAAATTTAAATTTAAAGTCAACTACTAAAAATAAAGTATTCACTACTCCTGTACTCTATAAATCTGATACAGATACTATAGAGTATAGTATTATATTAGATGAATACCCTACTAAAGTTCAGTTACATATGCTTATTAAATTTTTTAATAAGCATTTAACTAATTATCAGTTATTATATGCATTACAATTAGAATTAAATGAAACTGATAAAAAGAAAACAGTATGGAAATTCTATAGGGATAATAAATGGAGATTTGAAAACTATATTCCCCAATGGTCTAAGATATTATCTTTTGGAAAATCAATTTTTAGTATATGTGAATCAAATGATTTAGACTGCTCAATTAAAATGGATGATGTTACTAATGAAAAAAAGGACTTAGACAAAAATTCTATTATAGCTGGTTTTTATGATACATTATTAAATGAAACTCATTTCAATGACCCTAAAACAAAATGTGTAGTTTTTCCTGTAGATTGTTATACTGATTTAGTTAATAATGATACTGATAGTTTTTATGATAAATTTGAATATTGGTTTTTAAAAGAACAATTAAAAAAAATAGTAGAATATAAAATTAAGCCATTAAAGATACGACAACTAAAAGTAGAGTATATAAATAATCCTAATGAATGGTTACAATTACAGATAGATAGTAGTAATACTATTAACCCTTCTAATATATGTTCCTTTGACTTAGAAACTGATGGTCTTGATATGTTTTCTGATGTAGGGTATGTATTAAACATTTCTATTTCCTACTATGAAAATCCATATAATTCTTACTATTTGTCATGGAATAAAACTGATATTAAATTATTAGAAAAGTTTTTATTATCTAAAAGTCATATTGGTACTAACTTAAACTATGACTATAAATGGATTATTTTTAAATATAAATTATCAATTAAACTTATAAATAAGTTAATTGGTGATACTATGCATCAAGCACAAATTGTTAATACCTTACAAAGAATAGGATTAAAATCATGTGTATGGATATCTGGATGGCATGGTGGTTATGATCAAGAATTAGATAGGTATATTGAAAGTCATCCTGAGTGTAAAGCACATTATTCATTAATTCCAGAAAAATTAAGAATACCTTATGCTGGTATGGATGCATCACAATCATTATTAGTTCATAAATATTTTGAAGATAAAATGAAAGAAATAGATAAGAAGTATCCTGTTAATTTCATTCCAAATAGCCATTGGAGTATGATTAATTTTTATAATGAATTACGTATTCCAGCATTAAAAGTATTTTGTCGTGCTGAAATTAGAGGAATGGAAGTAAATTGGGATAAGGTGAAAGAGTTATCTGATTATGTTAGAAAAGAGATTGAAGAAAAGACATTAAAAATAAGAAATATGTTAGGGATAACTGATCCTAATTTTAATATTAATAGTAATGATCAATTAGGACAATTACTACAAAAATTAGGATGGAAAAATTATGGATTGACAAAGAAGAAGATATATAATGTTGCAGAGTATCAATTGACTCATTGGCAAGAGGATGGACATGAAGAAGCTAAATTAATTGATGATGTACATAAATTAAATACCTTATACAAAACTTTTATTGGTTCTGAAGAAGAAGGAAATGGATATTATCAATATAGAAAGAATGATAATAGAATTCATTTTAATCATGGTGTAGGTTTAACTAATAATGCTAGAAATTTTGGTAGAAATCCAAATCCTCAAAATATTAAAAAACATGGATATCTTGCTCTTGAATTAAGAGACATGATTTCTGTTCAAGATGAAAATGAATTTTGTTTGGTAGAGCAAGACGGAAATGGGTTACAGCTAAGAGTAGAAACTAGCCTGTCATCAGATTCAGAAATGTTATATATATTTAAAAATAATTTAGATATGCACGCAATGACTTCTTTTTTGCTTTTTGAGAAAAAGTTAAATTGTACTTTTGAAGAATATTGTAAAAAAATTAAAGAAAAAGATCATGAAGCTGTAGAAATTCGTTATAGTGGAAAATCTCCTAATTTCTCGTTATGTTTTGGAAGTAGTAGTCTCTCTTTTGCTAAAGAGAGTTTACATCAGGGAACGTATAAATGGAGTTTTGAACAAGCAAAATCATATGTTGAATTACATAAATTACAAAAATTAAGAAATGAAAAATATGAAAGACTTATTGAAAATCCTAATATACATGATAGTCCAGAAGTATTTAGTTACTATTGGGCTTGTGCAGAAGATATTAGAGAAAAATGGATGAAAAAATATAATGGAATAGAAAAGTATATTGCTAGTCAAATTAAGATAGGTGAAAAGTATGGAGCTTGTTTTACTCCTTACGGATTCATTCGTCGTGTTCCTTGGTTAATTTATTGTAAGGGAGAAGATGAGGATAAAAGAAGAACAAAAAATATGCAGAATGTTATGAGCAATGTGTGTGCTCAAACTGTTGAATGGGTTAAAATTACTAAAACAATGATTGCTCAAGATAAAATTATTGAAGATAATAATTATAAGTCTTATATAATAACAAATGTACATGATAGTGTTGTATCTAAAATGTATTATGATGAAATGTATGAAATAGTAAAAGCAGGACAACAAGCTTTTAGTATAGATGAGCCTGAAAATAAATCAGTTCCTTATATTTTGGAATTTGATGGAGGAATTTGGGGATTTGGATGTTCCTTTGAATTAAATCAATTAAAGGATATTGTTAAAACTAAAGAAAAAATTAAATTAAATAACATAAAAATGAGACAAAAAATGATTTATAAAAAGGATAATTAACTATGCTTATATTAAAGGGACAACAGGCTACTAACCTGCTGATTGAAAGTAACTCCTTCAATCTAACCTTTTTATTTTTTAACTATATTAATACAGACTTTAGTAGAGTCTTAAAAGGAAAAAATTATGAGTGAAACAAAAGTATGTAAAACTTGTAAAGAAGAAAAAGATATAATCAATTTTTATATTGATAAAAATGGTTATATAAGTGGTAATTGTAGAGCATGTATAAAAATAATTAAAAAACAATATAATGATTCTCATAAAGAACAACATAGTAAAAGTAGGAAAAAATATTATTATTCTCATTTAAATCAAGAAAAAGAATATAGACAAAAATATAATAATTCTAATAAAGAAAAGAATAAAGAAAAGAATAAAAATTATTATTTAAAAAATAAATCAGACAGAGATAAGTATAGTCATGATTACTATCTTTCTCATTTAGATGAAAGAAAAGATTATCATAAAAAATTTTATATAGAAAATAAAGAATATTATAATAATTTTAGAGAAAATTATAAAGAAAAAAGAAATAAATATCAAAGAGATCGTTTAAAAATTGATATTAATTTTCGTCTTTCTACTAATTTAAGAATAAGAGTACAGAATGCTGTTAAAAGAGGAACCAAAACTGGTTCAGCAGTACAAGATTTAGGATGTTCTATTGAATTTTTTAAAGAATATATAGAAAAACAGTTTAAATTCGGTATGACTTGGGAAAATTGGGGTATTACAGGATGGCAATTAGATCATATAAAACCATTATCAGGATTTGATTTAACTAATAGAGAAGAATTTTTACAAGCAGTACATTATACAAATTATCAACCTTTATGGTATGATGAAAATATTAGAAAAGGTGGAGTAAGAAAACCTAGAATTAAAAAAGAGTAATATAATGTATTATAAGCTAAATACTTATAGTTATTTTTGCTCTATATAGCATAAAAGGATTTACTATGTTAGAAACAAATAAAATTTATAATATGGATTGCATTGATGGTATGAAACTATTAGATGATAATATTATAGACTCTATTAATCTATCAAAAGGCAATAGTCATCCATGCGTAAAACCTATATCTTTGCTCACCTATTTATGTAACTTGACAAAAACTCCTACTGGTGGTATTGTATTAGACTTATTTGGTGGTTCAGGTTCTATTATTCCCACATATATAATAACTGATAGACCATATATTATATTTGAAAAAGAAGCAGAATATATACCTATTATAGAAGCTAGAGCTAAAGTATGGTTAAAAGCTAAAGAAGAAGATAAAATATTTATAGATGATCATAATAAAGTAACCATTATTAATAAGAAAAAAGAAACAAAAAGTACTAATAGTGATGATACTAATATTTTAGATTTAATATAAAGGAAGTAGTATGTCTTATACAGAAATTTATACTTTTGATTTAGATGGAAAAACTACTGATTGTTATGATATTGAAAACTCATTTAGAGGTAGTATGATGATATGGACTATATTAGAACGTAAATATCTATTATCATTACCTACTCCTGAATGGGCAAAATATAGTAAAGAAGTACATGACTATTACTCTCGATGTGCTACTATGAATATAGAAGCTATGAAAGAAATATGGCACTTAAATAGAAGTAATGGATTATCTATAGAAGAAGAAATTACATTAGCATCTACTATGGATGGTGTATTAATCAAAAGTAAAGATTTAAATAGATTAATTTCAGCATATGAATATTTTGCTACTGTTACTGATGATCAAGGTATGACTAATTTACCACAATATATAGAAGTAATTAAAAAAATTAGTATTGATCCTACTGTTTCTGCTATAGGATTTAGTATAAGTCAATGTAATAGCCCCTGGTACAAACAAGTAGATGATGATGAAGTTCCATATAATTATAATATTGATACTAATCATTGGTGGTTATTTGATGAAATTGATAAGGAGTAAATTATGGGAATAATACAAGAAACGTTATATAATGATTTATCAGGTGTTAGTTTAGAGGTAATACAACATACTGATGATGAAATGTATGATCCTTGGCATATTATTAGTATTGAAGGTTTAGGATTTGGTACTGGTGATCTTAGTGCTAAAGAATTAAAATTATTAGGGAAATGGTTAATAGAACAAAGTAAATATATAAGTAAAAACTATACTTCTAAAGGTAATAAAAAAGAGGTAAAATAATGTTAAGACCTAAAATTCAATTTTCAAATTTTAATTGTGTTGGTGAATCTATAGATATGATAAAAAGAGAAAGTAAATTATTATATGATTTACTTGCTTGTTGTGAAGAATACATGAATGAAATTGAAAAAGATGAAAAGGAAGATAGTGATTTACCTCATTATATTTATGAAGCAACTATGGAATATGTTTATGGTAGTGATGTATGGAATTGGATAAATGAAGATCATCATAAATCT
>Ga0153915_10000096_pt1 | contig 77521 bp, 75 predicted proteins | sample Opewatmetagenome_2_FD_107003 | JGI IMG/M metagenome (GOLD analysis project Ga0153915, IMG submission 107003) | Freshwater wetland microbial communities from Ohio, USA - Open water 3 Core 3 Depth 3 metaG | ecosystem: Environmental > Aquatic > Freshwater > Wetlands | place: USA: Ohio, Lake Erie...
GAACGCCGTCAGATCGGCCTTGGTACCCGACTCCCAGTGGCTGTTGACGAGGATGTCGAAGTCGAGCCGCTCGAGCGCCTCGAGCGAGGCAATCCACTGTGACAGCGGCACCAGATCGAACCCAAAGTTGCAGCAGATCCTGTTGATCCACACGTAGTCGCCGGCCAGCAGCGTCCGCTCCACCGGGAAATACATGTCGATCATGTCGGGTGTGTGACGGCCGCCGGTGTAGACGAGCTCGACGCGCTTGCCGCCGAGCGTGACCGTATGGCGATCGGTCGAGAAGAGCGTGTCCGGAGGCTGGATGTCGGCGTTGATCTCGTCGTGCGTCAGAAACCCGTCGCCGTTGGTGTCGAAGCGCTGAAAATTCGCGCGCGTGGCCGTGAAGGTCTCGTCGAGCGAGAAGCGGTTGTCGCCGTTCCGATCGCGCGTGTCCCCGGGAGGCGGGGCCACGGTGAACGGGCTGTTCAGCATCTCGGGCATCCTGGCGTAGGCGACGAACTTCGCGGTGTCGGCGAATACCTTGCCGCCGCGCGCATGATCCCAGTGATAGTGACTGTAAATCACGTACCGAACCGGCACGTTGAAGCGGCGCGCGAACTCCGTCTTGAGAAACGCCGTGACCTCGGGGCCGTCGGGATCGGCCAGGATGATGCCCTCGGGCGTGACGAGAAACACCGTCGACGTCGAGACGGCGCCGATGGTCGTGACCTTGTACAAGTCGCCGGCGACCCGTGTGATCTGCGGCGGCCCCTGCGGCCCTCGAGCTTGTGCGCCGAGAACGCTGGCCATCACAAGTGACAGTAGCCCCGCGATCGCAATGTGTCGCATGCCTGAACCTCTCGAACCCCTCGAACCTACGATTTCGACCAGTACGTGACGTTCTTGACGGCCCGGCCCTGCGTATCCGTGCCGGTGATGGTTTCGACGCGCGACCTGCCGTCTTTGGCGTACTCGGCGTGCAGGACGGTCGTGACCTTCCCGCCCTTCTTGTTCGTGACCTCGATCGTGTAGTCGTCGATCTTCTTCACCGACACGGCGTCGCGCGCCGGGTCGCCGATGACCGGCTGATCCTTGGCATCGAACGTCCCGTTCCATTCGAAGTGCACCTGCCTGCCGTCAGCTTCAACGCGGTCCGCGACCGTGCGGATGCCGTTGGGAATCGCGGTCAGCACGGCGTGCTGGCTCTTCGGCTTCGGCCCGGGACTGTACGTCGACTTCGCGACGTCGAGCGTCCACATGCCGGGCATGACGCTGGGGGTTTGCGCCGCGGAAAGCGAGGCGCCGATCGCGACGAGGAGCGACACCGACAGCCATGTGTATTTCATGCGGACGATTATCGTCGCCGGCTGATGCCTGTCAAACAGGAACATCCGACAGCGATTTCGGGACACGCGCCGTGCGAAGCGCGTTGAGGACGGCGAGCAGATCGATGCCCTCCTGCATGATGGCGCCGGCCACCGGCGTCAGACCGCCCGCGAAGGCGAGCATCATGCCCGCGAGGCTCAGCGCCATCCCGCCGATGGCGCTCTGCAGCGCGACACGCCGCAGCCGCCGGCTCAGATGGATCAGCTCGTCGACCTTCGACAGCGACGTGTCGATGACGACGATGCCCGCGGCCTCCGAGGTGACGTCGCTCTGCTGGCCGAACGCGATGCCGACGGTCGCCGTCAGCAGCGCGGGCGCGTCGTTGATGCCGTCGCCGACGAACAGCGTCTTCACCTTCGCCGTTTCGCGGCGGACGATCTCGACTTTCTCCTCGGGCGACATCGCGGCGTAGACATCGGTGATGGCCACGGCCTGCGCCAGCCGCTGCACTTCCGTTTCGCGATCGCCCGACACGAGCAGCACGCGCGTGAAGCCGTGGCGCGGCCCGAGGTGGATGACGAAACCGCGGCTGTCGGGGCGCGGGACGTCGTGAAACCGCAGCGTCGCCACGTACTGGTCGTCGACGACGATCACACATTCGAGGCCGGTCGGCTGCCCCGGTGGCAGCGCGAACACCTCGAGCGCGCGGGCGCGGTTCGTAATGCGGATCGTCGATCCCTCGACGCGGCCGACGAGCCCCGTGCCCGGCTCTTCGCGCAGCCATTCGATGTCCGGCAGCGGATACTGCGCGGCTTCGGCCGCGCGAACGATCGCGCCGGCCAGCGGATGACGGCTGTGGCGCTCGAGCGCGGCGACCATCGGCAGCACGCGTTCGCGCGTCCACGGCGCCGCGTACTCCTCCTCGCTCAGCGTCGGCCGCCCGTACGTGAGCGTCCCCGTCTTGTCCAGGATCATCGTCCGGCAGAGCGTCATCTGTTCGAGCGCGGCGGGATCCTTCACGATGATTCCCCGGCGGGCGGAGGCGGAGATCGCGCCGATGATGGCGACAGGAATCGCGATGATGAGCGGACACGGCGTCGCGACGACCACCACGCTCAGAAAGCGCTCGGGCTGGCCCGACCACCACCAGGCGGCCGCCGCCACGGCCAGCGCGACGGGCGTATAGATCGCGCCGAGCTGGTCGCCGACGCGGCGCAGCGCGGGACGCCGCTGTTCGGCCGCGCGCATGACGCGCATGATGCGCGCGAATCGCGAATCGGCGGCGACATGCGTGGTCCGGATGACGAGCGACGAGGCGCCGTTGATGGCGCCCGACAGCACGAGCGAGCCCGGACCCTTTGAGATCGTGAAGGGCTCGCCGGTCAGATACGACTCGTCCATCGACCCATGGCCGTCGATCACCTCGCCGTCCACCGGACAGATTTCGTGCGGCAGCACCGACAGCTCGTCGCCGACGCCGACGTCTTCCACGGGGATGTCCTCGAACCCGGCGCGGTGCCGGCGGTGCGCGATCGTGGGCACGCGCTTGGCGAGCGCGCGAAGCACCGACGCGGCGCGCGCGACGGCGAGCTGCTCGAGGGCGTTGCCGCCCGCGAGCATCAGCACGACGATCGCGCCGGCCAGGTACTCGTGGAGCAGGAACGACGCGACGATGGAGACCCCGGCGAGATGATCCGAACCGAATTCGCCGTGAAGACTGCGCCAGAGAAGCTGAAGAACCAGAGGGACACCGGCGACGGCGAGTACGGCGAGGAGCGGCGCGCCGGCGAGGGGGTCGCCGGCGTGAAACAGAAAGCGCAGGGAGAGATGCGCGGCGACACCGGCCAGCGCCAGCATTGCCGCGATCGTGTGGACGCGCGTCGCTAGGCCGCCCCCTGCTTACCGGCGGGCTTGTCCACGCGTTCGACTTCGACGGTGCATTCCTGCATCACGGCGGCAATCGCGGCCACCGCTGCAAGCAGCGGAGCCAGCACGGTGCCGATCACGCCGACCGTCAACGGAAACTCCGCGATGGTGTGATCGCCGTGCTTGATGATCACGCGCCGCACGTTGCCTTCGTGGATCAGCTTCTTCACCGCGTCCACGAGCTGCTGGCCCGCCACCTTGAAGGATTCCTTGTAGGTTTCAGCCATAGGTGCCTCCTCGCTTACTTCCGCGCTGACTGGTGGGCCTGCGTGACGAGATCCACCATGGCGTGGACGTCGAACGGCTTGGCGACCACCTTGTACGCGCCGAGCTTCAGCGCGCCCGCGGTCACTTCAGGCGTGCCGAACGCCGTCATCATCACGACAGCCGCCTGCGGCTGCAGGCTGCGGATCGTCTCGAGCAGATGGAGATCGTTCGAATCGGGCAACCGATAGTCGAGCACGATGGCGTCGAACTTCCGGCCGTCCGACAACTGCGCGACTGCCGACGCGCCATCGCTGGCCTCGGCCACCGAATAGCCCGCGTCGGACAGCGACTCCGACAGCGACCACCGGATCAACGCCTCGTCATCAACGACGAGCACACTTGGAGATGGGGAATTTTTCATGCCGGGTGCGGACATTTCCATGAAGTACGCCTGCGAATCGACCTCTGGCAGGCGAGGACTTCAAGAAACGCGCCACACCCTCAGGTGTGAGCCAGGGGCAGGCGGACCGTAATTCTCGCGCCTCCGGTGTCTGGAGATTCGACGCGAATCTCCCCGTGATGGGCTTCGATGAGCCGCCTCACCGTCGACAGACCGAGACCTGTCCCGCGCGACTTGGTCGTGACAAACGGCGTGAACAGACGTCCGCGTACCTCAGGTGGAATGCCGGGCCCGGTGTCGGTCACGACCACGACGCAGTCAGCGCCGTCCACCGTCACCTGGATGCTGATCTCGCCCTGCCCCTTCATCGCCTGCGCGCTGTTGATCAGCAGGTTCAGGAACACGATCTTCAGCAGCTCCGCGTCAGCAAGAATCAGTGGCGCCTCGCCCGTCGTCGTCACGACCACCATGCCGTGGCTGTCGTCTACGCGAAGCAGATCGACCGTCATCGCAAGCACGGCGAACACGTCAATCGGGATCGGATGCGGCTGCGGCGGACGCGCAAACAGCAGAAGATCGCGAACCAGCAGGTTCAGCGTGTCGATGCGCGCGATGATGTCGTTGATGACGGCCGCTTCGCGGCTGCCGGCGACCAGCCGCTTGCCGATGACCTGAATCGCGCCCCGCACGGCCGCGAGCGGGTTCTTCACTTCGTGCGCGATGACGGCGGCCATCTCGCCGAGCCGCACGAGCGCGGCCTGTTCGCGCAGCCGCTCCTCCATCGCCACGCGCGACGTCAGGTCGTGCAGGATCCCCGTGAATTTCCGCTGACCGCCGAGCGTCATTTCTCCCACGGACAGGTGCACCGGAAACGTCGTGCCGTCCTTGCGCATCGCCGTCACTTCGCGCCCGATCCCGATGATCTTCTGCTCGCCCGTGCGGAGGTAGTGGTGCATGTACCCGTCGTGTTCCGAGTGGTACGGCTCGGGCATCAGGATGTTGACGTTTTGTCCGAACACCTCAGCCGCGGTGTACCCGAACAGTCGCTCGGCACCGGGATTGAACGCCTCGATATTGCCGCGCGCGTCGATCACGATGATGCCGTCGACGGCGGCTTCGACGATGGAGCGCAGCCGCTCTTCGCTGTCCTTCAGCCGCTGCAGATATGGGTCTTCGACCGGAGTGCTCACTAACTCGTCAGCTTACCGGATTTCTGGCATCGCCTGTGCTGTTGTCTACCTCATGCATCCGCTTCCGGCCCCATCCATTCCCGGCCTGGACGATGTCGAGAGCCATCGTGTGGTCTTACGCGACGGATCGGCCGCCGCCATCCGTCCGACGACCGTGGAAGATGCCCCGGCGCTTGCGGACTTTTTCGCGCGCCTGTCGCCGGTGTCGCGGTATCAGCGCTTCTTCTCGGCGACCGAGCCGCCGGAGCGTCTGATCGCGCGGCTCAGCGATTCGTCCGACCCGTCGAAAACGCTGACGCTTGTCGCTGAGCGCGCATCGGGGATCATCGCGACCGCGTCGTACATCGCGCTCGGCCGCGAATCGGCAGAGGCCGCGTTCGCCGTGGCGGATGCCTTTCAGGGACGAGGGCTCGGGACGGCGCTGCTCGGGCGGCTCGCGGCCGCCGCGGCCCTGCGCGGGTTCCGGCGATTCGAGGCGACGACGCTTGCGGAAAACGCGCGGATGCTCGAAGTGTTCCGCGACTCCGGTTTCGAAATCCGCTCGAAGTCGGAAGGCGGATGCGTGGACGTGACGCTGTCATTGTCGCCGTCGGCCGCCGGCGCGGCGAAAGACGACGAACGGCGGCGCCTCGCCACGGTCGCGTCGCTTCGCCCGATGCTCGAGCCGAAGGCCGTGGCCGTCATCGGCGCCTCGCGCCGGACGGGCAGCATCGGCCGCCGCGTGCTGAACGCGATCGTCTCCGCCGGCTTCAACGGCGCGATTTATCCGGTGAATCCGGAAGCGGCCGAGATCGCGGGGATCAAAGCGTATGCGTCGGCGCGGCAACTGCCGCCCGGCGTCGACCTCGCCGTCATCGCCGTTCCCGCCCCTGCTGTACCGGCGGTCGTCGACGACTGCGCGGCGGCGGGCATCAAGGCGCTCGTCGTGATCACGGCGGGGTTCGCGGAAGCGGGCGCGGAAGGATGGGCCGCGCAGGAGGCGCTCACCGACAAAGTCCGCAAGCACGGCATGCGGATGGTCGGGCCCAACTGCATGGGCCTGATCAACACCAGGCCCTCCATTCGTCTCAACGCGTCGTTCTCGCCGATGTTTCCGCCGGCGGGCCGTCTCGGCCTGCTCTCGCAGAGCGGCGCGCTCGGCATTGCGATCGTACAGCTCGCCGCCGAACGCCGGCTCGGCTTGTCGACATTCGTGAGCGCGGGCAACAAAGCCGACGTCTCGGGCAACAACCTGCTCGAGTACTGGGAATCGGATCCGTCGACGAGCGTGCTGCTGCTCTATCTCGAATCGTTCGGCAACCCGCGCCGGTTTGCGCGGCTCGCCCGCCGCATCAGCCGACGCAAACCGATCGTCGTCGTGAAATCGGGCCGCACGCATTCGGGATCGCGCGCCGCGAGCAGCCACACGGCCGCGCTCGCCGCCGACGATGCGACCGTCGATGCGCTGTTCGCGCAGTCGGGCGTGATCCGCGCCGACACGATCGACGAGATGTTCGACATCGCGTCGGCGCTCGATCTGCAGCCGCTGCCGCCCGGGCGGCGCGTCGCGATTCTGACCAACGCCGGCGGACCGGGCATTCTCGCGGCCGATGCGTGCGAAGCCGCGCGCCTGACGCTCGCGGACTTCTCGGCCGCGACCCGCGCCAGAATCGCCGTCTCGCTGCCCGCGATGGCGAGCGTCAGCAACCCGATCGACATGATCGCGTCGGCCGGCCCGGAGCAGTACGCGCAGACGATCGAGACGCTCATGACCGCGCCCGACGTCGACTCGCTCATTGTGATCTTCACGCCCGTCGATTTGACCACCGCGGACGCCATCATGAAGGCGATTCGCGAGGGCGTCGCGGCAGGGCGCCGCGCCGGTGCGACCGCCAAGCCGGTGCTGTCCTGCGTCATGCCGGAACCGGGGCGTCCGACCCCGCTCGACGCCGAGGGCGAGCGGCTTCCGGCGTTTGCGTTTCCCGAAAACGCCGCGCGCGCGCTCGGCAAGGCATCGGCATACGCGGAATGGCGCGCGCAACCGCCGGCGCTCTACTGGGGCTTCGATGACACCGATGCACATGGCGCTCGTGAGATCTGCCGGGCAGCCGTGTCGCGTCAGGACGCCGGGTGGCTGACCGACGAAGAAGTCCGCGGCGTGCTTGCTGCGTACGGTCTTCCGGTCGCCGCGGGCGCGATCGCGCGCTCGGCCGAAGAGGCGGCGGCCATGGCCCACACGATCGGCTTCCCTGTCGCGATGAAAGTCAGCGCCGCGAACGTCACGCACAAGACGGACGTGGGCGGGGTCCGCCTGAATCTCGCCGATGCGGCAGCCGTCCATCGGGCATTCGGCGACATGGCGGCGATTGGCGGTGCGGGCCGGGTGCTCGTTCAGGCGATGGTGCCAGGCGGCGTCGAGACGATGATGGGCGTCGTGCAAGACCCTACGTTCGGCCCCGTGGTCGCGTTCGGCCTCGGCGGCATCCATGTCGAGGTGCTGAAAGACGTGCGCATTCGCCTCGCGCCGCTGACCGATCGCGACGTCGACGACCTGATTCACGGCATCAGGGGTTATCCGCTGCTGCAGGGCTTCCGCGGACATCCGGCCGCCGACTGCCAGGCGCTGCGCGACGTACTGCTGCGGCTCTCGCGGCTGGCGGACGAAGTCCCTGAAATTCTGGAGCTCGATCTCAATCCCGTGATAGCGCTGGCGCCGGGCCAGGGGTGCCGCGTCGTCGATGCGAGGATTCGAGTGGGGGCGGCGGCGCGGCCCTTCGAGCGCCGCCGCTGATCGATTCGCCTCTGCCGGTCAGGCGACTTTGACTTCGATCGCTTTGTGTTTGGCGGTGGCGGTTTTCGGCAGCTGGACGTTCAGAACGCCGTCCTTGAATTCTGCCTTGACGTGGGTGTCGTCGACCTCGGTCGGCAGCACGAACCGCCTGACGAACTTGCCGTACGCACGCTCGACCTTGTGGAAGCGTTTGCCTTTTTCCTCCTTCTCCTGCTTGCGTTCGCCTTCGACGCTGAGAACGCCGTCTTCGAGCTCCACCTTGACGTCCTCTTTCTTCACGTCGGGCAGGTCGGCCTTGACGATGAATTCCTTGTCCGTCTCCTGAATGTCGACGGCCGGCTCCCAGGTCGCGAAGAGGCTTTCATCACCCTTGGCGGGCACTTCACTGAACAGCCGGTTCAGGCGCGCCTGAATGCCCTCGAGCTCCCGGAATGGATCCCATCTCACGATGTTCATGTTCATACATCCTCCCTCCACAGATTCGCCACTGTACGTCTTGCAAAAACTCATCCTGCCGGAGTTCCGGCAATGGGAACCCGCCGAAGCGCAACCGCAGGTACGGCGTATGCGTAAGAAGACGGCAGACTAGGGAGCGCAATGAATCTCACGACATCGATGATGGGCCTCCGGCTGGCGCACCCATTCGTTGCCGGAGCGTCGCCGCTCGGCCGGGACCTCGATAACGTGAAACGCCTCGAAGACGGCGGCGCCGCGGCCATCGTGCTGCCGTCGATGTTCGAGGAGCAGGTCACGTTCGCGACCGAAGGGCGCATCCGCCACAAGGATCCGCTCGATGCGCGGTCGGCGACGGCGCTGCAGTATTTTCCGGACGTCACCGAGTATGCGTTCACGCCGGACACGTATGCCGAACATGTGGCGCGCGTGCGCCGCGCGGTCAGCGTGCCCGTCATCGGATCGCTCAACGGCACGACGTCGGAGTCGTGGCTGACCTTTTCGCGGCTGATAGAGCAGGCGGGCGCAAACGCCATCGAGCTGAACATGTATGAAGTCGTCGCCGATCCGAAGTTGTCAGGCGCGGCGCTCGAACACCAGATGGTGCAGGTGGCCGCCGATCTCAGGCAGTTCCTGAAGATCCCGGTCGCCATCAAGCTGTCGCCGTTTTTTGCCTCCGTCGGCAACCTCGTGCATCGCCTCGATCGCGTCGGCGCCTCCGCCGTCGTCATCTTCAACCGGTTCTACCAGCCGGATATCGACGTCGAGAAAATGGAAACCGTCGTCGACGCGCGCCTGTCCACGAGCGACGAGCTGCTGCTGCGCCTGCGGTGGCTCGCGATCCTGCACGGACGTGTGCGGCTGTCGCTCATCGCGTCTGGCGGCGTCGCTATGGCTGAGGACGGCATAAAGGCGATCCTTGCCGGCGCGGACGCCGTGCAGGTCGTGTCCGCGGTACTCCGCCACGGGCCGCAGTACCTTGAGACGCTGCGTGACGGGCTCGAAGCGTGGATGCAGCGCAAAGGCTTCACGACGCTCGACGAAGTACGCGGCCGGCTCAGCCTGAAGGACGTGCTCGATCCGTCCGGCTTCGAGCGCGCGCACTACCTGCGCACGCTGCAGAGCTGGAAACCAGACTCGTAGGGTGCCCATGCGCGCGCGATCGGTTGTCTGCGGCGTGGATTTCTCGAAGGGCTCGGTGAAGGCCCTGCGGTCGGCGGCGGCCATCGCGCGCCAGAGCCGCGGCCAGCTGGTCGTGCTCTTCGTCGAAGACCCGATCCTGGCGGCGGCAGCAAGAGCCGCCAGGGACCGCCGGGCATCGACAGCGTCCACCACCACCGCACTCGAGCGCTTCATCATCAAGTCGCTCGGCCGGGGGAACTCGCCCTCCAAGCTGCACACGGCAGTCGCCATAGGAAATCCCGCCGAGGAGATTCTCAAGGTCGCGAAACGCCACGGCGCGGACCTCATCGTGCTCGGCACTCGAGGCAGCGGCAACGCGGCGCATCTGTTCCTGGGATCGACGGCTGAAAGCGTGCTCCGCCACTCCCGCGTACCCGTGCTGGCGGTGCCGTCATGAGGACGTTGAAGGTGACCAGCGGGTTCGTGCTCATCGGGCTCGGCGTGGTGATGCTCCTCACGCCGGGGCCGGGGTGGATCGCGATCGGCGGCGGCCTGGCCCTGCTCTCCTCCGAGTACGAGTGGGCACGCCGATGGCTCGACCGGCTGCGCGAGGAAGGCACGAAGCTGACGCACCGGATCGGCAGGGGATGATGTCATGACAACCCGCAGACGGCCGCGGCTGCGCCAGGCGATCGAGCAGGCGTTGCTCGCGCGCGATCGCATCGAGATGGCGGCGGCCGAGCGCCTGCTGACCGCGATGAAACTCGAGAAACGCCGGAAGAAGACGCGGGCCGCGCGGCGCCGGCCGCGGCGCGCGAGGTGAAGAGCCGTGGATGATCAGCGCCGGCTGATTGCGTCGCTCGGTCTGCCTGTCATCGAAACGCACATCTCCTACGTGCTGTTCGATCGCGGCACCGTCTACAAGATCAAGAAGGCGGTCCGCTTCCCGTTTCTCGATTTCACGACGCTCGCGTCGCGCGAGTTCTACTGCCGCGAAGAGCTGCGCCTGAACGGCCGCCTCGCGCCCTCCATCTATCTCGACGTCGTCCCCATCACGGGCACCGTCGACGCGCCGATCATCGGGCCGGCGAACGGCGCCGGCGCCATCGAGTACGCCGTCAGAATGCGCGAGTTCGACCAGAACGGACTGCTGTCGCGCGTGATCGCGCGCGACGAGCTGACCTCGGAACGCGTGGACGCGCTCGCCGTCGAAGTCGCGGCATTTCACGAGCGGACCGCCAGAGCGGGCGGCGGGCTCCCCTACGGACAGCCGGACGGCATCCTCGAGGACGCGCGCCAGAATTTCAGCGCGATGGCCGGCCTCGAGGCCACCGACATCACGCTTATCGACGCGCTCCGGGAATGGACCGAGCGCGAAGGCGCGAGATGCGCGGGCGCGTTCGTCGCGCGCAAACAGCAGGGTTGCGTCCGCGAGTGCCACGGCGATCTGCATCTCGGGAACATCGCGCTCGTCGACGGCGCCATCACCCTGTTCGACTGCATCGAGTTCAACCCGGCGATGCGGTGGATCGACGTGATGAGCGACGTCGCGTTTCTCGTCATGGATCTGCGCGACCGCAACCGGCCCGATCTCGCGGCGCGGTTCCTCAACGTCTATCTGGAACGGACCGGCGATTACGCCGGCCTGGACGTCCTGCGCTTTTACATCGTCTATCGCGCGCTCGTGCGGGCGAAGATCGCGAGGCTGCGCCTCGCGCAGACGGCGCCGGGGGGCGAGCGGGACACACTCACCAGGGAATTCCGGACCTATCTCGACCTGGCGCTGCGCGAAACGTCGCCGGCACGACCGTCGGTCGTGATTACGCATGGCGTCGCCGGCTCCGGGAAAAGCACGCGGGCGCAGGCGCTGGTCGACGCCGGCGCCGTCGCCATCCGCTCGGACGTCGAACGCAAGCGCCTGCGCGGGCTGCGGCCGGACGCGCGCACGGGCTCGGATACCGGCGCAGGCCTCTACACCGCGGAGATCAACCGCCAGACGTACGACCGGCTCGCGGCGCTCGCGCGAACGATCGTCGCCGCCGGCTACACCGTCGTCGTGGACGCGACGTTCCTCAAGCGGGCGCAGCGCGACCTCTTCAGAGCCGTCGCGAACGAGCTGCGTGTTCCGTTTGTGATTGCAGATTGCACGGCGCCGGTGCCGGTCCTGCAGGAGCGCGTCGCGCGCCGGCACGCACGCGGCCGGGACCCCTCGGAAGCGACGCTCGACGTGCTCGCGCAGCAGCTTGCGAGCCAGGAGCCGCTCGGACCGGATGAATTGGAGTGGCGTACGTAGGACCAGTCGTGCAGACCTTCAGGTCTGCCGGCAGGCCTGAAGGCCTGCACTACATCTGTTCACGCTGTTACGACATCTGTTCACGCTGTTACGACAACGGAGTCGCCAGCAACCCGAATCCGAACGCGATGACGAGCGCGAGCGCCAGACCGATCGTGCAGACGCCGATGGCGCGCGCGGTGCTCCGATAGTCGAGCGCCTGTCTGACCGCGACGATCATCGCCACGAGCATCCACAGCGTCGTCAGCACAAACACCGGAAGCGCGAGCGCCGGCAGGATGCCGAAGACACGCAGCATGCCCGGCGCCGACGCGAAGCCAATCGTCCGCAGCAGCTCGCCGACGTCCACGCGCGTGTCAGGTTCCGGCAGCAGACGTCCGCCAATCTCGAACACCAGTAGCGCCCATGCCGCCCACGCGACGAGCGCGATCGCGGACCAGAAGAACACGCCTTCGACAACCGGCCGCCCATCGCGCATGAAGCCCGTCGCGCCAATGCCGCCCGCCAGGCTCGACGCGAGGACGACGACGAGCGCCTGCGCCGTGGCGCCGCGATCGGCTTCGACTTCTTCGTACGTGTCGATGTCGAGCACAGACGCGCCCATCAACCGATGCGGAAACGTCGTCATGACATCCTCCTTACCAGATGCCGGTGGCGCCTCGACGGCCATGGCGATGGGGCGCCTTGTAGTTCAGTGTGTGCCGGTCCTGGCGCGAGGGCCGTTCGGCGCCGCCGCCGACGACGGTGAGCAGGTCCGACGTCGTGACGATGCCGACGAGACGATCGCCTCGCATGACGGGCAGACAGCCGATCGTCCGCCCCCGCATGACGTTGGCGGCCTGACGCACCGTGGCGTCCTGCTTGATCGTCACGACGTTCTTCGTCATCAGCTCCTCCACCGTGCGTCCGTCGCGGGCGCCCGCGCCCGAACGCCCGCCGGCATCCCGCTCGGAAAGGACGCCGACAATACGCCGGCCGTCCATGACGACGAGATGATGAATGCCGTCTATTTTCATCAGCGACCAGGCCTGCGGAGCTGGCATCGCGGGCGACACGGTGCGAACGTTGTCAGTCATCACTTCCTGGACACGCATAACCGCCTCCTTGCCCCTACCAGAGCAAGTTCCGTGCGCAGTGCAGGGCCCGGGAAACCTCTGACGCCGCCGGAATACCGGCGTACGAGAGCTCCAGTACGAGCCAGCCGCCGAATCCTGCCGCCCGCAGCGATTCACGGATGCGATGCCAGTCGATGGCGCCATCGCCCGGGACAAGATGGTCGTCGAAGCGCCCGTGATTGTCGTTCACGTGGATGTGCACGAGACGGCGTCCGGCGACGTGGACGAACCGATCCCAGCCGCCTCCGAGCGATACGTGGCCCGTATCGATGCACACGCCGACCTCGTCGTCGAGGTGACCGAGAATCCATGCGAACTCGTCCGGATAGCCGCCGATGAGATGCGGCAACGGCGTTTCGACGACGAGCTTCACGCGGATTTGCGTGCAGACGCGCGACAGCACCTGCAGCGACGCGGCACAGTGCCGCAGCCGGTCGCCGACATCGTGTCCGTCGCGCGGCACGTCGGTCGTGTGGACGATGACGTGGCTGCCGCCGAGCTCGGCCAGCGTCAACGCGGCGACGGCCGCGGCGCCGACGGCGGCGTGCCTGCGCTCGGGCCGTGGATCGGACAGATCGCTTGGTCCGCCAAACGGCGCGTGAATGGACGCCGCCGCCATGTGCAGCCGGCGCAGCTGGCAGGCCACCGCGTGCACGTTCGCGCGCTCCCAGGGATCGAAATGACGGGGCGGCGTGCCGATTTCCACGGCGCTCACGCCGGCATCGGCGAAGATGTCGAGCATCGACGCAATCGGCACGTTGACGTTGCAGCCCGTGGCCACGGCGAGGCGCCAGGTCACGGCCGCACCATGGCCAGAAGACGCTGCTGATCCACGCGGAGATCGCGGGCGCACGGTTCCGAGGGGCACAGCCCTTTTTCCTGGGCGGAGCGGCAGTTGAAATCATGCGCGTTGTCGACGCCCGTGACGAGGAGGCCGGTGAACACCCGGACGTCGAACTCGGCGCGCGTCTCGGTATCGCGTGTGCGCCAGTGATCGCCCCACCCGAAGTCGCTCTCATATCTCGATTGAATCAACGCCGCGATGTCGCGGGGCGCAACGCCTTCGGCGAGGAACCAGCGCGTGACGTGCTGCACGCGCGCCGGCTGCAGCAGCAGATCGTTGGGTGCCGCCAGTGGATGGGCGACGCAGTTTGGCAGGTCCTGGAGCCGCAGCGACTGAAACAGCTGCTCGCGCTCGGCCGGCGTACGGTGGCGCGTCGCATAGAACCCGCGGTGAAACTGCCCCAGCGGCGAACGCACGTAAGCCTCGGCGAGCCGCTCGACGCCGCTGGCGGCGTATGGCAGCGCCACCGATCCGCTCCGTGCGGCTCTCGCGGCATGACGCACGTCGCGCCCATCGGCGGGCAGCGGCGCGAGCGCGCCGCGGCGTGGGATGGCCACGAGCGGCGGCACTTCGGTCGACGCCCGGACCCCGACCACGTCCGGGCGGAAGCGATGTTTCTGATACGCACCGTACGCGACGCGGATGTGGCGCGAGTCGAGCGGGTCGCCGTAGCACGAGAGATCGATCGACACGCAGTCGCGGCCCGCGAGGCCTGGCCCGACCGCGGTGCCATTCAGCACGATCGGCACCGGCGTGCGCCGCCGCGCCCGCCGCACGACGCCGTGCGCCAGAAATTCCATGAGCATGCCCATGCCCACGTACGCGCGCGCGTGCCGCGGCGTCATCTCGGGCCGCACCGACGGAGCCCGCAACGCGAGCGTCGGCAGCCAGGCCGGCACGTCGGGCGAGAGCAGCGCGACGCGATCGATGACAGGTGACTCGAGAGGAATGACACCGGTGAAGTGGTAGCCCTGCCCCGTCATGACCGGCAGCAGGGGAAGCTCGAAGCGCCGCAGCATGTGATGCACGGCGCGGTAGACCGGCTCGAGCTTGAAGAAGACGTCGGCCGGGTGGTACCAGGCTTCGCCGGGATAGTCGGTGTTCTGGTAATCGATGTCGAGGTGTACGAGCAGGCTGTGGGTGTCCCAGAGCGATCGTGAGATGTCGGCGCCCTCCGTGAGGAGGCCCTCGAGGTCGCCGGGGGGATAGCGCTTCGCGTGTTCCCAGGTGGCGTACGGGGACTCGGCGCCGGTCAGCGCCATCAGGTAGACGGCGCTCATCGCGCCATCTCCCGTGTCACCGCAATACTCGCGAACGCGCTGTCGTACGTGAGGATCCGCGTAGTAGGCGCCGAGGGCGCCCGCCACGACCGGATCCTCCGTCACGACTGCAGCACGTACGCGTCCTTCGGCGTGCGCCTCAGAAACTTCTCGCGCTCGAGCAGATCGAGCACGGCGTCGCACGTCATGACGTCGACGCCGAGGAACCGCCGCATCTGAGGCTTGGTGAGCTGAAGCCCCGGCATCTCGCGGTACTCAGTTTGTACAATCTGTATGAATCGATCGACCCGCGGCTGTATTGACACCATGCCGGGACTTCAGCAAGCGACATGCCGGAGAATATCATCGAATTTCTCCGGAAAACCGATGATCCTCATCTCAGCCGGTGGTGACTTTTCCCCTGCCTCGGGAAATTTCCAAGCAGGGTCTTCGCGACCTGCACGAGCGCGAGATAGGCCGCGGTCGCCGCTGCCACGAAGGCGCCGAACCGCAGAGGTGGCACGACGAACCCGAGCGCGGCGCCGAGCGGCGTCAACGGCAGCGCCGCGCCGGCGGCCACGACCGTGAGGGTCGTCAGCGTCAGCGCACGGCTGGGACGGCTCGTGAGCGGACTGCCCTGCGTGCGGATGACGAACAGCACCAGCGTCTGCGTCGCGAGCGATTCGACGAACCAGCCGGTGTGAAAAAGCGGCTCGCTCGCGTGAAACACGTGCAGCAGGACGTAGAACGTCAGGAAGTCGAACACGGAACTGATGGGCCCGATGAAGATCATGTAGTTGCGGATGACGCGGATGTCCCAGCGGCGCGGCCGGCTCAGGTAGCTGCGGTCGACGTTGTCGGACGGGATCGTGATCTGCGCGAGATCGTAGAGAAAACTGTTGAGCAGGATCTGCGTCGGCAGCATCGGCAGGAACGGCAGAAACGCCGAGGCCGCCGCCATGCTGAACATGTTGCCGAAGTTCGAGCTCGTCCCCATCAGCAGGTACTTCATCATGTTGCCCGACGCGCGGCGCCCTTCGATGATGCCGCGATGCAGCACGTCGAGACCGCGACGCTGCAGGATCACGTCCGCGGCGGCGCGCGCGACGTCGGTCGCGCTCATCACGGAGATGCCGACGTCGGCCGAATGGAGCGACGGCGCGTCGTTGATGCCGTCGCCGATGAAGCCGACGACGTGCCCGCGGCGCTTGAGCGCGAGAATCAGGCGGTTCTTCTGCGACGGCGACACGCGCGCGAACACCGAGGCGTCCTCCGCCACGTGCCCGAGCGCGTCGTCGTTCAGGCGCGCGATCTCGTCGCCCGTGACGATGCGGCGGCTGTCGAAATGCACCTGGTCGCACGCGTGCCTGGCGGCGACCTCGCTGTCGCCGGTGAGGATCTTGATCGCGACGCCGTCCGCCTTCAGTTGCCTGATGATGGCGCCCACCTCCGGGAGGATGGGGTCGGCGAACGCGAGAAACCCGGCGAACACCAGCTCCGCTTCGTCGGCATGGGTGTAGGCCGCGCGGATCGGCAGCCGGCGATAGGCCACCGCCACCGCGCGCAGGCCGTTCGCGCTCAACTCGCGATAGCGATCCACCGCCGCGGCGCGGTCCCCGTCCGTCATGCCCCGGATGCTCCCGCCGGCTTCGAGCGCAATCGATCGCTCGAGAATCGGCTCGGGCGCGCCCTTGGTGATCAGCAGACACTCCGCCGAGTCCGGCGGCTGGACGGCGATGGACAGGCGGCGGCGCTCGAAGTCGAACGGCAGCTCGTCGAGCTTCGTGTAGCGGCTGACGTCGACGTCGCGTGAGCGCAGGACGGCGGCGTCGAGCGGGCTCTTGATGCCGGTTTCGAAACGGCTGTTGACGTACGCCAGCGTGAACACGTGATCCGACGGGGCGCCGGCGGCATCGAGGGCCTGCTCGAGCGTCATTTCCCCGCTCGTCAGCGTGCCCGTCTTGTCGCTGCACAGCACGTCGATGCTGCCGAAGTTCTGAATGGCCGGCAGATGTTTGACGATCACGTGCTCGCGCGCCATCCGCAGCGCGCCTTCGCTCAGCGCGATCGACGCGATGAGCGGCAGGAACTCCGGCGTCAGGCCGACGCCGAGCGCGACCGCGAAGAGCAGCGACTCGAACGCATCGCGCCGAAGCGCCAGGCTGATCGTCAGGATGAAGAGCACGAGCACGACGGTCGTCTGCAGGATGAGGACGCTGAACCGGTGCAGGCCGTGCTCGAACTCCGTTTCCGGATGGCTGAGGGCGATGCGCTCGGCGATGCCGCCGAACTGCGTGCGCAGTCCGGTCGCCGATGCCACCGCCGTGCCGGTGCCGCTGATGACGGACGTGCCGAGAAAAATCAGGTCCGGCGCGTGCTTGTCCACGGGCAGCGATTCACCTGTCAGCGCCGACTCCTGCACTGCGAGGTCGCGCGACTCGATGAGCGCGGCGTCCGCCGGAATCAGATCGCCTGCCGACAAACGGAAGAGGTCGCCTGGCACGACCGCCCGCAGCGGAATTTCCTGCCAGCGAGCGTCGCGGCACACCGTCGCCGTCGGCATCACCGACGCGTTCAGCTTCTCCGCGGCCCGGCCGGATCGAAACGTCTGCCAGAAATTCAGGCAGACGCCGAGGAGCACGATGGTGACGATGATGCCGGCGTCGGCGCGCTGGCCGAGGAGCGCGGCCAGAAGCGCGGCGACGAGCAGGATGACGACGAGGGGGTTGCGGAAGAGGCGAAGGAGCTGCGCGAGCGCCGAAAACCGGCGGATGCGAACGGGTTCGTTCGGACCGTACTGCGCGAGACGCCGCGCCGCTTCGGCCGAGGTCAGGCCCGCGTCATTCACGGCGTCAACGATACAGCATGTAGGTGTACCGGCCGTGCAGCCACGCTTCGTCGGTGGCCGTGTCGTGTTTCACGTCGAGATGCTCGTCGAGCACGCGGGCGCAGCGGCCGCCCAGGCGATCGACTTCCCGCATCAGACGCCGTTCGAGCTCGCCTGTCAGGCCCCGCTCGCATGCGTCCCAGAGCTCGTCGCGGTGCGCCATGGTGCCGGGAACGCGGAAGCTGTCCGCCTCGATCGTGTGCTCGTCGACCGGTTCGGCGGTGAGCGGCGGCAGATGCTGATGCCAGTACACAACGGGCGTCATCCTATCCTGTCGCCTCCATCGGCTTGGTTTCCGTTGGCGGTCCCTCGAGACCGCAGCGGACGATGCGATCCCCGAGCGTCGATCGCTTGATCTGCAGGAGCGCCGCGGCGCGCGATTTGTTGCCGTGCGTCGCGCGGAGCGCCCAGCGAATCAGGCTCGACTCGAACTCGCGGACGCGGTCGTCGAGCGAAATCGGCGCGGGCATCATGCCCGCCGGCGCTGGTGAGAACGCCGGCGACGGTGCGGCCGGCAGCGCCGGCAGGACGTCCGGTCCATGCGGCGGCGTGAGCGCCGGCGTCGCCGCGGCCTGGACGTCGGCCGGCGCGACGGGGACCGTGCGCGGCGGCTGTCCAGCCGCGCCGAACAGAATCGACGCCGACACGCAGCCGATGCGGACGGTGCCGCACGAGCAGGTCTGCGCGATGCGCTCGCACGCGTTCTCGAGCTCGCGCACGTTGCCCGGCCAGTTGTAGCGCGTGAACGCCTGCATGACGGCGTCCGAGATCGGCGGCACGTCTTCGTTCTTCCGCCGGAAGAAGCGGCGGAGGAAGTGATCCATGAGCACGGGAATGTCTTCGGGCCGCTCGCGCAGCGGCGGCAGCGCCACCGGCAGCACGTTGAGCCGGTAGAAGAGATCCTCGCGGAACCGCCCGTCGGTGACCATCTGCTTGAGATCGCGCTTGGTGCCGGCGATGACGCGCACGTTGATCGGAATCGTGCGCGTGCCGCCGACGCGCTCGACCGTCCGGTTCTGGAGCACGCGCAGCAGCTTCACCTGCATCCCCAGGGGCACGTCGTCGATGTCGTCCAGGAAGATCGTTCCGCCCTCGGCCATTTCGAAGCGGCCGGGCCGATCCTTGATCGCGCCCGTGAAGGCGCCGCGCTCGTGGCCGAAGAGCTCGGACTCGATGAGCGTCTCCGTGAACAGGGCGCAGCTCACGGCGACAAACGGATGATGGCGGCGCCGGCTGTTCTGATGAATCAGCGTCGCCGTGACTTCCTTGCCGGTGCCGCTCTCGCCGGTGATGAGCACCGTGCTCTCGCTGTTGCCGATGACGCGCAGGAACTCGAACACCGCCCGCATGCGCGCGCTCTTGCCGACAACAAGCGACTCCATCGTGACGGGGATCTGCGAAGTCATGGCTGCCTCACGCCACCTGCAAGGTGTCGAATTCAGGAATTTCGGTGCGGAGCGCGGCTTCGATGCCGTCATGGAGCGTCATCTGCGCGCTGGGACATCCGGCGCACATGCCCGTCAGACGTACCGACGCGGAGCGGCCGTCGACCGTAATAAGCTCGATGTCGCCGCCATCCGCCTGTAGAAACGGGCGGACGCGATCAAGGACTGCCTGAATGCGTTCTCTCTCAATCATTGGAGACTCCTTACAGCGCGTGGTCAGTAGCAATGTTGCGTATTACTCCACCTGAGGCAGACGCTGTGCATCCCAAGGGCAACCGTCATGCCAACTGCTGGAATCCCGGAAATATTGGCGAAATCCCGGACATAAAAAATCCGGTATATGAAGAAAGCGGGAATTTTCCCCGGCGGGTGGGGATTACTTCTTTGTAGTGGACGAACGCTCGAGCTGAAACTTCTCGACGCGATAGCGGATTTGATCGCGGTTCAAACCGAGTAATGCCGCGGCTTTTGTCTGATTCCATCCGGTACGTTCGAGCGCCTGCACGACCAATGAACGTTCGAGCTGTTCGAGGTCGAGGCCGGCGGCCGGCAGCTCTACCGACTCGCCCAGCCGGACGGCGACGGCGCCGCCTGCCGAGAAGTCGCCGGTATCGAGCACCGGGCCGTCGGAGAGAAGCATGGCGCGTTCGATGGCGTTGCGCAGCTCCCGGATGTTGCCCGGCCACGGATGGCGCTGGATCTGCGCCATCGCCTCGGGCGTCACGCCGCGGATCTTCTTCTTGAACTCCGTGTTGTAGACGTCGATGTAGAACGCGACCAGCCGGGGGATGTCGTCCGCGCGCTCGCGCAGCGGCGGCAGCGCGATCGGCAGCACGTTGAGCCGGTAGAACAGATCTTCACGGAAACGGCCCTGCTTGACCTCCTCCTGCAGGTTCCGGTTCGTCGCGGCCACGACGCGCACGTCGACCTTGATGTCCATGGATCCGCCGACGCGCTTGAACGTCTTCTCTTCGAGAAACCGCAGCAGCTTCGCCTGCAGTCCGGGGACCATCTCGCCAATCTCGTCGAGGAAGACCGTGCCGCCGTCCGCCATCTCGAACAGGCCGCGCTTCTGCCGATCCGCGCCGGTAAACGCGCCGCGCTCGTGGCCGAACAGCTCGCTCTCCATCAGCGCTTCGGGGAGCGCCGAGCAGGTGATGTTCATGAACGGCTTGCCCGAGCGCGCGCTGTTGTAGTGCAGCACCTTGGCCGCGAGATCCTTGCCGGTCCCGCTCTCGCCCGTCAGCAGCACGGTCGACGCCGGGCTCATCGCGACCTTCTTCAAGAGCGCTTTCACCGCGCTCACCGTCGGACCTTCGCCGACCATCCGATCGAAGCTGTACGGCTGCGCCTGCGACTCGCGCAGCGCCTTCACCTCGCGCCGCAGCGCGGTCGTCTCGAGCGCTTTCGCGACGAGGATCGAGATCTCGTCCAGATTGAACGGCTTGTTCGCGTAGTGGTACGCGCCCTGCTTCATCGCTTCGACGGCGATCTCGACACTGGTGTGCGCCGTCAGCAGGATGACGAGCGTATCCGGGTCGTGCTCCTTGATGCGCTTGAGAACGGACAACCCGTCGCCATCGGGAAGTTTGTAGTCGAGCAGCACCAGGTCGACGCCGTCCCGGCTCTTCGCAACGGCTTCGGCGGCCGTCTCGGCCTCGACGACGCGGTAACCGTCGGCGGTCAGGCGATCGTTCAACGCGAAACGAATGAGCGGCTCGTCGTCCACGACGAGGATCGTCGGCGTCTGCATGTGGACGTGGCTATTGTAGTGCAGGGCTTGCACCCTGCCAGGCGGACCGGAAGCAGGCAGGCCTAAAGGCCTGCACTACGTACTGTGCTGCTTATCGCTTTCGCCACGAGCGGAGGCAACGTGCCCATGTCGAACGGCTTGTCGATGACGGTGTAGGCGCCCCGGCTGCGGGCTTCGGCCGCGAGTGCCTCCGACCCGTATGCCGTCATCAGGATGATCGGCGTGCGCGGAGACAGGCGGCGCATCATCGAGAGCACGCCAAGATCGGACGAATCGGGCAGCCGCAGGTCGAGCAACACGACATCGGCGGCGCCGCCCTTCCCGTTCATCGCTTCGAGCGCTGACAGCGCGTCGCTCGCCTGCATGACGTGATACCCGGAGTCGGTCAGCGTTTCGGACACCGACCATCGGACGAGCGGCTCATCGTCGACCACGAGAACAGTAGGACTGATCACGCTATGGGGTAATTCAAGACACGGACCAGATACTCGCCACTGCGGTGGAGAGCCTTTCTCTGCCGTGGCGAGCCGGGATTTATTCACATCACCGGGGAATTGTCCCCGGCCTCGTCCCACCTCGTTCGTTCTTCCCTGCGAAGAAGCCTGTATTTGAACGACTTCGAGCGCCCGCGGCCCGGCATGCAACTTGCCCCTGCCCCAGGTCAGCGAGGGCGCCATGTTCGATCTCATCATCGAAAGCAAAGAGCGGCCACTTCGAGAACGGAGCGTCAGGACCAAGGTCATCTCGATCGTCGTACACGTGATCGTCGTGACGCTGGTCGTTGTCGTCCCGTTGCTGCGTGTCACGCAGGTGATGCCGCCGATGCCGACGATGATGGCATTCGTAGCGTCGGTGCCCGCGCCGCCGCCGCCTCCTCCGCCGCCGCCCGCGCCCGGGACGGCGAAGCCGGCCGCGAAAGTCGCGGCCCGCGAAACGACCACGCCGGTGAATCCGAACGCGGCGCCGATTGCGCCGCCGTCCGAGATCGCGCCGGAGGTCGCTCGCGTCGCGGACAAGGGCGTTGAAGGCGGAGTGGAGGGCGGCGTCGAAGGCGGCGTGCTCGGGGGGATCGTCGGCGGATTGCCCGGCAGCGTAGCGCCGCCACCTCCGCCACCACCGCCGCCGCCTCCAGCACCCCGCGGCCCCGTGCATATCGGCGGACAAATCACCGCGCCGGCGCTCGTCAAACGCGTCGAGCCGCAATATCCGGACATCGCGGCGCAGGCGCAGCTCACGGGCATGGTGATCCTGGAAGCGACGGTCGGCACGGACGGCTGCGTCAATGCCGTGAAAGTGCTGCGGTCGGCGCATCCGTTTCTCGATCATTCCTCAATCGAAGCCCTCAGACAGTGGGAGTATTCGCCGCTGGTGCTCAACGGCATCAAGACGCCGTTCGTGCTGACGGTGACGTTCAATTTCAGCGTAGTCCGCAAGTAGGCAGGAGGACGTCATGATCGCGATGAAGAACATCCTGGTCGCCACCGATTTCGGAGAAGCCGCGGACACGGCCCTCGGCTACGGCCGCGAGCTCGCGGTGCGGTTCGGCGCCACGCTTCACGTGCTGCACGTGGCCGAAAACGTGTACGTCACGGCGTTCGGCGCCGAGACCTACGCGTCGTTCGCCCCCGAGCTGCAGCGCGATATCGAAGAATCGGCCCAGCGGCGCCTGCACGAGGCGGTCCTCGACAGCGACGGCAGCGGTCCGGCCACCGTTCCGGCCGTCATGACGTCGAGCTCACCGGCGTTCGCGATCATCGACTACGCCCGCGAACACGACATCGATCTGATCATCATGGGCACGCACGGACGCGGCACGCTCGGACACTTCCTCATGGGCAGCGTCGCCGAACGCGTCGTCCGCCTCGCCGGCTGCCCCGTGCTGACGGTCAGGCATCCGGAGCGCGACTTCGTCCATCCCGACGGCCTGGCGGTCCGCGCCGCCTCGGGGGTCCACGCATGAGTCCCGGCATCGTCGCCGACGCCGCCGCGGCCGCGGGTCTTGTGCGCGACGCGGCGCATCTCCGGGCGTTCAAGCACGCGGTGAACGAGTTCGTCCGCGTGCTGGGTTCGGTGCCCGATGAGGGCGCGGGCGCGGTCTCGAGCGACGGCGCGCGCGCCCTGCAGTCGCTCGGCGAAGACGTGATCGATTACATCGAAGAGCGCGCCGCCGGCACGGTGAGTGCCACGGACGCGCAGACGCTCGTCAGTTCGATTTATGAAATCCGGCGGCTGCTCGAAGAAGTCAGCCGATGGCGGCAGCATTACGCGATTGCGAGGCACGTATGATCCAGCTCACTTCGGTGCTCGTGGCGTTCGACTTCAGCGACACCTCCAAGAGCGCGCTGACCTACGGGCGCAATCTGGCGCGCGCGTTCGGCGGCCGGCTGCACGTGCTTCATGTCGCGGATGTGATCTCGACATCGGCCGCGCAGTTCTATCCCGAGGGGCCGGGAGATCCAGAAGCCAAAGCAGCCGGCCTCGCGCTGAACCAGCTGCGGACGCTCCTCTCCGCGGAAGGCGTGCCCGATGCGTTGCCGGAAGTTCGCGTCTCGCCGGCGCCCGCGCAGGAAATCGTCGATTATGCCGGCGAGATCCACGCCGACCTCATCGTCGTCGGCACGCACGGGCGAAGCGGTATGTCGCGCCTCCTCATGGGCAGCGTCGCCGAGCACGTCGTCCGCACGGCGCCGTGTCCGGTCCTGGTCGTGCGGCCGTCGGAACATGAATTCGTGCTGCCCGATCCGGTGAACGTCGCGGCAAGGATCTGACTATGACGACAAAAGCGACCGTGGGGCTCGTGACGGCCGCCGCCGTGGCGACGATCGGCCTCGCCGCCGCAATCGGATCGGCCGGCGAGCAGCAGTCGACCGAGACGAAGCCGTTCTCGCTCCTGTCGCCGTCGCTCTACGGCGTCGACAACTTCCACGACTACTGCTCGCCGTGTCACGGCCGCGACGGCACGGGCCACGGGCCGGTCGCGGTCGCGCTCAAGACGCCGCCGTCCGATCTGACGCTGCTCGCCGCGAACAACAAGGGCGTCTTCCCCCGCGCGCGCGTGCGCGACTACATCACCAATGGTTCGGCCGGCATTCCGGCCCACGGGTCGACCGTGATGCCGGTCTGGGGTCCGACCTTCCGGGCGCTTGACTCCAACGACCGTTCAGTCGCGGTTCGCATCGCGAACGTCGTCGAATATCTGGCGACCATACAAAAATGACCAAGAGAATCTGTGCTCTCGTCGTGTCTGCCGTACTGCTCGGCGCCGGGTGCGCCGGCGCCCAGACCGCGCGCACGGGACGGCTCATGCGCGAGAAGCTGTTGCACTCGCAGCGCATCCTGGCCGCCCTCACGACCAGCGACTACGCGCTGCTGCAGAAAGAAACGCAGGGGCTGACGCGCGTGACGCAAAGCCCGATCTGGACAGAGTTGATGACCGCGGAGTTTCGGCCGTACACGGCCGGCTTCCTCAAGGCGCTCGCGGATCTCTCCGCCGCGGCCGATCGCCGCGACTACGACGCCGCCGGCGCGAGCTACAGCGCGCTGACGATGGCGTGCTTCCAATGCCATAAGTATGTGATGAGCTCGCGCATCGCCCGCAGACCGTGAATTATGCTGTCAGGCATGTCCGACGTCATCATCCAGGTATCGCCGCTCAGCCAGCGCTGGCAGACTGCCGATCCGTTTCTCTTCTGCGTGCATCACATCGATCGCTACCCGAAGGGCAACGAGCGGCTCGGGCCCGCGGCGTCGCTCGCCGGCCACGACATCGGCCGGGATTTCAACAATCCCGAAGGCTGGAACATGTACCATGGCGACGTCGTGCCGGGCTTTCCCCAGCATCCGCACCGGGGCTTCGAGACCGTCACGATTGTCCGCACGGGCTACATCGATCATTCAGACTCGGCGGGCGCGACAGCGCGCTTCGGCATGGGCGACGTGCAGTGGCTGACGGCGGGCAAAGGCATCGTGCACTCGGAGATGTTTCCGCTGCTCAACGCGGACGGGCCGAACGACCTCGAGCTGTTTCAGATCTGGCTGAACCTGCCGGCCAGGCAGAAGATGGTGCCGCCGTACTTCTCGATGTTCTGGGATCCGGACATCCCGCGCGTGCGCGAAAAGAGTCCGAACGGTTCGGCCGTCGTCACGGTGATTGCCGGCGCGCTCAACAACGTCAAGCCCCTGCCGCCACCGCCTGATTCATGGGCCGCCGATCCCGACGCGGAACTGGCAATCTGGTCGATCGCGCTGGACGGCGGCGCGACGTGGACCGTGCCGGCCGCGAAACACGCGGCGACCGCTCGCACGCTGCACCTGTTCAATGGCGTTGGCCTGCGTGTGGGTGATCGCGTCGTGCCAGGTCCGGCCGCGATAGAGGTGCACGCGGATCGCCCGGTGACGATCGAGGCCACAAGCGGGCCCGCGGAAATTCTTCTGCTGCAGGGCCGCCCGATCGGCGAGCCCGTCGCGCAGTACGGGCCGTTCGTCATGAACTCCCGTGAGGAGCTCGAGCAGGCGTTTGCCGATTATCGCCGCACGCAGTTCGGCGGCTGGCCGTTTTCCGACGACGCGCCGGTCTTTCCGCGCGACGCGGGCCGTTTTGCGCGCCACGCGGATGGCCGCGTGGAGCGCGTGACGGCCTAGCTTTTCCTATCGATGTTCGCGGCGTTCATCGCGGCGTTCATCGCGCCGCCGGCGATCGCGATCCCACCGGTGGTCGTGGCGGAACTCGCCTCGAGGCGTGTACCAGTAGCCCTCGAAGTACCGCCCGCTTTCCCAGTACGGATCAACCCAGGATGAGCCGGGGTACGGCGGGCGCGTCCAGTATCCATCGTGCCACGCCCAGCGTTTCCCACTGGGATACCAGTACCCTTCGACCCACTCATAGTCGAGCCCAGGGCGCCTGGGCACGATGTAGTTGCGCGGCGGCGGCGGTGGTGTCCCGAACGAAAATCCGAACGAGATCTGGGCGTGCGCCGGAGACGCGACGAGCAACAGACCTAATACAGCGGAGAGCGTGAGCAGGTTTCTCATAAAGGCTCGCTGTGCAATTGCCACGCCGCCAAAAAACCCAGCTATTTCCGCGTCTATCAAGGATGTGAGCAGCGAACCCGAACGGTTGGGCATCCTTTTCGACACACATGACGACAAACTCTACCGTCTGGCCCGGCCTCACCCGAACCACCCGGCCTCCTCAGGCGTATCATCGGTGAACCTTTTGAGGAGCGCTTATGAGGAAATGGCTGCTGTCCCTCGGGGTACTGGTCGCGTTGTTCATGGCCGCGCTTCACGCCCAGGACATCGTCGGCACATGGCAAGGCACGCTGCAGGTCCAGGGACGCGATCTGCGCATGGTGTTCAAGGTCACGAATGACGGCGGCCTGAAGGCGACGATCTACAACATCGACCAGGGAGGAGGCGCCGGTCTCCCTGGCACCGTGACGCTCCAGGGCGCAACAGTCAAGGTGACGATCCCCGGCATCGGCGGCTCGTACGATGGACGCCTCAGCGGCGACGGCAACACGATTGAGGGGACGTGGGCGCAAGCCGGGGCGCCACCGCTCAAACTCGATCTGAAGAAGGCGAACGCCGAAACGGCATGGGCGATCCCGACGCCGGCCGCGCGTCCAGCGCCGATGCCGGCCAACGCCGACCCGTCGTTTGAAGTCGCCACGATCAAACCGAGCCGGCCCGAGGCGCCCGGCAGTGCGATCACGGTGCGCGGACGGACGTTCGCCACACTCAACCAGACAGTGCGCAGCATGATGACGTTCGCGTTCGGCCTGCATCCGAACCAGGTCGTCGGCGGTCCGGACTGGATCGGCAACGACAGGTTCGACATCACAGCGGAGCCGGAAGGCACCGGGATGCCGAACGACAAGCAGTGGCGCTCGATGCTCGGCAAGCTCCTCGCCGATCGATTCAAGCTGACCTTCCATCGCGACAAACGGGAACTGTCGGTCTACGCGCTCACCGTGTTGAAGACGGGCCACAAGCTCACCAAAAACGACACCGATCAGAACGGCCTGCCCGGCCTGTTCTTCAGAGGACTCGGCATCTTCCCCGTGAGAAACGCGACGATGGGCGATTTTGCGGGGACGATGCAGGCGGTCGTGCTCGATCGCCCGGTTGTCGATCAGACGGCGCTGCAGGGACGCTACGACTTCACGCTGACGTGGACGCCTGACGAGACGCAGTTCGGCGGCCGCGGCGGGCAGGCGCCGCCCGCCGACCCGGCGACGGCGCCGCCCGGACTCTTCACGGCGATCCAGGAACAGCTGGGCTTGAGGCTGGAGTCGACGAAGCTCCCCGTTGACGTGCTGGTCATCGATCGCCTGGAAAAGCCGACGGCGAACTGATGTCACGCGAGTGATTGATGCCGTCGTCATCGGATCGGGGCCGAATGGTCTGAGCGCGGCGATCGTGCTGGCGCAGGCCGGCTGCAAGGTCGTCGTGTTCGAAGCGAACCTCACGGTGGGCGGCGGCGTGCGGTCGGACGAGCGGACACTGCCGGGTTTTACCCACGACGTCTGCTCCGCGGTCCACCCGCTTGCGGTGGCCTCGCCCCTCTGGAACACGCTGCCGCTCGCGTCCCACGGGCTCGAATGGATCGAGCCGCCCGTGATGGTCGGCCATCCGTTCGACGATGGCACCGCGGCAATCATGGAGCGATCGCTCGACGCGACGTGCGCGACGCTCGGGCGCGATGGCGACGCCTACAGGAAGACGTTCGGCGCCGTCGTTCGCGACTGGCCGTTCCTCTCACGCGCGGTGCTGGGACCAATCACGATTCCGCGTCATCCGTTCAAGCTCGCGAAGTTCGGAATGCAGGCGCTCCGTTCGCTCGAAAGTCTGACGGCGAGCGCGTTCACGGAGGAACGGACGAAGGCGCTCGTCGCCGGCATCGCCGCGCACGGCATGCTGCCGTTCGATCGCGCGCTGACGGCGGGCATCGGCCTGACGCTGGGCGCGCTCGGCCATATCGGCGGCTGGCCGATTCCGCGCGGCGGCGCGCAGCGCATCACGAATGCGCTCGTCTCGCATCTGCAGTCGCTCGGCGGCGAGGTCGTGACCGGCACGCGTGTCACCGACATCGACAAGCTCCCGCCCGCCAAAATCGTGATGTGCGATCTGTCGCCGAGGCCGCTGCTGCAGATTGCGGGGCACAAGTTTCCGCCCGCGTATCGCGGCCGGCTCGAGCGCTATCGTTACGGCATGGGCGTCTTCAAAGCCGACTGGGCGCTCGCGGAACCGATTCCGTGGAGGTCGGCGGACTGCCGGCGGGCAGGCACGCTGCACCTCGGCGGGACGACGAAGGAAATCGCGGCGGCAGAACAGGCCGCCTGGAACGGGCAAATCCCCGATCGTCCGTTCGTGCTGCTGAGTCAGCCGACGATCTTCGATCCGTCACGAGCGCCCGCTGGCAAACACGTCGCGTGGGGCTATTGTCACGTGCCGTCCGCGTCGAACGTCGACATGCTCGAGCGCATCGAACGGCAGATCGAGCGTTTCGCACCAGGATTCCGTGAGCTCGTGCTCGCGCGGGCCGTGACGACGCCCGCGGAGATCGAAGCGAACAACGCGAATCTCGTCGGCGGCGACATCGCCGCCGGCGTCACCGACGTCAGACAGTTTTTCTCGCGCCCGACATGGCGCAACTACGCGACGCCGGTCCAAGGGTTGTACATCTGCTCGGCTTCAACGCCGCCCGGCGTGGGCGTCCACGGCATGTGCGGCTACCACGCCGCCACACTCGCGCTGAAGGACATGAAGAAACGGCTGACGTGACATGGCGGCATACCGCTTGCGATGCATGGAGGCGTGGGCACGCTTCCCGGTTCGCAGACGCGCGCGCTGTGGGCTCTTGCGCTGTTTGTCGCGATTCAACTCGCTGACGGCGTCATGACCGCCGCCGGCGTCGCCCGATTCGGCGCCGGCATCGAGGCCAATCCCCTGCTGCACTTCGTCGCCGCGGGCGCCGGATTCGGCGCGACGCTCGTGGGCGCGAAGCTCGTCGCCGTCACGGGCGCGATGGTCTTACATCTGCAAGCCAGACATCTCACGCTCGCCCTCCTGACGCTGGCGTACGTGATGGGCGCCATCCTGCCGTGGATGTTCGTGCTCGCCCATTGGTGACGGCCCGTTGGGATCGAAGCTACGCCCCGTGGCAGCCTTTTCTCTGCCAGCTCGGCGGCTCTGCGTTGTACGTCGTTCCGCTTTACCAGTAATAAGTAAACCGGCCCGAGAAGGTGTTGGCCGTGTACGGACGAGTAAGGTAGCCGATCATCAGGAACGACGGCTGCGCGATCGTGGTCAGTGTCTGCTCGCCCTGCGCGAAGTCGTTGACGGCGTACTTGTCGAACCAGTAGACGAAGCCCGCGCCGAAGTGCGTGGTGAAGCGATAGCGGACGTCCACCGTCCCGCGCTGGAGCTCGTTGACGACGGCCGGGAGCTGGACCGGCGTCGCGAGCGTCGTGACCGGCGCAAGCCCGTACACGTAGAGCGACTCGGCGTGGCTCAGGTCGTACGAGAGGCGGATGTCGGTCTTGCGCAGCAGCTTGATCAGGTCCATCGACGCGTTGAACGTCGAGGCCTTGTCCGCGCCGGACGTCGTCCAGTCTCTCGTCGGGTCGTTGAACTGCGGGCCGGGGTTCGCCTGGCGCGACGCCTGCAGCGACGTGTAGCGCTCCCACTCGTACGACGCGCCGAGTGAAATCGACGGACGCGGCACGTAGTCGAAGCCGAGTGAATACCCGCGGCTGTCGTTGCTGCGGAGGCCGAACACCGTGGCGCCCCGATCTTCGTTGCCCGCCGACACCAGTCCGTTGATCGCCAGGGCCGACACCGGCGTGACCTGCATGACGAGCGAGACGCGGTTGGACGTGCGATCGGAGATGTCGAACTGCCGCAGCGAGACCTGCTCGCCGATGTCGTCGAGCGCCTCCTGATCGAAGCCCGATCCCACGCGTTTGGCATGCTCGTAGACCGCCCGCAGCATCAGCCAGTTGATGCCCGAGGCGTCCGCCGACAGCCGCACCGTGTCTTCCGTCGTCGTGTCAAACGACCGGAAGGTCTGGTCGATCTGCTCGCGCGTGTACCCGGCCCGGAATGAGCTGTAGCGAAGCGGCGTGAGCGAGACTTCGGCGTCGAACGTCTTGCGGTTGATGCTGTACGGGCTCGTGCCGCCTTCGGGAAACGCGGCGACCGACGTGTCGTACGCCACGGTTCTTGCGACGTGGAAGACCGGCGTTCGGTTGTCGAAATCGTACAGCCGGTACCTCGCGGTGAACGACACCTCGTTCGTCGGCCGCGAGTTGAAGCTGTAGTTCATGCTCGTGACGCGCGCCTGGGCGTCGGAGGTCGTCCGATCGAGCGGAATGGACGGCAGCGCGCTGTTCACCGTGAACGGAATCAGCAGGTTGTCCTGCGTCCAGTTGCCCAGCGAGATGTACGCCGTCACGCGGCTGCGCGCCGGCAGGTTGAGCAATCCCGACACGCTGCCCGCGTTCATGTTGCTGTCGGGCCAGAGCGACATCCGTCCCTGCAGCGGCCCCAGGGTCGGCGAGTCGGTGATCCGCAGCGGGTTGTCCCACACCAGCGTCCCGAGGTCGTTGCGGAAAAACGATCCGTCGTACCCCACGCGTGCCGACCCGCGCCCGCCGGCCCATTCGATGCCCAGCCCGAGATCCGTCGTCCGCGTCTGGACGGGCACGGGCAGTTCGACGGCGTCGGAAAATCCGAACGTGCCCGCCCAGGGCTGATTGCCGGCCTTGCCGGTGCTTCTGAGCCAGACGTTGAGGTCGATGGCCCGCGTCGCGGAGTAGGTCGCCTTGAAATCGGCGATGTTGCGCTTGAGACGCAAATCGAACGGCTGCGCAAGCGCATCGACGCTGGCGTACGGCAGGGTCTTGTTCTGCAGCCCTGCCTGAACCGCGTCGTCGATCCTGAGGACGTTCGCCGAACCGGCCTCCGGGCTGAAGAGCGTCTTCGTATCCTCGCTGAAGAACAGCGGGATCTGGTTGTACTCGAACGACGCCTTGACCTTGCCGAAGTCGTTCGCCGACAGCGAGAAGCGCTGATCGCGATAGCCGACGTGATCGGCCTGCACGTTGTAGATGTGCGCGTCGGTCGACTTGGTGTATCGCAGCAGGTCGAGCGTGCCGCCGTCGCGCAGATCGCGATAGCGCATGAAGCGCGCCTGATCGGAGCCGGGGGTGAACGACGTGCCGCGGACGGTGAACTCCGCGACGTTGGCCGTGGTCTCGCCGGGCTCCGGCGACGTGGATGGCGCCGGGGACGGCGCCGTCGCCTGGGCGAAAGACGCCGAGGCGTTGAGCACAACGGCCGCGGCAATAAGGAACAGTCGGCGTATTTTCATCGTCGTCACCGCAGGAACGTGTTCCCGGCCGGGCTGTTGGACCCGTGAATCTGCGAGTGGCAGTTCACGCAGCCTCGTCCGATGATCCGGTTGCTGCGCGCGGCGAGCTGCGCGCCGTCATAAATCGTCGAAGGATGCCGCGTGCCGATGTGGCAGCGCTGGCAGAGCATCGGCAGCTTCGCCACGAGCATGCGCTCGTTGTTGCTGCCATGCGGGTCGTGACAGGTATTGCACGCTTCGCGCACGGGCGCGTGATCCCAGAGGTACGGACCGCGCTTCTCAGCGTGACAGCTGACGCACGTTTCGTTGACCCAGTTGCCGACCTTGAGCATCCGGACGTTGGTCGATCCATGCGGGTTGTGGCACGACGTGCATTCCAGCTTGCCTTCGCGCACCGGCATGTGGCCGAAGCGCTGCAGCTTCGATACTTCGGTCCTGTGACACGTCACGCACGTCTCGGTGACCGACGCGGCCTTGAGCTGCGCCCGCTCCGCTTTCGGACTGTGCACCGAGTGACACGTGATGCACGACAGATTGCGGGCGTCGTGCATGCTGCCCTTCCACTGCGCGTGCGTCGAACGGTTGTGGCAGCCCACGCAGACCTCGGAGACGTCGCGCGGCTTCATCGACGCGAAGGCGCGGATCTTCGCCTTGTCACCGGTCTCCGAATGCTCCTTGCCGGGACCGTGGCAGGTCTCGCACGACTGATTGGCGTTGGCGGACGGCGTCCGCACGTTCTGCGCCTTGCCGTGAAGCGTCGTGCGCAGTTGCTTGTCCTTGTTGTCGTGGCACGCGACGCACGTGTCGTCGCCCACGTATCCAGCGGCCGGAGCCGGCGGCTTCTGCGCAGCCGACACACTCGCCGCACACATCAGAAGTGCGGTGACAAAAATTGACTTCATAGGTCGGTGGCCCTTGTGCACAGCCAATGCCAACTAGTCGATGGCATGGCAGGTCTCACAATCCTGGCCGATCTTCCTGCCGTCTTTCGACTTGTGATCGTCGTCGTGGCAGCGAAAACAGCCCGGAGAATCGATATGACCGATGTTGTTCGGATAGCTGCCGAACGTGACGTTCATCGGCGGAAAGACGTTGCGCTGATAGATGTCCTGCACGGCGACGACCGCGCGATCGACCTGATCGCGTGGCTGCGACCGGTAAAAATCCTGTAGCGCCGCGGGATTTCCCCTCTTGAGCGCATTGACGGCTTCCCGGTGGACAAAAGGCAGCGACAGCGGAATCGCCCCGTCCGCCATGGCCTCGTTCACCGCGCGCTCGGGCGTGGGCGCGATGGCATGGCTCGGGCGGTTATGGCAATCCATGCAGTCCATTCGACGCCGCTCCCCCGCTGCAAGTTGCGCGGGCGTCGTGCCCGCCACGACGAATTCGCGCACGTTGCCCTCGCGATCTTTCATGCGCACGTACGGGATGGTCTGCCGCGTCCTGTCGGTCGCGATGTATTCGATCTCGTTGGCGATGTTCATGTGCCAGTGGATGCCGGTCGCCCGCCCGCGCCGCTCGTCTCCCCCGCCGACATGCACCGTCACCGTCGTCACCGACTCGGCGTTCTTCTCGTTGTCGGCGTATTCGACGACGCGGCGGACCTTGTCGCCGTGAAACCGCGCGGGCGAGTGGCACCGCTCGCACGTCTCGGCGGCCCGCACCAGCTGGGTCGGCTCGGGCACGATCGGCCGCGAATACGTGCCCCGGATCATCGCCAGCACGCGCCGCGTGCCGGCGGCTTTTGCCGAGGCATACGACGTAGCGCCGTTGCCGACGTGGCACTCGACGCACTTCACGTTCGCGTGCGCGCCGGTCTGGTGCGCGACGAATTCAGGCTGCATCGGCGTATGGCAGACCTGGCCGCAGAACGCGACCGAGTCCATGTATTCCACGCCGCGATACGCCGCCATCGAGACGATGACGACGTTCACGAGGGTCAGTACGAGGACGATGAGCACGGTTGCGCGGTGCGTGGGGTCGCTCAGATCGATGCGCGGCCAGCTCGCGGGCCAGCTGCCGAGCGGAATCAGCATTAGCCCGATCAGGAACATCGCCGGCAGAATCAGGAAGAAGACGGCGCCGACGTACGGGTTGGTGTGCAGACCGAACAGGTCCGCGAGAAACACGACGAGGAACAGCACGGCGCTGACCGTGGTCAGCACCGCGCCGGTGAGCCGCAGCACTACTTCTTCTTGAGCGAGGCAAGGTAGGCGACGAGCGCGTCGACGTCAGCTTTCGGCAGCGAGTACGACTTCATGACGGGCTTTCGCGTCGCGTTCGTTTTGGCCGTCATGCCGGGCGCGTCTTCGATCCACGCGCGGATGTCGGCCGCCGGAAGTCTGCTGCCGACGCCATCGAGCGCGCCTTTCGCGTTGCCCTTGCCGGCGACCGAATGGCAGAGCGAACATTTCTGATCCGCGAATATCTTCGCGCCCGCGGCAGCGTCCTGGGCGGATGTGGTGCCAGCTGTCAGAGTGGCGAGCGTCGCCACGGCGAGTGCAACTCGGTTCAAAGACATTCGGCCTCCGGTTTCGCAGAATAACACTGAAAGCTCGACCGTCCTCAAGAACCCGCCATTTTCGCCGGAAATCCGGCATCCGTCCGTGGAATGCCGATTGCTGCAGTCATCATTAAAGATCCAGGGGGTTCTATGAGACGGACAACCGTGATCGCAAGCGCGTTGTTGCTGGTCACTGCCACTGTTGCCATGCCGGCCCCGGGAAAAGAGATTCGGCGCGACGTCGTCGGACGGTTCAGCGCCCGAAGCGTCGAGATGACCAGTCCGGCGCGGATGGCCTTCCGCCGCGTGGAGATCGTGATCAACCAGTGGTCGACCGATCAGGATCACCGGCTGCTGGCGCGCACCGTCCTCGAAAAAGGCCCGGTCGCGTTCCTCGACGTCCTGTGCGGCTATCCAGCCGTGGGGTCGATTGCCGTAGCCGGCAATCGTGACATCGCCATCCGCTATGCGTGGCAGGTGGCCGACCGCGACGGCGGACAGCGGATTTTCCTCGCGACCGACGAGCCGATCTCGCTGAGGTCAAGTGAGTTCCGGAAATTCCCGGACGCCGAGCCGCTCACCTTCATCGAGCTGCGCCTCAACGCGCGCGGCGACGGGGTGGGCAAGCTGTCGGATGCCGTGCGGCTGTCGGTGGATGAAAGCCGCAACGTGATCGAAATGCGCGACTTCGACCGCCGTCAGCTGCACCTCGTGATGGTGCACGACGAACTGCATCTCTACGACTGAGTCGCAGGACGACCCTTTCAGGGTCGCCAGTCCCGTACGTAGGGCGACCCTTTCAGGGTCGCCAGCGGAGGAATCATGAGAGCTGCGGTGTTCTATGCGACACGCGAAGGTCAGTCCCAACGCGTGGCCGAGCGCGTCGCGACCGGCCTTCGCGCGCGGCGCGTCGAGGTGGACGTGATCAACGTCAAGGACGTACGTGGGTCGATCGACTGGACCGGCTACAAGATGGCGTTCGTCGTCGCCTCGGTGCACAGCGGACATCACGAGAAGGAGATGGTCGAATTCGTGAGGCGCTCGAAGGACCATCTCACCGCGATGCAGGCGCCGTTCCTCTCGCTGACGCTGTCGCAGGCCAGCGCGGAGGATCCCAAGGCGACGCTCGTGCAGCGTGAAACCGCGCGCGAAGACGCGCTGCAGATGATCTACGACTTCGCCCGGGACACCGGCTGGCAGCCCTCGCACATCCTGCCGGTCGCCGGGGCGTTGACGTACAGCAAGTACAACTTCCTCGTGAAGTTCGTCATGAAGCGAATCGCCCGGAAAGCGGGCTTCGAGGGCCCGACGACGCGTGATTACGAGTTCACGAACTGGCCCGCCGTCGACCGGTTTGTCGCGGAGCTGGCGCCCGCCGCGTGAGCCGGCGTACGTAGCATCCGCCTTCAGGCGGACCTCGCAGTCGTAGTGCAGGCCTTCAGGCCTGCCTTGGCCAACGACGTACAACGCAGAGCACGCCGAACACGCAGAGGGCATTCCGTCCGAACAGCTCATACCGCGAGATTCAGAGAGAAGATCCAATGCTCCTCGCGATCAGCTCTCTGGTAGCAGACTTCAACGCCACGTCCAGGGAGGCGCGCAGCAATAGGCAGGATGAACTGCGAAGAATGCACAGGACGATTCGAGCCCGCTTGGGGCGTCCCGTCTCGGTAGCCCATGCATCACGAAGAACGAAGGACACGAAGATCACGAATTCATTCTTGTACAGGCTATTCGTGGCCTTCGTGCTTTTCGTGACTTCGTGATAGACGGTTGCGAAAAGCGGCTCACTATGGCGCGGGACGTGGAGCCGCCGCACGCTCGGTTAGCGTCGATCCATCCGCGAGCGTCACCGACTGGAACAGGCCGCCCGGCTCGCCGCCCTTCAGCGGGAAGACCTTCACGCTGACCTTGTCGCCCGGCTTGAGCGTCGTCGCCTTCCAGCCCGCGCGTATCAGGAACGCCGGCGACGTCATCTCCACCTTCCACGTCGTCACCACGCCGGCCTCGTTCGGGACGTCGACTTCCATCCACGAGTGCGGGTTCTGCCATCCGAACTGCTTCACAGTGCCGGCCAGCGTGACCGACTTGCTGCGGTCGATGCCGGCGGCCGAATGATGCGCAAACGCCGGTGCGGCAAGCGCCGTCGCGACAACAAACGCGGGCAACCACTTCATCGGACGTTCTCCTTCGATTGCGTACTGGGAATATGCGAGTTGAGATCCGGCAGGCATTCGACTTCCGCGATCTCCATGTCGCGCGAGTCCACGCGGTTCCACTGCTTGGTCATCTTCCACTCGCCTTCCCAGCTCTTGGGATCGGTCATCGTGTACTCGATCTGCATCTTCTTCCCGCCGTCCACGAGCCTGATCCGCTCGACGATGTGCAGCGCGTCGCTGGCGGGGATGCCGTTGTCGATCCAGTGGTGATGATCGATGAACCCGGTCGTGTCCACGACCAGCGCGTCGCCCTCGAACCGGCCGATGGAGTCGCCGTTGAACGTGCGAACGACGAGATCGGGATCCGTGTGCGGGCGGCCGTCCATGTTGACGACGCGGAGGCTGTTCATGAAGCCGCTGATCATGTAGACGACCGTCGGCAGCTGCACCATCGAGATCGACCACACGCGCGTCATGATGAGCGGCACGCCGGCGGGCCAGCACTGGCCGATGTCGTCGCGATAGACCTTGCCTTCCGCGCGCGCCTTCTGCGCCGCGTCGAAATGCTTCTGCGCGTCGGGCGTCAGCTTCGGATACGGCGGGCCGAAGCGCCATGATCCTGGAAAGCCGAGATCGATGAACCAGGTGCCGGTGATGTCGAGGGCCGGCTTCGGCCGCGGCTTCGCGAGATTCGCCGGCGCGAGCACGCCGAGATCCTGCGCGGACACCCCGGCGACGGCGAGGGTCAGCGCGAGGGCGGTTGCGGTCACACGTTTCATGGCGCCTTTCAGCGGTCGCGCACCTTCAGGTGCGTGCCGCCCTTGTCGTCGATGTATTCGCGGTTGTTGTCGCAGACAAACTCCACCATCTCGTAGCCGGGCATGCGCCGGTACGCCAGCGTATACGTGACCGGCTTCTCGAGGACGATCGGATCGTCGAGCGTGATCGTGTCGTGGAGGATGTCCTTCGTGATGAGACGCAGCCGTTCGCTGATGCGCATCTGGTCGCTGTGCGGCATGTTCTGATACGCCGGCACGGTGGGCTTGATGCCGATGGTGTCCACGACAAGCGTGTCGCCGTCCCAGCGGCCGACCGAGCGTCCGTAGTAGCCGGGCGGGACGTCGCCCATCGGCAGCTGCGGCGTGTTCATGTAGATGCGGCGGACTTCGCTGAACGCTTCGGCGACGATCGTGATCTGCCCTTGCGTCGGCAGAATCTCGATCGGATAGAGCGCCACCGACATCATGCGCGGCATGCCATACGGCACGCACGCGACGGCGCCGCTCGCGATCGGCGCGCCTTTCGCGGCCGCGTCCGCTTCGGCCTTACGGCGAGCCTCGAACGGGCCCGCGTACTGCGGCTCGAGCACGAGCGGTGTGGCGGGAGGTGGCGCAAGCTTCGGATCCGCGCCGCGTCCTCCGCGGTACGGGGCCCACACCCCTGTGAGATCGGGCGGTTGTGCCGATGCTGCCGCGGCGAGCAGGACGAGGGCGCCGGCGATGATCGCTTTCACTGGCGACCCGCGGCTCCTGGGCCGTTGCCGAGCACGCGGCCATCCGGCATCGTGATGCGCGACAGCAGCGCACCCGCCTGTCCGCTCTTCAGCGGGTTGACGATGGCGGTGATCTTGTCGCCGAACTTGAGATCTTTGAACTTCCAGCCGCCCTGCTGGAGGATGCTCGGGCTGCCAAGCTCGATGGTCCAGTGTTTCACGGCGCCGTTGTCGCCGGGCACGTCGAGCTCGATATAGGCGTGCGGATTCGTCCACTCGAACGCGGTCACCGTGCCGGCGAGCGTCACCGTCTTTGTGGTGTCGAACATCGCGAACGAGTGATGAAGCAGACCCGCCAGGAGAAAGACCGACGTCAGTCGCATCATGCGGCGGAGTATCGCACGGCTCATGGTAGAGTGCGCGCAGACTTTTCTGGAGGCCCGATGCAAAAAACCGTCTACGCCCTAGGCTTCGCCGTGCTTCTCGCCGGCAGCGCCCACGCCCAGGCTCCGGCCCGCGGTCCTGCGCCGGCGCCGACGCCCGCCTGCGGTCCGAATCTGCCGATGAAGAACGTCGCGAAAGACTCGCGCTGCTTCGAGCTGCGGACGTACACCGTGCGCGAAGGCGCCGGCAACATCGACGTCCTGCACTCGCGATTCCGCGACCACACGAACGCGCTGTTCAAGAAGCATGGCATGACGATCGTCGGCTTCTGGCAGCCGGTCGCCAAACCCGATCAGCTGATTTACGTCCTCGCCTATAAAGATGCGGCCGCGCGTGACGCCGCCTGGGCGGCCTTCGGCGCCGATCCGGAGTGGGTGAAGACGCGGACCGAAATGGCCGTGAACGTCCAGGTCGACAACGTCTTCATGTCCGCGACCGATTACGGTCCGGTCAAATAGTCCGGTCAAGTAGTGCAGGCCTTCATGCCTGCCATCGCGCAGCAGACCTGAAGGTCTGCACTACAACTGATGTTTGTCGAGCCAACCACGAAGTACGCCGAAGACTTCGTGGTTGTTCTTCTCCATCAGCATCAGATTGCCGTTGCCGTTGATGCCGTGGTCGCGCAGGCGCAGCAGCTCGACTGAACATCCCACCTGCTTCAGGAACGCGACGTTGGCGACCGGCGAGCCGCCGGCGCCGAACTCGCTCGTGATCCACGCGATCGGAATCCCCTTGAGGTTCTTCCACTGCCGCGCCGGCTCGGCCTGGAGCCTGTACGGCGACGCGATCGGCCGCGGCGAATCCGGCGGCGGCGTGTGATCCGTGAGCGTGAAGTCGGTGAGCGAGGCCGCGGGCGGATCGTAGGTCATCGGCAGCGCCGTCAGGCCCCAGCGCAGCTGACGCTCGAACGGGTTGCCGTTGATCTCCATGCAGACGATCCCCTTGACGAGTGACGGACGGCGGTCGGCGACGCCCCATCCGAAAAATCCGCCGAAGGCATGGCCATGGATGATGCATGGGCCGATGCGGTCGACGAGCTCGACACCGCCGGCCCACACGAGATCGCTGTGAAACGCTTCGTCGGACGTGTTCCCCGACTCGCACGCCATGAACTGCGCGATGAACGGATCGTCGATGCCTCCCGGTCCGGGCCACTGCGCGGTCTTGAAGACGTTGGTCGCATCGATCAGCGCTTCGTACGGAGGAACGTTGTTCAGATGGCTCGGCCCGAGCGCATCGGGATGGTACGGCGAGCGCCCGAAGCTCGGACGATCCACCCAGTAGACGGCATAGCCGGCCTGTACGAAGTAATGCACCCAGCCGGGCCGGCGGCCGAGGCCCATCATGTGCGTGCCCTGCGCGCCGCCGCCGTGGATGAGGATGACGGGATACGGATGCCGGCGCTCGGCCGGAATCATGTACTGCACGAACATCTGCCCCTGCGGAATCGTGCCGTAGGGCATCGTCTTGCGGCGGACCCCGACCCAGAAGCCCCCCTGATCGGCGAGCGTCAACGCCGTTGATTCCCGGTTCTGATTCGGATCGACGCCGCGCGTGACAACGGCAGGGGCCTGTAAAGGCTCGACGTCTGATGTGATCCAGCCGGCCACGGGCTGCATCGACTCGACGCTGACAATGCCTTTCACAAGCGACGGCCGCGCCTGCGCCGTCACGCGCGCGAAGAGCTCGCCGTCGCCGTGCGTCACGAAAATGGCAGGGCCGATGTCGTCGAGGAGGATCGAGCCACGGCTCTTCCACAGCTCCTGCGTGATGGCGTTGTTCGCCATCGGCTGGTTCATCGAGGCGACAACTTGCGCGACGGCAGGATCGTTCGCGGCCTTCCTGAGCTCGCTCGCGACGTTTTCAAACGTCGGCGCCTGCGCGTCGAACAGGCCGTGCACAAACGGCTGAAACGGATTGCGTCCCTGGCCGGGACGGTCGATCACGTAGACCTTGTAGCCCTCGGCAAGAAACTGCGTCGCCCATCCGCGCCGGCCGTCCGGGGTGCTCAGCCAGTCGCTGCCCTGCCCGTAGCCGCCGTGAACCAGCACCACCGGATATGCGTGACGGACGTCAGCAGGAATCCAATGCTCGACGAACATCTGCGAACCGTCCACCACCGATCCGCGCGCGAGCTTCGCGCGCTCGACGCCGTACCAGAAGTAGCTCCAATCGCCGATATCGAGCACCAAGGGAGCCGGCGGCGCCTGCGCGGTCAACGGCACGGCGGCTGCCGCGAACGTCCCTCCGACAGCCGCGCCGAATTCACGTCGAGTCAGGATGGTCGGCTCATTCGTCGCCATGCAGGTCTCCGCGCGCCATCTTACGAGATCCCGTCGTCGCTGCGGAATTCCCGAACGGTTCCGCGGGGAGAACGCGTTTTTCACCCAGAGACACGCGTCACGTCCGCGGTCCAGGACTTGCAGATTCTGCTTTTGGAGACGTATGCCGCCGCGTTTCCGGGAGGATGGTGTTTTATGAAGCCGCTGTGGATTGTCCTGGCAGTGATCTTCGCGGGATTCCTCACCGTGCCGCGCGACGTGACCGCGCAGACACAGTCGATTGACATCACCGTCACCGTCAGCGCGCACGAAGAGCCCTTCGCCGGATCGGCGTCCGAGCACTTCGTGACGTTCGACCAGCCGGTGCAGGTCCCCGGCGTGACGCTCGGTCCGGGGGGCTATGTCCTTCGGCTCATGACGCCATCGGTGATGCAGGTGCTGAACCGCGACCGCTCGGAGGTGTACGCGATGTTCTTCACCGTGCCGGCCTACAAGGCGGAACCGTCGAACAACTACGAGATGACGTTCCATCGGGTCAGCAACGAGACGCCGCTCAGGATGGCGGCGTTCTACACACCGTACGTGACCACGGGCTACGCGCCGATTTTCCCGGAATGAGGAGGCGAGCAGCGACGGCGCAGTTTGAGCCGGATTGCGGGCATCTGGTACAGTTGATCGTTCCACGATGTCCCGCATCCGGCAACGCCTCGCGTGGGTCATTTGCGGCTGGCTCAGTTGTCAGCTCGCCGCGCTGACGCTCGCGCCGGTGTCGATCTTCGCGGCATCGTCGCACAGCGACTCCATCACGTGCACGTGCGTTCATGGCCACGACGGCCCGGACGCCTACTGCCCGATGCATCACCCCACGAAGTCGAAGTCAGGCTGCGAGTACCGCAACACCACGGACCCTGACACCGCCACGATCGTCTCGCTCCTTGGACCGATTGCCGTCCTCGCCACGGCGCCATTCCACGCGGCGCCTCCACCAATTACCCGATTCCCCGCTTACTCGATTACCAGATTCATCGGCTTCGTCGCACCTCCCGACGGCCCGCCTCCTCGCGCGTAAACGCGTTCCTGCCACGGCAGACCTGAAGGTCTGCACTACGACAGTTGTTTCGCGTTTTTCCGTTCGCGAGGTGTCTTCATGCGTTGCGTCGTCACGTGTGTGTGTGTGCTTGGTATCTGCGTTCCCGCGTTCGCGCAGGAAACCGTCAACTCGGCCAGCGTCAGCGGACGCGTGCTCGACCCGCAGGGCGCCGTGGTCCCAGGCGCGCTCGTCGTCGCACGGCAGACCGAGACGAACATCCAGACGGAAAAGGTCACGGACCGGGACGGCCGTTTCCGCTTCCCGTACCTCCGCGTCGGTCCGTATGAAGTGACCGTGCACCTGCAGGGATTTTCGGCGCCGACCCGCACGCTGATGCTGACGGCCGGATCGGCGTTCGACATCTCCGTGTCGCTGGCCATCGGCACGGTCGAAGCCGACGTGACGGTCACGGGCAACGCGACCGTGCTCGAAGCCGCCCGCAGCCAGATTGCCGGCACGGTGTCGCAGGCCGAAGTGCGGAGCCTTCCGATGAACGGCCGGCAGTTTCTCGACATCGCGCTGCTCGTGCCGGGCGTGTCGCCCACGAACACGGCGAGCACCCAGCTCTTCGCCGAAACATCCGCCGTCCCCGGCCAGGGCCTCTCCGTCAGCAGCCAGCGCAACTTCTCCAACAACTTCATCGTCGACGGGCTGTCGGCGAATGACGATGCGGCCGGACTGAGCGGGATGCCGTACAGCGTGGATGCCGTCGACCAGTTTCAGGTGGTGACATCAGGCGGGCAGGCCGAGCTCGGACGCGCGCTCGGCGGCTACGTGAACGTCGTGACGAAGAGCGGCACAAACGCGATGCATGGCGACGGCTACGGGTACTTTCGCGACGACAGCCTCAACGCGCCGAATCCGCTGCTCGGCGCCACGCTGCCGATGAACCAGAAGCAATACGGCGGAAGCCTGGGCGGGCCGATGGTACGCAACCAGACGTTCTACTTCGGGAACGTCGAGCAGCGGAGGCTGAATCAATCCGGCCTCACGACGATCTCCGATGCGAGCGTCGCCCTCATCAACGCGCGCCTCGCGGCTGTCCAGTACCCGGGCGGGCCCGTCACAACCGGGATCTATCCCAATCCGGTGCGCACCACGAACGTGCTCGGGAAGATCGACCATCGCGCCAGCGCGGCCGATCAACTCAGCGTGCGGTACAGCGAATACGACGCCACGTCGAGCCACTCGAGAAATGCCGGCGGCATCAGCGCGCCGAGCGCCTCGGCAGACCTCGACAGCGCGGATCGCGCCGTCGCCGCCGGAAACACGTGGACGCTGTCATCGACGACGGTCAACGAAACGCGCGCGCAGTTCGCATACAGCAGTCTCAACGCGCTGCCGACCGATCCGATCGGCCCGGCGGTCACCATCTCCGGCCTTGCAACGTTCGGCACGCTGTCGAACAGCCCGACGGGACGCCTGAACAGGCTGTACGAAGTCGTCGACAACCTCTCCCATCAGGCGGGCGCGCACGCAGTGCGAGCGGGCATCGACGTTCTCTACAACGACGACACGATTACGTTCCCACGTGCGACTCGCGGCAGCTACACGTTCTCGTCGCTCCAGACGTTTCTTGCCGGCATCTACAACAACGCCGGCTTCACGCAGACGTTCGGGGCGACAGCCGTCTCGCAGTCGAATCCGAATCTCGGCGTCTACGCGCAGGACGAATGGAAAGCCGCGCCGGGCCTGACCATCAACGCGGGATTGCGATACGACGTCCAGTGGCTGCAGACGATCAGCACGGATACGGACAACCTCGCGCCACGCGCGGGTTTCGCGTGGACGCCGGGCACCTCGCGCCGGACCGTCGTGCGCGGCAGCGGCGGCCTCTTCTACGACCGCGTTCCGCTCCGCGCGGTCGCGAACGCGCTGCTCTCCGCCGGCAACACCACCGACCTCGCGAACCTCCGGCAGAACGGCATCAGCCTGACGCCCGGACAGGCGGGTGCCCCGGCGTTCCCCAACGTCCTCGGCGCCGCCGTTCCATCCGTCACGCTCCCGAATCTGACGACGATGGATCCGGGAATGCGGAATGCGTACACGCGCCAGGCGGCGCTGGAAGTCGAACAGCAGATCGGCGGGCAGATGACATTGAGCGCCGGCTATCAGTACGCGCGCGGAGTGAACCTCATCATCTCGGTGAACCAGAACGTGCCGGCCTGCGTCCCTGCCGGAGCCAACAACGGCTGCCGTCTGGTCTCCGCGTACGCGAACAACAGCCAGTACTCGCCGTCTGCTTCGTCCGCCTACCACGGCGTGCACGTCGCGCTCGTGCGACGGCCCGGCACATGGGGATCGTTTCGCGTCGCCTACACGCTCTCGAAGGCAATGGACAACGTCGGCGAGTTCTTCTTCAGCTCGCCGATCGATCCGTTCGACTTGAACAAAGACCGGGCCCGATCAGACGACGACCAGCGGCATCGTCTCGTCGTTGACGGCGTCGTCAACGTCCGGGGATTCCAGCTGAGCGCGCTGATGCAGTACTACTCGTCGCTCCCGCTCAACATCACGTCAGGCGTGACGACGCTGCAGGGAACGGCCGGGCGGCCGATCGTCAACGGCGCGTTCATCGAGCGCAATGCCAGCGACGGCCCGGATTTCTTTTCGCTTGGCGCCCGCGTGAGCCGGACGTTCAGCCTCGGCGGCCGCGCGCGACTCGAGGCGCTGGCGGAAGGCTTCAACCTCACGAACCGCACGAACGTGGTGTCGATCAACGGCAACTTCGGATCGGGCACGTATCCGACGAATCCGTCGCCGACGTTTGGACAGGTCACGGCCGTCGGCGATGCGCGCGCGTTTCAATTCGCCATGCGGTTCGGTTTCTGAGGAGGGATGGGATCGAGCGGATCGGGCCACCATGCCCTCTGCAGATACAGCAGCGCGACGCCGAGGCCCCAGCGGTTCGGCGCAGTCCACAACAGAAAGGCACACAGCACGGCCATCACCGCAATCAGCGCGATTGGGCCGAGACGCGAACCGAGCTCGAAGTAGACGACGATGATGCCGGCGGCGACGGGAATGCGGTCGCCGATGATCGTGAATGCCCAGGTATCGCCTTCGGTGGGTTCGTAGACGAGGCCACAGGTGGGGCACGTTTTCACTTCGGTCGCCCAGCCGGTGTGGATCCGGCCCTGACCGCAGTGCGGGCAGCGATTGAGGAGCCCGCGCAGGAGCGTGGTTAATGCACGAGGGGGGCGCTGAGCGCCGCCGACAGAACTTTCCCGACCGCCACGAGCGAGATCATCCATACGAGCACGAATACGACGCGGTGCCGAAACGCCATGGCGCCCCCTTTGTCATCTGATCAGACGCCGCGGGGGCCCCGGCGGTCTTTCGGCCTCAGGCCTGCTTCCTGAATAACGTTAACAGGAAGCCGGCCGCTGCGGCCGTGACGATGAGGGGGCCGGTGTCACGGTTCAGCCAGGCGGCCGCCGCTGTCCCGCCAAGCGTGGCCAGCAGCGCCGCCGACGCGCCAATCGCCAGCATCTGGGTCAGATTGCGCGACAGGCGTTTCGCGGTCGCCGCCGGGATGATGATGAGCGAGCCCATCAGGAGCACGCCCAGATAACGCAGGCCGAGCGCGACCGTCAGCGCGAACATCTGCAAGTACATGAAGTTGAGCAGCCGGACGTTCACACCTGCCGTGCGCGCGATGTCCGGCGACACCAGCATGACGACCAGCGCGTTCCTGCGCATGACGACGAAGGCCACCACCAGGGCGGCCGCAGCGAGACCGAACGCAGTCTCGCCCATGGACAGCGCTCCAGGCCTGCCGAGGAGCGCGTCGATCAACTCCTCGCCTGATGTAATCGCGCTGCCCACGGCCAGCGCCGTCGAGAACACGACGCCGATCAGCGTCTCGGTCGCCATGCGCGAGCGATCCTCGAGCGACCAGACGAGAAGCGCGCCGAAAAACAGCATGGCCGCGGCGCCGAGCGCCGGATGGATCCTGAGCGCCAGCGCCACGCCGATGCCCGGCAGCGCGACGTGCGACAACGCGTCGCCGGCGAGCGCCATCCGCCGCATGACGGCGAAGCAGCCGACCAGCCCGGCCGCAATCGCCATCGCCGACGACAGCAGCAGCGACTCAATGTTCATGAATGTGAAACGCGAGCGGGGATCCGTAGATCTCGCGCAGCAGCTCAGGCGTCAGGATCTCGCGCGGCCGCCCGAACGCGCATGCGCGGTACGGGCTCAGACACAACACTGCCGTCGCATAGCGATAGACGATCGAGAGATCGTGCGAGACCAGCATGACCGTCATGCCTCGCTCGCGCTGCAGTCGCGACACCAGCTCGTTCAGCCGTGCCTGACCGGGTTCGTCCACGCCGGCGGTCGGCTCGTCGAGCAGCAGCACGGTCGGATGGCCGGCCAGCGCAAACGCCATGAGCAGGCGCTGAAATTGTCCGCCAGACAGCGCGCCGATCGGCAGCGCCGCAGCGTCCATCGAGAGGTCGACCGAGGCCAGCACGTCGGCGATCGCGGTTGTCGTGTCGTGTGTCAGCGCGAGGCGCGCGTGCAGAAAATCGACGCCGGTGATCGGCACATCGCGCGTGATGTCGAGCTTCTGCGGCACGTAGCCGATGCGGACGCCGCCGGCCCAGTGGATGGCGCCGGCCGACACCGGCAGGACGCCGGCGAGCGCCTTCAGCAGCACGGTCTTCCCTGCCCCGTTGGGACCGATGATCGCCAGGGACGCGCCCGTCTCGACCGAGAAGCTGACGTCCCTGAGGACGTCAGCGGATCCAAGACGAAGCGACAGCCGATCAACGCGAAGAAGGGGATCCACGAGCGCTTATACACCGGCTGTCGAGGCGCCGCCCAGAAATAAAATAAACTTGCAGCGCGTCTGACTTGTGCGACGCTATGCGACGGTTTTGCGGCAGACTTTCATCCAGTGACCATCGCATCGAAAGTACGCCTGCGCACCCGTCTTGTGGCCCTCGGACTCATCGCCACGGCGCCGGCGCTTATCGTCATTCTGTACACGCAATCGCTCGAGCGCGCACGGGCGCGCGAGACCGCCATCGACGGCATCCGCCAGGTGACGGCGCTCGCCGCCAGCCGGCAGGCGACGGTGTTCGACGGCGTGCAGCGGCTGCTGCTGACGCTCGCGAAGCTGCCGGATGTGCTGGCCGACGATCCGTCGAGGTGCCGGGCGCTTCTGCCAGGCATCCTCCGCGATCACCCGGGCTACATCAACATCTGGGTCAACAAGATCAACGAGCTGCCATTCTGCACGGCCATCCCGGCCGATCCCAAGGTGGCCGCAGCCAACGCAGCCAAGCCGTGGTTTCAGCAGGCCGTGCGGACGCGCACGACCGTCGTGAGCGACGTCCAGATCAGCGCGATTACGGGCAAGCCGGACATGGTGCTCGCGCATCCGATTCTGACGCCGTCCGGCGCCGTCGACGGCGTCGTCGCCGCGTCGATCAGCATCGAGGAGCTGAACGGGATCGCCGCGCGCGCGGAACTGCCCCCGGGCACCACGCTGACGCTGATCGACAGGCATCGGCGGATCCTCGCGTGCTACCCGGATGGACAGAACCGGATTGGCCAGATGATGCCTCCGGCCGCGCCCTCGTCGCTGTACGCCACCGCGCCGGTGCGTGGCGCCGTCGACACCGGCCTTGAGATCGGCATGGAAGTCGACCGCGCAGCGGCGATGGCGGGAGCCAACAGCCTGCTGCGTCGTCAGGCCCTGCTGCTCGTCGTCCTGCTGGTCTCGACGATCGCGGCAGCGCTCGCCGGCGGCGAGCGTTTCGTGCGCCGGCCGATTGCGGCGCTCGCCGAGGTGACGCGGCGGCTCGCCGCAGGCGACCTGTCCGCGCGGGCGCACCTGCGCGGCAGCGCGCCGGGCGTCGACGAGCTCGCGATTGCCGTCAACGCGATGGCTACCGAAATGGAAACGCGATCGCGCGCCGAAGCGCGCGCGCAGGACGAGCTGCGCCAATCGGAAGAGCGGCTGCGGCACGCGCAGAAGCTCGAGACCGTCGGGCAGCTGGCCGCCGGCGTGGCCCACAACTTCAACAATCTGCTGACGGTGATCGCCGGCTTCACCGAGCTGATGATGGCCCGCCACACCGAGGGCCTCGACCGCGGCGATCTCGAGGAGGTCAAGAAAGCGGCCGGCCGCGGCGCCGTCCTGACGCGCCAGCTGCTGGCGTTCAGCCGCCGGCAGGACGCGGCGCCCACCAAGCTCGATCTCAATCAGACCATCAGCGAGCTGCGCGACATGCTCGGCCGCGTCATCCGCGAGGACATCGCACTCGACATCTCGCTGGCGCCCACGCCCGCCTGGGTCCTGACCGATCCGCACGAGGTCGAGCAGGTCGTGCTGAATCTCGTGCTCAACGCGCGCGATGCGATGCCGGCCGGCGGCGAGATCGGCATCAGGATCTCGCACGTCATGCTCGACGCCGCAACCGCCGCGCCGGACGCTCCGGCGCTCACCGGCTGGTACGTCCGCATCAGCGTGAAAGACACCGGCACGGGGATTCCGCCCGAAGTGCGTGCACATCTGTTCGAGCCGTTCTTCACGACGAAGGATGCCGGCAAGGGCACGGGCATGGGCCTCGCCTCCGTGGACGCCATCGTGCGCCAGAACCACGGCGCGATTGCCGTCGACACGGCGCCCGGCGCGGGCAGCACCTTCAGCGTGTATCTCCCCGCCGTGCCCGCCGATCTGGTGGTGCCGCCCGGCCCGCCGGCGCAGGCGCCTGGGCCGTCGCCCGCAACGAGCACGACCATCCTGCTGGTGGAAGATGAAGATCCGCTGCGCGCCGTCGTCGCGCGGATGCTGGGACAGGCGGGCTATCGCGTGCTCGATGCGCGGACGCCGGGCGAGGCGCGCCAGCTGTTCGACCAGCACAGGAACGACATCGCCCTGCTGCTGACCGACGTCATCATGCCGGAGATGAACGGGCCGGCGCTCGCGCAGCGGCTCGTCGCGCTCCGCCCCGAGCTGCGCGTGCTGTTCGTGTCGGGCTACACCGAGGAGCTGCCGGTGCTGAACACGCCGGGCAACAAGTCGCAGTTCCTCGCGAAGCCCTTTGCGTCGGCAACGCTCCTCGCGGCCGTCGCCGAAATCCTTGACGTGACGGTGTAGTGCAGGGCTTTCGCCCTGCCCCCGCCAGGCAGGCCTGAAGGCCTGCACTACTAGTGATGATCCAGCGTGACGATATGCGGCGCGTCGTGTTCAACACACGGCGGCGCTTCGAGCAGCGCGTCGGCCGCGCTCGTTGACAGCCTCAGAATGCGCGGCGTGATCGTCCAGGGCTTCGCGAGGACGGCAGGATCCTCGACGGTCACGCTGTAGTTCAGCACCTCGCCCTGCCGCCAGAACCGTTCGACGACATGCATGTTCTCGGTGTGGAAGTAGCCGTCGCTGCCGAGCCACGTGTCGTCGTTGAAGTTCGTGACGTCGATGACGAGCGTGTCGCCTTCGAACTTTCCAATCGAATCGCCCATATATGACGGGTCGGCATCCGCGCGGTGCGGACGGCCGTCGGTCGGGATCACGCGGAACAGATTCGACCCGCCGTAGAGCAACACCACCTGACCGGGTGTCTGGACGATCTGGCTCGGCGGGCCGATGCGCGGCACGCCCTGCGGCTTGCAGTAGAACGCCGGGTCGAGGATGTCCTGCCGATCCGAGAGGTACTTCACCTTCTCGAGGTGTTCGGCTTTGTACTCCGGTTTGTTCGTCGCGGCCGCGCGCCCGGTGACCGCCTGGCGATCGAGGCCGGCGAAGACATCGCCCTTCTCGGGATTGACGCCCCGAACCGGCAGCAGCCAACGGACAGACTCGCCCGGCTTCACGGCCGGCGGAAGCGGCGTCGCGCCCCAGATGCCGTTGAGATCGACCTTGCCGTCAGCCGTGCGCGGCGTCGGACGCGCCAACGGCGACTGCGCTGTCGCGACGGCGCCTGCGAGATACAGCGCGACAGCCGTGGCTGAAAAACTGCGTCGGGACATGAGCCCTCCTACTGTTTCGCCGCGTCGTCGCCGAGCCAGAGCTCGACGCTGTGGCCGTCGGCGAACGTCATCTTCCGCATGAAAGCGAAGTGGGATCCGTCTTTCGCGTGATAGCCGAGAACCGTCACCGTCTGTCCCTGGCCGAAGTTCGCGCGCGTGACGCCCGCGCGGCGCGCCGCCGCGGGGCCGAGGCTCGACAGCGACCACGGCGTCACCTTGCCGCTCGCGTCCTTCACGTCGAGATACACGTAGACGTGCGGATTGACCCACTCGACCTTCGTCACCGTCCCCTGCAGGGTGACGGGCTTGTTGATGTCGAACTCCGCCGCGAACGAGTGATGCGCCGAGAGCGACGCGCCCCCGAGCACAAGCGCCGCGAGGGCGACGAGACCTATGCGTTTCATTCGATCCTCCATGCCTTGGTAGCGTCCGGCTTTAGCATGCCTTGGTAGCGTCCGGCTTTAGCATGCCTTGTAGCGTCCGGCTTTAGCCGGACGTCCGCCTGAAGGCGGACGCGACAAATCCTGTAGAAGTTGTCGGCGGCGTTGCGCCGCATAGAGCAGCGGCGTCATGCCGCCTGACGGGCTCGGCACCGCGCGCGAGTGATAGAAGCCCGGACCATGCGCGCCGATGTCGCCGGACGTCTGCTCCGGCTTTCCCGTCGTCCCGTCGGGCACGACGACGTTCGTCTGCGCGTTGATGTTCGCGCCGCGATCGACGAGCCGTTTCACGGCGTCGAGCCTGCCGGTGCGCGACGCGGTCATCAGCACGGTTTCGCCGCCGGGGTTCGCCGCGTTCGGATCGGCGCCGGCGGCCAGCAGCGCGTCGATCATCGCGGCGTTTCCGTTGACGGCGGCCAGATAGAGCGGCGTGACGCCATAGCGCGTCGCGGCATCGACCCTGGCGTGCGCACGGAGAAGGATCTGCGCGGTTTCGAGATCGTCACGCCGCGCGGCCCAGTGCAGCGCGGTGGTGCCGTCCGGCTCGGCGGCGTTGACGTCGACCTTCTGCTGCAGCAGCACGCGAGCCGCAGATCGATCCGATCGGCTCGCCGCCTGCGGCAACCGGACATCGGTCGCGGCACTTGCCCCGGCGGCGCCGAGAACGGCACCCGACAACAGCACGTAAGCCGCGATACGCAACGCGCGCATGGGCCAAATTCTAACGCGATCCTTGTCACGTACGAGCCACGGAGGCACAGAGGACCACAGAGCTTTTCGAAAGGAAACTCTGTGCTCTCTGTGCCTCTGTGGCCCGTACGTCTACGGATTCGCAGCGGGCGTGGACGGTGTTGGAGCGAGACTCGCAGGAAGCGGCCAGTTGCCATCGTACGGCGGCCAGTTCGGCACCGGCTGGTCCGACGGCGGATAAAACATCGCCGAGTAGATGAGCCGGATCTTCGCGTTGTCGATGTAGAACCACTCGCTGAACATGTTGCGGCGCACGGGCGATCCTGGCTTGCGGAGAAACACGGCGAGCGCGAGCACAACCTGAGCTTCTTCGTCGACGATGGGATAGCGGCGCGCCGCGACGATCGAGGCGTTGACATTCGTGAGGCCCGCGGCACAGTCGCCGCTCGGCGGGCCGCCGTTGCGGCCCGGACGATTCGTCATCACGGTGCCGTTCTCGACGCGCGTGCAGCCCTCTTCATGCTGAATGATGTTCCCGTCGTGCGTCGTCAAGCCGTCGAAATAGCTGTTGGTGACGGCGACGAGCGATTCGCGTGACAGCCGCTGCGCCTTCGACACGGTACGCTCAGGCGGCGGATTGGCCGCGAGGCTTTCGGGATTGAAGACGTTGCCGCCGGGACCGTTCGGGCCCCACTCGCCTTTCCTTGCGAGGATCCACTCGGCTTCAGAAATCTTCCGGTCGTCGACTTTCAGCCGCAGCGTCACGACCGCTTTCGCATCGCCCTCGTCGATGATGCCGAAGTACGCGGCCTGCCCGGTGACGGGATCGAAGAACCTGCGCTGCACGGCGCCGAGGCCCGTCACCGACTTCCACAAGCCCGTGCCCGGCCGGACGACGATTGCGTTTTCGGTCTGGCGGAAGCCGATCATCAGCGGCGCCGCCGCGGGATCGTGTTTGACGACGGCGTTGAGATACGCGTCGAGCTCCGTCCGCAGGCAGGTGCGATCGCATGGCTGTCCCGCTGCGAATGCGTTGACGGACGTAGCCGCAGAGACACAGAGAACGCAGAGCGTAAAAGATATAAATTCTCTGAGCCCTCTGCGCCTCTGCGGCTCGTACGTAATCTGTTGCTTCATTTCACGATCACCTTTCCGCCCTTCATCACGAACGTGACGTGTTTCAACTGCGTGATGTCGGCGACCGGATCGCCGGCGACGGCGATCACGTCCGCGTATTTCCCCTTGTCGATCGACCCGACCTCGTCGAGCCAGCCGAGCGCCTCGGCGTTGACGATGGTGCTGGCCTGAATCGCTTTGACGGTCGACAGGCCCGATCGCTTCACGAGCATTTCGAAATCGAGTGCCTGCGTGCCGTGCGCGTACGTCGATCCGTCGGCGCCGCTGCCCATCATGATCCTCACGCCCTTCGTGTGATCGGCGATGCGCACCGCGTTCTCGAACATCGGAATCATGCGGAACTTGCCACCGGTCGCCCTGGCGTCGTTATCGTCCATGTACGGCTCGATGTAGCGCTGCAGCGTCGGGTCGTAGAAGAGCTTCTTCGCCGCGATCTGCTCCGCCTGCGCCTGCGACAGTCCGTACGCGTGCTCGACGGTGTCGCAGCCGGCGTCGATGGTATTCTGCAGCCCCAGCCCGCCGAACACGTGGCACCCGGCCTTCTTGCCGAGCCGGTGTGTCTCGTCGATGAGCGCCTGCAGCACCGGCAGCGGATACGTCGTGGCGTACTGCGCCTCGCCGGTCGGGCTGAACGAGTACGCGCCGCCCGGAAACAGCTTGATCCAGTCGGCGCCGCCCGCGATCTGATCGCGGACGGCTTTGCGTCCTTCCTCGGCCGATCGGATGTTCGTGCTCTCGAGCGGATTTTCGGCGCCGGCCGCGGGCCTGTCGGCCCACCGGATGCCGAGCGTCGAGACCTGGTAGCGGGGTCCGTCGATGCGGCCCTGGTTGATGGCGTCGCGCATGGCGACGTCGGCGTAGCCGTTGCCGTGCGAGCTCATGTCGCGTGCGCTGGTGAAGCCGGCCCGCAGATCCGCGGTCACGTTCTGCACGGCAATGAGCATCGAGCTCTCGGCGGTCATCTTCGCGTTGCGCGCGTTGAACATGTGCGTGTGCGCGTCGATGAGCCCGGGCAGCACCGTCGCGCGGCTGAGATCGATGACGTCAGCGCCGGCGGGAATCTTCACGCTCGATGCCGGACCCGGCATCGGTGATGCGCTCGCCTTGAATGATGATGACCTGATTGGTCAGCGTCTGGCCCGACTTGCTGTCGAAGAGACGTCCCGCCCGGATGGCAATGGTCTTCGGTGCCGGAGGGCAGGTGAAGATGCCACCGTCAGCGCCGACGCACGGCGTCGGCCCTGCCCCGCGCCATGGCGCGGGCGGCGCCGCCGGACCCTGCGCCCGCACTGCGGCGCCAGCAAGCCACACCACACATCCAGTCACGAACAGCGCCGTGCGAGTCATACGCTTCTCCTAGCTGCTGAGGAGCCGGAAGACAATCGTCGTCCCGTCAATGATCTTGCCGTTTTCAAAACGTCTCGCGAGCGGTCCCGCGACGGCCGCGCCCGACGACAGGTTCGCGGGCGCCAGGTGCATGTTGAACAGGTTGCGCACCAGATTCTTCGCCGAATCGACGCGGCCGCCCTCGACGAACTCGACCATCATCAGGAACGCGCGAGGCTCCCATCGAGCCTGGATGTTGTTGTACACGAGATCGAGGCGATGCCCCGCGTGGACGCCGCTCCCGGGATTGTGAATCTCGTGCCAGACGGCGCGCAGGTATTCGTCGACGTCGCCCACCGTGCGCATCACTGACGGCGGCTTCACGCCGAGCCTCTCCTGCATCAGCGTGCGCTGCGTCTCCGACAGCACGATCTCGCTGATGCCGAGCTCCTTCCCCAGCACTTCCGCGACCTCAAGCGCGCGTCCCTTGCTCGCCTGAGCGATCGACGTCTCTTCGTGCCCGCCGTAGCGGACGATGTCCTCGACCAGATGATGATCGAGGAGCATCTTCGCCGTCGGCTTGACGTCCGCGTACACGCGCTCGGCGGTCTCCACCACCATTCGCAGCGCGCGGCCGTTGCCCGCCATTTCGATGGCCATCGCGAGCTTGAGATTACGCGCACGCAGCGCACGCAGGCTCGAGAAGTACGAGACCGGCGCGGCCAGCCCGACGTAATCCGTCCACGCCGCTTTGCCCGCATAGATCGCGCGCACCGACTGCACGAAGGTAAAGAGGTCGACGACGACCGTGTACAGCAGCGCCGCGCGCGCCGCCCACGACACCGTCGTCGTGCCCGACAGCAGCCCCATGCCCGACCAGCCCAGATACATTCCGATCGCAAAGCCGACGACGTAGCCGCCGAAGAACGCGTACGGATTGCGGACCTGCACGAGCTCGGGGTCGTAGTCCCACATGGCGGCCCGCGCGTCGGACGCGTATCCGAGCGTCAGCGCGTCGCCAATCCCGCGCACGCCGTCGAGAATGCCCTGAACGATCTTCTCCGACAGCGTGTAGTTGATCGTCGGGAACTTGAACGGCAGGAGGAGCGTCGTGTAATCGTTCGCCCCCATGGCGGGACGCGTCGGGTCGGCGCTCATCGCCAGCACGTGATCGTTGCGCTGATGCTGCGCCGCCGCCTTGATCACCGCGGCGTCGAGCGGCATCGGCGACGCATCGTACAGTCCCCATGCGCCGGTGTTCATGCCGTGAAGCTCGGCGGAGTGCACGTGCGGCGAGGCAGCCGGATCGCCAGGCTCGCCGAAATTGTCCGTCTGGCCGTCAGGCTGGGCAAGCCCGTACACGGCGGCCGTCCTGCAGAGCGAGTCGGTCAGGAACGTCGTCGCGCCGTCCTGATCCCAGTGATAGAAGACCTCGCCAGTCACCGCCGCGACCGAGTGATGCGACAGCCCGACTCCGCCGAGGAACTGGCCGCTCGTCGCCGCGAGACGATTGCCCGATCCCGGCACCGTCTCGTAGACGTCGAACGGCATCGCGTTCAGATTGAACTCGGCAATGAGCGCGTCGCCGTCCGTGATCCGGACGTGCTCGGTGACGGTTCCGCCTCCGCCCGGCACCAGACGACGCGCCATCTCGCTGCCGTCCGGTCCGATGAACACGACAAAGTCGTTCTGATAACTGTGTTCTCCCGTCCCGGCATTGGAAACGAACCCGGCACCGTGGCCCGCGCGCGGCACGAGTTCCTGCGTCGCGTTAAGGAGGCGTCCTGCGGCGTCATGGCGGTACGTCTTTTGAAACTCGTGGTTCATCGGAACACCGCTCTTCGCGGGATCCTCCATCACCAGCGTCGCCGACATCGGCCAGTCCGAATCCGCCGAACGCATGCGTTGCTCGCGGAACGTCTGCTTACGGCCGTCGGGACCCTTTGCCGACGGCGTGTTGCCGAGAAACGCGTCGAACGGCGTCTGCGTGTTACGCGTGCCGAGCGTGTCGCGAATCGCGCCGTACGCCGTCGTGCGGTTCTCGAGCGTGTAGTTGTACTCGTCGATGGCCGCGCCCGGCGCGGTGGCCTGGTGCCTGTAGCGGCGGTGCGACAGCACGCTGCTGTTCGCCGGCCTCACCTCGGTCGTGCGCCAGTCCTCGCGGATGATGGCCGGGTCGGTGTAGCTTGTCAGCCACGTGCGAACGTCGCCGTCTCCGTCGCGCGCGATGTCGCGGTAGTACGTCAACTGCTGGTTCGAGGCCGGGTCGGATATCCGGTAGAGGACGCGCTTCAGGCTGTTCGCGTTGCCGAGATCGATGACGTCGAACGGAAACGACGCGCCGCCGAGAAACGACGTGCGGTGCCCGGAATAAATCAGGCGCAGCTCCGCGATCGGATGCTGCGGATCGACGGCGTCCGCGATGCGAGTGCCGCGGCCTGATGAATCCTGCGCGAACTCCGTAGTGATCCCCGGCTCGAAGTCTTTCGTCGATTCGTTCCAGCGCGGCCGGACAAAACGCCGCAAGCAGCCCGCGCGGTTGTAGAAGAAGCTGAACAGCCGCTTCTTCCCGTCACGCAGCGTGGCGTTGTTCGAGCTGTCGATCCGGGCGAGATACCCGTGCTGGTCGTACGCGAAGCTGCGCGTGCACTCGATCGACGAGTTCCAGCCGGGACGAGAGAGCGTGAGCGTCTGCTCGCGAGGCATGCCGATGGGCGTGTATTTCCTGTACGCGAGCACCGCGAGCGCTTTGCCGTCCGGCGTCAGGTACCGCTTCTCTTTCAGATCGCCGAGGTCATGGTAGTCGAACTCGAGACGTACGGGCGACGCCTGGTACGCCGGAAGCAGCGGTGCGCCCTTCAAGCTGTACGCCTCGACGGAATAGCTCTTGAGGAATCCCTGCCAGTCGAGTTGCAGGTCCGCGCCGGAGTCACCGTCCGGGCCCTTGAACCGCGCTGTCACGGAACGCGCGTGGTCGTCGAACGTGAAGCGCTGATCGAAGCCGCCGGGTGCGACGCGGTGCTTGATGCGATCCATCGCGTCGTAAAACACCTGCTCGACCTCCTGTTCCACGCCGATGCCCGCGAGTGAGCGTAGGGTGCGGATGCGGCGTCCGTGGACGTCGTATTCGTACCGTGTCGTCACGCTCTGCGTCGTCGACGTGTCAACGTCGCCGTTCCACGCGTACGTGGTCTCGCTGATCGTCAGACGCTCCTTCACAACGGTCGTCTTGCGGTTGCGCGCCAGATCCTTCAGCGTGGTGCCCGTCTTCTGCACCTGCCGTTCGCGCGCGACACTGAGATGCCGCCCCAGCCCGTCGAGCTCGTAGTACGTCGTGACGCCGTCCACATCCTCTTCTTCGACGAGGCGCCCCATCACGTCGTAGCGGAACTGATGCTCGCCGGCCGTCTGGGTCGCGAGGTCCGTGCGATACCAGACGGACAGCCCGCGGCGGTTGAACTGCGTCAGGCGTGCGAAGATCAGACGATCGGTGCCTTCCGGCGCGGACGGATCCTGCTTCCACTCGAACGTATTGGCGACGGCGTCCTTCTTGTCAGGGTCGTTGCCGAAGTCGTCGTAATACGTCGCGTGCACGACGACACCGTCGGCGTCGCGTGTCGCGATGAGGCGTCCGACTTCGTCGTACTCCTGGCTCGTGCCCTGCCCTTGGCCGAAGGCGCCGACGATCGGGCGCGTCCGCGACGAGACCACGCGCCCGTCGTTGTCTCGCGCCAAGCCGACGTAGCGCCGCTCGCTCGCGTTGATGTTCTCGTGCGATTCGGCGACGTCTCGGCCCCATTCGTCGCGCGTGATCTCGACACGGCGGACGAACGTGTCGCCGTCATGCCACGCCGTCTCGTACGGCTTGCCCCATGCGTCGTAGCGGAACGAGACCTTTTCGAACGTCGTATTCGCGCCGTCACCGTGGCGCGTCTGCCGTTCCCTGAGCCGCCCGTTCTGAAAGATGTCAACGTTCGTCAGCAGGACGTCGCCGAGCTCGTTTGTCGATGTGTTCAGCAGGCGCCGGCGTGACGTGATCGCCTGGCCGGCGTCGTCGTATTCGATGGTCACCGCGTACGCATCGGATTGGTCCGGAGCGGTGCGGTCGTCGGGCCGCGGAAAGCGCTTGAGAATCACGCGCCCCAGCTCATCGTAGTCGTAGAACGTCGTGCCGTCGCCGCCGTTGTTGCGCGTCTCGACTTCGCCCGAAGGGAGGTACGTCAGGTCGACCGTGGTGTCGGCGGCGTCGGTGTACCACTCGGCCTGGCCGTGCTCGGTGATCGACCACGACTCGCCGGCGTAAGGCGTCTGCATGGCCGTCTTGCGAAGCATCCCGTCGTATGTCGCGATCGTCGGCGCGCCCTCGACCTTGCCGCGCGCGGTCAGCATCGGCTGCAGGTCGGTCGTCTCGATCTCCCCGAGCGGATGGAACGAGACTTTCTGGACTTCGCCGTTGAACGGTTCGAAGGTCTCGGTGGCGCGCCCGAGCTTGTCGTACGTGGTCCTCCAGGTGCGCGGCCGCGCCTTCGCCGGCAAGCCTGCGGCGGTCACGAGCGTCGAGAGCCACGCATCGAGCTCTTTCAGTGTGACGGACCGGCTCGTCGGCTGCCCGCTGCGGTATTTGTCGCGGTCGGCTTCGCCGTACTTGAACGTCCATTCAGTGCCGCTCAGATCGGTGAGCGTGCCGAGCTTTCCGTCGCCCGGACGGTAGACCCAGCTCTGCGCGATGCCGCTGACAACTTTGTCCACCACGGTGACGCGAGGATGCGTGACGCTCTTCAGCTGCCAGGTCTTCGGGTCGTACTTGAACTGCCACGAGTCCTCTTTCGACGGCTCGCTCTCGTTCGAGCGGTACGGCGGCGTCATGGTCTGCGGCAGGCCCGTCTGCGCGTCGTAGTGAATGGCGCGCGAGACGCCGTCCGGCTGATCCACTTTGATCAGGCGGTAGCCCTTACCGCCGGCCGCCGCTTCGTACCCGTTCGACGTGATGAAGCCCATGACGTCGGTCGAGTCGGTCACGAGCTTCGTGTCGCGGTAGTACCCGTACCATCGCGCTCTCGCCGGATGGAACGACGCGCTGTTCTGCTTGGCGGGATCGTATTGAGGATCCGCCTTGATCGTGCCGGTCTTGCCGTCTCGCTGCTTGCGGATGTACGCGATCCCGGTAAGCGCGAGGCGTTTGACATCGAGCGTCACGACCAGATCGACGCCGCGCGGATTGCGGTAGACGACCGTCTGTTCCTTGGTGTCGAAGCCCTCGTAGAACCAGCGGTGCGTGCGCGGCTGGTCGTCGCCTTTGCCGACCTTGCCAATGCGGCCCCAGAAGTTGCGCGCCGTCTCTTCCGGGACGCCCTCGAACGCCTCGCCTTCGTAGTAGTCGTACGTCGCGTCGTGGCCTTCCGGATCGTTCAACGTCTTGAGCAGCGAGTTGAGATCGGCCTGACCGAGGTCGTCGTGATAGTCGGCGTCCCATTGCTGCAGGCTCTTGCGATCGATTCGCGTCAGCCGGCCATCCGACAGCTGCAGCGTCGTCTTGGTGTCGTCAGGAAGCTCGAACAACACGGGCCCCGTGAACGCGAGATCGCTGGTCACGGCAATGTTCGTCTCGCGATCGCTCGAGTCCTTGATCGACAGCTTGCCGTTCTGGATCTTGAGCCGCACGGACTTCGTCGTCGTGTTTCGCGTCAGCGGCGTCGTGATCTCGGACAGCTTGCCCTTCGTGAATGTCCACTCCGTGCCGTCCCGCGCCTTGAGCGTCGACGTGTCGTCGTTGTGCCGCAGCACGAGGCTGTGCCCCGCCTCGGCCGACCCCATCCAGAAATCGCTCTGCACAACAGGCTCGTACGTGCCGTTGCCGTCGGCGCCACCGATCGTCTGCCGGAACTGGACGCGGTTGCCGTCCGGCCCGACGACCTCGGCGAAGAAGTTGAGCACCTTGCCGTTGATGTCCGCGGGTTTGACGTAGTAGCGCACCTCCAAGGCGTACGAGTGCGTCCAGCCTTTGCCGACCGGATTGCCCGACCAGAAGCGCTCGAGATCCTCGTCACTGACGTCGTTGAGGTCCTGATAGAGCTCGAGGCTGTCCTGATAACTCGCCTGCAGGCTGTTGTAGGCAAGATGCAGTGCCATCGGGATGCCGTGCCCGAAGGCGAGGACGACAGGCAGCTCGAAGAACAGGTTGCCATTCGCCGTGTTGTGTTGATCGCCGGCGTTGGTCACCTGAAACTGCGCGTTCGACGCCGCGGGTCTGCCGAGATCGCGGTTGTACACGATGAGATTGACGAGCGGCGGATTCTCCGTGTGATATCCGTCATTGGTTTGTGCGGGCGTCGCCTTCGGATCCTCCAGCACGGCCATCTGCGCGGCGAGACCGGTGGGCCCGACCGTCGCCATGGTGCCGCCTCCCGCCATGTAGCTGTCGGGACAGACCTCTTCCTCCGGGTCCTTGTAGGCGAAGCTGATCGGCACGGCCTGTCCGTGCAGCCGCTGGACGTTCTTGTACTGCACGTTCATCAAGTGCACCGCGCGGATGGTTTTCTTCGTGTGCACGTCGACCACGGCCTGGTACGGTGCATCTGGCGTGATCGTCACGTAGGGCGGGCCGGTGAAGTCCTTGTAGTCCGCCTTCGTGAGCGTCGACGAGTACGGCTTGAAGTACGCACGAATCGTCAGGCCGTCGTCGAATTCGATTTCCGGCGGGATGACGAATGACGCCTGGAACCGCTTGCCGAGATCGCCTGGCTTCTTGGCGCCGCCGCTGCCGCTCGATTTCGGCTTCGGGACGATGAGCATCTCGGCGGCGCGCGTCGGCGCGGCAACGCGTTCGTCGTAGTACGGCAGTGCCACATGCTCGGCTATCTTGCCGGAATAGCGGCCGACGCGGTGCACGTCCCAGATGCACTCGAGCGTCGGCGTGGTCAGGACTTTGAGATCGGCGATGTCGTACGTCAACGAGCATTGCCGGCCGCCGAGCTGGTACTCCACCTTGACGGTGTACCGCCCGGGCGTGTCGACCTTCAGCGTCACCGAGCGCTGCGGCGTCCACCCGCTCGGCGTCACCGACGCTGTCGCGTCCGCATCCGGGCGCGCGATGACGGACCACCTGTAGAGGCCGGGGACGTTGTTGAACATCGCCGGCTGACCGTCGGCCGTGAGCGCGATCTCGTCGTCGATGTCCTTCAGGGTGACGCAGTCGGGCACTTCAGCCTCGACGCCGAAGATCGGCGCTTCCGCGTCGCAGCAGTCGTCGAAGCCCGACACGACCGGTGTCGCGCGCTGGCCGCGCATCACGCCGTCAGTCTCCCATTTGTAGACGTGGAACTGATAGTCGTCCTGCGTGACCCAGTAATTCCTGACGGGCTTCTGATTGAGGTAGAACTCCGGAATCTCCTCCCGGCAGACGAGCGGGTGGCTGTCGATTATGGTCTCGACGGTCGCGCCGAGTTCCGTCGGCCGTGGCGGATCGTCCACGTCGTGAATCTGCGTCCGCGTCTGATCCGATGGCAGCATCACGAACGACTGCTGGTCCTGGTCGTTCCACGCCACCTGCACGCAGGGGTCGACGAGAGCGGCGAAATACGCGTTGTCGAGCGCGGCGGCGGCATTGGCCATCTCCTGTTCGTAGGCCGCGGGCGTGTTGTGGCCCGGCCCGCGCCTCAAGAGATCGGCTAGGTGCTTCTGGAGGTCGGCGATGTTCTTCGCGTCATCCTCCGACATGCCGATCGAGACCGTGATCCAATCAGTCCCGACGCGCTCGATCGCATTGCTCGCAAAGATGCGAACGTCGTGATCGCCGAATCCCGTGAGCACGATGACGCGAGGGTCGACGTGCGCTTCGCCAGGAATGCGCGTGTGGAACGACTGATCGTCGAACTCGACGGGCTTCTCAAGGGTGCCAGACGTCGTCCTCCGGCCGTGATCGCTCTCCACCGTCCAGCGGCACGAAAGAATCTCCCGGAAGAAATCCGTGATGGTACCGGTGACCTTCAGTTCGATCTCGATACGCTCCTCGAGGTCCTTCAGCGTAAGCCGCTGCGCGGGATCCGGATCGCCCAGGAAGTTGAAATCGTCCTCGAGCTTCTGTTTATGGACCCGGAAATCGACGCCGTTCGACAGGCACTCGTCGTCGTTGGTCTCTTTCGGCTTCTTGATCTGCAGGAATGGATGCGGTTGAAACAGCGGTACCGTGCCGACGACCGCAGTCGAGGTGCCGCCGAGGACGTGGGCGACGTTGTAGATCGACGTGTCGCAGCTGGTGTCGATGTCGCCGGCGTCGCTCTGGAACACGGCCGAGACGGTGAATTCGCCGACTTTGACGGCGCGAATCTCGGCTGAGCAGTCATCGATGTTCACAAACGTCGCACGGTCAGGCGGGTCGATAGTCCAGTCGCTGCAGAAGCCGTCGCAGTCGCCCGTGACTACATACGTGCCGATGTCGCCGATGCAAAGACAGTCCGGGCCCTCCATGTCGGCACTGCACGAAATGTCGTCATCGTCATCATCACCGTCATCGTCGCCGTTGTCGTCATCGCCTTCGTCGGGGCTGTCGTCGCCGTCGTCTTCACCGTCATCGTCCGACGGACTGGGACCGTCGTTGTCGTCGCCATCTGCAGGTGTGTCGGTTGGCGTGTCCGTTGGCGTGTCGACCGGTGGCAGATCGTGTGGCGGTAACGGCGGATCCATGGGGCCGTCGGAGCCCGGCGCGGCAAACAGGTCGGCCGCGAGCTCCTCATCCACACGGTCGCGTTGCGCCGCAAGCGCCTTCTGCTGACATGGACGCAGGCGGCCGAGCGCGAGCGCCGCCCCCGCCGTCTCGTCGGCGACGAGGGCTGCCGCTGCCCACTGTGACCGCCGTGCCATGGCGCTCAGCGCGATCGCAATCCATTCACGTTCGTCGATCGCGCCCGCGATCAGATCGCGGAACGCCCGGATGTAGGCGGACGGCGACTGCTCGAAGTGCTGCTCGACGACAGTCAACAGCGTCGAGCAATAGCCGGCGCGAAGCAGCATGAGCGAGCTCAGAAGGCGGCTCGTGCGCCCGTTCCCGTCCCGGAATGGATGAATGCGGAGCAGCTCGAGCTGCAGCCGCGCAGCCGCGAGCGGCGCCGGCTCGTTCGACGCGTCCGCGCGGGCGAGACACTCGTCGACCATCCGTTCCAGATCGCACGGTCGCGGGAAGTGATGTGCCCGGCCGACGAGAATCGGGCCGGCGCGGAAACGATCGCCTCCTGACGCAGCGGCGTGGGTGCGGCGCAGCAGGTCGGCGTCGATCCTCGGACGCTCGCCGGCAATCGTTCGCGCGACGAACGCGTCGAACACCGCTGCGACCCTCGCGCGTTCGTCCTCGGCGGTGCGCCCGCGGCGCTCGCGCCGCAGCAGCCCGCGCCAGCGCGCGGGCCGCGACAGACGCGCGTCGATGACGCGGCGATGGCGTTCAATGGTGTCGAGAATCAGGTCGAAGCGGCCTGGCAGCGCCGCCGCCGGGCATGGTGTCGGAATCATCTGACTCATCGGCGGGAATCAGCGGACACGCGCCGTCATTGCGCCGGCCGGAGCGCCGCGGTCAGCACCGGCTTCAGAATTCGCGCGAATTCCTCATACGCTGGCGGACGGAGATGAAGCTGATCGTTCATGAAGAACTCCATCCGCGGCGAGCCGTCGGCGCCGGCCAGCACCGGATTCACGTCCACGAACTGCACGCGCGAATTCCTCTCCGCGTATTTCCGGATCTGCCGGTTGATATCGTCGACACGATCCCAGCGATCGCGTTTCTCCGGCGCGCGATTCACCGAGACAAAGACGACGCGGGTGTCGGGCAGCGCCTTCGTCACGCGATCGATGAACTGACGGATGCGGCCAACGATCCGGACGGCGGAGTCGCCGACGTCCACGTCGTTGCTGCCGCAGTAGTACGCAATAACTTTCGGCTTGAGCGGGATCACCCGCGATTCAATCAGCCGGTTCCAGTCGTCGGTCAGCGCGCCGTCGAACGCGATGTTGGTCACCGGCAGCGGTTCCATCTGCGCCGTGAGCTGCGTCCAGCGATGAAAGATGCTGCTGCCGACGAAGACGATGGGGCCCTTGGAAGCATTGTCCTGCGCGGTCGGATGCGCGAGCGCGAGCAGCGCCAGGAGGATGGCACCGCACATGGCAGGCCTGAAGGCCTGCACTACTCGTTGCACTACTGACCGATGCACTACTGGCGCTCCTCGAAGCGGGCGGCGCTGAGCATGTGCGACAGACTGTAGTTGCCCTCGTGGCAGGCGTACTCGTAGATGTTCCCGCGCGACCGGGTCCACGGCACCATCGCCGACCAGGGCCTGGTCCACACCGTCGGGTCGTTCACGGTGAACTCGTACGTGATCGCGTCGGGCCCGGAGCGCGTGAAGCGCTCGGTCAGAGTCAGATTCTGATCGGCAAACCGGAACAGCCCGCCCATCCCGTTTCCGTTCGGATGAAAGTTCGTCGTCTCGACGACGAGCGTGTCGCCCTCCCAGCGGCCGCGCGGATCGCCGAGGTAGTGGCGGATCTTCGGCGAGATGTGCGGACGGCCGTCGAGCGGGATGACGCGCGTGTCGTGAATCTTCTCCATCGCGATGGCGATGGAATCGCGCGACTGCATGATGCGGTAGACGCTCATGTAGGCCGCGAACAGATCGGGGATGCCGTACGAGATGCAGCGATCCGTCACGAACATGTCCTCGGGACCGCGGATGAATCTCGGCCGCGCGGCCAGGGCCGCGGCGCGCGCCTGCGTGAAGCTGTCGGTAAAGGGCGGAAGTTTTCCGTCCACCGGGTCGGTTATCAAAGAGGTCCGCCGCTCGATGACGCGGCTCGGCAGCCAGTTCGCGCTGTAGGTCCCGGCGCCGCGTCCGCCGGAGTTCTCGTCCGCGAGGAGCGCCGTGTAGAACGCGTCGCCGAACGACGCGTCCTGATCGGGCGCGAACAGCCGAGACGCGCGCGCGTTGAGATCCGCGAGCTCCGCATCGGAGAGGAGCGGCTTGCCGGCAAACGGCGCCGGCCGCTCGAGCGGCGTCGCGCTGTTGTTTTCCCAGACGCCGGAGAGATCGGCGTGGCCATCGGCCGCGCGCGGCGCGGTCCAGGGCTTCACGGGCGCCTGCGCCGTCATCGCCGCGACCGTCATCGCGCCGCAGAAACCGATTACAGAGGCCGCGAGCACATCAACGCGCATAGGTCAGTCCGGATAGCTGTCCCTCACTTGCTTGCGTTCAGGGCGCGGTGCACGCCCAGTTCGCCGCGTCCTTGAGAGCGCCCGTGCCCTTGTACTTCGCGTACTGCGGATACGCGCACAGCGGACGCGACAGCCCCGAGTTCCTGTTCACCGCGGCCATCGTCATCGGCGCCTGCCCTTTCTCGCGCCACTTCTCGAGCGTGCCGATCGTATCGAACGTGTCAGGACCGTCGCCGCCGCGGCAATGGCCCATGCCGGGCACCATGAACAGGCGTGCGAAGCCTGGCGTGTCCTTCCTGCCCATCGTGTTGGTGACGCTCTGGTAATACTCGACGGTATTCTTCGGCGTGATGCCCGTGTCGCCCCAGCCGGCATAGAGCAGGAGCTTCCCGCCGTGCGCCTTGAATTTCTTCAAATCCGGGTCCGTGGCATCGACGAATCCGATCTTCTCGTCGATGATCGGCATGTCGCGATCGAGGTCGAAGCCGTGCCACTCGTAATTCGCATTCTGGAACGCCCAGATCCGCACGGTATCCGTCACGCTGATGTTCTGGTTGCTGCGGAGCGGCGTGACCGGATTGCCGAGCACCTGGCCGGCGAAGATGATCTCGCCCTTCCGGTTCTTCAGACCGCCGTAGAACATCTCGACGGCTTTCAGCTGCGGCGCCGTCAGACATTCGTTGGACTCGGCACCTTTACAGAGGAGCGTCGAGAAATCGAACGTGCACTGCTCGGGGTTGTTCAGAAATCTCTCGTGCAGCGTGTCGCACCTGTTCATCACCGCCTCGCTGACCATCTGCGCCTTTTCAGGCGAGACGGCCATGTCGGGGTTGCGGGCAAGCACGACCTGGCGGCCGAATCCAGCGGTGTGCATGTGGATATGTCGATTGGCGAGCGCGCCGGCGATGATGCCGTCGTAGTCCTCAGGGAAACGAAGCGCGGCCATGATGCCCATGCGTCCGCCGGTCGAGCATCCTTTGTAGTACGAAAGCTGTGCGCCGCGGCTGTACATCGCCTTGATGAGGCGCTTGCTCTCGACGGTGGTGTCGTGGAGCGCGCGATAGGCGAAGTCCACGATCTTTTCCGGATGGCCGAGCGCGAACATGCCGTTCGGGCCATCGGCCGCGTTGTGTCCAGTGTCGGTGGCCGCGGTCGCATAGCCAAGGCGCAGCGCGATCTGCATGTCGCCGTACCCCTGAATCGACCCGGCAAACCCGCCGTTGCCGACGACCAGCAGTTTGCCGTTCCAGTTGCCGGTCGGCATCCAGAGCTCTGAATAGATGTTGGAGTCGGAGGTTGGCTTCAGCGTCAGCTTGACGCGGCAGTGCTGCGGAATCGGCTCGGGCGGCGGCGGTGGCGCGCCTCCCGCGCGGCCGCGGCCGGCGGCGCCGGGCGGCGGTCCTGCCGGCGCGCCCGGTGGCGGCGGCGGTGGCACGAACAGACCCGCGGGCACGACGTCGGCGGACATCACGATCGTCTGCGGCGTGGACATCGTGCGAATCGCCTCGCAATTCGTCGATGTTCCTGCGGCGAGTAGAAGAGCAACTGCCAGCATGCGATTCTCCTGCCCGCGGCCCTGAAAGGGCCGCTCTACGTACGTCTCAGGGTCGCCGCCAATCAGTTCGTCGCCACCGGTGCGGCGGTCTGCGGGGCCGACTGCGGGCGCGACGCGACGTAGGCCGCAATCGCGACCAGATCATCCTGCGTGAGATTCGCGACGACGAGTTTCATCAGCTGCGCCTGAGATCCATTGCGCGTGCCCTGCTGCATGTCCCAGAGCTGGCGCACGATGTAGCTCGGCGAGCGGCCGGCAATCGGCGGCACGTCGGCGCCGACGACGCCCGTGAGATTCAATCCGTGGCACGTGCCGCACGCGGTCGTCTTGCCCTGGACGATCCTGCCGCCGACGATCTTCATGCCGCCGGTCGTGACGAGGTCTTCGCCCTTCCTGACGCTCCCTGGCGGAACGTAGGCGACCCAGCCTGAATGCGGATTGCGGAGCGTGTCGCCCTGCTCTTCGTCTTCCGGCATCTCGACGATGCGGCCGGCAATCGGCTCCATCGCTGTTTCCTTCGCGGGAAGCGCGAGGTTGCCGACGTAGCGCACTTTCGGAGACATCGCGGACTCGACGATTCGGATCCAGGGCGAGGACGGCGGCTTGATCGACGAGAAATACTCGGCGGCCGCTTTCAACTCGGCGTCGGTCATCGACTTCGCGAGATCGATCATCGTGTTCGTGTTCGGCTTGCGCGGATCGGCGGTGTAGCGGAGGCCGCTGCGGAATTCCTGGATCTGCCGGATGAAGTACGCGGCAGGCAATCCTCCGGGCGGCGCATTCTCGGGACGCCCGCGGCCGTTCGGCAGATGACACGATCCGCAGCCGCGGCCCGTGTCGGCCATCGACGCGGGACCATGTTCGATGACGCTGGGCATCTTCGGATGATCGCCGGGAAACCAGTCGACGACGTTGTGCAGATCGCGGATCTGCACGAGCGAGTACGACGCCGTGCTGCCGTCGATCTGCCGCGGTTTGGTCTGCTCGGTCAGATCCTGGTTTGGCCGCGGCTTGCTGGTCGGCGGCGCCTGCGGCTGGGCCATGTCGCCTGGCTTGGCCGGCTCGGTGAAGCCGTACGCCCAGAGCGGCTCGCGGTCGAAGTTGACGTTTGCCACGCGCGCCGCCATCGGCGCCTCGGCGGGTTTCGGCGTGGCCGCGGGAACGGGCGCCTGGGCGACTTTCGGCGCGACCATGCGCGTGTCGTAGTACCGCGTGACTATCACGCCCAGGGCGAACCCAACAACCAGAACGAGAACAGTGCCGACTCGCTTCAATGCGCCCTCCGTCAGGTGGGCGTCATTCTAAACCCGGAAGTGCTTGCGCCACACCGGGAAACCGATCGCGACGTTAAACGCAGAGACGCTGAGTCCGCGGAGTTTTATAAGGCAATACCGCAGAGGAACAGAGGACACGGAGAACGCGATTCGACGATCGTCGTGGGTGTAATCGCTGTGCGACTGCTACCGCCACTCGGGCGCGTAGTGGCGGTTCCTGATGCGCCGTTCGACGCTCAGGCTCGCCATGAACAGCGCCACGACCTCGAGGAAACCGATGGCGGCGTAAATCGCGTAGCGCACGAACGCGCTCGGGACGGGCCAGCAGGTGTAGCCGGCGTCCAGGCAGGCACGGGTCACCCGATCGACCTCGGCCGACTCCCGGAAGATCAGCGCGAAGGCGAACCCCAGGATGATGGCCGTGCCGGCGAGGTTGCCGAGGATGATCTCGGTTTTTCGCCAGCACGGATACGCCAGCAGCAGGCCGAGGACGGCCGGCGCGGTCGCCATCAACGCGATCCACGACCAGTTGAGCTCGGTCACAGCCCGGTCACCGGCGTTACTCCGTCGTGGCGGCGGCCGCGGCGTCGTAGAACTTCAACGCCATCGTGCCATGCGTGGCGGCGGCGCCTGCGCGCAGCGCCGCGGCAATCAGGGAGGCTTCGACGATCTCTTCGCGTGAGGCGCCCGCGGCTTTCGCGCCTCTGGCGTGCGCCTCGATACAGTACGGGCACTGCGTCGTGCAGGCGACGGCAATCGCCAGCAGCTCGCGATATTTCCGTGGAATCGCGCCGTCGCGCCCGACGATCTTGTCCAAATTGAGCCAGGCCTCAAAGTCGGCCGGCGCGAGCTTGCGCATGTCTTTCAGCAACTTCAGGTCCGCGGCGTCATGGTAGTGTTCGCTCATGCCCGCAACGGTACACCAGTTTGCGCGGGAGGTGAACCATGGAGCCGCGATTCGATTACCGGAAGTTTTCTCCCGAGCCCATCCAGGCGATGCTCGCGCTGGAACAGTACATCGCGACGTGCGGTCTCGAACATAAGTTCGTCCATCTGCTGAAGCTCCGGGCGTCGCAGATCAACGGCTGCGCGTTCTGCATCGACATGCATTCGATCGACGCGCGGGCGGCCGGCGAAACGGAGCAGCGGCTGTACGCGCTCGACGCGTGGCGCGAGACGCCGTTCTTCACCGGCCGGGAACGCGCCGGCCTCGCCTGGATCGAAGCGGTCACGCTCGTCTCACAGACACACGTGCCTGACGCGGTGTACGACGACGCGAAGCGACATTTCAGCGAAAAGGAAATCTTCGACCTGACATTCATCGCGTCGACGATCAATGCCTGGAACCGCATCGCGGTTTCCGCGCGCACGCCGCCGGGCACCTACAAGCGCCCGTAGGCGCCGGCGTCGCCCTGGAGCGCACGCCTTTTGCATTGACGTTCCGGCAGGAGGGCGTGTGACCGGAGCGATTCGATGGATGAGCTTGACGTGTGCCGCGATGAGCGCGCTGGCGCCTGGCCCGGCCACCGCGCAGGATCGCGCGAACGACGTGCGGCAGGAAATTCGCCACGAGCTGCTGCAACTGCCCTATTACGGCGTCTTCGACTTCCTCGCCTTCAAATACGAGCGCGGCACCGCGGTACTGACGGGCTACGCGTACACCCCGACGCTGAAGCACGACGCCGAGCACGCGGTCAGACGCGTCGCCGGCGTGGACACGGTGCAGAACACGATTGAGGAGCTGCCGCCGTCACAGATGGACCAGGACCTGCGGTGGAAGATCTACTACGCGATCTACACCGATCCGTTCCTCTCGAAATACGCGCCGGGCGGCGCGTTGCTCTGGGGACACCGGCACCGCTTCCGCGGGTTCTACGGCCTGTGGGGACCGGGCCTGGAACCGGCCGGCAACTATCCCATCCACATCATCGTCCGTAACGGACGCGTGACGCTGATGGGCGTGGTCGATGACGAGGGCGACAAGACCATCGCCGGCATGAAGGCGCGTCAGGTGCCGGGATCGTTCGAGATGACCAACGACCTCGTCGTCGAACGCGGCGCCAAGCCGCCCAGTTAGTGCACGGGCTTCGGCCGTTCCGGTCCGCGATGTTCCTCCCCGCGATTGTGTTCGGCGGCGTCGCGATCCGGATCGGGAATCGTCGACAGCGGGTCGCTTGACGGGAACGATCCTTCGAGCGTCTCGTCGAGCGCCGCGTCGCGGCTCCGCTTCTCTTCCTCGGTCGTGGGCTCATGCATTTGCGTGGCGTCAGGGTGCTTCAGCATGAGATGACACCCTGCAAACGCGTGGCCCGGGCGGCTACTCGACCGTCACGCTCTTCGCGAGATTCCTCGGCTGATCGACGTCGCAGCCCCGGCGGACGGCGACGTCGTACGCCAGCAGCTGCAGCGGCACGGCCATCAGGATCGGCGTCACGAGCTCGGGCGCGGCCGGGAGGCTGACGACGAAGTCGCGCGACGCATCGAGCATCGATTCGAGCGGTCCGCGCCCGGGCGCGCCACCGGTCGTCAGCGCGACGATCGATCCGCCGCGCGCTTTCGCCTCCTGAATATTCCCGGCCATCTTCTCGAACAGGCCGTCCCTCGGCGCGAGCACGACGAGCGGCATCCGCTCGTCGATGAGCGCGATCGGCCCGTGCTTCATTTCCCCCGCCGGATAGCCTTCGGCGTGGATGTACGAGATCTCCTTCAGCTTCAGCGCGCCTTCGAGCGCGATTGGATAGTTGATGCCGCGGCCGAGAAACAGCGCGTCGCTGCGGCAGGCCATGGCCTGCGCGACCGTCTCGATCTGCGGCGCCAGCTTCAGCGTCTGCTCGATGAGCTGCGGCAGCTCCAGCAGCGCGTTGACGTGCGGCACCGACGTATCCGCCGTCAGGACGCCTCGCGCCTGCGCGAGCTTGAGGCCGAGCAGATACAGCGCGACGAGCTGCGACGTGAACGCCTTGGTCGACGCGACGCCGATCTCGGGGCCCGCGTGCGTGTAGATGGTGCCGTCGGCCTCGCGCGTCGCCATGCTGCCCACGACGTTGCAGATCGCGACGCTCGGCGCGCGTTCCTGTTTGGCCTGGCGCAGTGCCGCGAGCGTGTCCGCCGTCTCGCCCGACTGCGTGATGACGACGGCCAGCGTCTTCGCGTCGGCAATCGGATGGCGATAGCGGTACTCCGATCCGTAGTCCACGTCGACCGGCACGCGCGCGAGCGCCTCGATCATGAACTTGCCGACGAGGCCCGCGTGCCACGACGTCCCGCACGCCAGCACCACCACCTTCTCGATGCCCGCGAGCCGCGCGTCGGTCAGCGTCAGCTCCTTCAGACTCACCTCGCCCGATCCCGGCGTGACATGGCCGGCGATCGTCTGCCGCACGGCCGTCGGCTGCTCGAAGATTTCCTTCAACATGAAATGCGGATAGCCGGCCTTCTCGGTCGCGATCGGATCCCATAGCACGCGTTGTGTCGCGGGTGAGGTCGACATGCCGTAGAAATCGGTGAACGCAACGCCGCGGCGGGTGATGACCGCCATCTCTTCGTCGCCGAGAAAGACGATGTCACGCGTGTGGCTGAGGATGGCCGGTGTGTCCGACGCGACGAAGAATTCACCGGCGCCGGATTCATCCTCGCCCAGGCCGACGACGATCGGCGGCCCGTTGCGGACGGCGACGATCTTGTCGGGATCGTCGGCAGAGATGATGACGAGCGCGAACAGGCCGCGCATCAGGCAGAGCGCGCGGCGGACCGCGCATTCGACGCCGTCGTCACGCAGCTCGCGCTCGACCAGGTGCGCGACGACTTCCGTGTCGGTCTGCGTGCGGAACACGTGGCCCTGCTGCTGCAGCTCCTGCTTCAGCGACAGGTAGTTTTCAATGATGCCGTTGTGGACGACCAGCACGCGGCCGGTGCAGTCGCGATGCGGATGCGCGTTCTCGTCGGTCGGCCGTCCATGCGTGGCCCACCGCGTGTGGCCGATGCCGTACTGACCGACGACGGGGCGCTCGTCGAGGACGGCTTCGAGCTGCGACAGCTTGCCGGCGCTGCGCCGCAGTTCGATGCCTCCGTCCGAGACGACGCCGATGCCCGCCGAATCGTAGCCGCGATATTCCAGACGCCGCAGGCCGTCAATCAGAACGGGAACGACGTCCTTCGATCCGATGTACCCGATGATCCCGCACATGCCGCACGGCAGTGCAAGCGGGCTGCCCGGAAGAACGTCGGGAAAACCCGCCAAATGCGTGGTTCTGCCCGAAGAAGGGAGACTTTTCCCGCTGGTTTGCCATACATGGATAAAGCAGGAGCGCGAAGGACAGGAGCGGGCCGGGCCGCTCGAGCAGCCCGGCCCGGGCCGTCAGGGCTTGCGGGTGTGCGTCCGTCGCGCGGCGTCACCTTGATCCGGCGACTGGCGTTCGGACTCATTGGCGCCGAGTTCGTCAACGTCGAGGGCGCCGGCTTCGAGCTCGTCGCCTTCACTCTCCCAGTCGATTTCTTCGAAATCGAGATCGTCGGTGGCCGGGGCTCGCCGTGCCCTGGCAGCGTCCTCATCCTGCGGCTGATTCTTGGTTGCCATAGTCACCTCTCGCGCACCAGGCGCTGCATGGTCAGTACCGCCAGCGCCGGCATCATTCGGCGAGACATGCACATGGCATTCGCCGTGCACGGCAGATGCCGGAGTACGCGCGTGGCGGGCGGGCATCCGCGCAGGACGGCGCGCGCGGCGGTCCATGGCTCAACCAGAAGCAGCAACAGGAGGGGGAAGTGGCACAGATCTCTGACGTCAAGGACTCGGGCAGTTCGACGGGCGCATTCTTCATGGGTCTGTTCGCGGGCGCGGTGATCGGCGCGGGCCTCGGCCTGTGGTTCGCGCCGAAGGCCGGCGCGGAAATGCGCGAGCAGATCACCGGCGCGGCGCGCGACGTGAATAAGCGGGTCAGCAAGACCATGAACGACATCACCGATCGCAGCCGCGAGGCGCTCGACCGGGCGCGCGAAGTGCTCAACACCGCCGGCGATCAGCTCCAGCGGATGACGGGCGGCGACGGGTCCGGCACGTCGGCCCGCACTTGATCCCGGGCGCCGACAGGACCTGATCCCGCTCTTCCCGCCGGGCGCGACCCACGCTCGCGCCCGGCGCTTCTCTCCCCCCGTGGCGCCGTGCCGGCGTCTGACGGGATAATCATCCCGGGAATGACAGCCCATGCGGCCAATCCGGCGGATCGCACCGTGCTGAGACGGCTCGTGACACGGCTGTTCACCGATGATCTGCTCGGCTGGTCGGCGCAGTTGTCGTACTACTTCTTCCTGGCCCTATTTCCTGCGCTCATCTGTTTTGTCGCGCTCGCCAGTTTCTTTCCAATCGAACACCTGACCGACATCGTGCTCGGCGTGCTGACGCGCATCGCGCCGGCCGATGTGCTCGCGCTCGTCGAGCGCCAGCTGTCGGTGATCGCCGAAAGCCACAGCGCGGGACTGCTGACGTTCGGCGTCATCGGCACGGTGTGGAGCGCGTCGGCGAGCATGCAGACGCTGATCAGGACGTTGAACTTCGCCTATCACGTCCCCGAGACGCGGCCGTGGTGGCGCGTGCGGCTGCGCGCGATGGCGCTGACGCTCGTCGTGCCGGCGTTTGCGCTGGCATCCCTGACCATCGTGCTCGTGGGACCCGTGCTTGGCGAGCAGCTCGCCGGCGCGCTGCACGTGAGCGCGCTGTTCGTCTGGACGTGGCGCATCGTTCACTGGCCGCTCGTGTTCGTGCTTGTCGTGACCCAGCTGGCTTTTGTGTACACGGTTGGACCGGACGCGTCTCAACGCTGGCAATCCCTGATCCCCGGCTCATGCTTTGCGACCGCCATCTGGATTGGCGCCTCGCTCGGGCTGCGCTGGTACGTCGCGTCGTTCGCCGCTTACCAGAAGACCTACGGCACGATCGGGACGGCGCTCGTCATCCTCCTCTGGTTCTATGTCTCCGGCCTCGCCATGCTTGTCGGCGCCGAACTGAATTCCGTCGTCAACGAAGTCACCAGTTCCTGAATTGGTCGGCGATGGTCATGTTCGGACGGCGCCGCAGCAGACGCCACGTGAAGGTCATCATGGCGACGGCAAGTAAGACCTGAATGACCTCGATGCCGAAGTGCAGCACGAGCCATCCGGCAAGCGAACACACGACGATGGCGACCAGAATCAGGAGCAGCATGCGCGCGAGGCATGCAAATACGTTGCCTGGTTTTCGAAGGCGGCGGCAGGTCGCGGCCATCAACGCCACTCTCAGCCTATTGCCACCTGCGCACAAATCCCGTGGGAACAGACCGATTGCCGGCGGGCACGGCGCGTGCACCCTGACTCGCACTCGTGTTATTCCGGCGCGCGCGTTCTCATCCCGCAGAGCGGCCTCTTCGAGACGAGCTCTTAAGTGTCGAACGGCTCGAAGAGCGTGCCAAGTCGCTCGCAGCACGGTTTGCCGTCGGCAGCACGGTCGGCACGGTCGGCCGCGCCAGACGTCTCGTACCGCGGCTGCGTGAAAACACGCGCGTATTGCGCGCCGCCTATACGGAGCTGGCCGGCGACGTCCATCGCGGGCAGTTCATCACGCCGCCGGCCGAGTGGCTGCTCGATCACTTTCATCTCGTCAACGCCGAAATCCGCTCGATCGGGCAGAACCTGCCACGCCGCTACTATCGCGAGCTCCCCCGCCTTCACCAGCGTGAGTGGGCCGGGCATGCCCGTGTCTACGCGATGGCGCTCGAGCTCATCCGCCACAGCGACAGCCGGCTCGACAAGGAGCAGCTCGCGCGGTTCATGAGCAGTTATCAGTCGGTGGCGCCGCTGACGATCGGCGAGCTGTGGGCCTGGCCGAGCATCCTGAAGATCGCGCTGATTGAAAACCTCCGCCGGCTCGCGGAAGAAATCCTCGCCGCGCGCGCGTCGCGAATCGCGGCGGACGAGTTCATGACGGCGTGCGAGACCGACCCCTCGAGGTGCGTCCTCCCCGGCCGCGCCGACACCGCGTTTCTCGTGCGCCTGCTCCAGCGGATGCGCGAGTACGGCACGCAGGTATCCGCGCTGCACGAAGCCATCGAAGAGCACCTGCGGCGGAAAGGCGTGACCACGGAGGACGCGATCCGCGCCGAATACCAGCACCAGGCATCGGCGCAGGTGTCGATTGCGAACGCGCTGACCAGCCTCCGGCTCGCTTCGACGCTGAACTGGAGCGACTACTTCGAATCGGTCAGCCTCGTCGAACAGGTGCTGCAGCGCGATCCCGCCGGCGCGTACGGCGCGATGGATTTTCTGAGCCGCGACCGCGTCCGTCAGGCCGTCGAAGAGCTCGCCGCGCCCACCGGCGAAGCGCAGGTCGGCGTCGCCCTCAAGGCCGTGGACAGCGCGCGGCAGGTGGTCGACGCCGGCGGCCTGGGCACGCCCGCCGCGCACGTCGGCTATCACCTGGTCGGCGACGGCCGGCGCGATCTCGAGCTGGACATCGGATACCGGCCGACGCCGGCGATGCGCGCGCGGCGGTGTGCGCGCCGCTGGCCGAACGCGGCCTATTTCTCCTCGATCGGCGTCATGACGGCGGCCCTGGTGGCCTTCGGCGTCTCCTACGTCGCCGCGAACGGCGGCTCGAAGGCCGAGGCGATCTGGACCGCGATCCTCGTCCTGATTCCGGCCTCGGAAGTCGCGATCATCTTCGTGCAGCGGCTGTTCGCGCTGTTCATCCGGCCGAGCCGGCTGCTCCGGCTCGACTTCGAGCGCGGGCTGCCGCCCGACGCCCGGACGATGGTCATCGTGCCCGTGATGCTGACGTCGGTCGGCGAGGTCGAAGAGATCCTCGATCGCCTCGAGGTGTCGGCCCTGGCCAACAGCGACAGCCGGGTGCACTTCGCGCTGCTCAGCGACTTTCCGGACGCGCCCCGGCGCGACATGCCCGGCGACCACGACGTGCTGGAGGCGGCGAAGTCGGGCGTCGAGGCGCTGAATCAGCAGTTTTCGGCCACGAGCGAGAGCCGGTTCTTTCTGTTCCACCGCGAGCGGCTCTGGAACCCGCACGACGAAGTCTGGATGGGCTGGGAGCGGAAGCGCGGAAAAATCGAGGAATTCAACCGGCTGCTCCGGGGTGCGATGGACACGAGCTTCGTCGTCCAGATCGGCACGACCGAGATCCTGCCGTCGGTGCGTTACTGCCTCACCCTCGACGCGGACACGCGGCTGCCGCGCGACGCGGCGCGCAAACTGGTCGGCGTCATCTCGCACCCGCTGAACCGGCCGCAGATCGATCCCGCGACGCGCCGCGTCACGCGCGGCTACGGCATCCTGCAGCCGCGGGTCAGCGTCACGATGTCGAGCGCGGCCGGATCGCTGTTCGCGCGCATCTATGCCGGGCACACGGGCGTCGATCCGTACACGACCGCCGTGTCGGATCTGTACCAGGATCTGTTCGACGAGGGAATCTTCACCGGCAAGGGCCTGTACGACATCGACGCGTTCATGGCCGCGCTCGAGAACCGCGTGCCGGAGAACGCCGTGCTCTCGCACGACCTGTTCGAGGGGCTCCATGCGCGGACCGCCCTCGTCTCCGACCTCGAGGTCGTCGACGACTATCCGTCGAGCGTCCTGGCGCACGCCCGGCGCCAGCACCGGTGGGTGCGCGGCGACTGGCAGATTCTGCTGTGGCTGTTTCCCTTCGTGCCGACGCGGACGGGCCTGGCGCGCAACAGCCTGCCGCTCATCGCGCGCTGGAAGATTCTCGACAACCTCCGCCGCAGCCTCGTCGCTCCGTCGACGCTCATCGTCCTGCTGTTCGGATGGACGGCCATGCCGGGCGACGCGGAGGTGTGGACGCTTGCGACGATCGCCGGCCTGACGTTTTCGCCCTCGCTCTGGCTCGTCGAAGCCGTCGCGACCCCGCGGGCCTGGCAGCCGTGGCGCGTGGTGCTCCGCAACCTCGTGGACGACACGAAGACGGCGATGGCGCGCGCCGGTCTGCAGCTCATTTTTCTCGCGTACCAGGCGTGCGAAATGGCGCACGCGATCTTCATCACGATCGTGCGCGTCATGTTCACGCATCGCAAGATGCTCGAATGGCAGCCGGCCGCGACCACGGCGCGCGTCACGGGCCTCGCGTCGCAGCTCGGCCCGCAGGCGTTCCTCGAGCAGATGATCAGCAGCCCGGCGTTCGCGATCGTCGCGTCCATCGTCGTCGCCCTCGCGCGCCCGCGCGCGCTCACGGCGGCCGCGCCCGTCCTGCTGTTGTGGATCCTGGCGCCGTTTGTCGCCTACCGCTTCAGCCGTCCCGCGGAATACCTGCGTCCCATCCTCTCGCAGGCCGACGCCGCGTACTTCCGGCTGCTTGCGCGAAAAACCTGGCGCTACTTCGACGTGTTCGTCGGAAAGGACGATCACGGGCTGCCGCCGGACAACTGTCAGTGCACGGAGGGCAACGTCATCGCGCATCGTACGTCGCCGACCAATATCGGGATGGGCCTGCTGGGGACGCTGGCCGCGCACGACTTCGGATTCATCAGCACGGCCGAGCTCGTCGACCGCAGCGAGATGGCGCTCGACGCGATGGAGTCGCTCGAACGATTCGAAGGACACCTGTTCAACTGGTACGACTCGGCCAACCTCGCGCCGCTGAACCCGCGCTACGTCTCGGCCGTCGACAGCGGCAACCTTGCCGCGTCGCTCATCACGCTGGCGGCAGGACTGCGCGAGTTGATCGAGCATCCGCAGCCCCTGCTCGAGGGCCAGGGACTCGAGGAAATCACGACGATCCTCCAGCGGCTCGTCGCGCAACGCCGCGACGGGAAGGTGGCCGACGCCGTCGCGCGCATCCGCGAGGTCGCCGCGCAATCGGGAGACGCCAGAGACGCCGGGCTCGCCGCCTCACGCGTGACGCTCGACGAGGCGATCGCCGGGCTGGGCCCGCTTCCACGAACCGAAGCCGAGGACGAGATTGCGTACTGGCTGGAGCGGCTTCGGAAGGACATCGACAGGATCGTCGCACCGGCGGACGTGCCGGCGGATCGCATCGAGCAGCTCGCGCGGCGCTGCATCGCCTTCGCCGACGCGATGAACTTCCGCCTGCTCTACGAAGAACAGCACGGCCTGTTCTCGATTGGCTACCGCCCCGCCGACGCCGAAGGCCCCGGGCGCCTCGACAAGTCGTACTACGACCTGCTGGCGTCCGAAGCGCGCCTCGCGAGCTTCGTCGCGATCGCGAAAGGCGACATCCCCGAAGCCCACTGGTTCCGTCTCGGCCGTCCGATGACGAGCGTCTCAGGCATCCCGACGCTCCTCTCCTGGAGCGCGACGATGTTCGAGTACCTGATGCCGCTGCTCGTCATGCGCAGTTATCCGGAGACGCTGCTCGACGAGACATGCCGCATGGCGGTGCTCCAGCAGATCCAGTACGCCGAACGGCGCGGCGTGCCGTGGGGCATCAGCGAATGCGCCTACGACGTCGTCGATCGCCACGGGACCTATCAGTACAAGGCGTTTGGTGCGCCGGGACTCGGCCTCAAGCGCGGTCTGGGTGACGAGCTGGTCGTCACGCCGTACGCCGCGGGGCTGGCCGCGATGGTCGAGCCGGCCGCGGCGGCGACGAAC
>Ga0153915_10000097_pt1 | contig 77311 bp, 69 predicted proteins | sample Opewatmetagenome_2_FD_107003 | JGI IMG/M metagenome (GOLD analysis project Ga0153915, IMG submission 107003) | Freshwater wetland microbial communities from Ohio, USA - Open water 3 Core 3 Depth 3 metaG | ecosystem: Environmental > Aquatic > Freshwater > Wetlands | place: USA: Ohio, Lake Erie...
CGGCGATGAAAGGCTGCGCGAGATCGTGGAGGCGCGTGGACGCCTGCGTGCGATGTACGAGGCGCGCCGCAAGGAGTAGCGGCAGTGAAGCGCCCGGCGGTCGCCATTACGCTATCACCGCGTGCCGCGACGGGCTAGCACGGCGTCCGCGTCCGCAGGCAGCCCCTACTGGTGCCGGAGTGCCGCTTAGAGCGGAGTTATGGCGCGGATTGACACATGGATGCCCGCGTGTTAGAACCGCATTGTGCCCTCATGGTCATCCATGGTGAATCGCAAAATGAAATGGAGGAAGTCATGAACGCGAAGAAGTTTTCCGTCATCCTGCTCGCCGTCCTGGTTTCGGTCTCGTTCGCATGGGCCGGGGGCGGCGCGGAACAGAAGCCCGCGGCCGCCGACAAGCCGGTCAAGCTGACACTCTGGAGCGGCTATCCGGAGCTCCAGGCCTGGTACGAGGCGCGGATCAAGGAGTTCACCGCGAAGAACCCCAACATCAGCATCGAGATCCAGACCTTCGCCCTGGCGGACCTGGACAAGAAGAACGGCATGGCCATCCCGTCCAACACGGCCGCCGACATCCTGGAGCTGATCAGCGTGCAGTCCTTCCCCTGGGCCCAGAAGTACTTCACCGAGGTCCCCGCGGACATCCAGGCCATCGTGAAGGGCGCGGCCAACAAGGAGTACCTGCACGACGTCCTGTACGGCGACAAGATGATGGGCGTGCCGTTCTGCTTCTACAGCGAGGTCCTCTACTACAACAAGGATATGCTGGCCGAGGCGGGCTTCAAGGCGCCCCCCGACACGATGGACCAGCTCATCGAATACGCCACCAAGATGACGAAGCGCGACGCCCAGGGCGTGGTGGAGCGCTCCGGCCTTTCCATGCGCTTCGCCGGCAACCCCTCGGGAACCTGCGAGAAGTTCTGGGCCCTCGGCCTGCTGCCCTTCGGCGGGGACATCCTGATGGAGAGCACGGCGAGCCCCGGGAAGTTCCACAATGGGTTCGACAACGAGGCCGGATACAGGGCGCTCAACCTCTACCTCGACCTCATCTACAAGTACAAGGTCACTGACTTCAACATCAAACAGGACTCCGACGCCTTCGGCCAGGGCAAGGCCGCCATGCTGGAGCGCGAGCAGTGGGTGGTGGGGACCATGAAGTCCACCTATCCCACGCTCAAATACGACGCCGCGACCATGCCCAAGGGCACCCAGCGCGCCACCTTCGCCATCACCCGGAACATGTTCGTGCCGCTGGCCGCCAAGGAGAAGGAGGCGGCCTGGAAGTTCATCAAGTTCTTCTACGAGAAGCCCGTCATGGAGAGCATGGTGAGGGACACGGGGTGGTTGTCGACGCGCGCGGACCTGGATTATCCCACCCTGCTCAAGGACAGCCCGCAGCTCCTGGCCGGCGTCAACACGCCGCCCGACCTCAAGTTCGTGTGGCAGAAGCGCCTCACCGTGGAAAACGCGATCATGACCAAGATCGGGGAGGAGATTCCCAAGCTGTTCCGCGACCAGAGCCTGTTCGGCAATGAGGCCAAGATCCGCGAGGAGATCAAGAAGCTGGGCGAGACGACGGACGCCGCCCTGAAGGATGCCGGCCTTTACGCGAAGTAGGGCCGGAAGGCCGTCTGGGGACCGCGCGGGGGGATTCCTCCCCGCGCGCCCTTCAGGGAAGGACGCATGAACGCGCGCGCCAGAAAGAGGCTTTTCACCAACGGGGAAGAGGCATCGTTCATCCTGGTCGTGCTCATCCCGACCATGCTCGCCTTCCTTGTGATCCGCCTGGAGCCGATCGGCGAGACGTTCTTCGGCAGCTTCTTCAACTGGAGCCTGGTCGACGGCCTGGGGAGGTTCGTCGGCCTGAAGAACTACGCCGCGCTGTTCGGCGACAAGGTGTTCTACGCCGCCTTCCTGAACACCATGAGCTTCACTGTGTTCACCACCTTCTTCTCCGTGGCGCTGGGACTGCTGTTCGCCTACCTCACCAACCGCGGCATCCCCCTGTACTCGCTCTACGAGACGATCATCTTCATCCCCGTCGTGCTTACCTTCGTACCGGTCTGCCTGATCTGGCTGTGGCTGTTCGACTGGGACAATGGCCTCATCAACATGTCGCTCAAGGCACTGGGCCTCCACCGCATCTCCTGGCTTTCCACGCCGGACATGTCGATGGTCTCCGTGATCATCGTGAGCGTCTGGAAGGTGATCGGCTACAACATGATCATCTTCTCGGTGGGCCTCAAGAACATCCCCCGCTCCTATTACGAGGCGGCGGACATGGACGGCGCGGGCGCGTGGACGGTTTTCCGCAAGATCACCCTGCCGCAGCTTTCGCCGATCACCCTGTTCGTCATGGTCATGTCGGTCATCAACAACCTGAAGGTCTTCACCCAGGTCTACGTCATGACCCACGGGAAGCAGGGCGGAGGCGCCCAGGTCGACGTGCTGGTCTCAGACATCTACACGCGCAGCTTCGTCTACTACCGGATGGGGTCCGCCTCCGCCGAGTCGATCCTGCTCCTGGTCGTGGTGCTCGTCATGACGGTGCTGCAGTTCCGCGTCGCCCGGGAGGAGGAATAGCATGAGGGCGAGGCGGGGCCCGGCGGGTCGGGGGTTTTTCGGCGTGGCGGCCGCGGAAGCCGTCCTCGGCGTGTCCGCCCTGGTCATCTTCTTCCCGTTCTTCTGGATGGTGCTGACCTCGCTGAAGTCCCTGCCGGAGATCATGCGGGTCCCCGTCACGTTCTTCCCGCAGAAGGTCTTCCTGGACAACTACAGGAAACTGCTCGGAGACCCGCTGTTCCTGCGCTTCTTCCTCAACAGCATCGTCGTCTCCGTCGTCGGAACCGTGGTCAGCACGTTCAACTCGATGATCGCGGGCTTCGTCTTCGCCAAGTTCCGCTTTCCGGCCAAGCGCTTCCTGTTTTTCCTGATCCTGGCCACCCTGATGATCCCGTTCCAGTGCTACATGATTCCCCTGTACCTGCTGTGCGTGCGCCTGAAGTGGATCGACACCTACGCCGGGCTCATCTTCCCCATCGTCATCTCCAGCTTCGGGATCTTTTTCATCAGGCAGAACATGCAGTCCATCCCGGATTCCCTGCTGGAGGCGGCCCGCATCGACGGGGCCGGAATCTGGCGCATCTTCTTCACCATCGTCGTCCCTCTGTCCGTGTCGGCATGCATCGTGCTCGCCATCTTCCAGTTCATGACAGCCTGGGGCGACTTCATCTGGCCCCTGGTGGCCACCAACTCCCAGCGCATGTTCGTGCTGGAGCTGGGCCTGGCGCGCTTCCGGGGCCAGTTCCAGGACGACTACGGCCTGATGATGACCGGCGCCACGCTGGGCATCCTGCCGGTGATCGCGGTATTCCTGGTTTTCCGACGCTACATCATCGAGGGAATGACCCTGTCCGGCATCAAGGCCTGACGGGTTCCTAGAACAGCAGCGATCCGGCGTCGTCCCACTTGGTGTACAGCTTGCAGTTCGGCCTGAGGATGAGGTACTTCAGTGCCTCCTTGGCTTCCACGTTCATGCAGTCCTCGTCGATCACCGTCGAGATGCCCTCCACCGAGTAGCGGACCATGCCGAAGGGAAGCCGCTCCAGGCGGCGTCCGCGCTTCTGCACGTGCTCCCGGACGGCCGCTACGATCCGGGCGTCCGCCTTGTGGGCCCCGATCCAGGAGTCGATCTCCCTCTCGCGTTCCGTCTGCGGAGTGGCGGAGCTGTAGAGGACGCGGAAGGTGGCCTGGTGGACGCCCAGGGCCTTCAGGCGCGAGAAGATCTCCCCGGGGGAACGGTCATTGTAGAAATCCGTCATGTTCAGGCTGAGCCTCAGGTTGAAATCGTAGCGCCGGATTTCCGCGCACAGGGCCTCGATGCCGATCAGCAGCTTTTGCGGGGTGCGGTTGTAGTCCGCGTTCTCGGCATCCGAGAAGATGCTTGAGAGGCTGAGGCTGATGGTGGATACCTCGATCTCCTCGCGCAGCCACCGCAGCTTCTCGTCGTCCAGCGTCACGCCGCTGGTCTGCAGCTCCATCCACCGGAAGGGCTGGTCGAGGTCCCGGTTCCAGGAGGCCGCGTTTTCCAGGAAGGCGAGGTTCATGAGCGGTTCCCCGTTGCCGGTGTAGATGATCGTGTTGCAGCCATTGTCCCGCGCGAAGGAGAGGCGCTTGATGTAATCCCTGCGGTAGAGGTGCTTGAAACGCCTGTTCTTCTCGATCTGGTTGGCGTATTCGTCGTCCTCGTGGAGGGCGGAGACGCAGAAGCGGCACCGGTTGGGACAGCCGGCGGGGACCACGACCGACAACGTCTGGACTTCCATGACGGCCACTATACCCCATGTGCGGTGGGCGCGGAAACGGGACCGCCGGCCCCGGGCGTCATGGCGCGCCCGGACTCCCGCCCGCCCCGGGAAGCAGCCCGCGGATCCTGTCGGCCAGGCGGGGATCCGCGGCCGACAGGCGGTCGATGGCGTCCGCGACGGCGTCCTCTCCGCATCCGGATCCCAGGGACGCGTCCGTCAGGGAGCGGATCCGGCGCAGGAGGACCCGCGCCGCGGGAGGAAAGACGCCCCCGGGCTCCGACTGGACATAGGCCGCGAGGAATGCCTCCCCGTAGGTCTCCAGGAGGCCGGGAAGGACCTCCGCGGCCGCGTCGGCCTCCAGAAGCTTCAGGATGCAGGCCGCGGCGGGAACGCCCACCTGGCCCAGGAAAGGCACGAGCGATGCGGGGGGCAGCGCGCGCAGGTCCCGCAGCACGGCCTCGGGTTTCTCCATGCAGGCGATCGGGTCCGGCGCGCCGGATCCCTCCGGCTCCACGGAGGCATTGCCGCCCCCGAGCACGTCCCTCACGAGGAACGCCCGCCTGCCCCGGCGGACGGTGACACGGCCCGTGGCCACGGGCAGGCTGGCCGCGACGAGGGTCGCCGGCTCTCCCGCCTCCGTATCCGTCTCCACGATGGAGCCCTCCCCGAGGTCCGCGACCCGCGCCGGGGAGAGCTCGGAAACGCCCAGGACAACCCGCGCGGGGATCCCCCCGGCGATCCGCGGTGCCGGCATGGAAGGGGCGGTGCCCACCGAAGTGATCCTGACGGCGAATCGTCCGTCCGCATCGAGGTCCCTGCCGCAGACGACGCATTCGCCTTCCGCGAGCAGGGCGCCCGTGTCCTCTTCGACGAGGCGTACCGCATCCGATTCCGCCTCCCGGCACGCGAGGACCGCCCCCGGGCGCAGCCGTTCCAGGGCGTCGAATCCGAGGATCATGCTTCCCACCATCAGCTCGAGGCGCACCTGCACGGAACCCGGGAACTTCTCCTTGTCGGCCAGGCGTGCCGCCAGGCGGGCGGCCGACGCCTCGTCCAGCACGACGCCATCCCCCGATTCCGTCACGGTGACGGGGCAGAGGGGCGTTTCCCCGGCCAGGAGCTCCCCCGCGAGGCCCTTGCAGGAGCGGAAGCGGTGCGATGGGGGACGCCCCGCGTCCCTCAGGCCGAGGTACTCGGAGGCGCGGACGGCGGGCAGGGCGATGCGGACGGAAACGGGAAAGGTTTCGGCACCCATGCTCAGTCCTCCATGACCAGGCGGCGCCCGGTCCTATAGGGATCCATGTCGATCCGCTTCGCCGCCGCGGCGGCCGCCAGACCGTCGCGGTCCATCCGCCCCGCGGGAAAGCGCAGCTCCTGGGCCAGCCATACCGCGTCGGACAGGCCGCGGGTGGTTCCGGGTGCCCCGTTTCCCGCCGGTTCCAGGATCCGCAGCGCCTCCTCCGCCGGGATGAGGAACTTAAGGATCTGTTCCATGGGCCTGGCCAGGGAGAAGACGGAAAGGAGCAGCGTCTCCGCCGGCGCCGCGGGCGGGAATTCGGCGGGGCCGACGGCGATCCGCGGAAGGCGGCCGGCGCCGTCCGGGACGAGGGCGGCGAGAAAGGGCCGGAAGGCATCCTGCAGCACGGAGGCCAGTACCTCCCGCTCCAGGTCGGAGGGGAACCGGGGATCGGGGGCATCCTTCTGCGGGACGTGCCCCCCCAGGGAGGCGCCGGCGATGTCGCGGGCCAGGCTCTCCGGAAGGGAGAAAACGGCGGAACGGACGCCGTCCTCGGCGTCGCCGCGGCGGGCGGGCAGGCCGAAGAGGGCGAAGACCTCCCGAGCGGGGCAGGAGCGCAGGTAGTCGCCGAGGATCATGGTGTCCGCGGAGCAAAGGGAGAGCGCGCAGCGGGCGCGGAAGACCCGGGAAAGGCCGGAAGCGAGGACGTCCGCCAGGGGACCGAGGAGGGCTGCGGTCCGTTCCAGGTCCCCGGGGGAGAGGACGGGAGGCCGCAGGAAATCGTGGACCCGGATCCGCTTCGGGGACGGCTCCCCGCCCCCCGCCACCGCGGACGCGACGGCCCCGGCGGACACGGACCGGAGGAGCTCGTCGATCTGGGATGCGCTCATCGACTCTGCGGGGGCGCCGTCGGCCTCCGGTCTGTCGTCCATACCGCCTCCTCTGCGGCGTGCATCGTCCGCACGCCGTCGTACGGGAGGAGTATGGGACGGCCCGTCGGCCCTGGTCAAGGACCCCGGAGCCTGGAGACGGCCCCGCCGCCGCGCCTTCGCGCCCGCCCCGCCGTCGCGGACGTTCCCATGGAACGGGCCCCGTGCTCCAGCATGGCCTCCAGGACGCGCAGGGCCCCCTCCGGATCCCGTTTGGCGATCGAGTCGACCAGGTCCCCGTGGAACGCGAGGACCGTCCCGTAGCGCGGGGAGGATTCGTAGAAGCGTTCCACGAGCCTGCGGTACAGGGGCGCGATGCTGTTGATCACCAGGGGAAGGACCCGGTTCCCCGACGCCTCGGCCAGGAGCAGGTGGAAGCGGACGTCCAGGTCCGTGCGCCGGGAGACCTCCGCGGCGGGGCGCGCGGCCATGGCCTCCTCCTCCCCGACGACCGCCCGGAGCTCCGCGAGGTACTCCCCTCCGCCGCGCTGCGCGGCGAGGCGCACGGATTCCGACTCGATGAGGCGGCGGAAGGCCACGAGATCCCCGAGGACGGACCGGGGAAAGTCGCCGTCGCCGTGCAGGACGATGGATTCGAAGATGGCCAGGGTGCCGTTCCTGTAATAGTCGGCCACCCGGGTGCCCCGCCGCGGTTTCACGACGGTGAATCCCTTGGCGGCCAGTTCCACCATGGCTTCGTGCAGGACGGGCCGCGAGACGCCCAGGCTTTTCGCCAGATCCCGTTCGGGGGGGAAGGCCTCCCCGATGGCCAGTTTTCCAGAGATGATCAGCCTCTCCAGCCTCTCCAGGCATTGGGCCTTGAGGGACCTGGCCGCCAGGGGTTCGATGTCCCGGTCCGTCATCAGGCTTCCTGGAAGGCGGCAATGGGCCGGGCGGGAAAGACCTGGCCGTGGCAGGTCGGCATGGAGTTGTAGACCCTGTCGATGTCGATGCGGGCGAGCGGTCCCCGTCCCCGGCCGGGAGCGGCGTACCCGCCGAAGCAGAGCACGCTTTCCATGGACAGGTTCATCGAGAAGAGGGAGACCCGGACGCCGTCCGGCACCGCGGCGACCTCCGCCCGGAAGGGGCCGGGCGAGAAGACAAGGCGGCCGGGGCCGGCGGTCCGCGCCTGGAGAACGGGGATGAGGCGGGGAAAACCCGAGCCGTCCACGTAGGCGAGGAAGTTGAGGCTGGCCAGGGCGTCGATGATCCGCCTTCCGTAATGCGAGAGGGCGGGAGTCTCGGAGCGGAGGCCCCGGCCCGCGCCCAGGAGCATCGTGGACATCGAGGCGCAGACCACGCCCGCCATGGGCAGCTTTTGCGGGCCCTCCACGCCGGCCAGATCGAGGTAGTGCACCGTGTTGATGCCGAAGTAGGTGTTGTAGCGGAACATCGGCTTCCTGTTGTACTCGACGTACTCGGCCCCCTCGTGGGCCAGGCGGGTCCAGACCGCGCCGCCTCTCCAGAGCCGCAGGTCGAGGCCCATGACGAGAAAACCGATCCTCCTGGTCCTCTGCATGTACTCCTTCGAGAGGCCCCGGGAGAACTCGCCAATGACGATCTCCTTCGGACCGCGGGCCATGAGGGAGGAAAGGAGCGCGACATGGGGCTCTCCCGCGTCGTTCAATGCGGCGACGAGTCCCACTTTTCCCGTCGGGGAGAACGCCTCCATGTCCTCGGCGTTCAGCGCGTCGCGTTTTTCCGCCATGTTCAGTTCCTTTCCGGCCCGACCCTGGTCGAGCCCGTCCATGAGACGATGTCCGGGATGCAGCTTCCACCGCCGTCCCGCAGGCCGCGCCGGGCAGCGGCGGCCATGAGCGCCATGGCCGCGTCCGTCATGAGCGCGCTTCCGGCAAAGGCCCAGTCCCTGCCGAGGCGGCGGTACTTGTCGGCGCAGAGGTTGTTGAAGGCGCACAGCTCCCAGCGCTCCACCTTGTGCCAAGAGCTTCCGACGGACTCCGCCACGAAGCGGCCCAGGCCCTGGAGGTTTTCCTCGCGGTCCGTGGCGCCCGGGATGACGGGCGTGCGGATCCAGAGGGCTGCGGGCGCCGCCTGATCTCCCATGTAGGAAAGCGTCCTGCGGAAGTTTTCCAGGACAAGCTCATTGCCCTGTCCCGTGAACTCCCCGTGCCTCGACGGGTCGATCTCCTTGAGGTCGTAGAGGATCAGGTCCACGTAGGGATAGAGCGAGGAAAGCCTTTCCCATGAGGCGACCCCGCAGGTGTCGAGCGCCGTATGGACGCCGGCTTCCTTGAGGAGGCGCAGTACCTCGAGGCTGAAGGGGCCCTGGGCGCTCGCCTCCCCGCCCGAGAGCGTCACCCCGCCGCGGGCGGAGCGGGTAAAATAGGAACGGTCCTTGAGGAGCTCCGCGGCCAACGCCGGCGCGCCGAAGGATCTTCCGAGGAGCTCCATGGCGCCGCCGGGACAGGCCTCGACGCAGGCGCCGCAGCCGGCGCACAGTCCCCTGTCGATGCACACGGTGCCGTCGGGGCCGCGCGACAGCGCTCCTTTGTGGCACGAGGCGACGCAGGCGCCGCAGCCGTCCGCGGTGCTTCCCGCGATGCAGCGGAGGCCGATCCACTGGACCTCCGGCCGCGCGCGGATGCTCTCCGGGTTGTGGCACCAGGAGCACGAGAGGGGACAGCCCTTGAGGAAGGCGGTGCTGCGCAGGCCGGGGCCGTCCTCCGTGGACATGCGCTGGATCTGGAGCACGATTCCCTCCACGGAAGCCGGGCCAGCCCTAGAAATGCCCATGGCTCACCCTGTCGATGACCTCGTCCTGGAGCTCCCTGCCGATGGTGGTGAAGTAGGCGTTGTAGCCCGTGACGCGGACCAGCAGGTGCCTGTACTCCTGCGGCCTGGCCTGCGCATCCTTGAGCATCCCGGGGTCCAGCATGTTGATCTGCAGGGCCGTGCCGCCGTTTTCCGCATAGCCCCGCAGGTAGGCCTTGAACTTCTCCCTGTGCTCCGCGTCGCGGAGGATGGAGGGGTTGAAGGTGATGGTGTGGCTGGCCCCGTTGGGAAGCAGGTTCACGTAGTCCTCCCAGTCTCCCGCCTCCGGCCTGCGGCCTCCCAGGACGGTTCCCACAGAGTTGGCATTGGAGGTGGGTCCGTTGATGTCGGCGCCGTTGGACGGGCAGATGGCGTTTGAGAGGAACTGGCCGCGCTCCCGACCGTTGGCGCTGGCTGCCATGATGAATCCGTCTCCCGCCCAGTAGTTCCAGGAGAGCATGCCCGGCCGGAACTGCCGGCCGGTGCAGACGGTCTTGTGCTTCCAGGTCTCCCCGCACCACAGCTCCATGACGGCCAGGGCCATCGCGTCGGCTTCCGCCTCGTCGCGCCCGTACTTGGGCGCCTTGTTCTGGGCCTTGGCCCGGAGGGTTTCGTGGCCCTTCCAGTTGTCCCTGAGGGCGTCCACCAGCTGGCCCATGGTGCATTCCCTCCTGTCGAACACCAGGTGCTTGATGGCGAGCAGCGAATCCACCGTCGTGGCGTAGGTGACCGCCTCCAGGGTGACGAAGTTGATCTCCGGGCCGCCGCCCGTGATGTCCGTGGCCTTCTCCGCGCAGCCCTTCACCAGGCAGGAGACGTAGGGGGTGGGGAAGAAGCGCCGGCGCAGGGACTCGGACCTCTCGTAGAGGTCCACGATCCGTTTCACGATGTAGCGGGTCTGCGCCGCGTAGGCGGCCCAGAAATCCTCCCAGCTTCTCATCCTGGATGGGTCTCCCGTCGCCGGACCGTCCCGCCTCGGCCTTTCCGTCTTTCCCGTGATCGCGTCGCTGAAGGGCAGGAGGTCCCTGCCTCCCGTGAGGGCCAGCTCCACGGCCTTGAGCAGGTTGAGGTTGCAGTCCACGGTCCCCGAGCGGTCGTTGCCGGCCATCGTGTTTTCCAGGCAGCCCACGGGAGCGTACTCGTGCACATTGTCCGGCCGGATGAGGCCCTCGTAGCCGCCAAGCCTCGCCTCGCGGAGCATGCCCGCCATGGATCGTTCGTCGAAGTTCAACAGGAAGGGCGCGCCCTGGCTGGACTCCACCATCGCGACCACCCTGTCGAGGAGGGCGTCCGGGGAGTTCCTGTGAAGCCTCACGTTGGGCTTGGGCTCCAGGATGGGCGACATCTCGTCGATCACTTCGAGGAAGAGGTAGGTGAGCTCATTGGTCATGTCCACGCCCCCGGCGCCGAGGCCGGAGAGGGTCAGAAGCTGGCCGAAACCCGCGGTGATGCCGTTGTTCCCGCTGCGGATCTGGGCGTCGTAGGCGGTGTTGCAGTGGAACCAGAAACAGCCCAACAGCTCCTTGGCCTCCTCCCTGCCCATGCCCTTGCTCCGGGACGCCTTCCAGTAGGGAAGCAGGTAGCGGTCCACGAGGCCGAAGGAGACCCCCGGGCCCGGGTAGTTCTCGTCGCTCATGATGAGCATGTGGGTGATCCAGAGGGCCTGGATGGCGTCGCGGAAGTCGGCGGCCGGCTCCCAGGGCACGCGCCGCAGCACCGCGGCCATCCCCTCCAGCTCCGCCCGGCGCTTCCCGTCGGCGGTTCGTGCGGCGAGGGTGTCGCAGGCCTCCGCGTAGCCCTCCGCCAGGTCCCGCGGCATCTCCGCGGCCGTCATCATGGCCCGAAGCTGCGCGCCCCGCGGTCCCCGCTTCTCCTCCGGGGAAAGGCGTTCCAGGCGCTCCCTGACATCGTTCCAGATCCCCTTCCAGCCGATCCGCAGGGCCCGTTCATAGCCGGGGACCAGATGGCCGCTGGTGGCGCCCGCGTTGCCGTAGCCGTGGTTGTGGAAGGCGATGACCTCCCCCCGTGCGCCCCCCTTGCCCGAGGCGCGGCGGTCGAACTCCTTCTGTTCCGCTTCCGTGAGGCAGAGGGAGGTCATGACATTGAAGCGGGCGCCGGCGATGAGGTCTCCGGGAAGCAGATCCTTGGGCAGGTAGCGGGTCATCACCTCCTTCACGAACCAGGCCCGGCGTTCCGGGAGGGACAACTCCCAGAAGTCCGGCCGGAGGGCCACGGGCCGCGCCGCCTGGCGGAAGCTGCCCCGCAGGGCCCCCAGGAGGGCATAGACCTCCGGGACCGGGTAGTAGTTGGTCTCGAAATACTGGGTGTCCCAGGGGGTTCCCGTGGTCCAGGAGGTGAACTCATTGTTCCAGGGCCTGTCGGCGCCCTGGAAGTAGAAGGACCGCAGGCGTTCCACGCGGGGCGAAAGACCGTAGGGGACCTTCAGCGTCGCCATGGCTTCTCCTTTACGGGTCCGGCGGACCCGTACATGTTCCATTCCGTGTCTGGTCAAACCACCAGCCACATTCTATGGCAGGATGGGGGATCTGTCAATGAAATACCGATGGAAACGGATGTTTGGCGACTCGGGGGGGGGGGCGGGGAAGGGGCCCGCGCTAGGCGCCGCCGCGGACCTGCCGGGCCACGCGCTGGAACACGTCGCCGTGGTTGCAGTTCACCATGTCGGCATCCCAGGCGAGGACCCGGCGGAAGGCCTCCTCGTCCTTGTCGGGCGCCATGATCATGAAGGAGATCCCCATGGCACGGGCGGCCGCCCGCAGCCCTTCGGTCACCCGGGACAGGTCCGCCTCCACGATGTCGGCCCGGTAGAGTCCGGCCGCCTCGTGCAGGTCCGCCACGCTTCCGACGTTGACCTTGATCCTGAGGTCCGGGGCCAGACGCCGCAGCTCGAGGGCCCATGCGGAATCCGAGGACCAGAAAAAGACATCCCGCTCCATGCCATTGCCGCGTATCGTGTCGATGAGCGGTCCGTGTTCCGCCTCCTTCACGTCGAGGAACACCCTGGCCTTGCCGCGGATCCAGGACAGGAAGTCATCGAGTCGGGGCACCCGCTCTCCGGCGAAGAGCGGGGAAAACCAGCTTCCGGCGTCGAGCGCGTCGATGCGGGCAGAATCCAGTTCAGCGATCCGTCCCTTGCCGTCCGTGGTGCGGTCCACCGTCGGGCCGTGCATCAGGTACATCCGGCCGTCGCGGCTTGTGCTGACGTCGATCTCCACGTAGTCCATGCCCCAGTCCACGCAGAGCCTGGCCGCGGCGAACGTGTTTTCCGGGGCGTATTCGTTGGCGCCCTTGTGGCAGACGATCTCGGTACGGCGCGTCCCGCTACGTTCCATGCCGCCCATGTCACCGCTTCAGGGACAGTTCGCCAATGGTGAGCTGTTTCAAGGTCTGGGTGCGCCGGATCCTGTCGAGGCGGCCGCCCCCGCGCAGCAGCAGCTCCGGCGCCTGCGTGTGGGAGTTGTAGGAGAAGGGCGTCATACTGGCGCAGTAGGCGCCGCAGCCCCCGATGACCAGATAGTCCCCGACGCGGGGTTCCGCCATGAGCCGGGGCACGATGTGCCCCTCGGCGTCGAGGCTCTGGGAGTCCCCGCTCTCGCAGCAGCGGCCGACCACCACGCGCAGGTCCTTGGCGGGATCCAGGCCGGAGAGGTCGAATTCGGAGGACAGGATTTGTCCGTCCCGCGACACGACGTAGAAAGGGTGCCGCGATCCGTAGAGCAGGGGCCTGGCGTTGACCTCCATCCCGCCGTCGCAGACCAGGAACTGGAAGCCGTCGGGACCCGTGCTCTTCACGTCGATCACCGTGGTCACGAGATAGCCTGCATTGGCCATGAGGTAGGTGCCCGGCTCCACCTCCATGACCAGTTTGCGGCCCGTGCGGGCGTGGAATTCCTCGATCTTCCGTTTGGCGAAGTTGCCGAGGGCCGTGACGTCCGCGGCGCCCTCGTCGGGCATGCGCGCGACCCGCAGGCCCCCGCCGAAGTTGACGCGTCCGGCCTGCGGAAAATACCGCTCCACGAAACCGAGTTCACGGTCGACGTTTTCCTGCCATTTGGCCGGATCCCCGCCGGAACCGATGTGCACGTGGACCGTGTCGAAGACGATCCCCCTGCCGCCGGCGGTCTCCAGGGCGCGGTCCATGTCCCTGAGGTGGACGCCGAAACAGGAGTACTTGTCCCCCGTATTGCGCGTCGCGCTCTCCCCGGATCCCTCGCCCGGATGGATCCTCAGGGAGAGGGGGAGTCTCTTGGCTGCCGCGAATCCGGCGACGAGGTCCAGCTGGCGCAGGGAGCAGACGCAATAGCGCATCCCCGCCCCCATCATGCGTTCCAGGTCCGTCCTGTCACGGCCCAGGGGGACCTCCTGGGTGGTGAGCTGGATCGACCGCAGCGCGATTCCGGCCGCGTGGGCCCTGCGGGCCTCGTTCAGCGAACTGGCGTCGATGCCGAAGCCCTGGGAGGCGATCAGCTGCAGCAGGGCCCGGCTCGAGTTGGCTTTCATCGCGTAGCGGGGGGCCAGGCCGAAAGCGTTGGGCATCGAGGAGATTTCACGGCACCGTTCGAGGAGGAATCCCTCGTCGTAGAGGTACAGCGGCGTTCCGGCGCTGCGCGCCGCGGCCGCGACCTCCTTCCCGCCCACGTTTCCGAAATGCAGCTTCGTTTCCATGCCCCGCCCGCCTACATGAAGGACCTGCGCAGCTCGTCGCCGTCGCGCGCGGAGAGGTACGCCGGGGGGATGTCCAGGATGGTGAAGGCACCCTTGCGCCCTTCCCGGGCGAGGCGTACCGCGGCCCTCGCGTGCGCGACGAGGATGCACCCCGTGGCCTCGGGGTTGCTCCCCCATTCGCAGCGGTATTCGGTCAGGGCCTTGTTCCCGTCTCCGGTCCTGCCGGAGGCGAGGACGAAGCCGGCGTGCGGGTAGGCGGCGTGGTCGCGTTTCATCTCCTCCTCCCCGATGAAGACGACCTCCGTGTCGTAGTCGGCGTAGTAGTTCGGCATCTCCCGGATCTCCCCGGCGATCCGTTCCCTGTCGGCCCCCTGCTCCGCGACGATGTACACCAGCCTCCTGTGCTTCTCCCGTGTGGAGAGCTCCGGGTTCTCGCCGGAGCGGACGCGCTCCAGTGCCTTTTCGATCGGGATGGTGTACTGCCGCGCGTCCTTCACGCCCTTCACGTGCCGCGCCGCATCGGAATGTCCCTGGCTCACGCCCTTGCCCCAGAAGGTGTAGTGCGCGGATCCCGGCAGGAAGGCGTCCGTGAGCACTCTCTGGAGGGAGAAGAGGCCGGGATCCCACCCGGTGGAGATGACGGAGACCTTCCCCGCCTTGCGGGCCGTCCCGTCCATGGTCCGGAAGTAGTCCGGGATGTCGTGATGCGTATCGAAGCTGTCCACCGTGTGGAAGAAGCGCGCGAAGTATGGCCCCTGCTGCGGAAGGTCCACGGCGGATCCCCCGCAGAGGATGGCCACGTCGGCCCCGAGTTTCGCGCTCCAGGATTTCTCGTCTTCCTTGGCGTATACGGGAAGGCCGCCTGCTTCCCTCTTCACCCTCTCGGCGTCCCGTGAAATGATGCCGGCAAGTTCGGTGTCCGCGGCCGCCGCGATGGCGTGGCGTACGCCCCGGCCCACGTTCCCGTAGCCCACGATGGCGATCCGGATCCTTGAACCCATATTCCCCTCCGTTTGCCCGTCCCGATGGATCGGCGCATCATACCGGAGAGGGGCTACGGAGGCAAGGCCGACCCGGTTCCGTCAGGTGGTCTTGATGATGATGTCCGTGATGATGTTGGCAGCCTCGTCGCAACTGTCCGCGGAGCGGTTCAGGTGCCTGTAGAGCTCCCGCATCTTGAACATGTATCCCGCCGAGTGTTCCGGGGTGTCGAAGAGGTTGGCGAGGGACTTCAGGTAGATGTGGTGGATCTGGTTCTCCGTGGCCTTGGCCGCCTTGGCGTGCTCGAGGGCCACGGCCGGGTACTCCTTCATGTTCTTCAGGGCATCGTAGATTTCCAGGGTGCCCTTCTCCAGCACCTTGGCCATGGCCACCAGGTCCTCGTTGGGTTTCACCTGAAACACGTGCAGTTCCTCCACGGTGCGCTGGGCGGCATCGATGATGTCGTCCACGGCCCGGGAGAGGCCGTAGATGTCCTCCCTGTCGAAGGGGGTGATCAGCGTGCGGTTGAGCTGGTCGATGAGGATGCGCCGCAGGTCGTCGGCTTCCCGCTCGAGGAAGTAGACGCGCTCCGCCGACTCCCCGTCGCCCGACGCGAGGCTCTTCACCAGGATGGCGTATGCGTCGTAGACGGTCTTGGCGTGGTCCACGAGCATCTTGTAGAAATCGGTCTTGCCCGTCCTGCCGAAGAGAAATCCCTTCTTCTTGCCCATGGAAACGCCTCCCTGCTACGCGACAAGCAACGCGTGCAATCCGAGATAGAGTAAAGTGGACAGGATTCCAGCCAGGGGGACGGTCACCGCCCACCCCACGAATATGGACAGCGTGACCTGCCAGCGCACGCCGCGGCTGCGGCAGGCGTTGCCCACGCCGATGACGGAGGAACTGATGATCTGCGTCGAACTGACGGGGGCGCCGATCAGGTTGCAGAAAAGCAGGATTAGCGCCGCGGACACCTGGGAGGAGAAGGAATGCTCCGGCCGCACGCGGAAGATGTTGTACCCCACGGTACGGATGATCCCTGTGCCCCCCATGGTGATCCCCACGGCCAGGCAGGCGACGCTGGCAGCCATGACCCAGAACGGAACGCTCGCGGCATCGCCGCGGCCGGCCAGGAACAGGAGCAGTACGATCAGTCCCATGGTTTTCTGGGAGTCGTTGGTGCCGTGGTTGGCCCCCAGGACGATCAGGCTCGCCACCTGCACCCGCTTGAGGGTGCGGACCGTCTTCCAGGGTGCGTCGCGCAGGGCCCAGACGAGGAGCTTGTAGGCGAATCCCCCGAAAAGGATGCCGAGGACGGGAGAGAGGATCAGGGCGCCGAGGACCTTGACTAGAAAGACCGCCCATGGAACGCCGGCCAGGCCGAAGCGGTACAGGGCAGGCCCCACCAGACCGCCGATCAGCGCGAAGGAGGAACTCGTGGGCAGGCGCAGGAGCCAGCAGGAGACGTTCCAGATGAGGGCACCGGACACGCCGCAAAGCACCATGAGAAGGGCGTCGGCGTCATGGGGGAACAGCTCCACCCGCACGATGCCGTGCACGACGGTCAGGGCCACCGGGATTCCCAGGAGGAAGGGCCCCGCCAGCTCGGAGAGGACGACCAGCCAGCGCGCCGTGCGGAAGGACAGGGATCCCGAGGAAACCGCCGTGGCCAGCACGTTGGATCCGTCCTTCATCCCATTTGTGAAGGCGAACAGCAGGCTCATGCCCACGCCAACCGATAGGAGTACGTCGATCATCGGGCCCGGCCTCCGCGTTCCCGATTCTTCGGCCCGTTTCCGTCCATTCTTCTCCCTCTTGACGGCAAAAGCGACGCGCATGCCGTCTCCCATGGAGACCGCATCCACGCATTGCCAGTCGAACCCTGCTAAGCGGATTGTTCACCCCCGCGCCCGCGGGAGCCTTCGGTGCCGCTCTGGTCTCCCGCCCGTGAAAGCCTTGCGGGAATCGACCTCGTTTTTAGGTCTATCGTGTAGCTTATCGCGCGCAACCGCTTGCGTCAAGCAAAATTTTCGAAGAGCCGGCATGGGCTGCCGGAGGGTTCCCCGGGACCCGGCTTTTCACCCAACGTGAGACGTGGACAAAGAAGGGTGTGAAAAACCTAAGAATCAGCTTCAAATTACCAAATCAATGGATCGATGATACGAATAGGCAAAGCGTCGTGCCACACCCCTGGTGTCCACCCCCCTTTTCCGGCTGGATCTCCAGCCCAGCCGCTGGCGCCCTGTCGGCGGCGATTGTCCGGAGGACAACGCGCCATTGTTGACGCACGGAATGTAGCACATGCTTGTTGGGGAAGACTCGCTCCCGCCTTCTTGCATGTCGGCCGCCGTCTTCACTTCGCCAAGCCGACTCCCGACAGCCGCGATCCGGTCGACATGGAACGATGCCGGATCGGGCTTTGGACGGGCGGAGGGCGAATCCTGCATACCCGGAAAAAGCGGCATATTGCCCTTCCTGCAACAATCGGATTCCCTATGGAAATCCCAAGGCAGGTACCCATGGATGGCTGCACCGTCTATCAGCTCGCGCATCAATCCCACACCCAGATGATGTCCTTCGTGGTGATCACCGACGGGGGTGACCTCGTGGTCATCGACGGAGGCACGAGAGCCGACGCGGCCTTCCTCCTGGAAACCATGCGGGAGGTCACGGGCACAACGAAGCCCAGAGTGTCGGCCTGGTTCCTCACCCATCCCCACCTGGACCACGTGGATGCCCTCTTCGAGCTTTACGAGCGCCATTCCGGTGATTTCTCGGTGGCGACGATCTACCACCGGTTCCCGGATCCGGAGTTCATACAATCGGCCGAGCCCAAGGGAGTCCACACCCTTCTCGAGTACCGCGAAGCTGCGAAGCGATTCGCGTTCCCCGAGGAGATCCTTGAGACGGGGCGGATTGTTTCCGTGGGACCCATGGAGTTCAAGGTCCTCCTCGCATGCACGGACCCCATCCAGGTCAACGCCATCAACAATTCCTCGACCGTGCTCAGGATGGAATGCGGGGACGTTTCCATGGTATTCCTCGGCGATCTTGGGATCGAGGGGGGCCAGAGGCTCCTGGGGACCACAGGGAGACAGGACATGAAGGCCGATATCGTCCAGCTCGCCCATCATGGCCAAAACGGGGTCGGGTTTCCTGTCTACGAGGCCATCTCCCCATCCCTCGCCCTGTGGTGCACGCCCCAATGGCTCTGGGACAACAATCAGGGCGACCGCGGGCCGGGTTCCGGGCCATGGACGGTAGAGGAAACCAAGGCGTGGCTCAGGGAGCTGAAAGTGGCGGATCAGGTGGTTTCCAAGGACGGGTCTTTCGCGATTTCCCTCAAGAACAGGGGCTACCGTATCACTCCATACGGAAAATGACTCCATGGCCATGGCCCCTGGGTCAGGAGGTCCCGTGGTCTCCTGGCACGTCGGGTACGCTACGGTAATTCCCCGGACTCATGGTAAAGACCTGCTTGAACTTCCTCGTGAAGCTCGGGAGATCCGAATACCCGACCTTCTCCATGATTTCGCGGACCTTGAGGTCCGTGTCCTTCAGGAGCCGGCTCGCCAGGGCCATGCGTTTCTCGCTGACGTAGTCGATGAAGTTGATGCCGGAATTGCCGCGGAAAAAGCGGCTGAGGTAGGATTCGGTCATATCGAACTCGAAGGCAAGGCTCTTGAGGCAGAGACCCGAGTCGGCGAAATGCTCCTCGAGATAGGAGAGGATCTTCAGGTAGAGGACCTTTCTTTCCCTGGTTTTCCCGAGCTCGACCAGGTCCAGAATCTCGGACGCGAGGCCGGCGAGCCGGTTCAGGAAATCCGGGATGCCGTGGTAATGAACGAGCTCGTCGATGGCCTCGTGGCCACCTTCCTTCTTGAACCTTTCCACGATGGGCACGAGGTCGTGCACAATGCCCGCCACGACGAACCGCTCGCCCAGATCGTCCGACCCGCGCCTGACGCCGCGGAGAAAGACCGCGAGCTCGGAGAGGGATTCCTCCACCAAGGCCACGTTGCCTTGGCTCAGTCCCTGCACGAGCCCGAGCTGGGATTTGGCCGGATACCAGTAGGGACCGGATCGCTTCTGGGCCGGGATGTCGTCGAAGTAGACGGGCGTATCCGAGCCGCTCGATTCCAGGGCGGTGACGGCCTCGGAAAAGGAGCGCCCAATCGTGTCCAGCGATGGATACGAGCGTCCCACGCCCACCGAATAGGCGTTCCGCGACGTGTGGTCCAGGGCCTCATGTACGAGGCGTACGGCTTCGCGGAGGGGATGGCGTCCTTCTCCATGGTTCACCAGAACGGCGCATGAATTGTCGCAGTCCATCTCCACGCAGAAGATCCCGGGATCCCAGTCCACCGACTTGAGCACGGACGTCGCCAATGCCCTCTCCTCGGCCGTCATCTTGGCCGGGGGCCTGCATACCAGCACGCAGAAGGATTCCTGGTCGAGGGCGAGGCCGAGCTCCCGGAGCCGCTTGGCGAGACCCGCGGCCGAACCGTTTCCGTCGAGGACCGAATGCAGGTGCCGTTCCGCGGCCTCGAGCCGGGTCTCGTCGAGCTCCTGCCTCATGCCCTCGCTCCTCGCCATGAGGAGGCGGATCGACTTGTCGATCTCGTCGATCTCGTCGACGCCATGGACGCCTTGCCCGATGGTGAGGTTCAACCTCCGGATGGGGAGGTAGTTGCCGAGCGCGAGGAGGATGCCGAAGGTGACGCTCACGAGGAGGATGCCGACGACGAGGACGATGGCCCACGGTTCGACGCGGGAAACCTGGGTCAGGAACCGGCTTCCCGGGAACAGGGCCACGTAGATCCAACCATTCAGCCTGGAACGGATCGAGACCGCCGAGTATCTGGTTCCTCCGATGCGGATCGTCCCGGCCCGGTCGCCGCTCCCCTCCGAGATCCATGTCTCCGGCCACGGCACCTCGCCCTTCATGGAATCGAACAAGGCGCGGCCCGAGGGATCCAGGATCAGGAACCTGGCGTCGATGCCGCTCTTGATCTCCCGTAGGAGCCCCTCGAAGTACGATGCATTGACCAGTCCGAGGATGGAGCCGAACCGACCTGCGACGTTTTCCCAGGGGACCACCAGGATCGCCTTCCGGATCGGGTCCAGCCCCGTCTCCTCGAGGAAGCAGCCCGCGGGGCTGAAAGCGTACTTCGATGTCCCATGGACCAAGGCCTCGAAATCGTCCCCGTCCCAGTCGCCGACGAACCGGTGGAGGTCATTGAGGAAGAAATCCATGGACATGACGCCTTCGTTCGAATAGACGGTTGCGTCGCCCCGGATCACGAGGACCATCTCGTCCAGGAAGCCGGACTGGGAATGATAGATCCGGAGCCTGTTGATGGCCTTGTACCGTCCGTATTCCGTCTTCTGGAGCTGATAGGGGGTGAGGTCGGAATCGTTGGAAAGCTGGCTCGCCATGAGACTCATGGTCTCGAGATTGGAGTCCACGGTCCTCATGACCTGGGTCAAGGAGTTCCGGTGCGCGGTCTCCAGCTCCCGGATGATCCGGTTGAAGATGCTCAGGCCATAGACCGCGACGATGACGAGAACGGGCACGAGCACGAAACAGAGATTGAACGCGAGGTAACGCTTGAACAGTGCTGAGTTCCTGTATTTCCTCCCCATCGGCATTCCTTTGCATGCTCCCCTGGATGATCGCGGGAATCAATATGCAGGGTTTCCCGCCAAAAAACCACTGCGGGGAAATTCTCGCATATTGCGGATCCGGGTTCCGGGCACCTACAATCCGCGGGTGATGAGATCCCTGCGACCTGAAACCGTGGCGGCAAGGCTGAGGCACAGCTGGAGGCTCTATGTCCTCCTTCTCCCGGCCGTGCTCTACCTCGCGGTCTTCCATTACGCCCCCATTTTCGGTCTCCAGATCGCGTTCAAGGACTTCATCCCTTCCCTCGGCATCACGGGAAGCCCTTGGGCAGGCCTCAAGCACTTCCGCTACTTCATCTCCTCGCCGCAGTTCCCCATTCTCATGCGGAACACGGTCCTGTTGAACGTGTACTCGCTGGCGTTCGGGTTTCCCCTTCCCATCCTCCTGGCACTCATGCTGAACGAGACCCGTTCCGTATGGTTCAAGAAGACGGTGCAGAACATCACCTACGCGCCCCACTTCGTGTCCACCGTGGTGCTTTGCGGCATGACAGTCATTTTCCTGTCGCCGTCCTCGGGAATCGTGAACGTGCTGTTGCAGGCCCTGGGAATGAAGCCGGTGAACTTCATGATCAAGGAACAATCCTGGAGGACCATCTATGTCGTGACCGGGATCTGGAAGGACACGGGGTGGGCCTCCATCATCTATCTCGCGGCCCTTTCCGGGGTGGACCCCCAGCTCCACGAGGCGGCCCACATGGACGGGGCCTCGAGACTCCAGCGGATCCGCTACATCAACGTCCCGGGAATCCTGCCCACGGCCATTCTCCTCTTCATCCTGGACTGCGGGCAGATCATGAGCGTGGGCTTCGAGAAGGCCTACCTCCTGCAGAATTCGCTGAACCTCCCCGTCTCCGAGGTGATCTCCACGTACGTGTACAAGACCGGGGTCCTGGGAGCCAAGTTCAGCTACACCTCGGCCATCGGCCTATTCAATTCGCTGATCAACGTCACGCTCCTGTTGATCGTGAACAGGATCTCATCGAGGGCCAGCAATGTCGCGTTGTTTTAAAGCTTCGATGCCGGGACCGAGGCGTTCCGCCGGGTCGGGGAAGGCGGCCGCGTCATGACGGGAAGACACGTAAAACTTGGGCTGCCGAAGGAAAGCCTCGGAGACAGGGCGGTCAGCTTCCTGATCCAGGCAAGCCTCGCCGTGGTCGCCCTGGTGACCCTGTTCCCCCTGATATTCGTCGTCGTCGCGTCCATGAGCGATCCCGTCCTTGTCAATTCGGGGAAGATCTTTCTCCGGCCCAAAGGCTTCAACCTGGACGGGTACAAGGCCGTGTTCGAGAACTCCTGGGTCCTGATCGGATACCGGAACAGCATGATCTATACCCTGCTGGGGACCTTCCTGAACGTGATCGTGACCTTCATGGCGTCCTATGCCCTGTCCCGGAAGGACATGTTCGGCCACAGGGCGATCACGATCTACATGCTCTTCACCATGTGGTTCGGCGGCGGCCTCATCCCCACCTTCCTCGTCGTGAACAAGACGGGCCTGGTGAACAAGCCCGTCGTCATGGTGATCCTTGGCCTCGTCTCGATCTACAACTGCATCATCTGCAGGTCCTTCATCCAATCGAGCATACCGGCCGAGCTCCAGGAAGCGGCCCGGATGGACGGGTGCAACGACTTCGGCATCCTCTGGAAGGTCGTGTTTCCCCTGTCGGGACCCGTGCTCGCCATCCTCGCCCTCTACTACGCGCTCGGCCACTGGAACGGCTACTTCAACGCGCTGATCTATCTGGACAACAGGAATTACCAGCCCCTCCAGATCTTCCTGCGGGAGATCCTCATCGAGAACTCGAGGGTGGTCCTGGACGGGGACCTGGAAGCGATGGTGAGAAGGACCCAGATGGCCCAGGTGATGAAGTACAGCCTGATAGTGGTCGCGTCGCTCCCGATGCTCGCCATCTATCCCTTCGTGCAGAAGTTCTTCGTGAAGGGCGTGCTCCTGGGTTCCGTGAAAGGGTGAAACGCAAGGACCGTTGGAAGGTCCTTGACTATAAAGGAGGAGAAATGAAACTGGAGATCGTGAAGCGGATGTGCCTCGTGTTCCTGGCCATCCCGATGATCGCGGTCTGTTCCGGAAAACCGGAGGGACAGAAGACCGCGGGATCCGGCCCGGTGGATACGTTCACCCTCATGCTGTCGACCGACTCGACCCTTGGGGACTGGAACAAGATGTGGTGCCTCGACGTGATCGAGAAGGCGACCAAGGTGAGGTTCCAGGTGAACGCGGTGAGCAAGGAAGGTTGGGAAGAGAAGAAGAACCTCGCATTCGCGACAGGGAACTACCCCGACACCTTCCTGAACAACCTCACGGACACGGACCTGGCCACCTATGGAGGCCAGGGCATCATCCGCCAGCTCGAGAAGTACATGACCAAGGAGACCATGCCCGGCTTCCACGAGGTGATGGAGAAATCCTACCCGAACCTCAAGGCGTCCATGGCCTTCCCCGACGGCCACATCTACTCCTTCAAGGGCCTTTCGGGCTCCGAAAGGGAATTCGCCCTCTCGAGGTTCTGGATCAACAAGGCCTGGGCCGCCAACCTGGGAGTCAAGGTCCCCGCCACGCTCGACGAGTTCCACGACTACCTGAAGGCCGTGAAGACCGGGGACGCGAACAAGGACGGCAAGACCGACGACGAGATTCCGCTCGGCGGCAAGTACAACCCGCAGGGAGATTCCTTCTTCGACTGCTTCATCCCCATCCTCACCGGTTTCGGCCTGAGCGAACGGCGGTATGAGGCCGTGAACGGGAAGGTCCAGTACAATCCCGCCACCAAGGTCTACAAGGAATTCCTCACCTACATGAACAAGCTCTACCGCGAAGGCCTCATCGATCCGGAGTACTTCTCCCAGACCGACGACCAGCGCAAGGCCAAGCAGGCCCAGGGCAAGGTGGCGGCGTTCACGGACTACGCGGCGTGGCTCAGCATTCCCGATGAGAAGGTCTGGCGCCAGTACGGCTCCATCGAGCCGATGACCAGCGCGTTCAACTCCAAGAAGATCTGGCCGGCCAAGGACGCCATCCTCTACGGAGCCCTGGCCATCACCAACAAGGTCAAGGACGAGGCCAAAATCGTGAAGCTCATGAAGTTCGCGGATTGGTGCTACTCGACCGAAGGCACCATGGCCCTCTGGCGCGGTCCCGAGAAGGGCAGCATGGCCAAGGCGCCCGATTACGGCTGGTACTTCGAGGATGTGAACGGGGCGAGCCTCAGGAAGTATGCGTTCCCGACCGACAAGTACAAGAACTACAACGACTGGCTCACCGCGGAGATCAAGCCGGGCAACAACTATTGGCCCTACGCGGGCACCGCATCGAGGGGCGACGCGACCGACAAGACCACGTCCAGCTATCACCTTACCGAGAACATCGTGACCTACAACCTTCCCTACTACCACGTCGGATGGCCGGTCACGATCCGCTTCACCCCGGCCGAATCCGAACGGCTCTCGCTCATCCGCACCGACCTCGAGGCCTTCGTCGAGCAGATGGAAGCCCAGATGATCATCGGCGAGGTCGACCTGGCCTCGGGATTCGACGCCATGGTGAAGGGATGCGAGGCGAGGAACCTGAAGGAATACCTGGAAGTTCTACAGAAGGCCTACGACCGTTATTCCAAGACCAAGTAAACGGGAATTCCGTTTTCCAAGGAGGGTGCGCGGGGCAGCCACAAGGCCGCCCCGCGTCCGTCCTGTTGAAGCAGCGTGTCAGGCGAGGATTCGGGCGGGATCCCGCCGCTTGCTCGCCGGGGCGGAACGGATTATCTTGAAAAAACACATGCACGACTACCATCTGCACAGCCATTTCTGCCGTCATGCCGAGGGCAGCCTGGAGGAATACGCGCGGCAGGCGCTGCGCATGGGAATGGGGGAGATCTGCTTCACCCCCCACCTCCCCATGGACGGCTTCCGGCCCGAGATCGGCAAGGACGACCTGCGGATGCACGAGGACGAGTTTCCCCGCTACCTGGAGGAGCTGGAGCGCACCCGCGCCCTGTTTCCCGACCTCGTCATCCTGAGCGGCATCGAGGCGGACTACGTCGAGGGTCGGGAGGAGAAGCTTTCCCGATTTCTTTCCGCCCATCCGTTCGATTTCGTCCTGATGTCCGTCCATTCCGTCGCGAAGTGGCCCGCCGGGCAATGGGTGTTCGACTTCAAGGGGGACTCCCGACCGCTGGAGCGCATCTATGACGACTACCTGGAGGCGGTCCTGCATGGCGTGGAAACGGGCCTCTTCGACTGCGTGGCGCACCTGGACCTGATCAAACAGAAGGGACGGCCGCTGCTGGAGGCGCACAGGGAACGGGTCGAGGCCATCGTCGCGGAGTGCCTCGTTCGGGGCATGAGCGCGGAGATCAACACCTCCGGCACGCGCAAGGCGGTCGGGGAGCGCTACCCGTCGGACGACATCGTGCGCCTGATGAAGGACCGTGGACTGCCACTCGTGATCGACTCGGACGCCCACAAGCCGTCCCAGGTCGGCTGGGGCTTCGGGGAGCTCGCGGGGATCCAGCCCGTGCGCTACAGGCAGAGGCGGATCGTCGCGGGATGACCCGAGCCGGAGCCTGAGAACGCGGCGAAGGCGGGCTGATCCGTTTTTTCCATGATCCGGCCATGACCGTATCGTAGTATGGAGGAACCGATGACGCGGATACCGGTAGTGATTGCGAAAAGCGTATACGCCAAGGGGGAAACCGTGTTCGGCGGAGCCTCCGACCGTTACGACTGGAGGATTCTCGATCCCGCCGAGGCGGGGATGGCGGAGGCCGTCTCCGCCTCGAAGGCGAGGGTCGCCGTCCTGGGCGTGGAAAGCTACGCGGGTCCCCTCTACGCGGCCCTGAATCGAAGCGCCGGGGGCGGGCCGTCCCTGATCATGCGGTATGGCGTCGGCTACGACGGCATCGACCTCGCCCAATGCCGCGGGCACGGCGTACTGCTCGCCATCACCACGGGCACCCTGGATCGTTCCGTTGCGGAGCACGCATTGTCCCTGATCTTCGCCTGCGCCAGGAATTCCGTCTTCCTGGACTCCGAAATGAGGTCGGGCCGCTTCACGCCGCGGCAGGGCGTGGTACTTGACGGCAAGACGCTGGTGCTTCTCGGATTCGGCCATATCGCGAAGCACCTGTCCCACATGGCCGCCTCCGGTCTGGGCATGAAGGTGATCGCGGTCGACCACAAGCCCCTGGAAAAGGCGGCTGCCCTGGAAGGCCTGTCGGAGAGCGCCTATGTCGGCCGCCATGGGATATCGGAATACGCCACGGAGTATGGGGCATGCGCGGCCAGGGCGGACTTCCTGTCCCTGCACCTTCCCGTCCGCCCGGATACCGTCGATTTCGTCGATGCCGATTTCCTGGCCGCCATGAAGCCCGACGCGTATCTGATCAACACGGCCCGCGGGAAGCTGGTGGACGAATCCGCCCTGTATGACGCGCTGGAGGCGGGACGGATCCGCGGGGCCGGCCTGGACGTCTATCGGAAGGAACCGTATGAGCCCGTTTCGCCGCAGCGGGACCTGCGGAAGCTTCCCAATGTGGTGCTCACCAGCCATGTGGGGTCGAACACCCTGGAGGCCAACCGGGCGATGCAGGAATCCGTCCTCCGCAACCTGGACGCCTTCGAGGCGGGAGCCTTCGACCGCATGACCCTGGTGAAGACATAGTCCGATCCGAGGGGGCCCCACGGGCCGTTCCTCCCGGAGTCGAACCAGAACGGCGCGCGTTCCATGGCCGTGGAAACTGGGGGCGGGTCGCCGGGAAGGATGGGCTATCGGGCGGTTACCCCCGTATTTTTTCCAGAATGAGGAAGTGGGCGTCCGCATGCTCTACTGCGACTTTATGATGCCGGGCGCAGGCGGCGATCAGGATATCCGTCGGCGGGATGGTGTGTCCCGCGCCCCGGGCCTTCCGAGCCAGCTCGAAGGCGAGGCGCCAGACGGCGGGAGCGGTCTCCAGTTCGATCAGGTTCTCTTCCATGTCGCGGAGCACGCCTTTTTCATGCTCGCCGCGCGCGCCGTTCCAGAGTTCCAGGCGCACCATGGCGCACCAGGCCGCGTCTCCCTGGACCAGGAGCGATCGGACGCGTTCCCGGACGTCGGGGTCGCCGGACGGGCGCAGGCTTTCGATCCATGCGGAAGTGTCGACGAGTTTCATCGGACGCTACTCCGACTTCCTCGAGGCCGCCAATTCCTCCTGGGTCGTCAGGTTGCGGCAGGTCCCCAGGTGACGCGCCAGAGCCGCCATGCGCTGCCGGCGATTGTAGTCGACTACCGCCGTTACGACGGCTTCGCGCTTCGTTTTCGCCGAGGAAAACCTGATGGCATCCTTTAGTTCTTTTTCGGGAATATCAATCGTCGTTTTCATGCTTCCAAAATAGTGTGGATGGGAATCCATGTCAAACGGACGCGTCCGGCCCCTTTCCCTACGGCGCGCCGTCGATCACCCCCTCCAGCTCGCCCAGGCCGGCGATCACCGCGTCGGGCCGCACCTGCTCCTCCCCGGGCCTGCCGGATCCCGCGACGCCGTGGGCTTCGTTTTCCCGGGCGAGCTTCTCCCGGAGCACCTCATCGAGCCTGCCGGATTTCATCCTCTCCCCCCGCCCCAAGCGGGCCAATTCCTCCGGCAGGTCCCGGTCGATCCAGACCGCGAAGATGCCGCTGTCCCTCGCGCCCAGCACGTCGTGGATCAGCGTGTCCCCGACATGGTAACGCCGTCCCACCCGCAGGTGCGCGCAGGAGCGGAAGGCCTTCTCGAAGGCTTCCGGGAACGGTTTGACCGTGCCCAGGTCGTCGGCCGCCAGGATGGCGTCGAAGCAGGGTTCCATGCCGAAGGCCCGGACCATGGGAAGCTGGAATTCGCGGAATCCATTGGTGAGGAGCAGGAGGAAGGCGCCGCGTTCCTTCAGCTTCCGCAGCGCCTCGAGCGCGTCGGGATAGACCAGGGACCGGTCTGCCGAGCGTCCGATCCCGAGGGCGAACTCGTCCGTCCGCCGCGCCAGGGATCCTTCGAAGATTTCCCCGTCTTCCCGCGCGACCTTTTCCACAATGGCCTGCCAGTCGTAGGCCTGGACGTAGTCACCGCGGGCCGTGCGGCCGCGGAACTCCTCCATCGCGAGGCCCCGCAGGCGGGATTCCTCCCGGTCCCAGGGGGCGCCCGTGCGGTCGGAAACGGAGCGGGCGATTTCCCGCAACGCGGGGTAGAGCACGCCGCGGCCGAAGGGGCTGCGCGCCAGGACGCCGTCGAAGTCGAAGGAGACGGCCACGTCTTCAAGGGAATGGGGGCGTCGCGTCACGGGATCCATGTCCTTTCCGTACCTACCCTTTGATCGCGCCGACGGTGATCCCCTTCAGGAAATACTTCTGGAGGGAGAAGAAGAGGAGGAACATGGGGATGGCCGACAGCGCGGAGGCCGCCATGATCCAGGCGTGGCGCATGGGGTAGAGCTCCTGCAGATAGGTGAGGCCCGCCTGGAGGTTCCTCATCTCGATGCTGTTGGTCGCGATGAGCACCCAGAGGAAGGAGTTCCACTCCCCCACGAAGGTCATGACGATGAGGACCGCCAGGCCCTGCATGGCCAGGGGAAAGATGATCTTCGCGTAGATCCTCCATTCGCCCGCCCCGTCGATGAGGGCGGACTCGATGAGCGCCGTGGGCAGGCTCATCATGTACTGCTTCACCAGGAAGGCCGACGAGGGACTGGCGATGAGGGGGAGGATGAGGACCCAGTACGTGTCGATCAGGCCGAGTTTGCTCACCAGGATGTAGCGCGGGACCAGGGTGACCTGGGTGGGGATCATCATGGAGACGATGTACAGCCACAGGAAGACCTCCCGGCCCGGGAACTCCTTCTTGGCCAGCGCGTAGCCCGCCATGCTGGCGAAGAAGACAGACGCCACGGTGACCGAGACGGATACGATGGCGCTGTTCAGGAACCAGCGCGCCATCTGTCCGAAGCGGAGCACCTGGACGAAGTTCACGAGCGTGGGGGGGATCGGAAGGATCGGGGGCGGGAACTCGAGGGTCAGCTCCGGCCTGCTGAACGCGGTGACGAGCATCCACCACAGGGGGGTGAGGGAGACGGCTGCGAGCAGCGTGAGGATGGCAATGACGACGACGGATCCCGGGCGGATCCGCACGGGGGAACGCGCGGCGTTCTCCATGGCTAGTACTCCACGGCGCCGCCGCCGAGGAAGCGGAACTGGACCACGGCCAGCGCCATCAGGATCAGCATCAGGACCACGGATTCGGCGAGGGCCAGGCCGAAGTCGAAGGTCAGGAACGCGCGGTCGTAGATCTGGTACACAAGGGTCACCGTGGAGAACTCCGGCCCCCCGCGGGTCATGACGTAGACCTGCTCGAAGACCTGGAAGCTGTTGATGGTTCCGATCACGACGAGATAGAGGATCACCGGCTTGATCAGGGGGAGCATGATGCGGAAGAACACCTGGGATTGGCGCGCCCCCTCAATCCGTGCCACCTCGATGTACTCGGGGGGGATGCCCGCGAGGGCCGCGGAGAGCAGTACGATCGTGGTCCCTCCTCCCATGACCAGCTGCATGAAGATGACGGAGGGCATGGCGAGGATCCTGTTGCCCAGCCAGACCTGGGCGGGCAACCCCGCCAGCTTCAGAAGCGCGTTGAGCAGGCCGTATTGCGGGTTGTAGATCCACAGCCAGAGGAGGGAGATGATCACCACGCTGGCCACGTGGGGCAGGTAGAAGAGGGCCTTGTAGAATGTCTGCACCCTCGAGGAGAACGGGAAAAGAAGCACGGAAACGACGAGGGCCTTCAGGAGCCAGAGCGGCACGATGCTGAGGGTGTAATAGGCGGTGTTCTTCAGGGCGACCCAGAACAGCCGGTCTTGCAGAAGCTTCCTGTAGCCCTGGAATCCCCAGAACTCGAAGCTGCCGAACGAGTAGCTGAAGAAACTGCGGAAGATGCCCTGGCAGAACGGATACAGGAAGAACAGGGCGAAGAACAGGAAATGCGGTGCGAGGAAGAGGTAGCCGGACCGGCCTTTCGCGATGCGCCTCAAGAGGCCGTTGGTCTTCGGTCTTGGAATCGTGGGTTGGATGGCGGAACCTGTCATGCGGGCACCTCCTGTTTTTCCATGTCGACGGTCTGCCGTCGCGCTCCTAGATCCCGGTCTTCCTCCCGCGCACCGCAAGGACCGCGATCCCCATGAAGAAGGGAATCAGGACGAGGAGCAGCGTCGCGTAGGGCCGTTTCGCAACCTTCACGACGCGGATCTCCCTGTCCCCTCCCGGGAGGCTCCTGCCCTCCGCGTCGAAGAGCCGGAGGCGCAGCGTGTCCGCGTCGGTCGGGACCGGCAAGTCGAAGGCGCGCAGCGTCGGATCCTGGCCCCGGTGAGCCCCCTCGGCGTCGAAGGCGACGATGGCATATCCCATGGCCGTTCCCTCGGTCTGCTCCACGTAGTACGGCATCTCCTCGACGCGGAGAGTGGCGCCGTGGCCGCCCGTGACCTCGATGCGGGCCGCCTCGACCTGCCGCACCTTGATCCAATTCCGCAGCGCGGGATTGCCGTTCGCGTCGTTGTCTATCGCTTTTTTATAGAAGAGATCATTGTATTCGTCCTGGAAGAACGGCCTGGCGTACAGGTGCACGCCCCCCGCGGAGTAGATGACGGAGGACGGCTGGTTGGATTCCACTGTCTTCGTCCACCGGTCGGAAGGGATGAGGTCGTATCCGACCGTTCCCGCCCCTTCCCTGGGAAACGCGACCACTGTCCTTTCCGATCCTTCCAGCACGAGGCCCTCGGGCGTGACCAGACGCGCCGCATAGGTCCCCGGGGGCAGCCGCAGGACGTATCCCGTGCGCGGTTCCGCGGGCGGGATCAGGTACTCGGACGCCTCCGCCGGTTCCGTGGGCGGACGCATTCCCTCCAGCCGGTCCAACTCGGCCCGGTACGGCCTCCCCGTTTCGCGAAGGGACGCGATGCGGGCGGACAGATCCGCGTATTCCTCGTCCCAGGAGGCCTTGGCGATGCCGTACCCGCTCCTGGCGGTCCGATATGCCTCCTGGAGGCCCTGGTAGCGGGCCCATTCCTCTTCCGCCTCGCGTCCCAGAAGCACGCGCCAGACCTGGCTGTAGCGCTCGTGGACGCTGCAGTAGGTGTAGGTCACAGGCTCCAGGTCGACGAGGCGGCCCCGGCGGTCACGCAGCTCCAGCCTTCCCTCATGGACGACGTTCAAGGCCTTGGAGTCGGTGTACCATTCCCCCGTGGTGGGCCACCAGTAGACCAGGGAAGTGCGGATGCTCGTGAAGCTGGCGGCGTCCGCGATCACGCAGACCATGTCTCCGTCCTCCCGGCAGAAGGTGGGCGAGTAGTCGCGTCCATTGTAGCTCATCAGGGACCAGAGGACCTCCTCGAACCTCTCCGGCGTCTCCGTCTGCGCCTGTGCGGCGATGCCGAGGAGGGCGAGGACCGCGGCCGCGATCAGGCGTTTCACCATGGCCCGCTCCCCGCGGAACGCGTGAGGAGGTGGGCCGCCGTCAGATACGAGGCGGACAGGGCCGCGAGCGGCAGGAGGCCGACGCAGGCCGGCAAGGCGCCGCGTTCCGCCATCCGCACGGCGAGGTCCCACCAGAACAACGGGGAGAACCACTGCAGGGCGCCCGAGAGCGCGGAGGCGAGGGTGCGGGCGTAACCCGTGACCCCGGCGTATCGGGCCGCGAGCAGGACGGCGAACAGCAGGAGCAGGCCCGTGAAGAGCGCGGCCGCCGACGCGGCGCGGGTCGCGAGGGAAGCGCACAGCAGGCCCATCGAGGAGACGGCGAAGGCCAGGAGGAAGAGCGCGGCGGCCGCGGAGGCGAGGTGCGGACCCATTGCCAGGTTGTGGCGCAGGGAAAGGACTCCGAGGAAGGCGAGAAGGAGCAGCGCCGAGCAGAGGGAGAGCGCCATGTCCCGCCCCAGGGCTCCCAGGAGGCACGAGGTCCCGTCGGCGGGGCCGTAGCAGACCAGCTCCATGGCGCCCACGCGCCGCTCCATGGCCAGGCGCGTCACGGAACCCGACGCGAAGTAGACGGCCAGGAGGCCGAAGGATACGGTGTAGGCGAGGACGAACGGTCCTTCCGCGAACAGGCCGTCGAAGAAGGTCTGGCCGAAGGCCGACACGATGAGCTCGTAGACCAGGCGGTAGAGGGCCGTCCGCTCCGGGTTGAATCCTCCCGGCTCGATGCTCAGGGCGAATTCCGTCACCAGGGCATGGGCGGCGAGCAGGGCGCAGCATGCGGCCACGTAGATGCCGGGGCCGATCATGGTCTCGAACAGCAGCCGTTGCGCGATGACGAGCGCCGCGTGCGCGCGGCGGCGCGGCCTGGCGGCAGCCTTCACGTCGCCGCCCCTTTCCCGCTTCCCGCGGCAAGCCGGGCCACGTTGTCCCCCGTGATGGTCACGAAGGCCTCCTCGAGCGAGGGAATCCGTTCCCTCATCCCCAGGACGACCTGTCCGGTCCCCTGGAGGAACTCCCCCACGTCCCTCCTGTAGTCCCGCTCCCGGCCGACGTGGAGGACCAGGGTCGTCCCCTCCACCGAGACCGATCGGGTGAACGGGAGCCCCCGGGCCTGACGGAGCAGCTCCGGCCCGATCCTTTCCAGCTCCACGAGGATCTCCGCGTCCTCCTCCAGGGAGGCGATCAGCGACGGCATGGTCCCCTGCGCGATGAGGCGTCCCGAGGAGAGGATGCCCACCCGGTGGCAGATCCGCTCCATCTCGGAGAGCTGGTGGGAGGAGATGAGCACCGTCCGTCCATCCCGGTTTTGTTCGACGATGAGGTCCCGGACCTGCTTCAGCCCGATGGGATCCAGGCCGGAGATGGGCTCGTCCAGGATGAGGAGGTCGGGTCCGTGCAGGAGGGCGCGCGCGAAGCTCAGCTTCTGGAGCATGCCTTTGGAGAATGCGGCCACGCGGCGGTCGGCCGCGCGGGAAAGCTCCATGCGCTCCAGGAGCGCCCCGATGCGCTCCTCGGCGCGCGGCACCTCGAACAGCGCGGCGAAGAAGCGCAGGTACTCGCGCGCCGTCATCCAGCGCCAGGCGCCCGCCGGGTGCCTTTCGGGGACCACCCCGATCCTCCGGCGCAGCTCCAGGCTGCGGTGGTCGTACGCCTCCCCGAAGAGCGTCATGGAGCCCGCTGTGGGCCGCGTCGTTCCCAGGAGCATGCGGATGGTGGAGGTCTTGCCCGCCCCGTTGGGTCCCAGGAAGCCGTAGATCTCCCCGGGCAGGACCTCGAGGCTGACGCCGTCCACGGCGGTGAGCCGACCGTAACGCTTCACCAGGCCCCGCGTGCGGATCATGGGGCGCGCTCCACGTTCCAGGCGGTGTCCAGGAACCAGCGGACCTGGTCATGCCGGGCCTCCAGCAGGGCCATGGCGTCCCGGGTGTCCGCGGCGGCCCAGACCTTATCCATGAGGACATCGGTCTCCTCCGGGGAGATCCTGCGGGGATCCGGCGCCACGATGAGGAAGTCGAATACAAGGTAGGGCGCCTCGACCGCCAGGACCCTGCTCCGCGGAATGCGCGCGTGGTAGCGGAACAGGGCGTCCGCCCGGCCGTCCCACTCCCAGCGGACGCGGTCCCGGAACAGGAGCCGGCCGCGGCCCGCTCCGGCGTCCGTGGGGGCCGTGGCCGGAGCCCCGCCCCGGGTTTGGACGGAGACCAGGCATCCCACCCGGAGGTCCAGGCACGGGTGGTTGGCAATCGCGGTGCCGTCGGAGCGGACGGGGCGGAGCTCCGCGGCGTAGGCGTCCGTCTGCGGGCTCACGAAGACGAGGAAGTCGGAGAGGCCGGGGATTTCGAAGCCCGTCATGCGGATCGGCTCCTCGAGGACGGTCATGCGGCCGCGCACCGTCACGGGGACGCGCACGGGAAGGTAGGAAGGGGCGCTGAGCTCCAATACCGACTCTCCCCGCTTGAGGCGGGTGAACTCCAGGGCGACGGCCCCCCCGTCGCCCTGGTAGAATCCGCGGAGCACCCGCCCCTGGAGCGTGGCCGTGAGATCCCAGACCCGGGAGGAGCTGGATGCGTCGCGCACCGTGAATCTCATCCTCCGGTCCCGCGGCGTCCCGAAGAGCCAGGAGCCCACGGCGACGGACGCCACCACGGCGGCAAACGCCAGGGCCAGGAGGACTTTCGCGCGTCGGATCCGCGTGATCGATCCCACGCGGAATCCTACCTTGAAGCATTTCCGGATGCAAGCGGAATCCCGCCGGTCCGGCGTGCCGTCCGCTGTTGACGCAACCCGCGGAGTGCGGGATAATCCTTGACAGGAAAAACAAGGAGGGCCTGGATGAAGAAAATACCCGTCGTCGCCTGCATCGGCCTGATCCTGCTCCTTGCCGGCGCCTCCACGGCCCTGGCCAAAGGCCAGGGGGAGAAGCCGAAGGAACTGGAGAAGGTGGAGATCACCTGGTGGATCAACCCGTGGCGCATCGTGGTCCCCGGGGTACCCGAGGGAAAGACGCTGGACGGCACGGAGTTCATCGAGTGGGCCTCCAAGGCCTACATGGAGATCCACCCTAACGTCACGGTCACCGGAGTGCTCGTGAGCAATGCGGAATTCCCCCAGAAACAGGCGGCCGCCATCGCGGCCGGGAACACGCCCAACGTCATCAGGCTCCTGAGCGGTCTTGTGGAGCTCTCCAGGGCGGGCCTTCTTCTTCCCCTCGACGGCTACATCAGCGCCGCGGACAGGGCCGACTTCGTACCCGTCGCCCTGGCGGACGCCACGGTGGACGGGAAGGTCATGCAGCTGCCCTGGAACTTCGGCAACAATGGCATGGGCATCACGAACCTGATCTATCCGCCCATGTTCGAGGCATCCGGCGTGGACTGGAAGAAGATCGTGGAGAAGGGCTGGACCATGGACGAGTTCGTCGCGATCGGCAAGAAAGTCTCCAAGGACACCAATGGCGACGGACAGAACGACGTGTTCCTCACCGGATTCCAGGCCAAGGCGTTCGACACCGACTGGCCCATGGTCTACAACCACGGCGGGCGCCTGCTCAACGACAAGGAGACGGCCTTCGCCGTGGACTCCGCGGAGACGATCGCCGGATACCAGTTCATCGTGGACGCCATCTACAAGCACAACATCGCGCCCAAGGGGGCGGAGGCCGCTGACAACTACGGAGTGATCCGGCCCTTCCACGCCCACCAGATCGCGATGGGAAACGGCGGCCCCTACGAGATCGGAAGGATCGACAGGGAGGTGAAGGCCGGCAACGCCCAGAAGTTCCGGCCCTACGTGGCTCCGTACCCCGAGGTTCCCGGAAAGAGGCGGGGCACCTACCTCACCAGCGGCGGCTTCAGCGTGTTCAAGAAGGCCAAGACCCCGGCCACGCTGGAAGCGGCGGTGGACTTCGCCCAGTTCCTGACGAGCAAGGAAATGCTGGTGAGGCTGGAGAGCCTGCTGTACATCTCGGGGCGCAAGAGCGCCAATGCCGAGATGTACAAGTCCCCGGAGTGGCTGGAGTTCAAGCCCGACATCGCCCTGTACGAGAAGGAGATCTCCGACTACGGCGTGCCGTTCTGGGGATCCCAGGGCTTCCTGCCCAAGTGGGGCAAGGTGAAGAAGTACATGCAGGCCGCCTCCGAGGCGGTTTACGCGCGGACCAAGACGCCGGAGCAGGCCATGAAGGACTTCATCAAGGACGCGAACAAGGACGCGGGGTTCTGACGTTCCATGGATCCCGGCCGGTCCCCAGGGATCGGCCGGGCCTCTTGCTTGCCGACCCGAAGGCCGCCGGTCCCTGGCCTTTTCCCGTGTTCCACGCTATAAAGGCCGCGGAAGGGGAATTGGAGTGGACGGGAACAGCCGGGATTCGACCATCCTCAATACGATCCTGCAGAAGCAGGAGAAGCTCCACCACATCCGGGACCTGAACACGCTGCTCGACAGCCTGCTCTACGAGACCCGCTCCCTCACCAATGCCGATGCCGGTTCCATCTTCCTCGTGGAGGGAGGATGCCTCCTTTTCAGCTACGTGCAGAACGATTCCCTGTTCCGCAAGGATTTCCTGTCCAACAAGTACATCTACACGAACAGCAAGATCGAGATCAATGAGCGCTCCATGGCCGGATACGTGGCTCACACGGGGGAGTCCCTGCTCATCGACGACGCCTATGCCATCGGCGACTCGTATCCCTTCTCCTTCAATCCCTATTTCGACCAGATCTCCTCCTACAAGACCGTTTCCCTGCTCATCGTCCCCATCCGCACGAGCACGAACGACATGGTCGGCGTGCTGGAGCTGCTCAACCGGCTGGACGCCCGCGGTTCCCCCATCCCCTTCACCGAGGATCAGAAGTTCATCATCACGCAGTTCGCCTTCTACGCCGGCATCGCCATCGAGAGGGCCCTTCTGCTCAGGGACGTCGTGTTCAAGATGGTGCGGACCTCGGAGCTGCGGGATCCCGAGGAGACCGGGCCCCACGTGAGCCGGGTCGGCTCCTATGCCGTGGAGCTGTACCAGAAGTGGGCGGAGAGGCACGCCGTGCCGCGGGAAGAGGTGAGGAACTACAAGGACATCCTCAGGATCTCCTCCATGCTCCATGACATCGGAAAGGTGGGCGTGACGGACGCCATCCTGAAGAAGCGTGAGGACCTGACGAAGGATGAGTACGAGAGCATCAAGTTCCACACCCTCTACGGCGCGCAGTTCTTCGAGAACCCCACCTCCGAATGGGACACCCTGGCCTATGAGGTGGCGTTGAACCACCACGAGAGATGGGACGGGACCGGATATCCCGGACACGTGAAGGACATCCACGCAAAGGACATGAAGTTCGGCCCTGGCAAGATCGGAACCGCCATCCCGCTTTCCGGCCGGATCGTGACCCTTGCCGACGTGTACGACGCCCTCATCTGCAAGAGGGCGTACAAGGACGCCTGGGAGGAGGACCGCGTGCTTTTCTACATCAAGGAACAGGCGGGGAAGCAGTTCGATCCCGAGCTGGTTTCCATCTTTTTCGAGATCTACGACGTCATCAAGGCCATCCGCGAGAAATGGGCATGAGAAGCCATGCGGGGCGGACGCGTCATCCCCTGGATCCTGGCAGCCGTCCTTTTCGTCGCGACGGAGGGCTGCATGCCTAGGCACGATCGGCCCACGGGCGGGGAGCCCGTGATCACGGAAACGGACCGGCTGAAGGTCGTATGGGTCCAAAGCGGGGTCCTCCGGCGGGAGATGCGGGTGATCGTCTGTCTGCCGGAAGGCTTTCGAACGGACGGCCGATACCCCGTCCTGTACCTGCTGCACGGACACGCCAACATCGAGGACAACTGGTTCACCAAGGTGGGGATCCAGGATGCGTACGATCGGCTGTCGGCCGCGGGCCGCCTGAAGCCTCTCATCATGGTCTCCCCTGAGATCGACAACAGCTGGGGCATGAACCTGGGGGCGGAACCGCGCCTCGTGGGAAACCCCGATGACATCAAGAACAACTCATGGACGGGTCCGTTCGAGGACTGGCTCATCAAGGAACTCATCCCGTTCATCGACGGGCACTACCCGACCATCCCCGATCGGGATGGCCGTTACGTGGGCGGGCAGTCCATGGGAGGGCTGGCCGCCCTGCACCTTGCCTTCCGGCACCCCGACCTCTTCAGCAAGGTGGGCGGCCACATGCCCGCCCTCCGGGCCGCGGGCGAGGCCGGGAACGCGGAGGCGCTCCTCTATCCGGACTCCGAGACGCGCAAGGCGCGCGATCCGCTCATGCTGGCGGAAACGGCCGACCTCGGGGGCATGAAGGTCTGGCTGGACGTGGGAGACCGGGACCGCTACAACTTCGCGCCCGGCTGCCTGCGGCTCCACGAGATCCTCACTTCCAGGGGCGTGCAGGCCGAATACCATCTGGTGCCGGGCGGGGATCACTCGAGCGCCTACGCGAAGTCGCAGGTCGAGAACTACCTTGTTTTCTACGCGGGAGAATAGCCGCTTGCGGCCCTAGAGCAGGTCCTTGACGAACACCGGGTTGGACCAGGCCACCTTCCCATGGGCGTCGATGCATTCCACCCGGATGTATTCCATTTCGTCGACGATCCTGTTCGATGCCGCCGTCAGCGGCCTGCCGCGGCCGAAGTCCGCGAGGAACTCCCCCCTGCGCGGGAAGGCCTTGAACATGATGAACGTGCAGGGCGAGCACTCGACCTCCAGCCTGCCGCCCACCACCCGCAGGTCATGGATGCGGGGTCCGCTGCTCGAATAGAAGCTGCCCCGCTTGAGGCCGCGGACGATGTCCCGCCGGGACAGGCCGTCCGCCTGGACCTCGATCCAGCCGCCGTCGAAGTCCGGGACCGCCCCGTCGTCCTGGCGATGCGCGTCGTCCCCGGCGATGCCGTACACCCTCCGCCCGTTCTGGAGGGCATGGTCCCAATAGGCCGTCCCGTAGCTTGTCGCCGGCGTCCATTCCGTCGCGTAGTTGAAGATCTCCACGGCGAAAAAGCCGCGGTACCGCACCATGTCCTCGAAACGCGTCAGGTGCCATTCGGGATGGTTGAAGATGACCAGGTTCCCGCGGGACGCCAGTTCGTCGATCAGGATCTGGGGGGAATCCTCCCCCGTCCACGCGATGGGTCGGGGCAGCCTCTCCAGGTGCCTGTAGCGCGGCCGTTCCGGTTCCGCCTCCGGATCCCCCAGCACCCCGAAATGATATCCGGGATCCTTGTCCTTCTCCGGATTCAGCCCTCCCCTCTCCATGCCGGGGATCGCGATGAACCCATCCGCGTCGAACTCCTCCGTGTCCGTGTAGACGTCGTGGTCGCTGAGGCAGATGAAATGGTAGCCGCGCGACCTGTAGCGCTCCGCCACCTGGGAGGCGGGCCGGATCCCGTCCGACCACAGCGAATGCATGTGCACGTTTCCCTTGAACGTGCCCCGACTCCCGTCGATGTAGACCCGGTCCTTCATCCCCGTCCCCTCCGCAATGCTTCCAGCATCCGCACCTGGACCTCCGCCTCCTGGTCCCTGTGCCCCTCGGCCGACAGGCTGGTTCCCCCCATGAGGTAGAGGAAACCGATCCCCTCGGCCGGGAGAAAGAACATGCCGCCGAGCAGGCCATAGGCGTCGCCGTGGTGGCCCCAGAGGCGCGCGCCGCCTCCCGCGGCGGGGACCGTGCCGGTCCGCACGAGGGCGAGTCCCGTGGCCCGGGTGAATCCAGGCGGTTCCCCGCCGTCCCGCGCGGGATCGTATTCCCATCGCGCCGTTGTCATGGCCTCCAGGGTGCGGGCCGGAAGGAGGCGGGTGCCCCGGAAGGATCCGTCGCCCATGAGCAGGCGCAGGACCTTGGACAGGTCGAGGGCCGTGATGCGCAGCCCCCCCTGCGGGGAAAAGAGGGCGCCATTCGTGCCCGGGACGTAGTCCTCCAGCCTGGGCGCGGAGCCCGTCTCCGTCTCCCCGACGCGCACGGGAAGGGCCGGCCGGACGCCGCGGTAGTCGTCGACCTGCGGGAGCCAGGGGCCCTCCGGATCCCATGGCCCATCCTCCCCGGGGGACTTCCTGTAGAGGGGCGCGAGGTTGGCGAATCCCGCGTCGGAGAGAAGGTTCACGTTGTAGCCGCCGTCGATGCCGAGGGGGGAGAGCACCTCGTCGCGCATGTAGAGGTCGAAGCGCCTGCCCGTGATGCGCTCGATGCAGGTGGCCAGTATCCCGTAGCCGAGGTTGCAGTAGCTGTAGCGGAGGCCGGGGACATCCTGGGCGAAGTGCGCGCCGTCCTCGTAGTACCGTCCGCCGGGAAGGAACAGCTCCGCGATGCCGTGCGGGAGGGGCGGGAAGTAGAAGCCCGCGTCGCGCAGCGACGAGGTGTGGGACAGGAGCATGCGGGCCGTGATGGATTCACCGGGGTGATGGGGGTTGCGCAGGGGAAAGCCGAGGGGACCGGACAGGTCGGCGTCCAGGTCGAGGAGTCCCCGTTCCACGAGGCGCAGGACCCCCAGGCCCGTGACCGGCTTGGAGATGGAGGCCACGCGGAACCGGGTCTCCCGGTCCACGGGGAGAAGGCCGACGCGGCCCGATCCGTCGAACGCGCGGTGGCCGAAGTATCCCTCGTAGACCACGTCGCGGTCCGACACGCCGACCGCGGCCATTCCCGAGATCTCCGCCCCGGGCCTGGATGCGACGGCGGCAAGGGTGCCGTCGAGTCCCTGGAATCCGTTCATGGACCGCTCCCTCCGTTGACAGCGGGGCCGACCGGACCCAATATGGCCCCTGTCATGCGCCCCGTCGTGGCCGATCTTCTGCACGGCACCCTCATCGCCGCCATCGCGGCCGCCGGCTCCTGCCTCCTGGCCCTGGCGGGCTTCGGCAGGCCGTACTACGTCTCGGTCCTCCTGCCCGTCTCCATGCTGGGCTGCCTCACGGCCGCCTGGTTCCTGCACCTGCGCGGCGACAGGCTCCTGGGCTCCCCGTCCGCCATGCGGGGGGAGGAGGCCCCGCGGGGGGGAAGCCCGCGGAAGGCCGTGCCGCCCGTCCCGGGCGGGCCCCCGGACGTCCTGCTCGCGGCCGCCGAAGCCCGCGACGAGGAGCCCGTCCGCCGCACGGGCGGCGCTCCGTCCTCCCCACGGGCCATGCGCGCCCTGCTTTGGGCCGCCGTGGAGCTGGCCGCCGCCGCGACGCTCCTCTACTTCCTCTGGGGCATCGGGGCGTCCTTCAGCTGAGCCGGCCGTACTCCGCCGCCTCGGCCCCATTGGCCAGCACGAAATGCCCCTCGCGGATTTCCGTCCAGGACGGCCTGTCCCTCGAGTAGTCGTGGCAGGCGGGGTCGTAGACCGTGAGCTTCTTGGCGCGTTCCAGGATGGGGTCCGGGGTCGGGATGGCGGAAAGCAGCGCGCGCGTATAGGGGTGCAGGGGACGTGCGAAGAGCTCCTCGGTCCCGGCCAGCTCCACGATCCGCCCCTTGTTGATGACGGCGATCCGGTCCGTGATGTAGCGGACCACGGACAGGTCGTGGGCGATGAAGAGGTAGGTGAGGCCCTTGCTCCGCTGGATCTCCGCCATGAGGTTCAACACCTGCGCGCGGATGGAGACGTCGAGCGCCGAGATGGGCTCGTCGCAGATGAGCAGCTCCGGCTCCATGATGAGGGCCCGCGCGATGCCGATCCTCTGGCGCTGGCCGCCTGAGAACTCGTGGGGGAAGCGGCTGGCGAACTCCGGAAGGAGCCCGACCTCCAGGAGGGCTTTCTCCACCAGGGCCACGCGTTCCGCCTCGTCGCGGTGGCGGCGGAGGTTGATGAGGCCTTCGGAGACGATGTAGTCGACCTTGGCCCGCTCGTTGAGGGAGGCCATCGGGTCCTGGAAGATCATCTGGATCTTCTGCACCACCTCGGCGTCCCGCTCCCTGGAGATCTTCCCGTCGATCCGGTTGCCGCGGAACAGGATCTCGCCTCCGCTCGCCTGGTTGATGCGCACGATGGTCCGGCCGATGGTGGTCTTGCCGGAGCCCGATTCCCCGACCAGGCCGAAGGTCTCCCCCTTGTTGATGTGGAAGCTCACGTCCTGCACGGCCGTGAAGAACCCGCCCTTGACCTTGAAACCGACGGTGAGGTCCTTCACCTCGAGAAGCTTCTCCGTGGCCCCGTTCATCGCGCCCCCTCCGCATGACGGTCCCGCATGGCCCGGATGGCGGCGGGCGGCTCCAGCCTGGGCGCGCGGGGATCGAGGAGCCAGGTGGCCGCGGTGTGGGTGGGACTCACCCGGAACACGGGCGGCGCGAGCCGGAAGTCGATCTCGAGCGCCTGCGGGTTGCGCGGCGCGAAGGCGTCCCCCCGGACCTCGTGGAAGAGGTTGGGCGGCGTGCCGGAGATGGCGTAGAGCGGCTTTCCCTTCACGCCCAGCTGCGGCAGGGAGGAAAGCAGCGCCCAGGTGTAGGGGTGGCGGGGATCGTAGAACACCTCCTCCGCGGTGCCCGTCTCCACGATCTGGCCCGCGTACATGACCGCGACGCGGTCCGCCACGTTGGCCACCACCCCGAGGTCGTGCGTGATGTAGATCGTCGTGAAGGAGAAGTCCTCCTGGAGCGACTTCACCAGCTGGAGGATCTGCGCCTGGATGGTGACGTCGAGGGCCGTGGTCGGCTCGTCGCAGATGAGGATCCGCGGGTTGCAGGCCTTGGCGATGGCGATGACCACCCTCTGGCGCATGCCGCCGGAGAACTCGTGCGGGTACTGGCGGCTCCTCGCGGCGGGCTCCGGAATCCCGACGCGGGCGAGCATCTCCACGGCGGCCTGTTCGGCGGCCTTGCCGGTAAGGCCCTGGTGCAGCTCCACGACCTCCTGGATCTGCCGTCCCACGTTGCGCAGGGGATTGAGGGCCGTCATCGGGTCCTGGAAGATCATGGCGATCTTGCGCCCCCGCACCCGCAGCCATTCCTTCTCCGTCCTGTAGCGGGCCAGGTCCGCGCCCTCGAACTCGATGCTCCCGGAGTCCACGCGGCCGTTCCCGTCCAGCATGCCGAGGAAGGTCTTGGTGAGCACCGACTTGCCGGCGCCCGACTCCCCCACGATGGCCAGGGTCTCGCACTCGATGAGGTCCAGCGAGGCGCCGCGGATGGCCGTGAGCGTGCGGCCGCGCAGCTCGAACTTCACCACCAGGTCCCGGACCGAGAGGATGGGGCCGCTCATACGTGGTTCCTCGGGTCGGAGGCGTCGGAGAAGGCGTTTCCCAGCACGTAGAAGGAGACCGTGATGATCGACACGACGATGGTGGGGAAGATCAGCTGATAGCGCAGCTCAGGCGCCATCATGATGAGGCGGCCCTCGTTCACCAGGTTGCCGAGGGAGGGGATGCTCACGGGAAGCCCCAGGCCGATGTAGGTGAGGAAGACCTCCCATCCGATGGTGCCCGGGATGGAGATGGCCGTCTGGAGCATGATGACGGAGACCAGGTAGGGCAGGAGGTTCCTCTGGATGATCCGGCGCGTCGGCGTGCCGAGGCAGCGCGAGGCCAGGTTGTATTCGCGGTCCCGGATGATGACGATCTGGTTGCGCACGAAGCGGGCCACGCCGTGCCAGCCGGCGAGGCACATCGCGATGACCATGGTCTGGAAGCTGGGCCGCATGATGTAGGACAGGAGCATGAGCACGATCGTGGTCGGGATGTTGTTGAGCACGTTGTAGATCTCGGTGCACACGCGGTCCGCCCTGCGCACGTAGCCCCAGACCGCGCCGAAGGCCACGCCGAGTGCCATCTCCACGATCCCGACGAGGATCCCGATGAGGAGGCTGGTCCGCGTCCCGGCCCAGATGCGCGCCCAGAGGTCCTGGCCGATGGAGTTGGTCCCGAACCAGTACTCCGCGCCGGGCGGGAGGTTGCGGAACTGCCGTCCCGTGGCCGGATCCAGGTTGATCGCGGTGGCGCTCCTCTGGTTGGGCAGCAGGGGCTGGAGGAACGTGAAGGCGAGGATCGTCCCGAGGAGGACGAGGAGGAAGATGGCCACCCTGTTGCGGAAGAACAGGCGCAGCGTCGAACGCCAGTAGGAATAGTCGGAGTAGCCGGCACGCTCCCCGGCGTCCCTGTCGAACGTCGCGGGGCGGAAGAGCGCGGGATCCGCGTCGGGGATGTCCGTCGTGCGGTCGTCCGCCATCAGCGGGCCCCTTCGCCTTTCACGAACTGGATCCTCGGATCGAAGACGGCCATCAGCAGGTCCCCGAGGAACAGGCCGAGGATGCCGACGGAGGAGAAGATCAGGACGAGCGCCTGGACCATGGGGTTGTCCTGGCGCTGGATGACGTCCACCAGGAGGCCTCCCATGCCGGGGATCGAGTAGAGGTATTCGATGTAGATGGAGCCGGAGACCGTGGCCAGGATGGCCGACGGAAGGTACTGCGCCATGGGCACGTAGGCGTTGCGCATGACGTGCTTCACCATGATCGCGGAGTTGGTCATGCCCTTGGCCCGGGCCAGCTTCACGTAGTCCCTGTTCAGCTCGTCGACCATGAAGCGCCTCATCCACATGGCGTAGCCCGCGATGCCTCCCAGGGACATGGAGAGCGCCGGAAGGAACCAGCTCGCCGCCTTGTACTTGTCGAACAGGATGGGCACGTGGAGGAAGCCCGTGCCGTAGAGCTGGATGAACAGGAGGTACACGGCGGAGGGCACCGCATTGACGAGGACCACGTACACGGTCCAGGAGCGGTCCCAGAAGCGGCCCTTGTGCTTGGCCATCTGGACGCCCATGGCGAGGCCCGCCACCAGGGAGAAGGCCGTGGCCACCAGGCCGAAGCGCACCGAGTAGGGGACCCTGGGGGCGATGACCTCCAGGACGGGGATGTCCTTCCTGTAGATCGTCGAGACGCCGAGGTCGCCCTGGACGAGTTTGAGGTAGAAGCCGCCGATCTGCACGTACCAGGGATCGAGGAGCCCCATCTTCCGCAGGATCGCCTCCCGCTCCTCCATGGTGAGCTTGTCGTACCGTTCCCCGAGGTAGCCTTCCACGGGAAGGAGGCGCATGAGGAGGAAGACCGTCGTGACCACGATGAACAGGGTCACGACGGACTGGGCAAGGCGTTTCAGGACGTATCGGATCATCGCGTTGTCTGTGGCGGGCGAAACAGACGCGCGGGGAGCGCCGCCCCGCGCGCGCGTTCCTTTTTTACCGGGCCTGTTCCATCGCCGCCTGGCGCGCCTTGTTCCATGCCGCCTCGAGCTGGAGGTACTCCTCCGTGGAGTAGGCCTTGTCCCTCACGATCTGGCCCTTGAACTTCAGGTAGGAGATCCCGAACTGGGCGAAGGGCGGGGTGAACGGCTCCAGCTTGGAGGCCTCGTATCCGCCGCCGCCGAGGGCGTAGGGGATCACGAAGGCCTGGTCGATGAGGAAGGCCTCGGCCTTGGCGAACAGCTCGTAGCGCTTCTTCATGTCGGAGACCTCGGCCTTGGCCGCGGCCGCCAGGTTCTCGTACCTGTTCTTGCCATTGGCCTCCGCGTACCCCGCGGCCAGCTCCGGCTTGTTGTAGGACCCGCCCGGGAAGAACGGATCGGTGTAGGTCTCGGGGTCCGCGTAGTCGGGGCCCCAGTTGCACTCCTGCATGGCGTAATAGCCGGGCCGGCGGGTGGCGCCCAGGAAGCCGGTGGAGGGGTAGGAAATCGGGATGATGTCGATGTAGTCCTTGCCGAGCAGGGCCTCCATCTGCTGTTCCACCACCTGCGCGCGGTTGGTCCAGTCGGTGCTGCTCGCGTTGTAGGGCATCGGGATCTTCACGGGGAAGGTGGCCTTGCCGGCCAGTTCCTTCAGCGCCCTGGCCTTGTAGTCGAGGGCCCTGGCCTTGTCGAAGGACTCGGTCTTCGCGATGGTCCCCAGCTCCGCCATGTCCACGTAGTCCTTGCCGCCCGCGTCGTTGACATTGCGCGGGGTGACCGTGGTCTGCAGCCTGCGGCCGGGGTTGTACGGCTCGCTGGTGAGCATGGCCGCCGTGCGGTCCAGCGCATGGTAGAGCGACTTGCGGAAGGAGAGGTTGTTGACCACGACCTGCCAGTTTTCAGGCTGGTATTCCGCGGCGAATTTCGGGTTGAAGTTCAAGGCGTAGAAGTACGTGTAGGCCGTGGTGCGGGAGGGCCGCACCAGGTCCTTCTTGGCCGGGTCCTTCAACCACGAGTCGACGAGGGAGCTGGCGATGGGGGTGTAGGAGATCTCCCCCCGGGCGAAGAGCTCCGGTCCCAGGGTGCTCATCTCCTTGTTGTACTTGTAGATGATGCGGCCGATTTTCACGTTTTCCCTGTCCCAGTACGCCTGGTTCTTCACCAGTTCGCGGCTCGACTGGGGCTCGAACACGCTCATGAGGTAGGCGCCGCAGTAGAGCAGGGCCTTGTTGGTGGTGCCGAACTTGGCGCCCTGTTCGGCGAGGAACCTGCCATTGACGGGCAGGAAGGTGGTGTAGGTGAGCATGGAAAGGAAGTAGGGAACCGGCTTGGCCAGCGTGTACTCGAGGGTGTACTTGTCCTTGGCCTTCACTCCCACCAGGGAGAAGTCGGTGATCTTGCCGTTGTAGTAATCGGCGCCGTTCTTCACGATGTCGAAGATGACGTTGCCGATCGCGGAGGCGTTGGCCTTGGTCATGATATATTTGGCCGAGTCCACCCAGTCCTGCGCCGTGACTTCCGCGTATTCCTTGCCTTCCCAGGTGACCCACTTGATGCCCGGTTTGAGGCTGAAGGTCCACACGAGGCCGTCGGCCGACGTGGTCCACGACTTGGCGAGGGAGGGCTTCGCGATGCCGTAGCGGTCATACTCGATCAATCCGTCCACTGCATTGGCCGCCACGGCCTGCTCGATCTCGGCGCCCGTGATCATGTAGTTCATCGTCGTGACTTCGCCCGAATAGAGGAGGGTGTAGTCAGCCGATTTCGTCTTTTCCTGGGACGGCGAGGCGAAACCCGCCGTCGCCAGAAGGATGAAGAGCGGAACTAGGATCTTTCTCATTTTTTCCCCCTGGATTGTTTGGAATCGTATGGGTCGTAATGATGCCCATCATGGCATGGGTTCCGCCATCCGTCAAGAAAAATGCATTTGCGGACCGCCGCGCACGTCCTGGACGCGGGCGTCGCCTGTTGTATAATGCCCGCCATGATGCGGAGCACCCGCCTCGAGGTGGACCTCGACGTCATCCGGGACAACCTGCACGCCGTGCGCGGGATGCTGGTCGACACGCCCCGTACCGCTTCCGCCGCCGTCCCCCGCGTCGCGGCGGTCCTCAAGGCGGACGCCTACGGCCTGGGCGCGGTCCGCGTGGCGGAGACGCTCCTCGAGGAGGGCGTGGACATGCTTGCCGTCGCCTGCCTTCCGGAAGCGCTGGAACTGCGCAGGCATTACCCGCAGGCCCCCATCCTGGTCATGGGGCATACGCCGGACGAATACCTCGGCCTGGCGGCGGAGCATGGCGTTACGGCGACCCTCTTCGGCGTCGAACAGGCGCGGATCCTTTCGCGCGCCGCCGCGGGCCGTGGACGGCGCGCCGCCGTCCATGTGAAGATCGACACGGGGATGCACAGGCTGGGCATGACGCCCGACCCCGGTTCGGTGGAGACGCTTTCCCGCATGGCGGAGCTTCCCGGCCTCCGCCTCGAGGGGATCTTCACCCACCTGGCCCTCCGCGACGCGGATTCGGACCGAAGGCAGTTCGACCTGTTCCTGGACGTGGTCGCGGGGGCGGAGGCAAGAGGCCTTTCCTTCCCTCTGCGGCACGTATGCGACAGCATCGGCCTGATGCGCTATCCGGACTACAGGCTCGACATGGTCCGGGTGGGCGCCGTGCTCTACGGCGTGCGGCCCATGCGCACGCCCCTGTATCCGGACTTGGAGATCCGGGAGGCCGCCGTCTTGCGGACGCGCATTGCGCGCCTGGCCCGCCTTGCCGAAGGGGAGGGGGTCTCCTACGATTCCTCCTGGACGGCTCCCGCCGGCGGCGCGCTTGTGGCCACCCTGCCCGTGGGATACGCGGACGGATACAGGCGCTGCCTTTCCAACAAGGCGCAGGTCGTGGTCCGCGGCCGGCGCGCGCCCGTCGTGGGCCTCATCTGCATGGACCAGCTCATGGTGGACGTGAGCGGGGTGCCCTCGGTTCGCGAAGGCGACGAAGCGTTCCTTCTGGGTGGAGGCATCGGGATCCTGGAGGCCGCCGACTGGGCGGGGACGAACCGCAACGAGGTCCTCAGCTCCATCGGCCGCAGGGTACCGAGGGTCTATCTGCGCGGCGGCCGCCCTGTGGGCGAGGCCGACTATCTTCTGGATGGGGGCTGATGGGATGGATGCGACGGTGATACGCAATGAAGCCGCGGGCATGAAGCCCTGGCTTGTCGACGTGCGCAGGAAACTGCACATGACCCCGGAACCGGGGCGCGCGGAGAACGCGACGGCGGACCTGATCTCTGGCTGGCTGGACGGCCTGGGCATCCCCCATCGGAGGAACGGGACGGCCGTCGTGGGCCTCATCGAGGGCGGCGGGCCCGGCTCCACCGTGGCTTTGAGGGCGGACATCGACGCCCTGCCGATCCGCGAGGAGAACGAGGTCCCGTACCGCTCCCGCAACGAGGTCATGATGCACGCCTGCGGGCACGACGCCCACATGGCGATCCTCCTCGGCGCCGCGCGTCTCCTCACGGCCCACAGGGACGCCTGGCGGGGCGGCGTGAAGCTCCTCTTCCAGCCGGACGAGGAGGGCAATGGCGGCGCCGAGGGCATGATCGCCGACGGCTGCCTCGAGAACCCGCGCGTGGACCGCGTCCTGGGAATCCACGTCATGCCCTACCTGCCCGCGGGGACGATCGAGGTGAAGAAGGGCGTGCTGAACGGTTCCAGCACGACGCTGCGGATCACCGTGCGCGGGAAGGGCGCCCACGGGGCCTATCCCCACCTGGGCATCGACGCGATTTTCATCGCGGCCCAGGTGGTGACCGCTCTCCACGGCCTGGTAGGCCGCTACGTCTCCCCCGACGAGCAGGCCGTCATCACGATCGGCACCATCGCGGGGGGGCAGAGGGCCAACATCATCGCCGACGAGGTGAAGATGACGGCCACGATGAGGACGACGAACGACGCCGTGCGGGACTGCCTGGCCGCGCGCGCGCGGGCACTGGTGGAGGGCATCCCGGCGGCCTACGGGGGCACGGGAATCTGCGCCGTCACCTACGGCTACGAGTCCCTGGTCAACCACGACGCGGTCGTGGACGCGGTCGTGGAGACGGCCGGAGAATTGTTGGGCAAGGAGGCGGTCCACTGGAAGGAGAAGGCCAGCCTGGGGGTGGAGGATTTTTCCTGCTTCCTCAAGGAACGCCCCGGGGCCTTCTATCATATAGGGTGCGGGAGCGCGGCGAAGGGGCTTTCGGGCGCCCTCCACAACTCCCGCTTCGACATCGACGAGGACTGCCTCGTCACCGGCGTGGCCATGCAGGCCGGCGTCACGCTGCGGCTCCTCGCAACCATCGCCATGGGAGGGACGAAATGAACAAGCTCTACGTCAGCGCCGACATCGAGGGCGTCTGCGGCATCGCCGACTGGAAGGAGACGGAACTGGCCGAGGCCCAGGGCGCCTATTTCCGGGAGCAGATGGGCCGGGAGGTCCGCGCCGTCTGCGAGGCCGCCTGCGGGGCGGGCGTCGGGGAGATCCTGGTGAAGGACGCCCACGACTCCGGCAGGAACATCAACCCGATGGCGCTGCCCGAGAACGTGCGCCTCCTGCGTTCCTGGACGCGCAGTCCCCTCAGCATGATGGCGGGCATCGACGAAAGCTTCGACGGCGTCGCCTTCGTCGGCTACCATTCCGCGGCGGGCACCAATGGCAATCCCCTGGCCCACACCATGAACGGCAACAACGTCCACGTCCTCGTCAACGGGGAGCCGGCGAGCGAGTTCCTCATCAATTCGTATACCGCCGCCCTGTTCTCCGTCCCGGTGCTCTTCCTCTCGGGGGACAGGATGCTTTGCGAGCGCGCCGCGAGGCTGGACCCAGCCATCGGCACCGTGGCCGTGAGCGAGGGCATGGGGGGAGCGTCCTTGTCCATCCATCCCAACCTCGCCGTGGCGAAAATCCGGGAGACGGCCGCGGCCGCCTTCGCGGCCAATGCCGTCCATGCCCTGAAGCTTCCGACGGCGTTCCACGTCGAGATCCGGTTCCGCCTGCACCATCTGGCCTACCGGGGCTCCTTCTACCCCGGGGCGAAGCAGACCGGTCCGTTCGAGGTGGCGTATTCCTCGGGTTCCTGGATGGAGGTGCTGCAATTCCTCTTTTTCGTTCTATAAAGGAAGACATATGGCGAGGAAACCAAAGGCACTGACCCCGGGGGATACCCTGGGCCTCATCGCCCCGTCGGGTTGCGTGCAGGATGCCGATCGCGTGGACCAGGCGGCGGCGTGCCTCTCGGGACTCGGTTTTCGTGTGAAAATCGCCCCGGGTTGCCGTGCCTCCTGGGGGTACCTGGCCGGCAAGGACGGGGTGCGCGCCGCCGATCTCAACGCCTTCTTCGCGGATCCCGAGGTCGACGGCATCGTCTGCCTCAAGGGCGGTTACGGCACGCCGCGCATCCTGGACGCCGTCGACTACCGGTCCGCCGCGCGCCATCCCAAGGTCCTGGTCGGCTACAGCGACATCACCGGCCTGCACCTGGCCCTCGCCAGGAAGTGCGGCCTGGTCACCTTCCACGGCCCCATGCCGGGCTCCGACATGCTCCCCGAGTTCGACGCGCTCTCCCGCGCGGGCTGGCTTTCCGCCCTCATGGCCACGGACCCCCTCGGTCCGCTGGCCAATCCCGGGGCCGACAGGCTGGAAACCCTGGTCGGCGGGACGGCCCGGGGGCCCCTCGCCGGGGGCAACCTGTCCCTGGTGGCCGCGACGATGGGCACACCCTACGAGATCGAGGCGCGGGGCAGGATCCTGTTCCTCGAGGACGTCGACGAGGCCCCCTACAGGGTGGACCGCATGCTCACCCAGCTGCGCCTGGCCGGCAAGTTCAGGCAGTGCGCCGGGATCCTGCTGGGCGACTGGAAGGACTGCGCGCCCGGGGAGGGCAGGCCCTCCCTGACGCTGAGGCAGGTCTTCGAGGAGGTCCTGGCCCCCTGCGGCAAGCCGGTCTCCTGCGGGTTCCGCGCGGGCCACTGCCGGCCCGCAGCCACGTTCCCGTTCGGCGTTGAAGCGGTGTTGGACGCCGACGCGGGTACCCTGGAGTTCACGGAGGCCGCGGCGCGCTAGGGGGCGGGGGCTATGCCTCCGGTCGATCAAGATGTATCGTACGGCAAGGTGACAACATGACGAACGGCAAAAAGACGATAGGCATCGGTCTCGTCGGGTGCGGAGCCATCTCCGAGACGCACGTGAAATCCTACCTGGACATCGAGGGGGTCCGGTTGGTCGCCGTATCCGACGTCAACGGGGCGGCGGCGGAGAAGATGGCGGGGAAATACGGCTGCCTGTTCCACGCCGACTACAGGGAGATGATCGACCGGGATCCGATCGACGCCGTGGACATCTGCACCCCGAGCGGGCTGCGGCGCGACATCGCCCAGTACGCGGTGGAGCGGAAGAAGCAGGTGATCGCGGAAAAACCGATCGAGGTGACCACGCAGCGGATCGACGAGATGCTCGAGGCCGCGCAGCGCAATGGGGTCAGGATCCACGGGATCTTCAATACCCGCTACAAGGACATCTATCTGTGGCTGCGTTCCTTTCTGGAGGCCGGGGGACTGGGGGACCTCGTTTTCTGCGACATCGCCATGAAGTGGTACCGTCCCCCCGAGTATTACCGCGGCTCCTGGCGCGGCACCTGGGCCCTGGACGGCGGCGGGGCCCTGATGAATCAATGCATCCATTTCGTCGACCTGATGCAGCTGTTCATGGGACGCCCGTCGTCGGTATGCGGCTCCATCGGCAGGCTCGTGCACAAGGGCCTCGAGGCCGAGGATACGGCAGCGGCGATCCTGAAGTATCCGAACGGCGCGATGGGGATCATCCAGGCTTCGACGGCGCTGAATCCGGGGTTCTCCACCCGGTTTTGCGTCCATGGGCAAAAGGGCGGCATCATCATCGAGGACGACGTCGTCAAGGACATGAAGGTGGCCGGATTGTCCCCGGAGGACGAAAAGAGGGCGGAGCCTTTCAGGAAACCGACGGTGGTCAACCGGGAAAGCGCGATGACGAACGTGGTGAGCGATTACGAGCTCCACAGGCGTCAGCTGACTGAAATCGTGGATGCGATCCGGGAGAACCGGGAATCGCAGGTGAGCGGGCGCGAGGCAAGGAAGGCCGTGGAGATCATCACGGGAATCTACCGGTCGGCGCGGGAGCGGCGGGAAATCGAGCTGTAGACGGAAAGGCGATGGACAGAAAACGCGAGCCGGCCGTGGCTGGAGGGAGGGCGGAGGCCGCCGACGCGCCTCCCGTCCCTTCCGGCGGATCACGGCTGCTGTATTCGATCGACCGCGTCCATGACGGCACCACCCACAGGGTCAAGGACCGGGAGAAGGCCGCGCTCTACCATGCCGTATGCGCAGGGGTCCCCTCCACGCGCAAGGAGCTGGCCGCGCGCCTGCGCCTGCGGCCTTCCACGGTTTCCGACGCCGCCCAGGAGCTGATCCAGGACGGACTCGTGGCCGAGTATCAGGCCTACGAGGAGGGGAGGTCCGGCCGCCCGCGCCACATCCTGACCCCCCTCACGAACCGGTTCGTCGCCATTTCCCTGTACGTCGACTCCAGGGGACTCGTCGCGGTGCTCCTGAACCTGTGCGGGGACGTCCTGGCGGAAGAGAGCCGCGACGTCCCCGCGCAGGCTGACAATGGGGAGCTTGCCGCGTGGATCCTGGATCTCCTCACGGTGCTTCCGCCCCGCGTCCCCCGCGGATCGACCCTCGTGGGGGCGAGCCTCTCCCTGGTAGGCGCCGTGAACCCGCGCGCCTGCGTCTGGGTCGGGGCGGCACGTTGGCCCCGGCTCAAGGACCTGGACCTTTCCGAAGTGCAGTCCCGGGTCCGGTTCCCGCTCATCCTCCTGCGCGCCAACGAGGTCGAGCTGGACTACCACCTGGCCTGCACGGCGGGGGCCGAAGCCGAGAGCGCCATCCACCTTCACTGGGGCTTCGGGATCGGTTCCGCGGTTTCCGTGCAGGGAAGGGTCTTCACCTCCACGCTCGGACGCTTCGGGGAGATCGGGCACATGCGCATGGGCGCCAACCGGGACGCGCCGTGCCTGTGCGGCGCCCGCGGCTGCCTGGAGACCTCGGCGGCGCTCTGGGCGCTCCTGCCCGCCCTTCGCAGGCACATGGGCGACCTGCCCGAGGGGGAAAAGGAGCTCACCCCGTACCTGCGGGATCCGCGGCTCTGCGACCTGCCCGAGGTGAAACGCGCCCTGGAGGCGGTGTGCGAGGCCCTCCAGTTCCTCTACGTGGTCTTCTATCCGGACATCGTGCTCCTGAGCGGTCCCTTCACGGAGAACCATTCGATGCTCGCGAGGCTGATCGAGGGCTTCCGCTCTTCCCTGCCCGCCCCGGCGCGCAAGTCGGTCACGATCTCCGTCTGCGCAAGCGGGATGCCGGGATGCCGTCATGGCGCGACGGACGGGCTTTTCCGCGACACGCTCAGGAACACCCTCCTCGTGCATGCATGAGAACGATCCCATCGCGCGCGCGTCGCGCAGGAGCCATGGAATGACGGATTCGACAGACGTCCTCGCCAATGCACCCGACGTTTGGGGCGGCGGGCAGCTTCTCGCCTTCTCCGGCATCGACGGGGCCACGGACTTCCAGGCCGGCCTCGTGGCCCGCACCCCCTTTTACGGCACCGGCCTCGAGGTGAAGCTCCCGGCACGCTGCCGCCTGGAGTTTTCCTCCCGGCCCCCGGTCTCCACGCGCCTGAGCGGGGACGCGTTGCGCCTCGTGACCCCGGAGGGGACGGTGCGGGGCGCGTTTCTCGACGCCTATCACATCCTGCTCGAGGGGCCCTGCCGCGTAGCTGAGAAGGACGCGGGCATCGCCTCGCTTTCCCGGGAGGGGCGGACCCTCGTGGGCACGGCATCGCGCTTCCGTCCGGAGCTTCTCCGCGCCGACCTGGACGGCGCGCAGCGGGACCGCACCGCGTGGCTCTCGGCGCGCTCAATCCCCGCCGGACTGGGGGCGTCGCGTCGGAGGACCTACGGGAAGGCCCTGTCGCAGCTGAAGACCATGGTCTACGGCCCGGAGGGCGCCATCCGGCGCCGCTACACGACGCCCGACCGCTGGCCGCACCAGGGCATGTGGCTGTGGGATTCGGCCTTCCACGCCGTGGGCCTGCGGCGCCTCGACGCGGCCCTGGCCCGCGAGATCCTGGAGGCCCTGTTCGACGGGCAGCAGGCCGACGGCCGGGTGCCCCTCCGCATCGACCCGGACGGCGTGGACCAGCGTTTCACGCAGCCCCCGCTGATCGCCCTGGCGGCCATGGAGATCCAGGAGGCGGATCCCGACCCGGAATGGCTGCGGCGGATCTTCCCCGCCCTGGAGGCCTACCTGCGGTGGGACCTGGCCCACCGGGACGGCGACGGGGACGGATTCCTGGAGTGGGCCGTCACGGACGAGGTGACCTGCCGCAGCGGGGAGAGCGGCATGGACAATTCCCCCCGTTTCGACGGGGGGGCGCGCATCGCGGCCGTGGATTTCAACTCCTTCATGGCGCACGAGTGCGAACTCATGGAGCGGATGGCCGCCCTCCTCCGCCTGCCGGACCGCGCGCGGGAGTGGGGGGACCTGTACCGGAGGCGGGCGGCCGCAGTCGGGGAGCGGTTCTGGGACCCGCGTCTGGGCTTCTACTTCGACTGGGATCCCGCGGGCCGCCGTCTCCTTCCCGTACGGGCCTGCTCCGGGTTCTATCCGCTCCTCTGCGGCGCGGCGGACGCGGAACAGGCCGCGCTCCTGGCGGAGAAGCTCGCGGACCCCCGCTGGTTCGCCACCCCCCTGCCGGTTCCCACGATCTCGGCGGACGACGCGACGCACTACGCCAAGGACATGTGGCGCGGCCCCGTCTGGATGAACGTGAACTGGCTGGTGGCGCGCGGCCTGGAGCGCTACGGCTTCCGCCGGGAGGCGGATGGGATCCGGCGGGCGAGCGTGGAGGAGGTGGAGCGGCACTACCTGCGCTACGGGACGCTCTTCGAGTTCTTCGACGACAGGCGCGAGGTCGACCCTCCGGCGCTGCTGCGCAAGGGGGAATGCAACCCCGGGAAGAGCCCCTACAGGCAGGTTTTCCACGACTACGGATGGACCGCCTCGCTGTACGTGGACATGGTCCACGCGCTGGCCGGAAGGTGAAAAAAAAGCCCCCGCGGATGCGGGGGCGACCTTTTACCGGGTTCCTCTACTGGTTGAGTTCCTGCAGCATCTTGTCCCCGTCGATGCTCTTCCAGAACGCCGCGTACTGCTCGAAGCCCTGATCCACGGACATGGCGCCCATGATCATCTGCATGGACAGCTCGTTGCGCTTGGAGTCCAGCGACGGGCCGGAGCGGTCGTAGACCGCCGACTTGCCGGAGGGCATGGAGAAGTAGGGGCCGATGGCGGCCATGCCCTTCTCGTAGACCTCGTACTGGCTCGCCGAAAGGGCCTCCACCTCCGGACCGAAGGAGAAGGGCATCTGCACCTTGAAGGGCACCTTGATGTAGTTGAACACGTTGATGGCGTAGCCCGACTTTGCGGCCTTCTCCGTGGGCACCGCCTTCCTGTTCGCGTCCACGGTGTAGTGGACCCCTTCGACGCCCGTGAAGCGCGCCACGACCCCCTCGCTGGTGTTCAGCCAGTTGACGATCTCGAGGGCCTTTTCCTTCTTCGTGCTCTTGGCGGAGATGCCGAAGGCGCCGTCGATGCCCCAGTCGGTGGTGTAGCCCGGGCCGCCCGGACCCTTGAGGCGGTAGACGGGCACGACGTCGGCCTTGGGATCGAGCTTCCGGCTCTCGGTCTGGAACGTGGTGTAGTAGATGTCCCAGTACACGCCGCCGGCGGCCTTTCCGGCGAAGAACTTCTCGCGCATCTGCGCGGTGGTGGTGGTCACGAACTCCTTGTCCAGGAGGCCGTCCTTGTACAGCTTGGCCAGCCAGCCGAAGGCTTCCTTCATCCGGGGGTCGGCGTAGCCGTCCACGTACCTGCCGGAGGCGTCCTTCACGATGTCGTCATAGACGCCGAAGGAGCTCAGGAAGAAACGGAAGTAGGACATGGCCTTGGCGTTGGTCAGGGGGATGACCCCGGTGCCCTTCACCTTGGCCATGGCGGCGGCGAACTCGTCCGTGGTCGTGGGGACCGCGGCGCCCGCCTTGTCCAGGATGTCCTTGCGCAGGTACAGGAGGATGAGGTTGTTGCGCCCCTCGGGGACCGCGTAGGTCTTGCCGTCGATGACGCTCACCTTTTCGAAGATGCCGGCGTAGTTCTTCTGGAGTTCCGGGAACTTCGTCAGTTCCTGGTCGATCGCGGCCAGGTAGCCCCGGCGGGCGAAGACGGGCACGCTCTTCATGGCCGAGTAGATGTTGAAGAGGTCCGGTACGTCCCCGGAGGCGAGGATCACGTTGAGCTTCTGCGTGTAGTCATTGTGCGGCGGGGCGATCATCGTGATCTTCGTGTTGGTCTTCTTTTCCAGAAGGGAGATATAGGCCTGCTGCAGGTCCGCGTCGGTGGACCCGCCCCAGAGCTGCTGGGCCTGGCAGAAGGAGAGCTCCACGGGCTTGGCCGCGGAGGATTCCTTGGTGCCCTTGGCCCATGCGCCCGTGGCCAGCACGAGCAGGGCGAGGCAGAAGGAAGCGATACCCAAACGTTTCATGCACAACCCTCCATTTCAGGATGCCCGGCGGCCCAATGCCGCCGGTTTTCTTTCGGGGCGCCCCACGGGCGCCCGGGAATCCGGAATCGGACGCGCGTCCCCCGCCGCCGCATCACTCCTTCAGGGAGCCCAGCATGAGCCCCGTGACGAAATGCCGCTGGATGTAGGGGTAGATCAGGGCGATGGGAAGCACCGCCATGACCATCACCGTCATCTTGAAGTTGTTGTAGATCTGCTCCGCCCCCGAGGTGATGGACTCGGACTCGAAGATCAGCTGTCGCAGCAGCACCTGGAGCGTGTACTTCGAGGAGGAGTTGATGAACATCACGACCTCGAAGTAGGTGTTCCAGTAGGTGACGGCGTAGAACAGGCCAACGGCGGCCAGGATGGGCGTCGAGACGGGGAGGATCACGTACGCCAGGATGCGCATCTCCCCGCAGCCGTCGATCCTTCCGGCGTCGATCAGGGACGGCGGGATGCTCGCCATGTAGTTCTTCACCAGGATCAGGTTGTAGGTGGACAGGGCCACGGGGAGCACGAGGGCCGCGTAGGAGTCGATGAGCCCCAGGTTGCGCACCACCATGTAGAAGGGGATGATCCCCCCGTCGAAGAGCATGGTGAGGAGCACCATCTTCAGGAAGAAGGAACGGCCCCACAGGTCCTTCTGCGCCAGGGCGTAGCCCATGGGAAGGGTGAGGGCCATGGAGGCGACGGTGCCCGCCACCGTGACGGCGATGGAGCGCAGGAACGCGGAGAAGTAGCCGCTCTGGAGCACGGAACGGTAGTACGACAGGTCCACGGCGCTTGGGAAAAACACGTAGCTCTCGCGGATGACCTGCGCGTTGGGGGAGACGGAGGTGGCCAGCACCATCCAGATGGGGAGGAGGATGGAAAGGCAGGTGAGGGAGAGGAGGAGCGCGTTGAGGGTCTGGAAGGCCTTGCGGCCCGGGCCGCTTGCGTACTTCATCCGCCCCCCCCTACATGATGCTCTCGTCGAGCACGTGCTTGCTGAGCTGGTTCAGGCCGACGACCAGCACGAAGCTGACCAGGGAGGTGAACAGGCCCACGGCGGTGGCGTAGCCGATGTCGCCGTTCAGGAGGCCCTCCGTGAACTCGTAGGTCTTCAGGACGTCCGAGACCTGCTTCACGGCGCTGTTGTACATGACCAGGATCTGTTCGAAGATCTTCAGCACGCCCGCCAGGTTGAGCAGCAGCACCGTGGCGATGGTGCTGCGCAGGCAGGGCAGGGTGACGTACCAGGTCTGCGCGAGGCGCCCGGCCCCGTCCACGTAGGCGGAGGCGTAGAGCTCCGGATCGATGGTCGCCAGGGTGGCGATGTAGATGACCGCCGCATAGCCCATGTCCCTCCAGACGTGGGAGCCGACCAGGATCCAGCGGAACCACCCCGGGGACGCCATGAAGTAGACGGGCGCGACGCCCAGCCTGCCGAGAAGCGCATTGACCAGGCCGTTGGAGGGGGAGAGGAGCATGGTGAAGATGCCGCCCACCACGACCCAGGAGAAGAAGTGGGGAAGGTAGATCACGAACTGTACCGCGCGCCGGGCCTTCAGGCCGCGGATCTCGTTGAGAAGGAGCGCGATGAGGATGGGGAGGGGGAAGAAGACGACCATGTTGAGCAGGCTGAGCAGGAGCGTGTTTCCCAGCACGCGGCCGAAATCCATGGAAGCGAACAGGCGTTTGAAGTTGTCCAGCCCCACGAAGGAGACCTTGGCGCGGAAGCCGAAGTCGGTGAATGCGTAGGCGATGCCGGCCATGGGCAGGTACTTGAACAGCACGTACCAGAGCACGCCCGGGATGAGGAGGAGAAGCAGGGTGGTCCGCCTCCGTGGGGCGGACAGGCCGCGCGGGCGGACTTGTGTGCGGTCCAATAACATAGTATGTTAATAATAGGACCGGGACGCGCTCCTGTCAAGCAAGGAAAACCGCGCCTCCGTCGTCCCGATTCTCCAAGGAGAGAGCATGTACGATCACCTGCCGCTTTCGGTCCGCCAGGATCCCCCGCCGCGGACGCGGTGGTTCCAGGAACGCCCCATGATCTTCACGGGCGGCTGGGAACCCCTGTCGTTCCGCAAGCGCTGCGGGTACGGCTACGCGGACGAGGAACGCTACTACTACGGGGAGGAGTTCTCCGACGCCGCCCTCGAGGAGATGGTCGAGCTGGGCTGTTCGTTTCTCGTGCTGCCCTTCGCCAAGGGATTCGGCAGGGAGGCGACCCGACGGGAGACGGCCTTCCACCGGGACGTGGCCCGCCGGGCCCACGCCAGGGGCCTGCGCGTGGGCCTCTACATCCGCTGCGACTTCATCGTGCCGGAGACCATGCGTGCCGACTACCCCGAGGTGGACGGATGGACGGCCCGCGGCCTGGACGGTACGGGCACCTACGGTCCGGAGCAGCAGTTCCGCAGGAAGGTGAGCTTCGCCCACCCGTCCACGGTCCGCCGCCTCGAGGACCTGTTCCGCGAGGGGATCCGGGACTTCGGCGCCGACCTGTTCCACCTCGACGGATTCCACTTCGCCGGCAAGCCCGAGCACGCCTGCCGCGGGGACCTCGCCCTGCGGGCCTACCGCGAGTGGCTGCACGCGCGCTTCCCGGACAGGGAGGAGGCCGAAGGCGTCTTCGGCGCCGTGGACCTGGACGCCCTGGAGCCTCCGGCCCTACGCAGCACGGCCCTCGGGTCCCCCGTGTCGTCCATGGACACCGTGTTCTGGTACAGGTTCCTCTGGGACTACGAGTTCGCCATGGTGCGCCACATCCGCCACTACCTCCACGACCTCGCCCCCGACGCGGCCGTGACCATCAATCCGTACTTCCTGAGCTGGGCGCCGTACTACAGGCGGATGTCCCAGTGGATCGAGAGGTACTTCGCGTGGTTCGACGGGATATGGCTCGAGGACCACGAGCATTTCCGCGTGCAGGACGGAAGGATCGTGAGCCGCGCCACGGCCGCGGCCTTCGCCCGGGAGAGCGGCATCGGCATCTGCAACTACCACTGGTATCCGGACCGCGAGAGGCTGGAGCCCGGCCTGGCCTTCTCCTGCGCCTCCAATGGGCTGAACCTTTCCTGCCTGGGCTTCACCTGCCGCTACATGCCTAGCTACAGGCTGGGCCGGGAGGTGAAAAAGCGCTACGCGCGCTGGGTGCGCGACCGGTGGGTCCGCCTGGGCGGTACGCTTCCCGCCGGGGATACGGCGCTCCTGTGGCATGGCAGCTCGATGGCCTGGAACTCCGTCCACCCCTACAGGGCGCTGCACGCGATGAGCGACGCCCTGGTCGCCTGGAAGATCCCCTACCGCGTCGTGGGAGGCCTCGACGCGGAGAGCCTGCGCGGCGTGCGCACGCTGATCCTCGCGGACATGGAATGCCTTTCCGACGGGGAACTGGATGCCCTCATGGACTGGGTGCGGGAGGGCGGAAGGCTTTTTTTCACCAGGCGGAGCGCCACGCACGACGAGAACAGGCTCCGAAGGCCGGAAAACGGCATCCGGGCGCGCGTCCCCGGGTTCGCGGCCGAGGACGCCGCGTGCGCTCCCGAACTGCGGTGGTATTCCTGGATGCCCGACGATTTTCCGGAGTACCCGGTGGAGGAGTACTCCGGGAAGCTGCACCTCAAGCCCGCGCTGCGGCTCCATGGCGGGGGCGTCGTGGGGTTCTGGCCGCGCGATCCCGACCCTTCGGACCGGGAGGGACTCGGCGCGTTCCTGGAGGAGCTTCATGGACCCCGCACTGTGCGGATCCGCGGCCCCGAGCGGCTCTACGTCTCCATGACGGGCAGGCACGCGACCGGCGAGCTTTTCGTCCATCTCATCAATGCGCTCCCCGCCCGGGGCCCCATCGACGTGGATATCGAGGTCGCGCCGGGCTCCCTGCGGCTTTCGGGGGAGGCCGCCTCGCCCGATGGGGCCCCTCCCGCGGTCACTGCTTCCGCCTCCGGCGTCGCGGTGCGGGGCCTGGCCTGCTACGTCGTGGTTCCCCTCATTCCGGCGTGACGGTCCAGAGGTAGCTGGACCTGTAGTGGTTGTCGTTTTCCGCGAGGTACAGGGTGCCGTGTCCGTCCACCGCCATCTCGTGGACCCGGGCGGGCGACTGGCCGAGCTCCGGATCGAAGAGGGAGGCGAGGCTCTCCATGGTTTTTCCGCGCGTGTCCCACCGGAACAATTGCGTGTGCCCCTGCATCCCGCCGGCTCCGTAGAGCACGCCGTCGGCCGATAGCGCCAGCGCCGGAAGCCGGCCGGCGGCGATGACGTGGCAGATCTTTTCCACGGCGCAGGTCTCGATGTCGATGCGGCAGAGCACGCCCGCCACGGTGCCCGCGTAGATGTAGCGGTCCCCGTCATAGAGCATGGAGTCGCAGAAGCCGTAATCCTCCTTGTGCCGTGTTTCCCCGGCCGCGAACCCGATGCCCTCCGGCTTGGGGGGATCCGGCAGGAGCTGCGCCGGATCGGCCTTCCTCGAGAGGCCCGTGGGGAACCACCGGAACTCCGACCGCCCGGGGTCGTAGGCGAACAGGCGGATCGGGTGGGCGCCCATCACCTCGTCCCAGGCCCTGGTCTCGGCGTACGTTCCCCACAGCCTCCCGTACTTGTCCACCACGGCGTTGTGCGGTTGGGAGAACATGAGCGCGTTGCCGACGTAGCCGAGGGTCCGGTTGCTGCCGCTTTCCATGTCGTGACGGACGACGAACTCCGCGGGGTAGGTGAAGGCATAGAGGAGGGAACGGTCGAAATCCGCGGCGATGGACTGGAGGTACAGGTGGGGGAAGGGGATGCCCAGGACAGTGAACGAGCGCTTCCGCGGATCGTAGCGGACCAGCTTCCCTCCCGCCGCCCGTTCCTGCATGTCCGCGTCATGGAGGAGCGAGGTGCCGAAGTAGATGCAGCCCGTCCGCGGGTCCCGCAGGATGGTCCTGTGGATCTTGCAGTCCAGGTCATCCGTCCAGGCGCGGGTCCCCAGGGAGGCGAAGCCTCCCGTGCGGGGGTCGAAGGTGTACAGCAGGTCGCCGTCCAGGGAGTTCAGGCCGCAGTACAGCAGCGAATCGTCGGGATTCCACGTCACGGAGTCGAAGCTGATCCAGCCGTTCCTCCAGTTTTCATCCGCCGCCAGATCGCGGTAATGCCACCGGCCGACGATGGTCTCGTCCCATCCCTTGAGCCAGTAGTCCCTCAGTACGTGCGCCTTGACCCTGCATTTCCACGTCATGGTCCCGTCCTTCAATACCATACTATGTTATTTATAGTATTCCATCGTGGGCCGCGGTGTCAACGCGGCGGCATTCCGGGTGTCATCGGCCCGGTTCCCCCGGGAACCGCGAAGGTCCCCATGCATCCCGGGGAGCTGTGCACGCGGCTGCGCCCCGTCTCCGGCATCGACATCCCCCCGCCGGGGCTCGGCACCTTCGGGTGCCGACAACGTCCGCCACGCCGTCGGCTACAGGCGCATCGACTGCGCGGAGGTCCATGGCAACGAGCCGCAGATCGGGGCCGCTCTCCGGTCCGTCCCCGTGGACCGCAGGGACCTCTACTTGATCCATTGGCCCTTCCGCAACTACCATCCGCCGTATTGCGACGTGAGTTCACGCGGTCCCGACGCGACCCCGTACGCCCATGAGCGTTTCATGGAGACGTGGCCCGCGCTGGAAAGCCTCGTCGACGCGGGCCTGGTGAGGCGCATCGGGACCTCGAACGTGAGCGTGGCGAAGTTGAAGCGGATCCTCCGGGACGGCCGGAGAGGGATGGGACGGTGGACGACACGGTCGGCAGGGAGGATCCCGTCATCGTGGACATCGCCCGCGGGAGGGGCGAGAAGGGGTGGGAGGATCTCTGGGACCTGGACGGAACGATTGCGCAATAAGGAGGGACGAGCATGAAGGGAAAGATGAAGGGAGCCATCCTCCCGGGGAACAGCACGGTGGAGTTCCGCGAGTACGACATCCCCCAGCCGGGCCACGGCCAGGTCCTCGTGAAAACCAAGGCATCCACGATCTGCGGATCCGACATCCGGGCCATCTACAGGGAACACGTCGGGAAAGGTCCCGAAGGCTATCAGGGCGTGATCGCGGGCCACGAGCCCTGCGGCCAGATCGTCGAGTCCGGTCCCGGCCTCAAGCGCTTCCGCGTGGGCGACCGGGTCATCGTCTATCACATCTCCGGCTGCGGGGTCTGCCACGACTGCCGCATGGGCTACCAGATCTCCTGTACGAGCCCCCACCGCGCCGCCTACGGCTGGCAGCGCGACGGCGGCATGGCCCCCTACATGCTCTGCGAGGAGAAGGACCTGGTGCAGCTTCCCGACAAGCTCACCTACGTCGACGGCGCGCAGGTGGCCTGCGGCTTCGGCACCGTCTACGAGGCGCTGGAGAAGATCGGCGTGAGCGGCGACGACGCGGTGCTCGTCGTGGGCCTGGGGCCCGTGGGCCTGGCCGCGCTTATGCTGGCCAGGGCCATGGGCTCCCGCTTCCTCGTCGGCGTCGAGATGCAGAAGGACCGCATCGCGCTCGCCAAACGCCTCAAGCTGGCCGACCACGTCGTCGAGCCGGGTCCCGAGGCCCTGGCCAGGCTCAAGGAGCTGACGGCGGGCCGCGGCTTCGAGCGCGCCGTGGACTGCTCCGCCCACGCGGACGGCCGCGCCCTGGCCATCCGGGCCGCCCGGCAATGGGGAAAGATCGCGATGGTGGGGGAGGGAGGCTCGGTGTCCTTCAACCCGAGTCCGGACATCATCCACGACCAGAAGACCATCTACGGCTCCTGGGTCACCTCGCTGTGGCGCATGGAGGACCTCGTGGAGCGCATGGTCCGCTGGGGCCTGCATCCCGAGGACCTGGTGACCCACCGCTTCCCGCTGGACAAGGCCGCCGAGGCCTACAGCCTCATGGCCTCCGGCGCCTGCGGCAAGGTCGCAGTGGTCTTCGACGAGGAATTGAAATAGAAGGAAGCGGGCCGCGGAAACCGTCCGGCATGCCGGACGGGCTTCAGTCGAAGAGCGACGGCTCCCGCGGACCGTCCAGGCCGTCCCGCGCCGCCCTGGCGAGGACCCGTTCCACGGGGAAGAGGCGCGGCGCGGGCTTCTCCGGCGTCTTCTCCGCAAGGTATCCCCGGGCCTCGGCCTTCAGGCGCGAGAGCTTGGAGAGGAGCGCGGCCCGGTCCTGGCGGCCCCCGTATCCCACGAGGGACAGGTCCGATCCCACGACGCGGTGGCACGCCACGATCGGGTAGAGGCGGTTGGTCGCCATGGCCCTTCCGACGGCGCGCGCAACGGTCCCGGCCGCCGCCGCGACGGCGCCGTAGGTGCTCACCCAGCCCGGGGGGATGGCGGCGGCAGCGTACAGGATGCGCCGTAGCGGCTCCGGGACATGACTGTCGGAAAGGCGGAAGTGCTTGTTCTCCTCGCGGCCTTCCCGGATCTCCGCGAGCATCCGCACCGTGTCCTCGAGGAACGGCGTCCCCTCTTGCGAGATCCGCCACGCCGCGTCCCCGCAAAGGCACCGCCGGACGGCATCCAGGGCGTCCCCGCGGCCGTCTCCCGTCGAGGTCGCGACGAGCTCTCCGTCGTGGTATGCGACCGCGAACCAGGACCCTCCGGCCTCCCGGACGGAAACCAGGATCTCCGGCATGCCGGTTTTTCGCGCCATGGCCCGATTGTAGCGGCCGCGCGTACCGCCGGCAAGGGAGACGCCGTTCCGCCTCTCCTTGCCGCCCCTCAGGCCTGCGTGTTACCCTCCAGGCCTCATGGATACGACACCTCTGCACGGATCGCTGATCGTCATCGACGGGCATTGCGACACGGCCCTCGACCTCGTCGGGAACAGCTTCACCGATTCCTCCATGGCACCGCGCGATTTCCTGGCCCGGTGTGACAGGGGGCACGTGGACCTCCCGCGCCTCATCGAGGGCGGCGTCACCTGCCAGGTCATGGCGCTCTATACGAGCGACAAGATGGTCGCCGAGGCCAATGCGCACACCAAGGCCCTCCTGGCGGGAGTAGAGGGCGTCCTGGAACGCACCGACAGGTTCATTTTGATGCGGAAGGCCGCCGACATCCGCCGCGCCAAGGCGGCGGGCTCCGTCGCGGCCCTCGTCTCCATCGAGGGCGGGGAGGCCATCGGGGAGAGCCTGGAGGAGCTGCGTTGGTTCCACGGCCGCGGCGTCCGCCTCATGGGCCTCACCTGGAACCGGCGCAACGCCATCGCCCGCGGGGTCGGCGCGGAAGGCGCGGGGGGACTGACGGAGTTCGGCGGGAAGGTCGTGGCGGAGATGGAGAGGCTCGGCATGATCGTCGACGTCTCCCACCTGTCCGACGAGGCCCTGGAGGACGTGCTGGCCGTCGCCCGCCGCCCGCTGGTCGCCTCCCACTCCAACTCGCGCGTCCTCTGCGGCCACCGCAGGAACCTCCTGGACGCGCAGGCGGAGCGCCTCGCGGCCACCGGGGGCCTGATCGCCGTCACCTTCGCCGGCGTGTTCGTGGACACGGATCCGGCCAGGGTGTCGCTTTCCCGGCTGGTGGACCACATCGAGCACCTGCTTTCCGTCGTGGGACCGGACCACGTGGGCATCGGCAGCGATTTCGACGGATACTCCGAGAAGTACGGCGTGGTCCTCCGCGGCTGCCACGAGATGCCCAGGATCACGGCGGCACTCCTGGAGCGGGGGCACCCCGAGGAGTCGGTCCGCAAGGTCATGGGCGGCAACTGGCTGCGCGTGATCGAAGAGGTGGTGGGGTAGGGGCCGCGCAGGATCCGCCTTGACGCCTTCCGGCGGCCGCGCTACGCTTTTTCCGCTGCAAGGGGAGGCTCCATGGGCAACCGGGTTTTCCACGACATCCGCGATTTCGGGGCACGGATCCAGGACGCCATCGAGGCCTGCGCCAAGGCGGGCGGCGGCACGGTCCTCGTGCCGGCGGGGCGCTGGGTGACGGGTCCGCTGTTCCTGAAGTCGGACGTGACGCTCCAGCTGGAGGCGGGAGCGGTGCTCAAGGCCTCCGAGGACGTGGATTCCTGGCCCGTGATCCGGGCGCGATGGGAAGGATCCGAGCGGGAGACCTACGCGCCCGTGATCGGGGCCGTGGACGGATCCTGCAACATCGCGGTCGTCGGGCGGGGCACGGTGGACGGTTCCGGCGCCGTCTGGTGGAGGCTGCTGCGGGAAAAGAGCCTGCGCTACCCGAGGCCGCGCTGCATCGCCTTCACGGCCTGCCGGAACGTGCGCCTCGCGGGCATCTTCATCGTCGATTCCCCGAGCTGGACCATAAACCCCGTGCGCTGCGACAATGTGGTGGTGGACGGCGTTTCCATCCGCAATCCGGCGGACGCGCCCAACACGGACGGAATCAATCCCGACTCCTGTTCCGCCGTGCGCGTGGCCAACTGCTGCGTGGACGTGGGGGACGACTGCATCACGATCAAGTCGGGCACGGAGCAGGGGGACCCGTCCCTGCGCGCCCCCTGCCGGGACGTCACGGTGACCAACTGCGTACTCCGGCACGGCCATGGAGGGGTTGTCATCGGAAGCGAGATGACCGGCGGCGTGCGCAATGTGGTGATCTCCAACTGCGTGTTCCTGGGCACGGACCGCGGCATCCGCATGAAGTCGCGCCGGGGCCGGGGCGGCCTCATCCAGGACGTGCGCGCCGTGAACCTGGTCATGGAGGACGTGCCGGTGCCCTTCACCATGAACCTCTACTACAACTGCGGCGGCGCCCGGGGGGACGCCGTGGTGTCCGACAAGGCGGCCCGGCCGGTGGACGCGGGCACGCCCCGCATCCGCGGCGTCTCCTTCACGGGCGTCACCGCCCGGGGCGTGCAGTACGCGGCCGCGTTCCTCTACGGCCTCGCCGAGGCCCCCGTGGAGGACGTTTCGTTCTCCGACGTTTCCATCGAGATGAAGCCGGACGCGCGGCCCGGGGAGCCCGACATGGCCGACGATATCCCCGCCATGCGCGGGGCGGGATTCTGGGTCCGCAATGCGGCGGGCATCTCCTTCGACCGCGTCCGCGTGAGGGGGCAGTCCGGCCCCGCCATCCTCATCGATGCGGCACGGGACGTGGAGATCCGTTCCTCGGGCTCCCCCACGCCGGACGCGGAGTCTCCGGTGGTCCGGCTGCGGAACGTCCATGAGGCCTTCCTCCACGGCTGCCGCGCCGCTTCCGGCACGGGGACGTTCCTCCGGGTCGAAGGCGCCGGTTCCTCGGGGATCCGCCTGGCCGCCAATGACCTGTCCGGGGCGCGCCTGGCCACGGACGCGGGCGACGGCGCCCCGGGCGGCTGCATCGGATGAAGACGGTCTACGGGGTCATGGCGGAGCTCCTGGAGCGTGGGGAGAGCTTCGCCGTGGTCACGGTATTGGAGAAGAAGGGCTCCGCCCCGCGCGGCGAGGGCGCCAAGATGGCGGTCCGCGCCGACGGCTCCACCTTCGGCACCGTGGGCGGAGGCGGCCTGGAGGCGGAGGCCGCACGCCTCGCCCTCGAGGCCATCCGCCTGCGGCGGGCCTCCGTGCATCCCTACGACCTGGACCGCGACGGCACCGGACGGGCCGCCATGATCTGCGGGGGCGCCGGACGGATGTTCGTCGACTTCATCGACGCGGCCTCGGAGGTGGAACGGCGGATCTTCCTCGAGGCGGCCTCGCTGCTTGAAGGCGGCGGCAGGGCCTGGCTTGTCACGGACCTTGGCGGGAGCGCGGCGGGGCCGGCTCCGTCGGGGCGCCGGTGCCTCCTGCGGGCCGACGGCGGGAGGATCGGGGAGGTGTCCTGCGATCCCGCCGCGGCGGAGATGCTGATCCGCGGGCCCGCACGGCGCGCGTTCCACCCGTTCCTCTTCGGCGGGGACCGGTTCCTGGCGGAGCCCATATGCCGCAGGGGCACGGTCCGCATCTTCGGCTCCGGGCACGTCGGCCGGAAAACGGCCCCCCTCTGCGCGGCGGTCGGGTTCCACACCGTAGTCTACGACGACCGGTCCGGCTCCCTGGACGGGGAGTCCTTCCCCGATCCGATCGAGACCGTGGCCGTCGGGTCCTTCCGGGACCTGCCCCCGCTTTGCCTGGACGACGACAGTTACGTGGTGATCGTCACCCGGGGACATCTCCACGACAGGGACGTCCTCGAGCGGGCGCTGCGCGGCGGGGCGGGCTACATCGGCATGATCGGCAGCCGCAGGAAGAAGGAGGCCCTGTTCCGGGACCTTCTCGACCTTGGCTTCTCGGAAGGGGATCTGGCGAGGGTCCATACGCCCATCGGCCTGCAGATCGGTGCCGAAACGCCGGAGGAGATCGCCGTCAGCATCGTCGGTGAGCTGATCGCCTCCCGGGCGGACAGGGAGAAGGGCTGGAAAGCCGCCCTTGCGGAGCTTTCTTCGTCCTAGGCTTGCGGAACCGATTGCTATTCAGTTATTGTATATTCAAAGATTGAATAATGGTCGCTACCAGGACGATCGACAACGCCCTTTCGCCGCAGCCGCTCCTTCTGGGTTTCCTGATGCTTGGGCCCAGGCATCCCTATGAGCTGCACCAGGAGTTCGAAAGCGGGCTCGGCCTCGTCTGGCAGCTCGGCAGAAGCCATCTGTATGCCCACCTCAAGCAGCTCGCCGAGACGGGCCTCGTCACGGTGAGGACGGAGCCGCAGCCCAGCCGGCCCGTGCGTAATGTCTACAGCATCACCCCGGTGGGCCGGAAATCGTTCCTGGAATGGATGGGCCGGCCTTCGCGGCACGTGCGCCACATCCGCCTTGAGTTCCTGGCCCGCCTCTATTTCTACCGACGGCTGGGCCTGCCGGGCCTGGAACGTCTGGTCGCGGAACAGAAGGCCGTCCTGCAGTCGCGCATCGCCGCGCTCGAGGCCGCGGCCTCCCGCACGGCCGACGGGTACTGGAGGCTCGTGCTGGAGTTCCGCGTCTCGGAGATGAAGGCCATCGTCGGATGGCTGGACCGCTGCATCGATGCCCAGGAGGTATGACATGGTTTCACTACGTCGCACCGTCGCGGCACTCGGGGCCGTCCTGCTGCTCATGGCGGTCGCCTCGCCCGCGCCCTGCCAGTCGGCGGGAATCACCGTGGTCGATGCGGTCGGCCGGACCGTGAAGTTCAGCCGGCCGCCGGAGAGGATCGTCGTCGCAGGCAAGGCCGTCTTCATGCTGGCCGACGCGCTCTACCTGTTCCCCGAGGCCGTCCCCCGGATCGTCGCGATCGGAAGGACCGTCCAGACGAAGCTGGACTTCATCCCCGTCATCGATCCCGGATACGCGCACAAGACGATCCTGGAAAGCGACGCGGGACCGGAACAGATCGCCGCTGCCCGGCCCGACGCGGTGATCCTGAAAAGCAGCGTCGCCCAGTCCCTTGGCAGGTCGGTGGAGGCGCTGGGCGTTCCCGTCGTGTACCTCGACTTCGAGACTCCGGAGCAGTACGGGAGGGATCTGCTGACCCTGGGGCGGCTTTTCCGGGACGAGGAGCGCGCCATGGCGCTCATCGCCTCGTTCCGCCGCTGGACCGACAGGACGGCCAGGGCCCTGGAGGGCCTCGCGGAGCGTGACAAGCCGCGCGTCCTGCTCGTGTACTACAACGCCCAGGGCGGGGCCGTCGCCCTCAGCGTGCCGCCCCTGGGCTGGATCCAGACCACCCTGGTACGCCTGTCCGGGGGGATCCCGGTGTGGAAGGACGCCCAGATCGGATCGGGCTGGACCAGGGTCTCCGTCGAACAGATCGCCGCATGGGACGCGGACCAGATCTACGTCGTCGGATATTCCACGGAAGCGGGAGAGGCGGTGCGGAGGCTGCGAACCGACCCGCAGTGGCAGGCGCTGCGGGCCGTGAAGCAGGGGAAGCTGTATGCCTTTGCCGGCGACTTCTACTGCTGGGACCAGCCCGATCCCCGCTGGGTCCTGGGCCTCACGTGGCTCGCCTCGAAGGTCAACCCGGACCGCTTCACGGACCTGGACCTGCCCCGGGAGATCCGGTCGTTCTACGGGGAGTTCTACGGCATGGACGGCGGCACCTTCGCCCGGAGCGTCCAGCCCGCCCTGGGAGGGCTGCTTCCCTGAGCGCCCCCCCGCGGGTCCCCGCAGCCGGCCGCCGCCTCCCCGTCTACGCCCTCCCGCTGCTCGCCGCCTCCCTCGCCATGGTCCTGGCCGTCTCGCTCCTGCTGGGCCGCTATCCGTCCGCGACGTTCCTCCGGCCTGGAAGCCTGGCCGGGGACGAGATGGCGCGGCGCCTGCTGTGGAACATCCGCCTGCCGCGCATCCTCACCGCCCTGATGCTGGGCGTGTCCCTGGCCGCGGCCGGCACCGTCTTCCAGACCCTGTTCGCCAATCCCCTGGTGGAGCCGGGCTTCCTCGGCGTGTCGCAGGGAGCGGCCTTCGGCGCCTGCCTGGGCATCGTGTGCTTCGGCGGCGCCCTTTTCGCCGTCCAGGGCCTGGCCATGCTCTGCGCCTTCCTGGGCCTGGGGGGTGCCGTCCTCCTCGCGCGTCGGGCCCGTTTCGGCGGCTGGGTCCTGCGGCTGGTCCTGTCCGGCATCGCGGTCTCCGCCCTGTTCTCCTCCGGAGTCGGCATCCTCAAGTACGTGGCCGACCCCCTGCGGCAGCTTCCCGAGATCACCTTCTGGCTGTTGGGCTCCCTGTCGGCCGTCACCTGGAGGCAGGCCCGCACCGTGGCCCCCATCGTCGTCCCCGCGCTGTTCTTGATCTACCGGATGCGCTGGAGGCTCAACCTGCTGTCCCTCGACGACGTCACCGTGTTCTCCCTGGGCGCCTCGCCCGGCCGGGAGCGGGCCGTGCTGCTCGCCGCGGCGGTGGCCGCCACCGCCGCCGTCGTGTCGGTGGCCGGGATCGTCGGCTGGATCGGGCTCATCGTCCCGCACCTGGCGCGGAGGCTGGTCGGCGCGGACACCTCCCGGGCTCTTCCCGCCTCCGCCCTCATGGGAGGACTCGCGGCCGTCGTCTGCGACGATGTGGCCCGCACGGCCCTGGCCGGGGAGATCCCGCTGGGCATCCTCACCTCCCTGCTCGGTGCCATGGCCTTCCTCGTGATGATCCGGTCCGCGGACTTCCAGGGGGAACGATGAGCGTTCCGCCGGAGTACGGCCTCGCCTTCGACCGCGTGAGCTTCGGCTATGATCCGATGGCGGCGGCCGTCCTCAGCGGCTTCTCCGCGGCCGCCGCACCGGGGTCCGTCACGGCCATCCTGGGCGCCAACGGCGCGGGCAAGACCACCCTGCTTCTCCTGGCGCTCGGCTGGCTCGAACCCCGGTGCGGCCGGATCCTGCTGGGGGGGCGCCCCCTCGCGGAATACGGCAGGCGGGAGTTGGGCCGCACCCTGGCCCTGGTGCCGCAGGCGGAGCGCATGTCCTTCGACTACTCCGTGCTGGACTACGCCCTGATGGGCCGTGCGCCGCACCTGGCCCCATTGGCCATGCCGGGCGGGGGGGACCGGGGGATCGCACGGCGGGCCGTGGAACGGGCGGGGCTCTCCTCCCTGGCCGCGCGGTCCGTCACCGCGCTGAGCGGGGGGGAGCTGCAGCTCGCCCTCGTGGCGCGCGCCCTGGCCCAGGAGCCGCGCATCCTCCTGATGGACGAGCCGACCTCCCACCTGGACCTGGCCAACAAGGTGCGCGTCCTGGACCTGATCCGTGGCCTGGCGGCGGATGGGGTCACGGTCCTGTTCACGACGCACGAGCCGGAGGCGGCCGCCGCGGCGACGAACATCGTGCTGATGAAAGACGGGCGGGCCCTCCGGGCGGGACCCCTGGAGGAGGTCTTCACGACGGAAGACCTGAGCGCGACCTACGGCATCCCCGTGAACGTGAGCCTGGTCGGGGGGAGGCGGGTGGCCTCGTGGAACCCGGGAAGGACGTGAGCGCGCGATTCGGCGGCTTCGCGGACCTGTGCGGCCGCCTCGAGGAGGCCCGCAGGACACGCCGCGTTTCCATCGTGGCGCTTGTGGGCGCCGGCGGCAAGACGAGCTCGATGTTCGCCCTCGCGCGCTTTTTCGCCTCCCCCGTCCGCGCCGTCGCCCTCCGGGTCCTCGTCACGACGACCACCCGCATCCACGACCCGACATCGAGGTCGGAGCGCGAGGGGAGGGGCTTCGGGACGCTTCTCCTCCTTCCCGACCCCGCCTCCCCGTCCTCGCTCGAACGGATCGGCCTGGCGGGCCCGCGCGTGGTCCTGGCATCCGGCCGTTCGGACGACGGGGCCAAGCTCATGGGCGTGGATCCCGCCTCCATGGCCGCCGTGGCCCCCCTCTTCGACGCGGTCCTGCTCGAGGCGGACGGCGCGCGCGGCCTGTCGGTGAAGGCGCCTTCCCCCACGGAACCCGTCATCCCCTCCTCCTGCACGGCCGTGGTCGGCCTCGTCGGCCTGGACGCGCTTGGCGCCCCGATGGACGCGCGCGTCGTGCACCGGCCGCAGCTCTTCGGGCCCCTCGTCGGCTGCGCGCCGGGGGAACCGGTTTCGACGACGCACATCCTGCGCCTCGCCTCCTCCCCCCGCGGGCTGTTCCAGGGGGCGCCCCCCGGAGCGCTCCGGTTCCTGCTCCTCAACAAGGCGGATGCCGTGCCCAGGGACACGGCCGCGGAATGCGCGGAGCGCATTGCCGCCTCCAAGGTGTGCGACGCCGTATTCACGGCTGCCGTCGGAAAGGGGGATCGGTCATGACGGAAACGCTTCGGGGTCCCGTGGTCGTGCGGGGCGCCGGGGACCTCGCGACCGGCGTGATCCTGCGCCTGGTCCGGTCGGGCTTCCGCGTGGCGGCCCTCGAGACGCCGTCCCCCCTGGCCATCCGGCGCAGCGTGGCCTTCTCGGAGGCGGTGTACGACGGGAAGGCCGTGGTCGAGGGGATCACGGCCCGCGGGGCAGGCTCGGCGGCGGAGGCATTGGTCCTGATGCGCGGGGGGATCGTCCCGGTCCTGGTGGACCCGGGATGTCTCCTCCTCGGCGCCTTCGCGCCGATGGCCCTCGTCGACGCCACGATCGCCAAGCGGAACCTGGGCACGTCGCCCTCGATGGCGCCCATCGTCGTGGCCCTCGGGCCGGGATTCGAGGCGCCGCGCGACGCCCATGCGGTCGTGGAGACCAACCGCGGGCACGGTCTGGGGCGCGTGATCCGCCGCGGCGGGGCGGAGCCGGACACGGGGGTACCCGGCATCATCGGGGGGCGGGGCGCGGAGCGCGTGGTGCACGCGCGCTCATCGGGCGTCGTGCGGGCCATCCGCGGCATCGGGGACGCCGTGGCCGCCGGGGAACCGATCCTCGCGCTGCGCGATCCGGATACGGGAGCGGAGACCGTGGAAACGGCCCGCATCGACGGGATGCTCCGCGGCCTCATCCGGCCCGGCATCCTCGTGCCGGCGGGCATGAAGGTCGCGGATGTCGATCCCCGTGGCGAGAAGTCGTTCTGTTTCCAGGCTTCCGACAAGGCCCTCGCCGTGGCCGGCGGCGTCCTGGAGGCCATTCTTTCCCTGGGCGGAAGGCCGGACTGATCCGCCGGGACCGCGCGGCTTCCTCTCGTCCTGCGCCGGGTCCTTCTCCCTCACCGCCTGCCCCAGCGGCCTGCCCTTACGCAGCGAGAAACCCAGGTAGCCGACATTGGCCGGGAAGGAGAGGAGGATCCCGCAGAGGAAACGCGTGGATCTGCCATGGCGGGTGGACGGAAACCTGTCGCGCGCGACAAAGAATCCGAACGCCGCGATGACGAAGAGAAAAGAGGGTGCCGTGCGGATGTCCTACCAGCCCGCCACCCCGACCTCCGCGCCCGGAACACCCGAGCCAACCGCAGATACCGGCTGTCAAGAAGAAATATTGGTTTTTGTACGTTAATGGCTTGAAATGATCGTAAACGTTCATTATAATTCTAATATACTTAGGATACCCCTCAGGAGGAACAAATGTCCGGTTATTCGACCGAAGGCGCGGTTTGGTGGGGGTTCGACAATGTCGAACGCTTCATGGTGGATGTCTTCAAGGCCTACGGCCTTCCGGATGCGGATGCCAGGATTTCCGCGGAAATCCTGATCACCGCTGATAAGCGTGGGATCGACTCCCACGGGGTCGGCAGGCTGAAACCGATCTACATCGATCGGATCAAGGCGGGACAGATCAACCCCATCACCAAGATCGACGTGATCAAGGAAGGTGCGACCACGGCGGTCCTGGACGCCAACAACGGCATGGGCCAGGTCGTGGGCAAGATGGCCAATGACATGGCCATCGCCAAGGCCAAGAAGTACGGAATGGGCATGGTCGCCGTGCGCCATTCCAACCATTATGGCATCGCGGGCTATTATACCTGCGCCGCCGCGGAACAGGGCTGCATAGGACTCACGGGCACCAACGCACGGCCCTCCATCGCCCCAACCTTCGGCGTGGAGAACATGCTGGGCACCAATCCCATGTCCTGGGCCATTCCCACCGACGAGCCGTTTCCCTTCAGCATCGACTGCGCCACTTCGACCACGCAGCGCGGGAAGATCGAGGTCTACGCCCGTCAGAAGAAGGCCATGCCCCCCGGCTGGGTCGTGGGCCTGGACGGGAAGACCAAGACGGATTCCGTGGCCACGCTCGACGAGCTGGTGAAGGGCACAGCGGCCCTCACGCCCGTGGGCGGCATCGGGGAGGACGGCGGCGGCTACAAGGGCTACGGTTGGGCCACGGTGATCGAAATCCTCTCGGCCGCCCTACAACAGGGCGCGTTCCTCAAGGGCCTCCTCGGTTTCGACGAGAAGGGAAAGCGTCAGCCCTACAGCCTGGGCCACTTCTTCGTGGCCATGGACATCGAGGCCTTCACGGAGCTCCCCGCTTTCAAGAAGACTGCCGGGGACATCTGCCGCGCCCTGCGCGCCTCCAGGAAGGCGCCCGGGCAGTCCAGGATCTGGACGGCGGGCGAAAGGGAATGGGACGCCTGGAACGAGCGCAGGAACAAGGGCGTGCCGTTCGACGAGGTCGAAGTGAAGGAGTTCAACCAGCTCAAGGCGGAACTCAAGCTCTCCCAATACAGCTTCCCCTGGGAAAAATAACGGACGGAAAGGATTCGGAGGATCTATGGGCCTAAAAGAAGAGGCGATGAAGAAGCACTACGAGTGGGCCGGCAAGATCGAGGTCACGGCCCGTTCCAAAGTGGATACGCGGGAGAAGCTGTCCCTGGCCTATACGCCGGGCGTGGCCGAGCCCTGTCTCGTCATCCAGAAGGACGTGAACAAGTCCTATGAGCTCACGCGGCGCTGGAACATGGTGGCGGTGGTGACCGACGGCACGGCCGTGCTGGGCCTGGGGGACATCGGACCCGAGGCGGGCATGCCGGTCATGGAAGGCAAGTGCGTGCTGTTCAAGGAGTTCGGCGGCGTGGACGCCTTTCCCCTCTGCATCAAGAGCAAGGACGTCGACAAGATCGTGGAGACGGTCTATCTGCTTTCCGGTTCCTTCGGCGGCGTGAACCTGGAGGACATCTCCGCGCCGCGCTGCTTCGAGATCGAGAGGAAGCTGAAGGAACGCTGCGACATCCCCATCTTCCACGACGACCAGCACGGCACCGCCGTGGTCGTCTCCGCCGCCATGCTGAACGCCATGAAGCTTACCGGACGGGAACTGGCCAGACAGCAGGTCGTGGTCTGCGGCGCGGGGGCGGCCGGCATGTCCGTGACCCGGCTGCTCATGAAGATGGGCATGAAGAACGTCATCATGTGCGACAAGCAGGGCGCCATCTACGAGGGCCGGGACAACCTGAATCCCGCCAAGATCGAGATGGCCAAGCTGTCCAACCGCATGATGAGGAAGGGATCCCTGGCGGATGCCCTGAAGGGTGCAGACATCCTCATCGGCGTTTCCGGCCCGGGCATCGTGACGCAGGACATGGTCCGGTCCATGAACAAGGACCCCATCATCTTCGCCATGTCCAACCCCGTTCCGGAGATCCAGCCCGACCTGGCAAAGGCCGCGGGGGCGGCCGTGGTGGGCACGGGCCGTTCCGACTATCCCAACCAGATCAACAACGTGCTGGCCTTCCCGGGCATCTTCCGCGGGGCCCTGGACGTGCGCGCGAGCGACATCAACGACGAGATGAAGATCGCGGCGTCCTACGCCCTCGCGTCCCTCGTCTCCGATGCGGAACGGAAACCCGACTACATCATCGTCAACGCCTTCGACCCTCGCGTCGGAAAGACCGTGGCCGCGGCGGTGGCCAAGGCGGCGCGCGACACGGGCGTGGCGCGGAAGTAGCCGACGGACGGGTGTTTGTCCATCAAGGCGCGGGCCCGGGGGCCGCGCCTTTTTTGCGGTGCGCCCGGCAGGGCGCACCCACTTGCGGGTGAAAGTCCCGTACGGACCCGGTAAGGGGAACCGTCAGCCGAACGGCAAGGGTGTCCACCGCGAGACGGAATCCGAAGGAAGCCGAAGGCAAAGCGCTGGCCTGACGGACAGGAATCGCGTGAGGCAGGAAGAGCGGATGAGAAGGCCATTATCTTCGAAGTCCAGTACTTGCCCGGAATCTCTTTCTGCAGATGCGGCGGGCATAAGCGTGAAGGTGGGAGCGCATTACCCGGGGAGATCTGATCATCCGCCATTGCGGCTATCTTCGCCGAGAGACGGAGAGAGGGATGGTCAGAAGTCAGCAGAGGCCATAGAAGCGTCACCGACCGGACGCGAAGGGCCGAATCCAGAAGAACGGCGAGACCGCCGAACCTTCATGAAATACTTCGGCATCTTCGTGGACATGTGATTGCTCTTCTTGATGACAGCAACGCTCATCGGGGAAAGCCTATCCGTAAATTGTGCCACCGATTTCCTCGTCTGCATGTAGAACACTCTCCTCCCCATGCTCCGGAATTGAATCCAGATGAAGGTGTCTGGGGGCTTCTGAAAAGAAACCTGGCCAACGGGAGACCCGATAATATTGGAGAGTTGGGAATGGTTTTACAGCGCGAGTTCAGGATGCTCGCAGAATCACAGTCGAAACCGAGAGGGTGTGTACGCCAATCCAACCTATCCGCTTCTTTGGTCTGAACAAATTATGGAAGAAACCCTCGACGGCCTCGTCCATGCGGTCCGGCGCGTTGGTGTATTCGGCCCTGACGTCCACGCCGGTGGCGATGCGGAAGACGGAGACCAAGGTCCTGGATCCTCTGGATGCTCGTTTTGGGCCGCTCATGGGAGCGCAGCAGGTGAAGGGAATGCCGGATGGCCCCGAGGCCCTCCTTAGCGTTCTCCCGGGCCAGGCCGATCAGGCTCTCCACCTTGGCGGGCTCCTTGTGGATCTTGGCGACGGCCGCCTCCAGCATCATGATGTTGTAGGAGGATTTATAGCCTCAATTTTGCACTCATACTCGGCTACACCCTGTGGCGCCAGATTTCCGTAAGCGCCTTGTTGGCACCGATGGGGATGAAGAAGAATTGGTCACATCGATCGAATCCGCCTTCCAGTACGATGGTATGCCAGTGCGGATTCCACACAGCGAAGGATCCGAATGTCTGACGGCTTGAAGCCATGGCTCCCTGGATCGGCCGGTCCGCCGCCAGGCTGAAATAGGAGGACAGGGTGTCGAAGATGATCCTGCCGATGTCGGAGAACAGGCACCGGTCGTACCTGGGGAAGCAGCGCAGGACCTTGGGAATGGTCCAGACGAACTGACGGTGCGGCAGGTTGAGAAGGAGGTCCCCGCTGAGGTACTCCCCCAGAAGGAGGGTGCGCTTCTGGGCGCAGTCGGGACAGCGGATGCGGGCGATGCCTTGGCTCCAGTCGCCGCAGAGGCGAAAGGCGGAGGCGGCCTTGGCGGAGATTGTCTCTGGAGTCGAATCCACCTCTGGCTGCGTATTCCGCTGAATTCTGCCACCTGAACAAAATCCCCAGACATCCAATGGATGGTAATCGCTCTATGAACTGCAGCTTCCCGACCCCCCGGATCCGGTGGCATGTTGGTACCTCCGAAACCAAGGAGGTCCAACATGAACAGAGGTGGTGCGGTAGGCAAAGATGACGAGACGAAAGCGAGCTTCTGGCGGCGCACGCTGGAAGAAATCACTCATGGAGCTCATGCTTCCCTGCGGCTTCATCCAGCTCAAGCTGGGGGTGGCCGAGGCGAAGAAGATCATCCTGAAGACGCTCGAAGCCAATGAGGCGCGGGGCCGCAGGCGCTTCGTGCGCGCACTCCTCCAAGGCCACCTTCAATGTGAACATCAAGGATTCCCTCATGTCGGGCGTGGTGCTGGACATCAGCGCCGCGGGCATGGCTTTCCAGTTCGATTTAATCTTCGGACCGACGCCCGGCTCGCCTCTCACCGACATCCAGCTGAGAATGAAGGACGCCTTGTGCAGGCTCTCGGGGGCATTCGTTGGCGCGGTAAGGGGTGAGGAGGGGCGGAACCTTTGCATGTTCCAGACCCCGCTGCCTGAGGAAACCACTGACAAGATCCACAAATTCATCTACCAGGCGCTGCAGGAGGAGATGACGGAGATC
>Ga0153915_10000098_pt1 | contig 76476 bp, 65 predicted proteins | sample Opewatmetagenome_2_FD_107003 | JGI IMG/M metagenome (GOLD analysis project Ga0153915, IMG submission 107003) | Freshwater wetland microbial communities from Ohio, USA - Open water 3 Core 3 Depth 3 metaG | ecosystem: Environmental > Aquatic > Freshwater > Wetlands | place: USA: Ohio, Lake Erie...
CTCGACGGTCTCGAGGCGGGCGATCTCGAAGGTCAGGGTCTCGATCTCGTCCTCGCGCAGGTGCTTGAAGATCTCCGAGGAGATGTCCGACCCGAGGCTGACGAGGAAGACCGCCGCCTTCTGTCTGCCGTTCAGGTCCTTCGCGCTTCGGGACTTCTTGGCGGGAGCCGCCCCGACCGCCGGGATTTCCATCGCGGGGCCTCCCGCCTTCGCCGCTGCCTTTGGCGCCATCGTCCTCCCCCTGCCGGGCGCGACCGCCGCCGCGGCCCGAGCCCGTGGAGATATGCTAGCACGGATCGGGGGCCGTGACGAGTGCGGCCCCCGCGCTCTGCGCAGCCCCCGCGCTCTGCGCGGGGGCTGACCTTGCACTTGCGGGGGAGTAGGGCCTACACTGGAACGGTGGCCGGTGACAACGTCAAGCAATTCGAGCCCGGGGACGTCATCTTCAAGGAGGGCGAGAAGGGCGATCTCATGTACGTTCTCCTCGAGGGCGCGGTCGAGCTCAAGAAGAAGGTCGAGCGCGGGGAGGCCGTGCTCAAGGTCGTGGACACGCCCAACGACTTCTTCGGCGAGATGGCCCTCCTCGACGACCGGCCCCGATCGGCGTCGGCGATCGCGTCCAGGAGGACGAGGGCGCTGGTCGTCGACGGCCCGACCTTCGAGTCGATGATCCTCTCGAACGGCAAGTTCGCCCTCAAAATCATCAAGGTCCTCGCCGCGAGGATCAGGCGCTCGAACGACCAGTTCTCGGAGCTCATCGAGACGATGCCCAAGGAGCGCATGGCCCGTGGCATGGTCGACTTCGCCCTCCGGCTCGGGGAACGCATCCACGAGGGCGGGGTCAAGGTCAACATCGAGGAGATGAAGGCCTGGATCAACACCCATATCGGCGCCGCGCAGGACGAGATCGAGGCGGCGATCTATCGCATGCTGAAGGACGAGACCATATCCTGGGCGCCGACGAGCGCCAAGACCAAGGAATGCCTGGTCCTGCCTAAGGACTTCCTCAAGGAGTACGACCGCCGCCAGCAATCCTGATCCGGCCTGCCGAGAAGCGGTGGTATACTGATATCGTGTTTCCCTTCGTCCGCGACGAGCTGGATTACCAGCCCTACTACTGCGAGGAGAACGTCTGGAAGCTCCTCTCCCGGCCTCAGCTCGCGGCCTGGGATGCCTGGGCCGTCGTGGTCTCGAGCCGGGAGCGGGACGCGATCCTGCTCCGCCAGCGCGCGGGCCGGCCGGTGGACGGCCTCGTCCACTGGGACTACCACGTCTTCGCGGCGGCCCTCGATCCCGTCGAGGGCGCGATTGCCCTGGACCTCGACAGCCAGCTTCCCTTTCCCTGTCCCTTCGGCCGGTACCTCGAGGACAGCTTTCCGCCCGACAGCCCTTCCCGCGCGAGCGCGCGCTTCCGCGCCTTCGCGTCGGCGGAATACGTCGCCGGCCTCTCTTCGGACCGCTCCCATATGCGGCGGGCGGACGGGGGCTGGCTATGGCCTCCCCCTCCCTGGCCGGCGCCGGGCGAGGGAGAGGACCGCGAGCCCAATCTCATGAGGTGGACCGACGTCCGCAGGCGCTCGCCGGGCAAGCTCTACGACGCCGCGAGGCTGGCGTCGGTCATGCGCGCGAGAGAGCGAAAAGCGTTGAGGAGGATGGAATGAGCGACGGTATCGGGCCGCGCGAGCGGGTCTCGAGCGGGCTCGCGGGCATGGCGATCGGCGACGCCCTGGGCGTCCCCGTCGAGTTCGAGAGCCGCGCCTCGTTGGCGGCCGATCCTGTGACGGGCATGCGCTCGGGCGGGGTCTGGAAGACCGAGGGCGGCACCTGGTCCGACGACACCTCGCTCGCTCTCTGCCTGGCCGAGAGCATAGTCGAGCGCGGCTTCGACCCCGAGGACTCGGGGCGGCGCTCCCTCGCCTGGCTCGACGAGGGACTCTGGTCCGCTCGAGGCTCCGTCTTCGACGTCGGCGGCGCGACGAGGCGCGCGCTGGACCGGATCCGCTCGGGCATGCCGGCCGTCATGGCGGGAGGCCGCGGCGAGAACGACAACGGCAACGGCTCCCTGATGCGGATCCTTCCCGCATCCGCCTGGCTCGCCGGCCTGCCCGAGCCCATGCGCTTCCGCGCGATCGCCGCGTACTCGTCGACGACGCATGGCCATCCCCGGAGCGTCCTCGGTTGCTGGCTCCACTGCCTCGTGGCCGGAAGGCTCATCGAGGGAGAGGCGCCTCGCGCCGCGTACGAATCCGCGATGGCCGAGGCCCGAGGCCTCCTCGACTCGCTTCCGTCATCGGCGCAGGCCGAGGCAGGGATCTATTCGCGCGTCTTGAGCGGGGCACTGCCGACGCTGGACGCGAACGAGGTGCGGGGATCGGGCTACGTCGTCCACTGCCTCGAGGCCTCGCTGCACTGCCTCCTCGTTACTTCCGACTTCGCCTCCTGCGTCCTCAAGGCGGTGAACCTCGGCGAGGACGCCGATACGACGGGCGCCGTGGCGGGCGGCCTCGCCGGCCTGGCCTACGGCAGGCGGGGCATACCCCGGGACTGGGCATCGGCCATCGCCCGGGCCGCGGAGATAGAGGACCTGGCCGGGCGGCTCGCCGACCTCGTCGCCGCTTCCCCGCCGCTTCCCCGCTCGTACTGGGTCCTGCCGGGCAAGCTCCTCGCGGGCGGCTACCCGAACGGCGACGGCCATGAGCTGACCACGCTCCTCGACGCGGGGATCGACGCCTTCCTCGACCTGACCGTCGAGGGGGAAGACGCCTCGGCGCCCTCCTACGACGACCGCCTCCGGCGCGCCGCGTCCGCGAGCGGCGTTCGCGTCGAGGCGGCGCGCGCCCCCCTCGCCGACATGTCCGCGGACCGCGAGGCGGTCGATCTCGCGCTCCGCGAGCTGGACCGCCTGCTCGAATCAGGGCGCGCCGTGTACCTCCACTGCCTCGGCGGCCTCGGAAGGACCGGGTCCGTCGTCGGGTCCTTCCTCGTCGAGAAGGGCCTTGCGCCGGCCGAGGGCGCGGTCGAGCTCGTGGCCGCGCTCCGATCGGCGACCGACACGCCCCTGTCTCCCTCGCCCCAGACCGAGGCGCAGCGCCGGCTCGTCCGCGGCAGGCGGCCCGGCCCGGCGGCCCTGCCGCTCTGACCCCGGCCGACATGCGCCTCGTCCTCGCCGCCTCGAGCGCGGCCGACTCGCCCGAGTCCATGCCGCTGGGCGCGCTCTGCGTCGCGGCGGCGCTCAGGGCGCGGCTGGGCCTCGCGGGTCTCGACGTCGATGTCGTCGAGGGCCACCCTCCGAGGGACGGCTCGCCGGCCTCCGCCGAGGCCGACGGCCTCGAGTTGGCGTCGCGCATCGCGTCGCTCGGGCCCGACCTCGTCGGCCTCTCGGTGTACTCGTGGAATCGCGAGTCGATGGCCGCAGCCGCGCGCGCTCTCAGGAAATCGGCCCCGGGCGCGACGGTCTTCGCGGGAGGCCCCGAGGCCACGGCCGATCCTGCGTCGCTCATCGCGCAGGCGGGCCTCGATTTCGCGATCGTCGGCGAGGGCGAGTCGGCTACCTGCGCGGCCGTCGAGGCGCTCGTCGTCGCGGCCCGCGGCGAGGCGGCGGCCCCGGCGCTCGAGCGCGTCCCGGGAGTCGCCTTGCCGGGCGCCCTCGTATCCCGCGCTCCCGACGAGGACTGCGCCGCCCTCGTCTCGCCCTGGCTCTCGGGAACGGCCGATCCGCGCGGCCGCGGAGGCGACGTCCTCTGGGAGCTGGCCCGGGGCTGCCCCTTCAAGTGCGCCTACTGCTACGAGTCGAAGGGGCGCTCGGGCATCCGGCCTTTCCCGATGGAGAGGCTTGAGGCCGAGCTCGATCTCTTCGTCGGCTCGGGCGTGCGCTACGCCTTCGTCCTCGATCCGACCTTCGACGCCGACCGCGAGAGAGCGGCGGCCGTCCTCGACTTGTTGCGCGCGAAGGCGCCGGGAATTCGATGGAAGTTCGAGGTCCGCGCCGAGCTCCTCGATCGCGCACTCGTCCGACGCTTCGCCTCCCTCGACTGCTCGCTGCAGATCGGACTCCAGAGCGCCAGGCCCGAGACCCTCGAACTCGTCGGCAGGCCGGGCTTCGACCGTCGCGCCTTCGCGCGGAAGGTCGCCGCGCTGGGAGCGGCGGGCGTCACGTTCGGGCTCGATCTCATATACGGGCTGCCGGGCGACGGCCTCGTGCAGCTAGAGGACAGTCTCGACTTCGCCCTCGGCCTCGAACCGAACCACCTCGACGTCTTTCCCCTCGCGCTCCTTCCAGGTACGGAGCTCGCCGACCGCGCGGCCGAGCTGGGCATCGTGGCCGACGGCAAGCCGCCCTACCTCGTCCGTTCGACGAGGGAGATGACGGAGGGCGACCTCGCGTCGGCCGCCGCGTTGGCCGACGCATGCGACCGGTTCTACAGCGCCGGACGCGCGGTGGGCTGGTTCAGGGCAGTCCTCGCGCCCCTTCGCCAAAGGCCTTCGGCCTTCCTGCGCAGCTTCGCCGAGTGGCTGGCGGGCGACGCCCCGTCCGGCGCGGACGGCGCCGACCGCGGACGGCCGATCCCTGGAAGCCGCGCCCTCGAGGCCGAGCAGCTGGGATATCTCGAGCGCGCCTATTCGTCCGCTCGCCTCGACCGCCTCCTGCCCGCCCTCCGCGACCTCGTCCGACTCCACGGGGCCTGGGCGCGCGCCCTGGCGGAGGGCGAGGAGACCGAGCTCGACCTGACCTACGACGCTGAAGAAGCGCTCGGCGCGGCCTCCTCGCTCGAGGCATTCGCGAGGGCCGCCAGGCCGAGGCCCTTCAGCGTCCGCGTGGTCCCCGACGACGAGGAGGGCGCGCGCATCGTGGCGGCGCGATCCGCGCCTCGCGCGGCGTCCCGCCGTCGGCGCGCCTAGGACCGGCGCCTCGCCGATGCCGCGGCCCGCTTTACAGTTGCGGTACCCGCGGAACGCGTTATACAATCCACCCGCATGGCCCCGCAGCCGAGGCGCGAGTCCGACATGGCCGCGAAAGTCGTACTCGGCCTGTCGAAGACCCTCGCTTCCACGCTCGAACTGGACGAGGTCCTGGTGCGCGTGCTCGACTCGATCGGGCTCGTGCTGCCGCTCGACTCCTGCGCCCTGTTCCTCCTGCGCGGCGCGAGCCTCGAGGTCCGCGCCGCCAAGGGCGCGGCCCGCGGCGCCGACGCGGTCGGCCGCCGCATCGACTTGGACCGCTTCCCCCTCAACCGCACGGTCGTCGAGAGCGGCGAGCCGATCGTCCTCGAGGACGTCCGCGAGGACCCGAGGTGGAACATCTCCGACACGACCGAGGACTCGCGGGCCGCGCGCGCTTGGATGGGCATCCCGCTCAAGGCCTCCGGCCAGGTGATCGGGATGCTCTCGATCGACTCGCGCAGCCCGGGCGCCTACGGCGAGCGGGAGCTCGACGTCGCGGCGTCTTTCGCCGACCTCGCCGCCGTCGCGGTCCGCAACGCGAGGCTCTTCTCCGAGACGAGGCGGCGGCTCAACGAGCTCGACGCGGTCAACAAGGTCGGGGCCGCGGTCGCCTCGCGCCTCGAGGTCGACGAGCTCTGCGAGGTCGTCGGCGCCCAGCTCCAGGAGATATTCCGCGCGGGAGTCGTCTACGTCGCCGTGTGGGACGAGGAGGCCGGGCTCGTGCGCGTGCCCTTCTACTCCCACGACGGCGCCCGCGAGTCCTACGGACCCTTTCCCTACGGCGAGGGCCTCTGCTCGCACGTCCTCCAAGAGCTCAGGACCCTGTACATCGCCGAGGGCGTAGGCAAGGCCGCGCCCGAGCTCGGCGCGACGGCCCTGCCCGGACGGGAGCCCCTGAGCTGGCTCGGCGTGCCCATCCTATCGGGGAGGCGCGCCCTCGGCGTGCTCTGCGTGCAGTCCTACGACCGCGAGAGGGCCTTCTCGGACGACGACGTGCGCCTCCTGACCACCATAGCGTCGACGGTGGGGGCGGGCATCCGCAACGCGCGGCTCTACGGGGAGGCGAGGCGCAAGGCCGTCGAGGCGGCGGCCATCGCCGACGCGGGCCGCGAGATCGGCGAAAGCCTCGACCCGGACGAGGTTCTGCATAGGATCGCGCAACGCGCGCAGTCGCTGCTCAGCCGCGATTCGGCAGCCGTCTTCCTCCTCGAGCCCGACGGCTCCCTCCGCGCGGTCGTGTCCGTCGGCCGCCACGCCGAGGAGCTCCGGGGCTTCCGGCTCCCGCCGGGCGCCGGCATCGTCGGCCGCGTCGTCTCGACCGGCTCGGGCGTCATCGTCAGCGACTCGATGAACGAGCCCGGCGGCGTCGAAGTGCCGGGCACCCCGGACGAGCCGGGCGAGAAGCTCATCGCGGCGCCCCTCGTCGACTCCGGGCGGGTCACGGGCGTCATGGCGGTATGGCGCGGGGCCGAGGAGCCGGCCTTCCGCCAGGACGACCTCGACTTCCTCTCGGGCCTCGCCAGGCAGGCCGCGGTCGCCATAGTCAACGCGCGGCTCCACCGCAGGGCCACGGAAGAGGCTCGGCGCGCGGCCCTCCTCTACGAGTCCGCGAGCGCCGCGCGAGCCGAGGCGGAGGAAGCAAATAGGCTGAAGTCGCGCTTCCTGGCGAACATGACGCACGAGCTCCGCACGCCTCTCAACTCGATCATCAACCTCGCCTACCTAATCCAGGAGGGAGAGGACGAGGGCGCGCCCGCCCCGCCCGGCGTGGCGAGGACGGCGGCCAGGATCGAGGCCGCGGGGCGCCACCTTCTCGGCCTGATCAACGACGTACTCGACCTCTCGAGGATCGAGGCCGGGCGCATGGAGCTCAAGCTCGAGCCGATCGACCTGCGGTCGGTCGCCTCCGCGGTGCTGTCGGCGGCCGCGGGCCTCGAGCGCGCCCCCGGCGTCGCGCTCGTCGACGAAATTCCCGAGTCCCTGCCGCTCGTGCTCGCGGACCGCGTGAAGCTGAGGCAGGTGCTCTTCAACCTGCTCGCGAACGCGGTCAAATTCACGCCTTCCGGGAGCATCCGCCTCGGGGCCTCGGCCTCCGCAACCGAGGTCCTCGTCGAGGTCGAGGACACGGGCATCGGCATGGATCCCGAGGACGTCCCCAAGGCGTTCGCGGAATTCGTGCAACTGGACGACGACATGGACAGGCGCGTGGGCGGCTCCGGGCTGGGCCTCCCCCTATCTAGGCAACTTGTTGAACTGCAGGGAGGAAGGCTGTGGGCAGAGTCGAGGAAGGGCATCGGTTCGATATTCCGCTTTACGCTCGCGAGGTCGGCGCCGGCGCCGGCGCCGACGAAGCAGAAGGCCGCGGCGAAGGCGCCGGCGGCGCCAGCGCCGTCCGGGCCGGCGTCGAGGTCGCCGCGCGCCGCGGGGCCGAAGGCTCAGCTCGCGGCCTCGACGAAGACGGCGCCGTCGGGAGCGCAGGAATGACCGTCGAGCCCCGCGACGCGAAGGTGCTCGTCGTCGACGACGACGCCGACAACAGGACGGTGATCTCGAGACTCCTGCGGCTTTCCGGCGTCTCGCCCGACAGGTTCTCCGAGGTCGAGGGCGACGCGGCCGAGTACCTCGCCGAGTCGGCCTCCGCCTTCGACCTCGTGTTCCTCGACCTCCACCTGCCCAAGAAAGACGGCTACGCGGTGCTCGCCGAGATCCGCGCGAACCCGAGGCTCTCGAGCACGAGAGTCGTCGCCCTCACGGCGAGCGTCACTCGGCGCGACATCGAGCGCTGCCGCGAGGCGGGCTTCGACGGGTTCATCGGCAAGCCGATCGACGGGCGGAGGTTCTCGGAGCTCTTCAAGCGCATCCTCGCCGGCGAGGCCGTATGGACGGAGGACTGAGCGAGCGTGAGGCCGCCGCCCTCTCGGCTCTCGCCGAAGCCCTCGGCGCCGACCCGGCCGAGGCCGGCGCCGCTCGGCGCGGGCCCCTCCTGGCGGACGACCTCGCCGCTCTCGCCCAGCGGGCACGCGGCCTCGCCGCCGACGAGAGGCGGGCGCGACAGGCGGCCGCCTCGTACCGCGCGGCCAGTCTCGCGCTCAGCCGCAGCCCCGACTCGAACGCCCTCCTCGAAGAGCTCCTCGACTACCTCAACTGGATCGTCGCCTACGACGCGGCGCAGGTCTTCCTCGTGGGCTCGAGGGACCGCCTCGAGGCGCGCGCGGCGAGAGAATGGCGCTCCGGGCCTCGGCCGCCTCTCGGCCTGATGGTCGACGATATCTCGAAGCGGGCCGGCGACAGGACCCTCGTCGAGGAGGGCGACGACGGCTGCGTCCTCTGCCTTCCCCTTCGCGGCCCCGCGGGCGCGCTCGGCGCGGCGCTCATCGTCCGCGAGGGCGGCCGGCGCTTCGACGAGGAGGAGGTCCGCGCGGCCGAGGCTTTCGCCGGCCAGGCCGCGGCGGCGCTCCGCAACGCGGCGCTCCTCGAGGGCCTGCGCCGCGCCGACCTCGAGCTCCTGAAGTCCTACGACACGAGCATCGAGATCCTCTCGAAGACCCTCGACCTGCGCGACCACGAGACCGAAGGCCACAGTCTCCGCGTCGCGACGATCTCCTCCGCGCTCGCTCGCGCCTTCGGCATGGACGAGGACGGCATCGCGCTCTTGCGCCGCGGCGCCCTCCTTCACGACATCGGGAAGATCGGCATACCCGACGCGATCCTGCACAAGCCGGGCCCCCTCGACGAGCACGAACGCGAGATAATCCGCAGGCATCCCGCCATCGCGCGCGACCTCCTCGAGGACGTGCCCTTCCTGCGGCAGGCGCTCGACATCCCCTGGTGCCACCACGAGCGCTGGGACGGCTCGGGCTATCCTCGGGGGCTGCGGGGAGAGGCGATCCCGCTGGGCGCCCGCGTGTTCGCGGTGGCCGACGTGTGGGACGCGCTTACCCACGACCGTCCCTACCGCAAGGCGCTCGACGAGGCCGCCACGCTGAGCCATATCGCGGCCGGCTCGGGCAGTCAGTTCGACCCCGCGGTCGTCCAGCTCTTCCTTGGTTCCTTCGACCTCATAATCGGCGGCTGACGGGCGTCGCGCCCGCGATCGGCCTTGATTCGTCCCTCCGGCGCAGAATACTTGTAAGGTATGGCCTCCGCAAGGACCAGGGCGGTCGCGTCCTACGCCATCAGCGCCCTCGCGCTGATCGTCGCCGTCTTCGCGACGGCGCAGGTCAGCGTAGCCCTGTACGTCCAGGTTTCCTATCGGAACTTCGCCGCCCGAACCAGGGAGCTCGAGGTCGTCGCGGCCTCCGGGGCGATCTCCGAGTACGTCAAGAACTTCATCGACCACGCGAAGGTCATTACGGGCTTCTCCTTCGGGGAATACTTCCTCGGCAAGCGCAGCGATCAATCGATGCACAACCTTCTCGAAGAAGTGAGGAAGCGCCTCTCGGGCTGCGAGGGGATCGTGTACCTGGACGCCCCGACGCGCGTCCGACTCGGGACGACGGCGAAGGGCGCGGAGGGGGCGCTCTCGTCGCTCGTCGCGGGCTCGGCCGCCGCATGGATCGCGACGGCCGGCGCGACGGATTCCTTCGTCGCCGCCGGGGAATCCCTGCTCGACTTCAACTGCTACTTCCCGATCCTGCGGGACGGCCGCCGGACCGGACTTCTCGGCCTGGCGATCGACATCACGCCCGCGATAAGGCGCTACCTCGTCCCCCTCCAGACGCGGGCGGGGCACGATGCCTTTCTCCTGGGGAAGGGAGGCACGGTCCTGTGGTCGTCGCTCCCGGGAGCGGCCGGGAGCGCGTTCGAGGCCGTGGAGGATACCGCCTTCGCGGAGAGGCCCTTCTCGATCGGCGGCTATTCCCTTCGCGTCCTCGTCTCCGACACGCGGGCCGCGGTGCTCGCCCTGATCGACAGGCAGGAAGTCCTCCGGACAGTCGTCGTCGCCCTGATCGCGTCCCTCTTCGTCGCGACGGTCGCGCTGATGGCCAGGCTCTACAGGTCGGAGAGCCGCCGCAGGGTCCTCGACGACGCGCGACGCGAGCTTACGGAGAGGGTCCGCAGCCGCGACTTCGAGCTCGTGGAATCCGAGATCCGCTATCGCGCGCTCTTCGAGGGCGCCTCGGACGCCATACTCCTCTTGAGCGAAGCCGGCGTCATCTTCAGGTGCAACGACCGGGTCCTCTCCGTGCTCGGGCACGAACCCCAGGCCATGATAGGTAAGACGCCCGCGGACTTCTCCCCGGTCCGGCAGCCGGACGGGACGAGCTCCGTCGATACCTGCGCCGCGGTGATCAGGCGCGCCCTGGAGCTGTCGCCCGAGACCGTGTCCTTCGTATGGCGAGGGCTGAGGAAGGGAGGGGAGGAGCGCGACTTTCAGGTCAGCCTCTCGACCGTCATGGCGGGAGGCATCAACTGTCTCCAGGGCATCCTCCGCGACGTCACCGAGCAGCGTCAGCAGATGAGCGACCTCCGAGAGGCCCTCGAGCACCGCGAGATACTCCTCCACGAGCTGCACCACCGGGTGAAGAACAACCTGCAGTTCATCGTCAGCCTCCTGGATCTCCAGCGCGGCTTCGAGCCCGAGGCGGTCCAGAAGGCCCTGCGAAGGGCGCAAGGCCGCATCGCCGCCCTCGCGGAGGCCTATCTCGCCGCCGCCGAGGTCCCCGAGACCCTCATCGTCGAGACGCCCGCCTTCATCGGGACGATCGTCCGCCTCGCGCGCGGCGAGGCGGCCATCGCCGGAGTCTGGCTCGATACCACGATAGCCTGCGAGGACCTGCGCCTCAGTCTGGACACGGCCGTCTCGATCGGGCTCGTGCTGCGCGAGCTCGTCGACAACGCGGCCCGGTACGCCTACGCGCCGGGATCGGGAGGCGTCGTCGAGATTTCCCTCGCCCGCGACGGTCCTTCGCGCGCGCGTCTCACGGTCCGCGACCGCGGCCGCGGCATGGCGGAGGGCTGGAAGGACGGCCTCGGATTGACGATCGCCCGCGCCCTCGCCGAGCAGATCATGGGGACGCTCGAGATCGCCCCGGCGGACCCGGGCGTCGAGGCGTCGCTGGGGTTTCCGATCGGCTGAGTATCGTAGCAATACGGTAAATAAAAACGATGATGTTCATGTTTTCTTATCATGACGGCAGTCGAATGTTATAATACATTATCATGAAGCAAGCGCGGGTCGACTGGGTTCGGATGCTCGGATTATTCGGTAAGGCGATTGCGGCAGTATTCCTTTTCTCGCTCGTCTTCGTCTTGGGCGGCGTGACGCTCTCGACGGCAAGGGCGGCCGCCTCGAGGGCGGCGGCCTCGAGGGACGCGGCCTCGAAGAGCGAGGCCGAAAAAGGAGCGGATGATCCTTCGTCGCCGGCAATTATGTTCGCCGGAATGAGCGCGATATCGAGAACGGCCAACGTTATGATAAACGAGAGCGAGATTGTCGCCTCGTTCGAGCTTTCGATCCCCTCAGTCCATCCTATAGTCAAAGCGCTGATACGTACTGGAATCGATGCCCGGCATATCGAAGCCGTCTTCGGATCGTTGCACATCTATCCTTCATCTGCGAAGGCCGAGTACGGGACTCCATCCTGGACGATCGACGATGCCGCAGGAGTATTCACGCTTGCCGGAGCCGCGAGAATACGGAACTCCGAAAAATCGGAGATAGTGTATCAACCGAACATGAGCATCTTTGCCGGTGAAGAAACCATGACGATCGAGCTTGATCGAAGGTCCTTGATATCGATAAACGAAGTTCCGCAAAAGGCGTCGACGGACAGAATCACGCTTCGCAGGGGGTCGCATGATCATGAATGGTGGGTCGGGTTTACGGTCGGAGCGAGCGTTCCCTCGTCATCCAGTTCGACCCAGGGCGCGGCGGAAAGCGGTTCGGCGATCGCTCCCGAATACGGCTCCTTCCGCCAATTCCTGCAAAAGCTCCGCCGGCCCTTCGACGACGATCCGCTGTTTTCTTTTTTGCTCGGCCTTATCGCCGCCCTGCCTCTTCTGCTCTGTCTACGGATCCTGACTAAAGAGGCTGCTGAAGAGGAGATTCTTGCGCTGGGAGTCCAGCCGGGCTTTCGTGACGAGCTGGCAGGCAGCATCAAAACCCTGCTTTTATTTCATGTTTTTCTCTATTCTCTTCCTGCGTTCGGCGGGCTTTCGTACTCGATGAAGATTCTGACCGATCTTGCGAATTCGGTCGAGTCGATCTTGCCCGGCCCGATATTCGAAAATAGCATCACGTTTCGAGGGATTCCGTATAGGCTCGCGCCGGCCTTCCTGGGCGTACTCGTTCCATCGATGCTCGCGTGCCGCAGCCGGTCGCTCGAAGACCGCCCCCGGCGCATGATTTTTGCAATTACCGGAAAGGTTTCGATAGCATTCCTCCTTTTGGTTTCCCTGGCGCTATTCGCAGGCATTGCCCAAGGAGCGCTTGAGCAGGGTCCCGAGAACTATCGGCTCGCATACATTTTCTGCGCGGTCCTTATCCCGCTTTTCTTGTCTGTCCGAGCATTGCATCGGCTGCTGTCGGGCTGTCGGGCGCCTCTGTCGACCGCTCTCGCGTTTCTGGTCGTAGTCCTGGCCTGCGGATTCTTCCAAGGCACCGCGCCGCTCGAGAAAGCGGAGCGCGACTGGAGCGAATACGCCCAAGGAGGAATGGCTATATGCCTTGGCCTATCCATGATCGTATCGATCGCCTCCGTCGGCTTCTTCGCGGCGCGAGCCGCCTTCCCCGGCAAGAAAGCGAGCCGTCGCGCTTCGCTTGGGCTATATGCCCTGGCCGCGCTCGTCGTATTCCCCTTCGGGAGCGTCATCGACAAAGAGCGATCGATTTCAGTGGATATCGAAATCATGAACGCGGCCTGGCGACTCGACTCCCTTGTCCTGATGCTTTGGATCGCGTGCGCGATGTGGATCGTCTATCGCGGCGGCTCCTCGTCGCAGAGGATCGGCGCGCTCGTCCGCTCGATAGGCCTCCTGGGAGCGAGCGCCATCCTCTTCAGCCCGAGGGTGACGTGGTTGTTCATTCCCGTCAACTTCCTGCTCGGATACGGCCTGCTTCTCCGCTTGACGCGCCCGGCGTCGTATTGGGGAACTCTCGAGCCGCTGTTCGAGCCCGTGGTCGAGAGGCGTCCCGAACTGCTCGCGGGGATTATCGAGGTCAATGCAGTCGAGACTGCCTATGACGGCTATCGGAAGACGATGCTGGGAAAAGTCGCGAGCGGCGACCTCGGTATAGAGGATTGCCGTACGCGGATCGATGCGTATCGCGGCGAAATAGGGAAGTTGAACGACTCCTACAGTATCGGCGGACGCTCTTATGTGGATATCGCCCTTGAATTCGGCCCGCATGGATCCGCCTGGGAAAACGCCGCGCACGGTGTGAAATGGGCCGTCGCCTTCGCGATCCCCTGGATCGCAGTCACGTTGCGCGAGTGGCTCTCCGATCCGCTCTCGCCGTGGGCTAACCCGTTCTTGGATCTCTTCGTCGAGACCGCGCTCCTTCTTGCGAAATGGGCGGCGCTCGGATTCGCCTTCGGCTTTTTCTATCCGTATATCCTCGGCAAGAACGGATTGCGGAAGGGACTCTGCCTCTTCGCCGTCGTCTTGCTTTCGTCCCTGCCGATACTCTCGATCTCGAACACGAGCGCCGCGGAATGGCAGGCGAGCCTCTTCTGGATCATGCAGATGTTCGTCGAGTGCATGCTCCTCGGCCTGGTCTCCTTCGATTATATGATCCTGCGTCTGGGACGCTATGATTGGCGGATGCTGTTCGAGGTCCACGACCTCAGCTCGATCGGCGTCACGGTCACGTCTATCGCGGCGGCGATCGGCGTCGCGGTTACGACGCTCCTTTCATCTCAGGCGGCGAGCCTGGTAGCGACGGCGCTTCAGCTCTTCATCCCGCAAGCACCCGTCGACATTCCGAAGAAGTAGAGGAGATCGAATCGCGCCACGCGGGGACTTCCCCAAGCGGCGGCGCGCTTTCGGCGCGGCCCGGCTACCCTCGCGTCCGCGATGCGATCGCGCGCGCGGCGGTCAGCGTCATGGCGAGGGCGACGAGGCAGGACGCGGCGACGAAGACTGTCCGCATGCGAGCCACGAAGGCCGCCGCGGCTCCCGCGGCGGCGGCGCCGATCGAGCCTGTCGCCGAGCTTCCGAGGACGCCGACCGCGAGGGCGATGCCCGAGACCATGCCGAGGTTGCGCGCCAGGGAGTTGATCGAGCCGGCGATGCCGAGCTTGTCCTCGGGCGCGCGGGCCATGATGATCTTCGTGTTGGGAGAGCCGAAGACGCCGCTTCCGATCCCGAGCAGGCAGAGGCAGGCGGCGGCGAGCGCCGGGCTCGACGAAGGCCCGAGCAGACTCATGAGCGCGACGGCCGCGAGCTCGATTCCCAGCCCCGCGATGGTCAGGCCCTCGGCCCCGATGCGGTCGGAAAGAGAGCCGCCGAGCGGCGCGACCACGGCGGTCGCCAGCGGCGACGCGAGGAGCACGAGCCCGGCCGCGGATGGCGCGAGGCCCAGGACGTCCTGCAGGTAGAAGGGCAGGACGATGTTGACGCAGAAGGTCGCGACGAAGACGACGAGGACGCAGAGGACCGAGATCGAGAAAAGCCCCGAGCGGAATATCGTCAGATCGATCATGGGGTCCGGCGCGCGCCTCTCGCGGAAGAGGAACGCGATGAGAGAGGCCGCCGACGCCGCGAGGGCGGCCAGGCCCGGAAGCGCGAGCGCGCCCGGCGACCGCGCGCTCAGCAGGTAATAGAAGAGGCTCGCGATGAAAAGCGCGAACAGGGCGGAGCCCGATACGTCGAAGCCGGAAAGGCCGCCGTCCCTCTCCTCGCGGGGCAGCATGACGGAGCCGGCGACGAAGGCGACGATCGAGATCGGGATATTGATGAGGAAGAGCGAGGGCCAGCCGAGGAACTCGACCATGGCGCCGCCGAGCGGGGGGCCGATCATGGTGCCGATCGATACCGTGGTCCCCAGGAATCCGAGCGCCTTGCCGCGCTCTCCCGGAGGGAAGATCGTCGCGATGATGCCCTGGTTCGAGGACATGAACATCGCCGCGCCGACGGCCTGGGCGACGCGCGCCGCGACGAGGACCGGAAGGCTCCTCGAGAGGGCGCAGAGCAGCGAGCCCGAGCCGAAGACGATGAAGCCCCAGCGGAAGACGCGCATCTTCCCGATCCGGTCGGCCGCCTTGCCGAAGGCCAGGATGAGCGCGGAGATCGCGATGAGGTAGCTCGAGACGACCCACTGGACTTCGCCCAGGCCCGTGCCCAGGCTCCCGGCTATCTCGGGCAGCGCGACATTGACGATGCTTCCGTCCAGGCTCCCCATGAGAGGCGCGAGGAGGATGAAGGGAAGTATCCTCCATCGGTCCGGCCTGACGGAGGCGTTCGTTGGCGGCATGTCGGGAGTATACAGGAAAAGCGGGCTAGAGCTTTATCCTCATCCCGTCGGCCTCGACCTTGTCGCAGAAGGCGACGAAGTCCTCCGGAGGCAGCGGCGTGGCGAAGAGGAAGCCCTGGAAGCCCTTGCAGCCCATCTCCCAGAGCATCCTGAGGGCCTCCGGCTTCTCGACGCCCTCGGCCACGAGGTTCAGGCCCAGGCCCTTCGCGATCGAGATGAGCGAGCCGACGATGATCTTGTCCTGCCGATTGGTCGTCAGGCTCTCGATGAAGAGGCGATCGATCTTGATCTCGTTCAAGGGGAAGCGGTGCAGGTGGCTCAGCGACGAGTAGCCCGTGCCGAAGTCGTCGACCGAGATCCTGACGCCGAGGTCGGAGAAGCGTGCCAGGGTCTGGGCCGTGGCGTCGGGATCCTCGAAGAGACTCGTCTCGGTCAACTCGACCGTGAGCCGCTCCGGGGCGATTCCGGTGGCCGCGAGGGCGGAGGCCAGGATGTCCGCGGCGTCCTGCGAGCGGAACTGCCGCGCCGACAGGTTGATCGAGAGGTTCATCGAGATGCCGAAGTTCGTCTTGCCCTCTGCGTCCCAGGCCGCGAGCCGGCGCGCGCACTGGTAGATGAGCCACTTCCCCAGGGGGAGGATGAGGCCCGTCTCCTCGGCGAGGGGAATGAACTTCTCGGGGAAGAGCATGCCCTTCTCGGGATGGCGCCATCGGATCAAGGCCTCGGCCTCTATCCGCGAGACATGCAGGGTCTCGCCGTCGAAGGAGTCGCAGAAGATCTTCGGCTGGTAGTAGAGCGTGAACTGGTCGCCGAGATCGCCCTCGGTCGACCCGCCCGCGCTCTCGATCGCCTTGATAATCGAATTCTGCAGCTCGACCTTCTCGACCGCCTTGACCAGGAGGTCGTTCTTGAACAGGACGAAGGGCTTGCGCTCCTCGACGGCCGCGCCCGCGGCGATGTCGGCCCGGTGCAGGATGGCCGACCGCTCCTCGCCGTGCTCGGGCCAGTATGACGCTCCCATCGCGGCCTTGATGGCGACGTTGAAGCCCGAGAAGATATGCGGCTCGCTGAGCCGGGCGATGAGCTTGTTGAGGAAGTCGGCCAGGACCTGGCCCTTGATCCCGGGCAGGAGGAGGACGAACTCGTTCTCGTGCGTGTGGAAGACGCGGTCCTCGGGCCTGAGCAGGCCGGCGATCCTGCATCCGGTCTGGTAGAGGATCCATTCGCTGACGGATGACTTGAGAGTCTTGCGGACGATGGAGTAGTTTTCGCCGAGCTGGACGATGAGGACCGTGAAGCCCGAGCGGTCGCAACGCCGGCGGTAGGAGTCGATCATGTCCTCGAGCTCGAGCTCGAGCCTGAAGTGGGTGGGCAGGCCGGTCTGAGGCTGGAGGGAGAGCATCCGCTCCAGCTCCGCCACGCGGCGGGTCAGCCGCGCGTTCTCGTCGCGCAGCCGTTCCATGTCCCTGGCCGCATCGACGGCCTTCGCCAAATCCGAGCTGTCTTTCACGTCCGCATAGCTCCGTATGCAACTTTTTAGCCGACTCGGGCGTCGCGGGACGCTGGCCTTCGTCGCCTACCGAACTATCGGCAGAAACGTCGGCGTCCTTGTCTCAAAACGGCGAGCGCCGCGCGGATTTCGGCAGTATCATCGGCGATGGTGGGAAATCGAAGGACCGGCATCGGGAGGCGCGCTAGACTTGGCCTCGAGGAAGCGGGAACCGATGGACGATAGACTTTTCGCGCTGCAGCTGGCCGCTTGGATAGAGAGGCACCTGTCCGATCCGGACCTCGATCCGGAGCTACGGATCCGCGGGCCCGAGTTGGCCGCGGCCGCGGGCTATTCCGAGAATCGCCTGCGTCAGAAGTTCTACAACATCGTCGGCGAGACGCCCGCGGGCTATCTCCGTAAAAGGCGCCTTACGGAGGCGGCCCGCGCTCTCATGGCCGGCGCGCCGATCGCCGACGCGGCGCTGGGCTGCGGCTACGGCTCCCAGGAAAGCTTCACGACCGCCTTCAAAGCTTGGTTCGGGGTCGCTCCGGGCGAACTCAAGGCGGTGGACGCGAAGTACCGGACCTTCCTCGCGCGGATGAAGGAGCCGCTCAATATCATGGAACTCTCGAGCCTCAAGCAAGATCCGCTCTGCACGACCCTCATGGGCTGCGTCAAGGGCGCTTCGGACTTTTTCGACCTCGACTGGTCGGTCCCGAAGCTCTTCGGCTATACGGGACACGCCTTCCTCATCAACATCCATACGGAGCTCTGTCCCAGCGGACCCTACGCCTGGGATCACGACGCCTTCTACCTAGCCCTCCGGAACATGGGCATCCGCAGGAGCGGGACGATCAGCTACGCGAAGGGAACCGGGCCGGAGGAGCGGCGCCGCCTCGATGAGCGCATGAGGGCGCACCTCGACGCGGGCAAGCTCTGCATGCTCGACTACAAAGAGCATCAGCTGATCGCCGGCTATGACCCGAAGGGCTTCATCTTCCTCCAGCCCTGGGGTGGAAGCTCCGGGGCAGAGATACCCTCGCTGACCTTCGGGTCCTGGGACGAGATCGCCGAGGGTGAGGGCTGGACCTGGTTCACGCTCCTGGAAAAGGAGGAAGAGCGCGCCGACGAGGCCTCTCTTCTCGCCTCGGCCCTGGCCGGGGCACTGAGGCTCAGGAGCGCGCCGAAGACGTCGGAGGCGACGGCCTATCGCGTCGGGGACGCGGCCTGGGAGGCCTGGCTCGCCGCGGTAGACCGGGGACTCGGCTCCTCGCACGGTCACTGGTGGGGCGCGATGGTCTGGAAGGAGTGCCGGAGCATGGCCTCGGCCTTCTTCTCCGAGATCGAGGGGGACATGAGGTCCGACCGCGCCTCCGGCCTGTGCCGCGAGCTCTCTGCCCTGAACCGGGAATGCGCCGCCAGGCTCGACGAGGCCAAAGAGAAGGATGCGCCGGCCGAGGCTCAGAAGAAGGCAGTCTCGGCAGGCCGCGAGCTCGACCGCCTGAGCGCCGGCTTGATGAAGGAGTTGTTGGCCGAAGTCGTGGGCTGATACGGAGGATCGCCGCGGCGGGATCTACGGTTCCGCCGCGGCTCCGCTTGACCTCGGCCGCCCGCCCGGCCGATCATCGGCCATGGCACGGCGCAACTTCCTCCTCACGCTCGCGTACGACGGCACCGACTTCAAGGGATGGCAGCGCCTCGGCAAGGGCCGGAGCGTCCAGGGCGAGCTTGAGCGCGCGCTCTCGGAGGTCCTGGGCGCGCCGACCGAGGTCGTCGGAGCGGGGCGCACGGACGCGGGCGTCCACGCCGAGGGACAGGCCGCGAGCTTTCACGCCTTCACGGACCTCTCCTGCGCCCAGCTGAAGGCCGACCTCAACGCCCGCCTCCCTTCCGATCTCGCCTGCTTTGCGTGCTCCGAGGCAGACGGCCGCTTCCACGCGCGGCTCCACGCCCGAACCAAGGTCTACCGCTACCGGCTCCTCGCCTCGGACGATCCCGATCCCTTCCTCGCGCGCTACAGCCTTCATGTTCAAAGAGAGCTCGACCTCGAGGCGATGCGCGCCGTCGGCGGCCGCCTCGTCGGCGAGCGCGACTTCCGCGCCCTCTCCAACGCGAAGGGCGAGGACACGGTCCGCCGGCTCGACGAGGTCCGCGTCGAGGCGCGCGCTCATCGCGACGGCCGGATCGTCGACCTGGTCTTCGTCGGCCCCGGCTTCCTCTACAACCAGGTCAGGATCATGGCGGCCGCGCTCCTCGAGTCGGGGCGCGGCGCCCTCGATCCCGAGCGGATCGACTCGATCCTCGCCGGTCGCGACCGCTCCGCGGCCCCGGGCGCCCTCGCGCCCCGCGGCCTCTGCCTCGTAGAGGTGCGCTACCGCGCATAACGCGCTGCCCCGCGCGCGGGGCAGCGCGCGGCCTATTTGCGCTTGGCCTCCCAGACCTCGAGGGCGTCCGGCGAGCCCTGGTAGCGGATGCCGTTGTCGTTGAGGATCCTCTCGGTCTCGGCGGCGACCTCCGCTCGCGGCAGGACCATTGCCTCGCCCGAGCGGTCGATGAAGTCGATTGCGACGAAGTCGTCCGAGCAATCCCGCAGGAGCTCGACGAGATGCCGGAGGTTCCTCACCTTGGTCCCGTTGACGGACTCGACGGCCATGCCGATCGGACTGTCGTAGCCCTGCGAGAGCTTGCTCGGAAAGAGAGGCGACGGGACGATGACGAGCTGCTCTCCGGGGTAGGCCGGACCGCTGCCCCTGCGCGCGGCCAGGGGGCTGCCGCGATAGGCGAGCCAGTTGTACACGCTCACCCCGTCCTTGCCCGAGACCTGCCCTTGCAGGAAGTCCTCGGTCGCGACCGAGAAGACGAGGGGCCCGTAGATGAAGTACGAGGGACTGTCGCCGTTCAGCCACTTGAAGAGCTGAGGCTTGCCGCGCTGTACCGGCACCTTGAGCGCGATCTCCTTGCCGTCGCGGACGACCGTCATCGCGACAGCGCCGCCTAACGCATCCCTCTGTATGCGGTAGCGGAAGGACACTCTCACGTTGTCCTTCAGCTTGACCATGCCCTGGTCGTCCACGCTCGTCTCGCCGATCCTCGTCACGACGTCCCATTGCTTCAGCGGATAAGCGGGGTCGCTCGAGCCGGGATCGGTCACGACGAGGCCGTGGACTTCCTTCCCGAGCTTGAGGTATTTCCTCAGCGCGGGGTTCTCGAGCGTCTGGAAGTCATCGAGGATGTTTCCCTTCTCCTCGTACTTCCCGTCCTTCGCCGACTCGAGGAACAGCTCGATCTCCTCGTTGGGGATGATATAGCCGATGCTCTGCGAGCCGCTCAACACGCTGTACGAAAGGCCGATCATCTTGTCGCCGATCATCGTCGGGCCGCCTGAGTTGCCGGGATTGATCGCCGCGTCGATCTGGATCCGCAGGCCCATCGTCGGGAAGTTGTACGATGTGAAGTCGATGCGCGACACGATGCCCTTCGTGATCGAGAGGCCGGAGCCGCCCGTCGGGTAGCCGTAGGCCATGACCACGTCTTTCGTGTCCGGCAGGGCGCCGAGCCGGCGGACGGGCGCGTGGCTGTCGAAGAAGGTCTCGTCGTCCAGCTTGAGCAGGGCGAGGTCGATGCCCGGCGCGTAGGCCACGACCGTCGCCGCCAGTTTCTCGCCCGCTTCGTTGGCCTGGATCTGGATCTGGCGCGAATAGGAGACGACGTGCGCGTTGGTCAGGATCCTCTTGCCCTCGATCACGACGCCGCTTCCCGTGATCTCCTGCGGCGACTGGGACGCCCAGGGCCGATAGCTGTCGGGCAGCGATCGCCGGGAGAACACCTTCACTACCGAGTCCTCCACAGAGCGAGGCTCCGGCGCCTGTCCTCCGGCGGCGCCCTGCGCGGACGCCAGGGACGAGAGGACGAGGGACGCGAGCAATGCGACGACCGCGACGCGCGAGGATGCATGCATGGTATTCCGCCTTTCCTGTCTTTTGCCGGCGGGGCTCAGCCCGCCACGTTTACGCCTATCAGGGAGCCGATCCCGAAGGTGATCGCCGCCGCGAGGAGGCCGATCCCCACGTGCCGCAGGCCGTAGAGCAGCGTGTTCTTGCCCGTTATCAATGTGGTCAGGGCGCCGATCGCGAAAAGGCCGAGGGCGCTGGCCGCCGTACTCGCGACGATGCCGGCAGTCCCCGCGAAGAAGACGTAGGGAAGGGTGGGGACGAGGGCGCCGAGGGCGAAGAGCCCGAAGGAGGTGATGGCCGCCTCCCACGCGGAGCCGCCGAGCTCCTTGCGGTCGATCGCGAGCTCCTCGCGCGCGAGCGTGTCGAGCGCCGACTCGGTCCCGCCCGCGATGATGCGCAGGGCGGTCGTCCTTGCCTCCTCGGGAGACAGGCCCTTGGCGCGGTAGATCAGCGCGAGCTCCTCGGTCTCTTCCTCTGGCGAGTCCGCGAGCTCCTGTCGCTCGATGCCGATCTGCCGCTCGTAGAGCTCGCGCGAGCTCTGTACGGAAATCCACTCGCCCAGGGCCATCGACAGGGCGCCCGAGAGGAGGCCCGCCGCCCCGGTGATCAGTATCTCGCGCTGTCCGACGCCGGCGCCCGCGACGCCCATGACCAGGCTGTAGACCGACACGAGGCCGTCGTTCGCGCCGAGGGTGCCCGCGCGAAGGGCGTTGCCTCCCGCGCGGTGCCGGCCCTCGAACCGGGCCACGTCCCCGCCGGCCAGGCCCGAGGACTCGCGCGCCAGGGCGCTGAACACGCGCGCGTGCGAGCGCTCTTCGCGCGGCATGCCCGCCCTCTCGGCGTCGGCCTGCCCGTCGTAGCCGCTCGCGGCCCGGGCCTCCCCCTTGGCGATCGACGCGACGACGGACTGCGCGCCGTAGCGCGCGGCGAGGCGCGCGTTCATCCTGGCGCGCCAGGAGGGCTTGAAGGGACCGGCCGGGGCTCCCGCCTCGGCGAGCCTGCGCTCCCAGAACTCCGCGTGTTTCCGCTCGGTCAAGGCCAGCTTGCGATAGATCTCCGCGAGGTCGGCGTTCGGCTCGGCCTCGGCCAGCTTCTCGTAAAGGAAGATCGCGTCGCGCTCGTCGTTCAGGTTCCTTCGCATCCTCGTCCGGTCGTCCGCCATGCCAAGGCCTCCGCGGACGAAGATACCCGGCGCGGCCGCCCGTCGCAAGCCTGAGAAGGAGCGGGAGGGGCGATATACTGCGTCGGGAGGCGATGAACGATGCCGTCTAAAACGAGCAAGCGCCCGGCCGCCGCTCCGGCGAGGAAGGCGGCGCCCAAGGCCCCGGCCGGCAAGTCCGGGAAGGGCGCCCAGTCCAAGGCCCTGACCGAGCTCCTGGCCCTCCTGCAGGAGCTGGACGACGAGGGAGTGGCCTTCCTCCTCGAGCAGGCGCGCGTGCATCGCTACAACATGGAGGTCGAGCGGCTGAACGCGATAGCCGACCGAGCCGCCGAAGGCGAGCCCAGGACGCCCGTCGCCGAGCGCTCGGCCCTGCGCCTCGAGCGCTCCGCGGACGGCTCGACCTACCACATCGTCTCGGGTCCGGCCTGGAAGATGTTCACGGCCGAGGAGATCGCCGCCCTGGTCCGGATCGCGCGCTCCGACGATACGGAGAGCGAGCGGGCGCGGCGGACGCGCTCTTGGTTCGCGCGCGAGCGCAAGGACGTCCTCGTGGACCTCGGCCTCGACGGCCCCTCGATCGGGCTGGCGCTCGACATAGTCCGACTCCTTCGGAAGACCTTCCCTCCTCGGACCTGAGAGACCTGCGATCTCGCCTCGACGCTCTCTCCTTTGCGTTACGCGACATTCCGACGATAATTGAAGGCACGAGCGTATTCGCGAAGGGAGAGGAAATGAAGAGAGAGTCGGAGCGGAGCCGAGAGCCGTCCCTGGTCGGGCGCTATACCGGAGCATACGCCGAATCCGATTTCCTGACGAAGGCCAAGGCCCGGTACACCCTCTTCCTGGCCTTCCTCCTCATCGCCATCGACATCGTGCCCTTCCTTGCCATGATCGCGACGGGCTTCAAGGCGCTCGAGGCCGCCTTCCGCCTCGGAGCCCTCGCGGCCGTGGCCGTGTCGCTCATCCTGCTCCGGCGCGGCAAGGCTCAGGCCGCCGTAGGGCTTCTTCTTCCCCTGACGGCGGTCCTGATATGGGTGTTCCTCTATATCCGCCCCTTCCTCCACTACTACGAGCTCTTCGCGATAGGCTTCCTCCTCGAGTCCACCGTCCTCATGGCATGCCTGGTCGGCCGCTCGCGAGCCCTTCCCCCGATCATGGCCGCCGCGTCCTTCGGCGGTGTGCTTCTGTTCTTCTTCGTGAAAACGCGGCCCCATCTCGCCGCCGAGGCCGGCTCTAAAGCCGGCGAGTCGCTCTTCTTCATCGCGATTTTCTTCGCCCTGTCCGGCTTTCTCGGATACTCGCTCATGCGGCTCATGGAGCGCTTCACGGGCATCGCCAGGGACGAGATGCGGAAGAACCGCGAGCGGATCGGCGCCTTGGGCGAGGTCCTGGGCTCGGTCCGAGCCGGCATGGCCGTGGGAGACCGGCTCCTCTCCTTCGCCGGCGAGAACGGCCAACGCGTCCGCGCCTCCGAGGGCGGCCTTGGGGACCTGAAGCGGGACTTCTCGTCGCTGTCGAGCCGCATGGACCTGGCGCGGGACGGGAACGAGGCGATCGCCGGCCTCGTGGATACGGTCCGCGACAGGACGCGCCGCCATTCCGCCGACCTCCAGGAGACGAGCGCGGCCATCGAGGAGATCAACGCGACGATCGACGCCGTCTCCGCGGGCGCCGACGACAAGCGCGCGAGAATGGCGGGCCTCCAGGGCATGACCGACCGGGGCGCCGCCGATATGGAGCGCGCGCTCGGCGCCATCAAGAAGATCGCGAGCTCCTCCGAGTCGATCACGAAGATCGGCCAGATCATCGAGGAGATAGCGAGCCGGACGAACCTGCTCGCGATGAACGCCAACATCGAAGCCGCCCACGCGGGACAGTTCGGCCGCGGCTTCGCCGTCGTCGCCAACGAGATCCGCGGGCTCGCGGAGCGGTCGAGCGCGAACGCCGCCGAGATCACGAAGACGCTCAAGGAGATCGCGGTCGAGATCGAGCAGGCGCGGTCGGTCTACCAGAAGGCGAGCGACGGGTTCCGCGTGATCAAGACCGAGGTCGGCTCGGTGGGCGAGGCCATGGAGGGCGTGTTCAACGCGCTCTCCGAAGTCCGGGGCGGCGTCTCGGAGATCACGAAGGCCGTGATCGGCATCCGCGAGTCCTCGAACGAGATCGACGGAGCGGTGCAGGGCATCTCCGAGCGCTCGGGCGCCGGGGTGAAGGAGCTCTCGGCGCTCGGGGCCGCCCTCCGCGCGCACGTCGAGTCCATCGACAGGGCATTGGCCGCCTTCGCGGAGCTGTCTTCGGGCATGGCCGGACTCGAGACGATGGGGCGGGAGAATAGGGAGCAGATAGCCGGAGTTGAGGCTGCGTTGCAGGGGATGGACATGGGTTCGCATAAAAATACGCAAATACATTGACAAACTGCATCGATCTTGGCATTATACGCATAAATATGCATTCAAGGAGTTGAGCATGACTATCGATGTCATCTCGCACGGACTGCCGCCCCAAGCAACGGACTCTTCTTGGACAGAACTCCGGCTTCTCCGCCCGCGACTCCTCCTCCCGCCCCTCCTCCGTCGTCTTTAACCTCCGCACCGAATAAGCGTATATAGTTGAATCCGGGGCGCCTTATGGCGCTTCGGACTATTCTGCGTCCCTTGCGGCTTTTTTCGCGCGCGAGGGCGTTTTTCCGGGAGTCGTTACCATGATTACATGCGCAGTCATCGGCGCCACGGGCTACGCGGGGGCCGAGCTCGCCAGGCTCCTCCTCAGCCACCCCGAGGTCGGGAGTCTCGCGCTCAGCTCGGCCAGTTCCGGGGGCGAGGAGATGGCCTCGGTCTATCCTAACCTGCTTGGGGCGAAGAAGGCGGGGACGCTCGTGGACAGGGCCCAGGCGGTCGAGGCCGCCGACGTCGTCTTCGCCTCGCTTCCCGCGGGCCACGCCGAGGACGTCGCCGCGACCTGCGACGCGAAGGGCTCGCTCTTCATCGACCTGTCGGCGGACTTCCGCTTCGGGACTGATGAGGAGACCTACAAGGCCTGGTACGGCAAAGGCTACGCGAAGCCCGAGCTCCACGCGAAGTCGGTCTACGGGCTTCCCGAGCTCAATCGGTCGCGCATCGCGTCCGCGAGGATAATCGGCAATCCGGGCTGCTATCCGACGGCCTCGACGCTGGGGCTCTTTCCCGCCCTCAGGCTCGCCCTCGCCGAGCGCGACCATATCATCATCGACGCGAAGTCGGGAGTGACAGGCGCGGGGAAGGAGCCGACGAAGTCGACGCACTATCCCGAATGCGCGGACTCGATCGCCCCCTACAAGATCGGGGAGCACCGCCACGGCCCCGAGATCGACGCGACGCTCTCCGCGATGGCCGGCGTCCCCGTGTCGGCCGTCTTCACGTCGCACCTCTCGCCGATGGGCCGGGGCATCGTGGCCACGATCTACTTCAGCCTGGCGAAGTCGATGGGCGTCGACGAGCTGCGCGGCGCCTACGCGTCCTTCTACGCGAAGGAGAGCTTTGTGCGCGTCCTGCCCGCAGGCCTCGCGGCCACGAACCGCAACGTCAGGCTCTCGAACTACTGCGACATCTCGGTCCACCTCTCGCGCGACGGCAAGACCGCGATAATCGTCTCGGCGATCGACAACATGGTGAAGGGGGCGGCCGGGCAGGCCGTCCAGAACATGAATATCGCGCTCGGCCTCGACGAGACGGCCGGGATCTCGATGCTCCCTCCCGCGGTCTGACGGGAAGGCTGAAGGAGACGGCATGAGACAGGTTAGGGGCGGAGTGACGGCGCCGACCGGGTTCCTGGCATCGGGCATCCGCGTCGGCATCAAGAAGACGGGCACGAAGAAGGACCTCGCGCTGGTGTGGTCCGAGCGACGCTGCGCGGCGGCGGCCTGCTACACGCGCAACAAGGTGATCGGCCAGCCCCTGGTCGTGACCAGGGAGCACCTCGCCGACGGCCACGCGCAGGCGATCATCGCGAATTCCGGCAACGCGAACACCTGCACCGGCGAGGGCGGGGTCGCTGCCGCCAGGCGGATGGCCCAGCTCGTGGCCGAGCGCCTGCCGGTCAAGGCCGAGGACGTCGTGGTCGCGTCGACGGGCGTCATCGGCGTGCAGCTCGACGTCTCGCCGATCGAGGGCGGCATGGAGGCGCTGGTCGCGGGCCTGTCCAAGCCCGGCTCGATCGACGCGCGCGAGGCAATCATGACCACGGACACGATGAAGAAGGAGATGGCGGTCGAGATCGAGCTGGGCGGCAAGGCCGTGACGATCGGCGCCATGGCGAAGGGCTCGGGCATGATCCACCCGAACATGGCCACGATGCTCTGCTTCATCACGACGGATTGCGCGATCTCGCCGGCCCTGCTCCAGGAGGCGCTGGGCGCGAGCGTGAAGCGCACCTTCAATCGGCTCTCGGTCGACGGCGACACGAGCACGAACGACATGGTCGTCGTCCTCGCGAACGGGCTGGCCGGTAATTCGGTCATATCGGAGCGCAACGCGGACTATCGCGCCTTCGCCGAGGCCCTCGACTGGCTCTGCACGCAGATCGTTCGCATGATGGCCAGGGACGGAGAGGGCGCGACCAAGCTGGTCGAGTGCGTCGTCTCCGGCGCTGCCACCGAGGACGAGGCCGAGGCACTCGCGAAGTCGGTCATAACCTCGAGCCTGGTCAAGACCGCGCTTTTCGGCTCGGACGCGAACTGGGGGAGGGTGCTCTGCGCCCTCGGCTACACGCCCTCGACCTTCGATCCGTCGAAAGTCCACCTGGCCTTTGAAAGCCCGCGCGGCTACCTCGAGGTCTGCTCGGACGGCGCCGGCGTCCCCTTCAGCGAGGAGAAGGCAAAGCTCGTGCTGGGCGCCCAGGAAGTGAGCATCCTCGTCGACCTGGGTTGCGGGAAGGCCGAGGCCACGGCCTGGGGCTGCGACCTGTCCTACGAGTACGTGAAGATCAACGGCGACTATCGCACTTAAGGAGAGCGGCGTGACGAACAACGAGCGGGCGGCGGTCCTGGCCCAGGCGCTGCCGTACATCAAGCGGTTCCGCGGCAAGACCGTCGTCGTCAAGTACGGCGGCGCCGCGATGATCAACGAGTCGCTGCGCGCCGAGGTGGCGCAGGATCTCGCCCTCATGAGCTGCGTCGGCATCCGCGCCGTGCTGGTGCACGGCGGCGGCCCCGAGATCGACGCGATGCTGCGCCGCCTCGGCAAGGAGCCCAAGTTCGTGGGCGGGCTCCGCTACACCGACGAGGAGACCATGGAGGTCGTGCAGATGGTCCTCGCGGGCAAGGTCAACAAGGAGCTCGTCGGCCTCCTCGGCCAGGCGGGCTGCCCCGCGGTCGGCCTCTGCGGCATCGACGGAGGACTTATCAAGGCGCGCAGGCTCTCCAAGGGAGAGGACCTCGGCCTCGTCGGCGATATCGAGTCCGTGGCGACCGGCGTCCTCGAGGCCGCGCTGGCCGGCGGCTTCCTCCCCGTCGTCGCGACCGTCGCGGCCGGAGCGGAAGGCGAGGGCGCGGCGCATAAGGCGTATAACGTGAACGCGGACACGGCGGCCGCCGCGATCGCCGCGGCCCTGGGCGCGGAGAAGCTCGTGCTCCTGACCGACGTGCCGGGGATACTCAGGAACGTCGCCGACCCGGGCACGCTGGTGCGGGAGCTGCCGCGCTCGGGCGTGGCGGCATTGATCAAGGAAGGGGTCGTGACGAAGGGCATGATCCCGAAGGTAGAGTGCTGCGCGAAGGCGGTAGATGAGGGCGTGGGCCGGGCCCACATCATAGACGGCCGGGTGCCGCACTCGCTCCTCGTCGAGCTCTTCACCGACGCGGGAATAGGGACGATGATCATATGATGAAAGACAAGACCATGGACACCTACAAACGGACCGGACTCGTATTCGTCCGGGGCTCGGGCTGCGTCCTCGAGGACGAGGGCGGCAGGAAGTACCTCGACTTCGCGAGCGGCATCGGCGTCAACAGCCTCGGGCACGCTTATCCGGCCCTCGTCAAGGCGATCGCGGACCAGGCGTCGCGCCTCATCCACGTGTCGAACTACTACCAGACCCCCGAGGCCGCGGCCCTCTCGGACGAGCTCTGCTCCGTCGCGGGCATGGACGCGGTCTTCCTGTGCAACTCCGGGGCCGAGGCCAACGAGTGCGCGATCAAGATCGCGCGCAAGTGGGGCGAGGGCCGCCGGAACGGCGAGGGGTCGGGCGGCGCGGACAGGTCGGTCGTCGTGACCCTGCGCGGCTCCTTCCACGGCCGCACGGTCACGACGCTCTCCGCGACCGGCCAGGACAAGTTCCACCAGCACTTCGCCCCGCTGACTCCGGGCTTCGTCCACGTTCCCGCGAACGACGGGGAAGCCCTGAAGGCCGCTCTTTCGGATAACGTGTGCGCCCTCATGCTCGAGCCCCTCCAGGGCGAGGGCGGCGTCGTGCCCCTCGACGACTACTACCTCAGGCTCGCTTCGCGGCTCTGCGCCGAGAGGGGCATCCTCCTCGTCGCCGACGAGATCCAGTGCGGCGTCGGCCGGACGGGGACTTTCTTCGCCCTGGACCGGCTGGGCCTGAAGCCGGACGTGGCGACGCTCGCGAAGGGCCTCGCGGGCGGGGTACCCATCGGCGTCGCGCTCGCGCGAGGCGAGGCAGCCCGCGCCCTCGGCAAGGGCGACCACGGCACGACCTTCGGCGGCGGCCCGCTGGCCGCGGCGGCGGCTCGAGTGGTCCTCGCGACGATCACGGCGCCGGGCTTCATGGACGCGGTTGCGCTCAAAGGCAGCCGGATGCTCGCCGCGATCGGATCCTGGAACCATCCGCTGGTCAAGGACGCCCGAGGCCGGGGGCTCATGCTCGGGGTCGTGGTCTCGGTGCCGCCCGACTCGATCAAGGCCCTCTGCATGGAGCGCGGCCTCCTCGTGCTGACGGCCGGAGAGGACGTTGTGCGCATCCTACCGCCCCTGATCGTCTCGGACGAGGAGATCGACCGAGGGCTCGCCATCCTGCGCGACGCGCTGGACGCCGCGAAGAGATAAGGAGATAACAAAGCCAAGGGCGGCGCGTTCGCGCCGCCCTTTTGCTATTCGAAACGGCCGACGATTGTAGTATGATGGAATCGGATAGTTCCTACCCTCTTTCGGAGGTCCGCATGAAGCGCTTTCCGCATCCGAAAATCGCCGCGCTGACGACGATCCTGATGGCCGCCGCCCTCCTCGGCGGATCCTGCGCGAGCAGGGCGGCCGTCGCTACGCCTGCGGCGCCGCCCGCGAAGGCGGCCGCCGCCGAACAGGCTCCTGTCGCCCCGGCGCCGACTCCGGCTGCCCCGGCCAAGGTCGCGAAGGAGAGGAGCGTAGTCGTCAAGGTGCCGGTGCTCGTCAAGTGGACCGCGTACTACCCCGACGGACTCCTCGACCAATATGTCTCGTATAAGCTCGCGGACGACCTCGGCTCCGTGCTGGAGGAGGACGCCTACGACGCGTCGAGGCCGGATCCGATCCAGCGCGTCGTCTACGCCTATGCGGGAGGGCGGCTCTCCGCTGAGACGACCTTCGAGGCGGAGGGCGACGTGCGCTCGCGCAAGGAGATCTCCTACGACGCCGCGGGACGCGTCGCTTCCGAGAGGACGCTGGACTCGAAGGGCGCCGCGATCTCCTCCTCGGCCTATGCCTACGACGCGACGGGCAGGATGGCCGAGTGGCGCGCCCTCGACGGAGAGGGAGGCGTGCAGGCGACCGTCGCGTACCGCTGGAAGGACGGTCGGCTCGCCAGGGTCGATATGGCGGACGCGACGGGCGCGTCGTCCGGAGCGGTCGAGCTGGAGTACGGGCCGGCGGGCGCCCTCGCGAAGCGGTACTACCGCGACGCCGGGGGGAAGCTCCAGAAATACGAGGCCTACGCCTACTCGGGCCCCGCCCTCGCCTCGGTCGAGCGCCGCCGCGCGGACGGCACGCTGTCCTCGATAGCCGTCTACGAGATCGGCGCGCTCGGCGAGCGCGTCTTGGAGACGAACTACGACGGCTCGGGCGCCGTCCTCGGCACGGTGAAGTACGAATACAAGGTCCGCGAGGAGTCGGGGACCGAGATCTACTACGAGTAAGCCAAGGAGATCCTCGATATGAAGCGCCTATTATCGATCTTCGTCCTCTGCGCGACCGCCGCCTCCGCCGCTCTCGCCGACGAGACGGCCGAGGTCTACCTCATGATCTACAAGCAGGCCGTCGGTATCTCGCAGAAGTACTCGGCCGTCCTCAACATCGTCGGGCTGAACGACAAGGAGACGGCGAGCGCCCTCGGCTTCGCTCTCGAGGAGCTCCTGCGGGACCAGGAAAGCTACTCTTCGCGGTCCGACCAGGAGCTCTACGGGAGGACCGTGAGGCTGGTCGCGCAGGCCCTCGGCGACTACAAGCGCGTCGAGTCCGCGCCCTTCCTCTGGGACGTCGTCCGGCAGGTCCCCTATCCCCTCGCGCGCGCCGAGGCGCTCATCTCGCTCGGAAAGGTGAGGGCCCTCGACTACGCGGAGAGGATCGCCCTCCTCCTGCGCGACCTTAACATGAAGCCTACCGCCGACAGGGACGAGGGCGAGAAGCTCGCCTACGGCGCGATCCTCGCGCTCGACAGGCTTAAGGACATCAGGGGCTTCTCGCCCGTGTTCTTCGCCGCCGAGGGATGGTACTCGCAGCGCGTCCGCCAGCAGGCCGCCCGCTCGCTTCCGAGCATCGCCGCGGACCCGACGGATCCGGTACTCGAGATCATCAAGAGCGAAAGCGCCGAGCGGAAGGCGCGCGCGCTCCGCGCCGAGTCGGAATCCTCGGCTCCCGACGCGCGCAAGACCGAGGCCGCGGTGGCCGCCCTCGCGAAGGGCCACGGAGACGCTCCCCGCGACAAGACCGAGGCGAAGGACCTGACCGACCTGCGCAAGCTCGCCCTCCGCATGCTCGTCGCGCAGAAAGCGCGCGCCGACGCCGCGGTCGACGGCTGCGTCGCCTCGTACGAGAGGGGCTTCGACGACGAGGAGCGGCTGCTCGCCCTCGCGGCGCTCGGCGCGAGCGGGACGGACGCGGCCGCGAACGCGCTCAAGTCCATCATCATGAAGCTCGACGCGGAGCAGCGCTCCGGCGTCACGTCGGAGGCGCGCAACCGCATGGCCAAGGCCGCCATCGAGAACGCGGGCCTCACGAAGAACAAGGCGGTCAAGCCCGCGCTCGTCTCGGTCGCGGCCAACGACAAGTGGTCAGGCGGCATCATCCTCGCCGCCCAGGGCGCGATCAAGGCGATCCCGTGACCGCCCCGCGCCGCCGCGCGGCGAGGATCGCCGAGGTCGCCTCGCGCCTCGCGGCGGAGGGCGTCGGGGCGGCGCTGTTCGAGGACGCCGAAGGCCGGCGCGATCAGGCCGTCCGCTACCTCTCGGGGCAGCCCGGCGACGCGCTCCTCGTCGTCTCGGCGGGCGGCGGCGCGCTGCTCGTCGCGTGGGACGTGAACCTCGCGCGGGCCATGGCTCAGGAAGTCGAGGTACTGCCGTACGCCGACTTCCAGCGCCTGCCGAGAGCGGCGCTCGCCGGGACCCTCTCCGCCCTCCGCGTCCCCTCGGGCTCGCGGGTCGAGCTGCCGTCGACCACGCCCTGTCCGCGCTACGAGGAATTCGCCGCGGCCCTTCCCGGATACTCCCTCGTCTGCCGCGAGGGCGGCATCGACGATTTCGTCCGCGGCATGCGCGCGGTCAAGGACGCCGAGGAGCTGGCCCTCTACGACCGCGCGGCGGCGATCACCGACGCGGTGATGGACGAGGTCGAGGAGGGCGTCCGCAGAGGCGCCGTGGCGACCGAGACGGACGCGGCCCTCCTCATAGAGCGCGCCGCGCGCGCGGCCGGCTGCGAGGGCACGGGATTCGAGACGCTCGCCGCCGGGCCTGCTCGGAGCTGGGGCATCCACGCGTTTCCGTCCTACGGTGCCGGACCCTTCGCGACCGAAGGCATGTCCATACTGGATTTCGGCGTAAGGCTCGAGGGATATACTACGGACGTCACGATGAGCTTCCTCCGCGGGAGGCTCGGCGCCGAGCGCGAGCGCATGGTCGCCCTCGTCCAGCGAGCCTACGACGAGGCCGTGTCCATGTGCGGCCCGGGTTCGGCGGCTCGCTCTATCGCTCAACGCGTCGATTCGATCTTCGCCGAGGCCGGCTATGTTATGCCCCACGCTCTCGGGCACGGGATCGGGCTCGACGCGCATGAGTCGCCGTCCTTGAGGAATCGCGACGATTGCGCCGACATCCTCGCGCCCGGGCATGTCGTCACGATCGAGCCGGGACTCTACCACCCCGAGCTGGGCGGAGTCCGCCTCGAGAACGACGTGATCATCACTCAGTCCGGAGCGGAGGTCGCCACCGCGTCGCGCATCGTCCGTCTCTAGCGATTCGCGCGTGAAGACCCCTCTCGCGCTTCGTCACTACGCATCCGAACGTCGCGTCACGCGGCGTTCACACGGCCTCGCTACCTTTGATCCCGGAAGTCGCGCCGCCCGCGCGTCCTCCGGGAGGTTCCAATGAAACGTACGATGTTCGCAATCGCGCTCTGCGCGGCCGCTCTCGGGATAGCGGCGCAGGCCGCCCCTGCCGCCCCGACCGCGCCCGGAAAGCAGGGAGAGCTTCAGGGCTTCGAGCCGCCGAAGGAAGTCGCGCTCTCCGGCGTCCTCGCCTTCGTAGGAGACGAGCCCGCGATCAAGACCGAAAGCGGGACCGTCCTCATCGAGATGCCGAGGTTCTACTACTACGCGTATATCGACGGACTCAAGGCGGGCATGGCCGTCAAGGCGACCGGACTGCTCATCCAGGCGCCCGCCGGGGACAAGAGCGCGCAGTCGAGGCTGGCTGCGACGGAGCTGTCGATAAACGGCAAGACCTACGTGATCGTCCGCGCGGGAGCCGAGGCCTTCGGTCCCGGTCGCGGCGCGCCGGACCGCGACGATAGGGGAGCCGGCGGCCCGCCCGCGCCTCAGCCTCAGGGAACCTCGCGGCCGCAGGGGAGGTAGCGGTCCATCACGTCGCCGCTTCGGGCCTTTCGCCCGATGCGGCGGGCGGGCCGGACGCGGGGACCCAAAGCGAGAACGCCACGCCGGCGCTCTCCCCGTCTCCGTCCGCGTCCTCGACGTTCTCTGCCGAGCAGCCTCCGCCGTGGCGCGCGACGATGCCGCGGACGATCGCGAGGCCCAGTCCCGTGCCTCCGAAGTCCCGACGCCGCGACGCGTCCGCCTTGTAGTAGGAATCCCAGATCCTGCCGATGGACTCCTCGGGCACCGAAGACCCCGAGTTGAAGACCGTTACGGCGACGCGCCCGTCTTCCTTGGTCAGGCGGACCGATATCCGTCCCGACTTGTCGACGAAGGAGAGGGCGTTGGTGAGGAAGTTGACGAAGGCCCGGCGCAGCATCTCGCGGTCGCCGACCAGCGTTGCCTCGACTAGATCGAGCTCGGGCTCAATGTCCTTTTCCTTGAACGCGAGCGCGAAGGACGAGACGGAGTCCTCGACGACGCGCCGCATGTCGAAGAGCTCGAGCTTGAGCGGAAAGACGCCCGAGTCGATCTGCGAAAGCTCGAGCAGGTCCCGCACCTGGGCGTCCATCTTCCTGGCCTCGTCGACGATCACGGAGAGGTACGAGTTCCTGGCCTCCTCGCCCTCGGCGACGCCCTCCATCACTCCCTCCGCGTATCCGATGATCAGGGCGATGGGCGTCTTCAATTCGTGCGAGACGCTCGAGATGAATTCCTTGCGCATCGACTCGATCGACCTTTCGCGCTCGACGTCGGCCCGTAGCCGGGCGTTCGACTCCTCGAGCTCGGCGAGCGCCCGCTCCAGGCTGTCCGAGAGATCGTTCATGGTCCCGCCGAGGATCGCGACCTCGTCGCCCCTCCGCGCCGAGAACCTCCGCGAGAAGTCGAGCGAGGCTATGGACTTGGTCAGACCAATCAGCTCGGCGAAGGGCCGCGTCGCGCTCCTCGCGAGGAAGTACGACATTACCGCGCCCGCGAGGATGGCGATCACGCCTGAGATGGTCAGGAAGAGCAGCGCGCCCTGAGCGCTCTCCGTCGCCTGCGAGACGGGGAAGCTCAGCACGAGCGTCGAACCGCTCTCCTGCTTCTTCGACAGGAAGAGCAGCTTGAGCCCGATTCGCGGATCGGTCCTCTCGAAGATGAGGCCCTTACCGCTCGCGGCGATGAGCTCGCCGCCGGCGGGCGTGGCGGTCCGCAGATCCTGATTCGGCCCGGCCGAGGCGCCCTCGGGCTGAGGATCGCGAGGCGGATCGCGGAAGGGCGGGGGAAACCTCTTCCCGGTCGGGCCCTCGCCGGGGCGGGGAGCGACGCCGGGGCGCTCCGGATTGAGGGGCGCGAAGGGCTCGAGCCTCTCTTCATTGGCGCCCGGCGGCGCGCTGGAGTCGTACTCGATCTGTCCGTCCGCGCCGACCACCGAGATATGCACGGTAGTGGTCCTCTCGAGCGCGGAGAATTTCTTTTGCAGGGACGTCGTCGAGTCGGGCAGGGGCCCGATCTCCTCCGCGATCCGCTCGAGCTGGGCGCGCTTGCGGCTCAGGTAGTAGGGTTCGAGGAGGAAGAACGAAAGGACCCAGGTCAGGGCGGCCACGCCTATCGAGAGCGCGGCCATGCCCAGGAATATCCTCGTCCGGAGCTTCACTGCCCCCCGGCCTTCTTGAACCTGTAGCCGAATCCCCTGACGGTCTCGATCGCGGCGCCTGCGTCGCCGAGCTTCAGCCTGAGGTTCTTGACGTGCGTGTCCACGGTTCGCGGATCGCCTGCCCATCCGATGCCCCAGACCGAGTCGAGGATGCGGTCCCGGCTGAGGACCGTGCCGGCCTTCGCTGCCAGGAAGACGAGCAGCGCGAACTCGAGCGGCGTCAGGGCGAGCTCTTCCCCGTCCGAGGTCACGCGATGGGCCGCCGTGTCGACGGCGATGCCCGAGCCCTCGAGGCATCGCGAGAGGGCGGCGTCGGCCTCGGGCGCCGAGGGCAGCGACCGCCTGAGCAGGGCAGCCACGCGGGCCATCAGGATCCTCGGGCTCACGGGCTTGCGGATGTACTCGTCGGCGCCGAGGCCGAAGCCGAAGAGCTCGTCCTCCTCCTCGGACTTCGCGGTCAGTATGAGGACGGGCGCGGAAGACTTGGCCTTGAGCTCGCGCAGCGCGATCCATCCGTCGATGCCGGGCATCATGACGTCGAGGATCACGAGGTCGATGCCCGGGCGCGACGCGAAGGCGGCGATTGCCTCCCTCCCGTCGCGCGCCTCGATCGTGGAGTAGCCTTCGCGTCGCAGGTAGTCGCAGACCAGCTTCCGCATCCTGTCCTCGTCGTCGGCGACGAGGATCAATGGTTCGTTCGTGCTCATCGCCTATCAGTATAATTCGTGTCGAGTTCGCGAGAAGCCCTCGTGAGCTTCGTTCACGTCGAAGCTTGGTGACTCTTCACGCCGTCTTCACGAGGTTGCCACCCGATCGCGGTTCAGCGGGAGAGGGACGAGATCCTCCACGGCAGGACGGACGCCGCGAGCATGGGGACCGCTCCGTCGGCCTCCTCCGGCACTCTCCATTCCGCGCGCTCGAGCTCGATCCGCCCCGAGGGCGGCGGCAGGGAATAGAAGGCCGCGCCCGGCCCCGCGACGAAGTGTTCCAGCGCCTCGAGCCGTCCGGCAGCCTCGAAGAGCCCCGCAAGGGCGCACAGCGCGGTCGGCGACGAGTAGACTCCCGAGGCCGCCCGGCCTCGCTCCTTCGCGGAGCGGGGATGGGGGGCCGAGTCGCTCCCGAAGAACAGGCGGCCCTCCCCCCGGAAGACAGCGTCGCGCAACGCGTCCCGGTCGCGCTCCGACTTGAGCACGGGCTTGCAGTAGAGGTGCGGGTCGAGGGACTCGCCGATCATGTCGTCGATCGTGAAGAGGAGGTGGTGGGCGGTCACCGTGCCGGCCAGCCTCGCGGGGCCGCCGAGGACGAAGCCTAGTCCTGCGGCGGACGAGAGGTGCTCGACGACGACCTTGAGGGCGGGCCGCTCGGCGAGGATGCGCTCGAGCGTCGGAAGGAAGGCGGCCTCGCGTTCGAGGGCGGGCGCGGTCGGGTCCTCCGCGTGCACGCTCAAGACGAGCGAAGCCTCCTCCATTGCCTCTAGCTCCTCGCGGACTTCGGACGGGTCGCGGACGCCGTCGGCGGACTGCGTCGTCGAGCCGGCCGGGTAGTACTTGCCCGCGATGGCGCCGGCGCGGGCGCACTCGAGGACCCGCGCCCTGCCCATGCCGGGGATCAGCTTGAAGCACATAAGGGGCTCGAGGCGGGGCGCGGCGGCGGCGATTTCGGCGCGGTAGGCCGCGACCTGGGCGCCCGAGGCGATCGGCGGGACCGTGTTCGGCATGACGAGGGCTCGGCCGAACGACGCCGCGTGCGCGCGCGCGTACGCGGCCATCGCCGGCCCGCGCCGCAGGTGCGCGTGGAAGTCGTCGGGCGCGGGCAGCGAGATCCTGTTAGTCAAAGCGCGCCTCGATGACGGAGACGTCGTCCGGGAACCTTCCCGTCGTCGAGGCCTCCATCGCGTCGCGGACCAGGAGGTCGAGGATCGATCCGCCGCCGCTCGAGCGCGCCTTCGCGACGAGCTCCGTGGAGAAGCGCTCGAGGCCGTGGATCGACCCGTCGCGCTCTCGGTATTCGAAGATGCCGTCGCTGAAGAGGAAGAGCCTCGAGCCCCGCTCGACGCGCGAGAGGCAGGCGTCGTAGCGCGACGACGGGCTTAATCCCACGATCACGCCTCCGGTCGATAGCTCCATCGCCTCGCCGTCGGGCGGCACGAGGATAGCCGGCGGGCTTCCCGCGCTCGCGTAGGACAGCTCGCGAGTCGACGGGTCCCACACGCCGTACCACGCCGTGAAGTAGAGGTTGTTCTGCTCCTCCATCTTGAAGGCCGAGTTGAGCCTGCCGAGCACCGACGCGGGGTCGCCGTAATCGGCGTCGCGGAGCGCCTGAGACTTAAGGAGGTTCATCAAGGTCACGGAGTAGAGGGCGGCCTCGATGCCGTGGCCTGACACGTCGATCAGGTAGAGCGCGATTTTCCCCGTCGCGACGCCGGTCTCCTCGCCGCCGAGCGCGTGGTAGCCGAAGACGTCGCCGCCGAGCGAGGCGGAGGGGATGAAGGTCCAGTCGATGGAGAGGTCGGGGATCCGGAGCGGGGCGGGAAGGAGGCCGCGGACGTAGGCAGCGCCGCCGCGCAGCTCGGAGCGGAGCCTCTCCTGCGTCTCGACGAGGGCGGAGACGTAGAGCTCCTGCTCCGCCTTGAGCCTGCGCTTCTCCAGGCAGGAGTCGATGCGGGCCTTGAGAATGATCGGCTCGAACTGTCTGGGCAGGTAGTCCTCCGCGCCGAGCTGGATGCAGCGCGCGATGCTCTGCGTGTCCTCGAGCGCCGAGATGACGATGACGTAGACGTCCTTCAGCTTCTCGTCGGCGCGCATGCGCTCGAGGAGCCGGTAGCCGTTCATTCCGGGCATCATGATATCGATGAGCGCGACGTCGAAGCTCTCGGCGCGGACCAGCTCGAGCGCCGCCAGGCCGTCCGCCGCGGCGCGCACCTCGTGGCCCAGGCGCTCGAGGTACCGCACGAGCAGCTCGCGGTTGAAAGGATTGTCGTCGACGACGAGGACGCGGACCGGCCTCTCCGAGGGCGCGATGCCGTCGCCGATCGGGCCGCGCTCGGCCTCATTCTCCGGCCCGGCCTCCTCTCTCGCTTCAGGCGACGCGGCCAGGAGCTCGAGGATGCCGTTCGCCGCGGCGAGGAGCTTCTCCACGTCGGCTGCGGCGACGCCGCCCGCGGCCTTCCCCTTCGCGTCCTGTATCAGGGCTATCAGCCGATAAAGGAGGGTGTATACATCTTCTTCCGAAGACCGCGCGGCGCCGGCGCCTTCCTCGGGCGGCCCTTCGCCCCCGAGCGCGGCGAGCAGGGGATCGCGCAGCGCGAGGGCTGACTTGCCTATCTCCTCGAAGAGCGCGGCCAGGGCGCCTCGGCCGGAGTCGGCCGCGTCCTGTCGCAGGATGTCGCCGTAGCCGACTATATGATTCAGTCTCGTGCGCGCCGCGTGCCGCGTCGCGGCCCCGTCGCCCTGCATGGCGCCTTCCATCTGCCTACTGCTTCTCTGCGTTCTCTTCGACGTACTTCTTGAATTCCTCCTCGGTCATCTTGTCCGAGTAGAGAGGATAGAGCGCCTCGATGAGCTCCTCGATCGTCGGGAACTTAGCGCCGTCGAGCTTGTAAGTCATTGGTCCCTCACGAGGGGGCCGCCCGAGGAAGCGTCCGCTTCCCGGCCAACCCGTTGATACAATTATGATACTCCGCGCGGATACTCGACGCAAGGATAATGCCGCCGCCGTTGACGCGCCGAGGCCGTATGCATAGAGTACCTTCATGCATACGTACCGGATCGAAGGCGGATTTCCCGTCAAGGGTCGTATAAAGGCCTCGGGCAACAAGAACGCGGCCTTGCCCTGCATCGCCGCGACCGTCATGGCGCGCGAGCCCGTGACCCTCCGCAATATTCCCGAGATCGAGGACGTCCACGTCATGCTCGATGTCCTCAGGGCGCTCGGCGCGTCCGTGGAGCGCGTCGAGTCCCACGCATGGCGCATCGACCCGACCTCCCTCTCGGGCACCGAAGTCCCGGCCGAGGAAGCGCGGAAATTCCGCGCCTCGATCCTCCTCGCCGGACCCCTCCTCGCGCGCTTCGGCAAGGTCGAGCTGCCGCCCCCCGGCGGCGACGTCATAGGCCGCAGGCGCCTGGACACCCACGTGCTCGCGCTCCAGGAGCTCGGCGCCCGCGTCGAGATCGACGGAGCCTTCAGCTTCTCTGCCAACAAACTCGTCGGCGCCGACATATTCCTCGACGAGGCCTCGGTCACCGGCACGGAGAACGCCGTCATGGCCGCCTGTCTCGCGGAGGGGCGCACCGTCATCCGAAACGCCGCGAGCGAGCCCCACGTGCAGGACCTCTGCCGCCTCCTCGCGGCGATGGGCGCGCGCATCGAGGGCACGGGCTCCAACGTCCTCCGCATCGAAGGGGTCAAGGAGCTCGGCGGCGCCGACTTCACCGTCGGCCCCGATTACATGGAGATCGGCTCCTTCATCGGCCTCACCGCCGTCACCCGCGGGGAGCTCGAGATCGAGGGCGTGGTTCCCGAGGACCTGCGTCCCCTCAAGGTCGCCTTCTCCCGCCTGGGCATCAGCTGGAAGCTGAAGGACGGGCTGCTCGTCGTGCCCTCGGGGCAGTCCATGAAGGTAGTCCCCGATATCGGCGGCCAGATACCCGCGATCTACGACCAACCCTGGCCCGCGTTCCCACCCGACCTCACTTCGATCATGACCGTCGTCGCGACTCAGGCCGAGGGCACGGTCCTCATCCACGAGAAGATGTTCGAGTCGAGGATGTTCTGGGTGGACAAGCTCATCGGCATGGGCGCCAAGATCGTGCTCTGCGACCCCCACCGCGCCGTGGTCTCCGGCCCCGCCCGCCTGCGGGCGGACTCGCTGACCTCCCCGGACGTGCGGGCCGGCATGGCCATGGTGATCGCCGCCCTCTGCGCCGAGGGCGTCAGCGCGATCGACAACGTCTACCAGATCGAGCGCGGCTACGAGAACCTCTGCGAGAGGTTGCGCGGCATAGGGGCGCGCATCACGCGCGAGGAATGCGCCTAGCCGACAGGGCGGCGTAGGCCTCGCCGACCTCGCGGAACCGCGCGCCGCCGTCTTTCGTCTCCGGCGAGAGATCCGGATGGAAGAGCCGCGATAGGCGGCGATAGGCGCGCTTGACCTCGGCGGCCGACGCCCCGGGCGACAGCCCGAGCGTGGTCCAGGGATCCTTCGATCCCGGGAAGGCCTCGGCCCGAGCCGCCAGCTGCTCCTCGGCCCCGATTCCGCAGTCCGCGAGCGCCGCCCGGATCCGCAGTTCATCGCCGGCCTCGAGGCCGCGGCACCCGAGCGCGGCGAGGGCGTATGCCCAGCGGGCGAGCACGACCGCGCCGCGGCAGGGAAGGTCGTGCGAGGCCATGAGGCGGGCGAGGCCGACGAGATCGGGCCTCCCGCATCTCGACGCGACGTCCGCGACGCGCTCCGCCTCGCGGCGGGCCCGCGCCTGGGCCGGGACCGCCTGGGCGGCGAGCCGTTCGAAGAGGAGCATCCTCGTCTCGCGGTCCGAGGTGCCGGGCCAATCCCCGGCGAGCGCGAGGGCCGCCGCGGCAGCGAGGCCCTCGACGGGCTCGGGCGGGGCGTCCGCCTGAGGATCCTCGAGAAAGCGCTGGAGGCGACGCCGCTCGCGCGACTCGAGGCGGGCTATGTCGACCATCGCGCCGATGACGAAGCCCGCGGCCACGCCGTACCAGCCCGCGGCGAGGCCCGCGAGCGCGAGCGCGGCTCGGGCGGCGTAGGGCTCCGCCGCGCGCGAAGCGCGGGCCGCCGCGCGCAAAGCGCGGTTCACGGCGGCCGACGCGACCTGGCGGCCGCTATCTGTCGAAGGTCGCGCCACGCTCGTTCCTCGCCCCGGCCACGAGCATGACCGCCACGAAGAGCACCAGCGTGCGGATGCCGGCGGCTACCGCCAGCGACGCGAGGGCGGGCGCTACGGCCGCGGACCAGGCCGATATCAGCTCGTCCACGCGGGAGGCGAGCATGAACACGGGCACCAGGGCCGCGGCCATGATCGGAACCAGCGCGTAGAGCCCGCCGGAGAAGGGTCCCTTCTTGCGGAAGCGCCCGCCCGCGAGCGCCCCGAGCGCGGAGGCCGTGAACACGCCGAAGGGGAGGGAGCTCCGATCGAGGAGGTCGCCGACCAGGGGCGCAGGGTCGATGCCGTAGCGGGGGGCCTCGACGGCGGCCTTCCAGGCCTCGATCGCCGAGAGCGAGGCGGGCGCCGAGCGGGATGACAAGGCCTTGAAGGCCGCCTCCGGCTCCAGGCTCAACTCGACGAGACTGGCCGGGCCCGAGACAGGACCCGTGGCCCAGGTCGGCTTTCTCACCTCGGACGGCCGGTCCCTCTCCACGCAGACGAGGAAGAGCTTGCCGCCGGCGAGCTTCGCGTAGGGAGTCCTGACCAGTGCCCTGAGGCCGGATGAGCCGGCTTCGAGGTACTCGAGCTCGCTGAAGTAGAGCGCCCCGCCCGACAGCGAGGCCCGCTTGGCCGCGAGGATCCTCACGGGGGCGGCCCCCGACGCGACGGCGGAATGGGGCGCGGCCTCGATCGGTGACGCCGCTTCGTCATTGGAGGCGGCACCGGAGCCGCCCTTGGCGGCCCTGGCCTCCGGTACGCGGATAAAAGCGTCCGAGACGTAGGCCGAGGCCAGCGGCTTCTCGGCCTCGTCCTTGAAGAACGCGCTCTTCTCGGTCCCGGCCAAGGCCTCGGCGAGGTAGCGGCGGACGTCGGGATCGTCGCCGTGCTTCGCGTTCGCGAGCTCCTTGAAGACCCTGTAGGCGCCTACGGGGTCGCCCGCGCGCAGCAGGCCGTAGCCCTCGAGCTTCTTGGAGTAAAACGCGGCTCGCTCGACGTCGGCGGGATCGGGTCCCTTGCTCTGCATCCTGTCCCAGGCCTTGGCCGCGAGGCGCCTCGCGTCGGTGTACGAGGGATCGAGCTTCATGGCCGTCGAGGCGTACCAGTTCGCCGCGAAGAAGTCGCCCTTATCGAAGAAGGCGAGGGCCTTGAGATAGTAGTCCTTCGCGGCGACCGGATCCTTCGGCGCCGGCGCTTCGCGCTCGGCAGGCTTCAGCGCTTCCTTCTTCGCCTTGATCTCGGCCGCCTGAAGCCTCGAGTCGAGGTCCTTCACGCGCGGGTCCTTGCCCGACACGGCCTGGCAGACCGCTAGCTCCGCGCGCGAGAGCTCGAGGTCGCCCGACGCGAGGTTCCTGCGCGCCGCGTCGAGGGACCCGTTGAACGAGGCGCTGGCGGCGAGGGCGGACGAGCGGGAGGCCTCGAGCGGCGGCACGGCGACGAGCGCCGCGGCCGAGAGGAGCGCCGAGAGGACGATCGCCGGAAGTATAGCTCCCTGGACGAGGTCCTCGGTCCTGCCCTCGTTGGACCCGATGGAGACGGCCAGCGCCAGGAACTGCAGGCCAGCCAGCCAGCGGAAGAACCCCAGGAAGGCCTCGGACCATTCCCATTTCATGGCGAGCGAGGGAATCACGCGGGCGGGCGAGTACGAGGCGGCCGCGAAGGCGAAGAACGCGAGGATCGCCAGCGCGTCGATAAGCGCGGTCGCGGCCACGATGCGGCGCCCGCTACTCATCGGAGATCCTCTCGCGGCGAGGCGCGGCGGCGAGATCCGCGAGTCCGAGGAGGAGGCCGACAGCCCCCTCGAGGCAGGCCAGGAGGAGGACGGGCTGCAGGCTGAGGCCCAATTCCCGAGCGATGCCGGCGATGGCCTTGCTGGCGGCGCCCCCTGAGAGCGCCGCGTCCAGGACCACGATGCCGACGAATCCCGCGGCCGCCAGCACGGCGTTGGCCAGGGGCCACGAAGTGATCCGGCACAGGAAGCGGAACCCGAGCGCCAGGAGGATGAAGCCTCCGGCCGCCGCGAGGACGAGGAGGATGGGCTCCCGGTCCATCGCGGCGAGCCTGTCCCAGATCCACGCCCCGGCGAAGACGGAGGCCTCGGGAACGAGCCGGATCGGCTTGGGAACCGGTCGCGCCGCGTCGTACGTTCGCCCTCCGATGTCGACGAGGCCCGAGGCCGGATCGAAGAAGGAGCGGGACGAGTAGGCCATTCGCGGGTAGTCCGATCCGAAATCGACGGCCACGGCGTCGAGGACGTCGCCATTCTCCATCGCTCGGTACCAAAGCGTAATTCCCGCCTTGGTGGACGAAAGGCCGGGCGGGCTCGGTCGGGGCGTCTCGGCGGTCGCCACGGGAGCGGGAAGGCTTTCCTTTATGAAATCCATCCTTCGCAGCTGGATGCCTCCGGCCATGAGGAGGCTTCCCAAAATCAGGAGGCCCAGCCAACCGGCGATCCTGCTTCGGATTCTGAGCTCGAAGTCGAAAAAGGCCAGGAACAAGGTAAGGGAGACTGCCAGAGGTATGAGGTCGATGGCCGCTCGGGCCATGTAGGCCGGGAAATTCTTGATGCCGGTATCGAGAGAGAGCATCGCTCCCGCGGTCGCCGAAAGGAGAATCACAATAAGGAGGAATTCGATGCAGGCGCGGCCGAGCACTCCGAGCCATGTTCTCATCGCGTCACTTTATCATGAGCATTCTTGACCTGCAAGCTGAGGCGATTCTTTGAAACGCACAGTTTATCCACAAGGCAAATTTGCCTTCGCTAATCGGAAACATCGGCCTGCAACGGAATTACCGTACTTGACGGATGGCCGTGATTTGTCATCGCATGGTCAATATCGGCATAAATGATTATGAGGTATGAAAATAGTACGAATTGGTTTATAGTAAAAAACCTACAGACCCATATCGTAATGTCTTCCGTCTACTTTCCGATACAGGGCTAATACTTGGGTATTTTTATCCTCATGGTGAGCACAAGTTATCCACAGGTTGTTGATGTCAAGCGGTATCCTACGCCGCGAATTACCGTGATCGCCTTCCCGGCCCCTTCATGCGCCTGTCCCATCTTCCCGCGCAGTGATGACACATAGTTGTCGAGACTCCTGCCCGCGATCGCCCGACGACCGTTCAGCGCATAGGCCAAGGCCTCACGCGTGACGGGCAGCCCGGCATTCAGCATGAGGAGTCTCGCGAGTCTGCGCTCGGCCTCGGTCAGTTCGACGGTAGTGATTCCCGTGGTCAGGCGATCTTTGTCGAGCGAAAACACCGTCCCGTCGATACATACGCGCGGGTTCAGTATCCTGCGAGCCCGGACGAGGAGTTCCTGGAGCGGCCAAGGTTCCCGGAGATAGTCGGCGCAGCCTCCCTCGAAGGCGGCTTCCATCGATGAGGATGCGCCGTAGGCCACGACGAGGCTCCCGGCCCTCTCCAGGACGGGCATGTTCAGGAAGTCCTCGGCCGGCATCACGAGCATGTCGGCGGGAGGGCCGTCGACGGACTCGGGCCCGCTAAAAATGAAAAAGGGCCCCGAAGGGCCCTTTTCGTCTTCCATTTCGCGGAACCGCGTCGGATACGACGCATACGGCTCGCGGTCGGCGAGGATCCGTATGGTCATCCCGCCGCCGCGCCGCGTCATTGCTGTGGCGCCTGGCCTCCACCCTCGGCTCCCGCGTCCTGGGTCAGCATCTTCCTCTTGAGGTCCTCGAGCAGGGCGTCGGCGCCGACTCCCGAGGACTCGAGCTGGGCGAACTGCTTCTCGAGCGAGGCGCCGCTCGTCGCGTCCTCGAGTTCCTTGTGCGCCTCGGTCCTCGCCTCGAGCTCGTCCACCTTCTTCGACATGCGCTCGAAGGTGTCGAAGGCGCTCTTGTTGCCCGAAATGCTCGACATCGTCTTATTGATCTTGTCCTGGGCCTCGGCGCGCTTCGCCCTCGCGATGAGGATATTCTTCTTGCGCGAGGCCTCGTCGATCTTGCCCTGGAGCTGGCGGAGCGAGTCCTTGAGCTTCTCGACGGACTCCTTCTGCGCGGTCCACTGCGTGTGGAGCTGGCTCGCGTAGCCCTCGTACTCCTGCTTGCGTACGAGGGCCTCCTTGGCCAGGTCGTCGCGGTTGGCGCGGACGGCTAGCATGGCCTTCTTCTCCCAGTCCTCGGCCTGGCGCTTGTTCTCCAGCGCATCCCGCTCCAGCTTCTTCTCGTCCGCGATGGCCATCGCAACGGCCTTCTTGGACTCGATCATCTGCTCGTTCATATCGATGATCAGCTGGTTGAGCATCTTCTCGGGGTTCTCGGCCTTGCTGATCATATCGTTGATGTTGGACGATACGACCGTCTTGAATCTATCGAATATGCCCATGCCTCGATCCTCCTCAGGCGCCCGTGTAGCGGGAGAGTATTGGATAATGCTCGGAGAGGGCGAAGCCGATGGCGTCGATCGCGGCCTCGAACTCCTCCTTATCCATCGTATCGTACTCCAACGTGTCGACGAGCACTACGTCGTCCCCGTCGAGGGCGTAGGCCCCATGGGTGAGCCCGTCGTAGTTGAGCTTCAGGAGCTCAGCGAAGAAGGCCTCGCGTCCGTCGGCGGGCGCCTTCATGACGCGGGCAGATACTACCACGACCGGGTCGGCGTGCGAAATGAGTATTCCGGGCAAGCCCTTCGCGGGATCCTCGACCAGCCAGGCGCCGGGCTGAGGCTCCTGGTAGTTCGCCCCGATGGCGATGAGGAAATCTTCGACCTTGTTGAGACCGGCCATCCGAACCTCCGAGGCAGGCCGATATGTACGCGATCCGACCCTTGTCCGCCGCGATCGCTGCGACGCCTGCCGTGCAATAGGGGGTAAAGTAACGTTTTCACGGGCTCGAGCCAAGCTCGGGTGCCCGGAAATCGACTTCAGGCCGGAACGGGGCTTCCGCGATCCGTCAGCCGAGGAAGACCTGCCCGGAATTGTCGATCGCGAGGATGGTCTTGCACTCCGAGCAGCGGAAGCGCCCCGGCCGCGAGGCCTTGAGCTTCTTGTTGCAGATGGGGCAAGAGAAGATCTTCGGGAAGACGGAGGCCGCCGCGGTCTGATCTCCCTGCTGGAAGAAGGCCGTCGCCTCGTCGAGGTTGTCCTTGATGTTGAAGAATTGGGAGAAGCCGAGGAGCTGGAAGACTTCGTATACCTTGGGCTGGATTTCGAGGAGGACGATATCGCCGCCGCGGGGCTTAACCGCTTTAAGGAAGGCGGTAAAAGAGCCGATGCCCGTCGAGGAAACGTAATTCAAGCCGCCGCAGTTGAAGATGAGCCGGATGAAACCCGAATCGATAGCCTTTCCTACTCGCTTCTGGAAAAAATTGGAGTTGTACGTATCGATATAGCCCGTGAGGAAGAGCGCGAGGCAATTATCAACGGGGTCAACTTTCTGAAGGCGAATCTTGAGGCTGTCATCCTTCTCGTCGTCGAAGCCGGGGACGATATCGTTATTATTCATGGTGCTCCTCTTTAGCCCCAATTCGCGTAATCACAACCATTGTAAGAGCATCTTAATGCTCTCGTCAATGCGTTGTCAAACATCGTATGCGGCCCTGGAGCCGCTGTCTACCTTCGATTATCGGCTCGGCCGCAGAGAACTGAATGGCCGGCCGCGCCTCCCCGATCTTTCAGAACGATACCCCTCCGTCCAGCGACAGGATCGCTCCCGAGGCCGCGCAGGGCTCGGCCGCGATGAGATCCACGGCCGGCCGGGCGATCTCGCGCGGCGCGAGGAGCAGGCCGCCGGGCGCAGAGGCTCGCGCGCGCTCCTTGTCTGCCCCGACGAGATACTCGGTATCGACGAATCCGGGGCAAACGAGGACGCAGCCTACTCCCGAGGGGGCGCCCTCGGCCGCTAGCGACTTGACCAGGAGAGCGAGGGCAGATTTGGCCGACGCATAGGCGGCGTTCGACCTGCAGGGACGGACGCGATCGGTTCCCGTGCCTCCGAACAGGAGCATTCGTCCCCATCCTCGCGCCGCCATGCCCGGGAGGACCGCCGAGGCCAAGGCTCCCGGCAGGGCCAGGTCGAGGAGGGCCAGGTTCTCCCAATCCTCGGCCGTCGTGGCGGACAGGCTTTTCCTGATGAACGGGCCGAAGGCGACGACGAGCACGTCGATGGGGCCCAGCGAGGACAGGCGCTCGACGATGCGCGATGGGCGATCTATCCGGAGCAGGAAGCCGCTCGCCTCGGCGCCGACGCCGGCGATCTCGGCCAGCGTCGAATCGAGGCGTGCCCGGGAAGAGCCGCCGTGGACGATCAGCGAGGCCCCGCGAGCGGCGAGCTCGAGCGCGACCGCCCTGCCTATGCCGCCGGTGCCGCCCACCACGAGCGCGCGCCGACCGGACAGGGGAAGAGCTGCGTCGGACGATCCGGCCTGCGCTGGCCCGGCGGATCCTGCCCGCACTTGCGGCTTCGCCATACGGCCCGTACTATAGGGACCTTCGTTCGGTAGCGCAAGGAAGGTCCCCTGGGGCGGGGACGCGGGAGACAGCGTGGAAGAGCCCGATTTCAGCGATTTCGCGGTCGTGCTCTGCGGGGCCGAGGAGGCGGGCAACGTCGGATCGACCTGCAGGGCGATGAAGACTATGGGGCTCGGCCGCCTCGTCCTCGCGGGCTGCCCCGACTACGACGGGAAGCGGGTCGCGACCATGGCGGTCCACGCCCTCGACGTATACGAGCGGGCCGAGCGCTTCCCCGACCTCGCCGCGGCCCTCGCGGGCTTCTCTCTCGCGGCCGGCTTCACGCGGCGCAGGGGCGAGCGACGCAAGGCCTTCTCGCTCAGCGTCGAGGAATTCGCCGCGCGCGCCCGCTCGCGCGCGGGCGCGACCGCCCTCGTCTTCGGCAACGAGAGGACGGGCCTGACCGGCGAGGAACTCGGCCTCTGCTCGCTCGCGGTCCACATTCCGGTCTCCTCGGCCTTCCCCTCGCTCAACCTGGCGCAGGCGGTCCAGATCGCGTGCTACGAGCTTCGGAGGCGGGCTCTGGTGGGGCGCGACGGCCGTCCGCTGCCCGCTGCCCGCGAGGAGACCGAGGCCGCCGTCCTGCGCATGGCCGACCACCTGCGATCTATCGGCTTCTTCAAGGTGACGCGCGATCGCGACCTCTCCGCGTTCCTCCGCGACGCCGCCGAGCGCGCCGCCCTCACGCCCGGCGAGCTGCGCTACTTCGAGTCGATCTTCCGCAAGGCCGCCGGCATGATCCGCGGGGCGAATCGCGACGCGGGCGCTTAGTCGCGGGCGCTAGAACTCGATGTGCTCGGGGCCGATCTCGTCCGAGCCGGTCGCGAGCACGAGGGCGCGATGCACGACATTGCGCAGCTGCCGCACGTTGCCCGGCCAGTCGAAGCCGGAGAGCTTGTCCATCGCGCTCGAGCTCAGGCAGACCCTGCCGCGGGTCGCCAGCAGCGCGAAGTGCGAGGCCAGGTCCGGTATGTCCTCCCGGCGGTCCCTGAGCGGCGGCAGCTCGAGGACGAGCGTATCGATGCGATAGAGGAGGTCGGTCCTGAAGCGCCCGTCGGACGCGGCCAGCTTGAGGTCTCGGCCCGTCGCGGAGACGAAGCGGAAGTCGGCGCCGATGCTCGTCCTGCCGCCCAGGCGCCAGAACTCGCCGGTCTCGAGCACGCGGAGCAGCTTGGCCTGGAGCGGCGGCGCGGCGTCGCCGATCTCGTCGAGGAAGAGCAGCCCGCCGCGCGCGAGCTCGAAGGCGCCGGGCCTGGCCACGGCGTCCGTGAAGGCGCCGCGCTCCGTGCCGAACAGCTCGCTCTCCGCGAGGAGCTCCGGGATCGCGGCGCAGTTGCGCGCGACGAAGGGCCCGGCGCGCCGGGGCGAGAGCTCGTGGAGCGCGCGCGCCGCTACCTCCTTGCCGGTCCCGCTCTCGCCGACGATCAGCACGGGGTAGTTCGAGCTGGCGTACAGGCGGAGCCGCTCCTCTGCCGCCAGGGAGGCCGAGCTCCGGCCGAGGAAGCGACCGCCTCCCCGCGCTCGCGTCGAGCAGGCGCGGGACTTCTCGGGAGCTATGGCGCCGCGGAGCGCGCGTCTTATCTCGTCGGGATGGCTGGGCTTGCGAAGATAGTCCCAGGCCCCGGCGCGCATCGCCAGGACGATGTCCCGCGGCTCGGCTTCCGGCGAAAGCGCGATGACCGGGGCACCGCCCGATTCTATGGCGACGCGCCTGATAAGCTCGCAGCGCCAGTCGATGCCCGGCGGGAATCCGATGAGGATGGCCGAGGGTGAGCAGCGCCTCGCGGCCTCGGGGGCGCCCCGTGCCTCGGGGCAGAGGAGGGCCTTGAAGCCGTCCGCCAGGTGCGACATGAGGGTGCGCGCCTCGACGGGATCGTCCTCGACGACCAGGATCGTTTCCATCGAAGAAGGGGATCGTAGCCGCGCGATCGCGGGTCGGCAAATAGATCATCGCCTATGGCCGCGGGCGCTGATAGATGTTCATCTAGCGGAAGCCGGCGCGCTCGGCGTTTGAAGCCGCCCTGCCGGCGGGAATCGGCCTTGTCGTCGGCTTTAAAGCCGCGGTCCGCCCCCGCGACTCGTCAAGCGCCGCGCAGGCGCGCTACGAGGAGCAGAATGCAATACCAAAGGTAAATGAAGGCGCGATAGACCTTCCAGGGCCTGCGAACTATGTACGGCATCCAATCGAGCCCTCGGCGCGAGAGCGCGCTCGAGGCCCTGCGGCGCCTCGAGGCGAGGACCTCGAAGAGATCCGAGCACCAGAGGTAGATCCCCGAGTTGAAGCGAGAGAGGTTCCGGGGAATCCAACGCTCGCGGCCCGGCACGCCGGTCCCCACGAGGAGGAGCGAGGGCGTCGACTTGCGCACGGCCTCGATGATCGAGCTCTCTATCGACTTCGGGTAGCGGCCGGCGTAGCGGCCGACGACGCGGAGCCCGGGGAACGTGGCCTTCACGTTCGACTCGGCCTTCTGGATCACGGAGCGCGTCGAGCCGAGAAGGTAGACGGACCTGCCCCTGCGCTCGAGGGCCGACAGGAGCCGCACGATGAAGTCGAAGGGAGTGTAGCGGACCGGCTCCTGCCTGCGGAGGAAACGGGCGCCCTTCGTGATCGAAAGGGAGATGGGCAGCACGAGGCTCGCGCCCATGACCATTGTGCGGAATTCTCCGGGCCTCCGCGCGCGCATGAGGTCCCAGAGCGAGAGGAGGATTATCTGGTGGTTCTTGCCGTCCTCGAAGTCGAAGGCCGTCTCCTCTATGCCGTCGGGAGGCAGCACGTCGATCGGTACGCCGAGTACCGTTATCCTGCTTATTCGGGCTTGGGATTCCATGATGAGCGCTCCGATAAGACGATCTGCGCCGCGGCGATCGCGTAGAGCGCGGCGGTCTCGGCCCTGAGGACCGCGCCGTCGAACCGGAGCGGCCAAAAGCCGCGTTCCGCAAGGGCCTCGACCTCCGACGAGGCGAAGCCTCCCTCCGGACCGACGCAGACGACCGCTTCCCCGCGCGCCTCGGTAAGATACCCGTGCATCGACGACTGCGCAAGGGGAGCCTCGTGCAGGAGCACGCGCGGGCTCGCCGGGTCGATGCCCGCCGCCTCGAGCGCGCTTTCGAGACCACCCAGGGCGACGGGCTCGGCGACGAAGGTCGCGACCGCCGAGCCCGATTGCTGCCGCGCCTCGCGGACGATCCGCGCCCATCTCTCGACGCGGCCGCCCTCGCCCGCCGACGGCAGGGAGCGCGACGACACGAGGGGGATCACCGCGACGACTCCCGCTTCGGCCGCCTGCCTGACCACGAGGTCCATCCGCGGACCCCTGAGGAGACCCTGGACGAGGGCGATCCTCGGCGGCAGCGAGCCGGCCGCGCTCGCCTCGGGCGTCGCCGCGGCTTCCGACGAGCCGGCGCGCGCGTCCGGCATGCGCGAGGCGTCCATTCCCGCGGGAGCCGCCTCCACCGCGAGCGCGACCCTGCCCGGCGAGGACCGAGTCACCCTGCAGAGCCAGGCCCGGCCTCCGGCGTCGCGCGCCGGGAAGACCGAGCCTTCGGTCATGCGCAGCACGCGGCCGACGTACCTCGCCTTCTCGCCCTCGAGGACGCAGGTCGGCCCTCCGTCCCATTCCTCGGGAAGGATGAGCTGCCGCATGCGCGCCCGATCTCCCTAGTTCTTCGGTTCGGGCGCGGGCAGCGCGGCGCCCGCGTCGGCCTTCTTCGCCTCGCCCGTCTTGCCCGTCCCGGCGGGCGCGGCCATGGCGGCTTTGCGCGCCTCGACGATCTCGCGCACGGTCTTCGCGCTCGAGAGCAGCTCGGCGTACTTCGGGTTCGCGAGGACCGAGAGCGCGGCGTTGAGCGCGGTATCGAACTCGAGGTCGTAGGTCGGGGCGATCTTGGTCCGGCCGAGCTCGTTCGCGACGAGTATCCTGAGTATCCGCTGCGGAAGGTCGAAGCCCTCCTTCGCGAGCGAGTCGGCGAAGGCATTCCGCTTCGCGGCGTCCGCTCCGGGGTTCGCCTTCGCGAACGCGGCGATCTTGCCCGTCGCGAGCAGCTTCGACAGGGTCGCCGTCTGCGCCTCGGTCAGGTCCTGGTCCTTCGCCTCGAGGTCCGGGGGAATGCCCGTCTTGTCGATGTTCTCGCCGCTCGGCGTGTAGTAGCGCGCCGTAGTGAGCTTATAGCCCGTCTTCTCGAAGGTGAAGACCTGCTGGACCGATCCCTTGCCGTAGGAATTCTCCCCGACCACGTACGCGCGCCTGTTGTCCTTGAGCGCGCCCGCGAGGATCTCCGAGGCCGAGGCCGATCCCTTGTTGATGAGGAGGACTACGGGCTTGTCCTTTGGGACCGCCAGGTCGGGCTTGGCGCGGTTCACGGAATCGTCGAGCGCGTCCCGCCCGCGGGTCGATACGATGACCCCGGAGTCGAGGAAGGCGTCGGCGACGTCGATCGCCGAGTCGAGCAGCCCGCCCGGGTTGTTCCTGACGTCGACGACCATCGCCGCGTAGCCTTTCGCGTCGAAGTCCCGGATCGCCTCGTAGACGCGGGCCTTCGCGGCGAGGGTGAAGTCGATGATCCTGAGGTACGCCACGTTGCCCGACGCCGTCGGGATGACCGCGTGCTTGACTGCCGGTATCTCGACCTGCGCCCGCACGATCGCCGCGTCGAAGGGCGCCTCGCCGTCCCTGAGTATCGTGAGCACCACGGCGGTGCCGGCGGGCCCCTGTATCTTCTTCTGCGCCTCCGAGCTCGAGAGCGGCGTCGTGGTCTCCCCGTCGATCTTCGTGATGAGGTCGCCGGGCTTGAGGCCGTACCTCCAGGCCGGCGTTCCCTCGATGGGCGAGACGATCTCGATGTAGAGGCTCTGGTCATCGCCCTTGGCCGGGTCCTTCGCCTGCTTCGAGATGTAGCAACCCACGCCGGCGTACCCGCCGGTCGTGATGCCCCTGATGTCGCTCATCGCGGCCTCGTCGAGGTAGGTCGACCAGTTGTCCCCCAGCGAGTCGAACATGCCTTTCATCGCGCCCTCGAAGACCTTCATCGCCTCGGGCTGGTCGACGTAGTTCTGGAGGATGTATCGGAAGGTGTCGCCGAGCTCTTCGGCGTAGCGCCTCGCCTCGGCGTCCGACTTTCCGCTCGAGGACTGCGCGACCGCCGAGGGCGCGAAGAAGACGAGCGCCGAAACGAGCACGGCCGCCGCCCCGGCGAGTCTCCACGCGGCTCGGTGCCCTCCGTCGGGCTTCGTGCTATCCACTATCACATCTCCTTCCGGCCGAGGCCGATGCGTTCCATGGGACTAAAGATAGCACGAAGCGCGCTCGCGCCGCCATCGACCGCCGTGCGGCGGCGCGGCGCCTCTTCTTGACTGCGCTCTCGGCCCCAAGTACACTTTTCGCATATATGAAGCGTAAGGCAGTATTCCTCGCCGCCTCCGCGTCGGAGCTCGCGAGGTTCGCGCTCGTGGCGTTCGTCGCCTTCGACGCGGGCATCGCGGCCGGCGGCGCGGCCGGGGACGCGTTCCGCTACGCGGTCTCGGCCCAGCTGCTCTTCGCGATCGGTTTTTTTTTCCTGTGGCTGGATCGCCCGCGCTATAGCCAGTACGTTCCCCTCCTCATCGCCGGCAAGGCCATGAATCTCGCCCTCGTCGCGGCCGCCGCCCTCGAGGGCTTGCTCGCCGGAAGGCCGACGATGCTCTCGGCGGGCGAGGGGCCGCTGGGCCTTCTGCCGGCCTGCGCAGTCGTCGCCGCTGACCTCTTCGGCCTCGCGGTCCTCCTGTCGACCAGGGCCGCGACGGGCGGCGGCGATCGCGGCGGCGCCCGTCGCGCTGCCGATGCCGGCGCCTCCGACATCGAGCGGGTCGAGGCCTGAGCGTGCGCATAGTCCCGATCGCGAGCGGCAAGGGCGGAGTCGGAAAGTCCATGGTCGCCGCCAACCTGGCGGTCGCCCTCTCGCAGGCGGGGAAGAGCACGGTGCTCGCCGACCTCGACCTCGGCGCCTCGAACCTCCACCTCATCCTCGGGGTGCCGGCGCCGAAGAAGGGCATCGGCACCTTCCTGACCGGGCAGGGGGCGGGCGGCGCCTCCGCCGGCGCGTCCTTCGACGAGGTCGTGCTCGAGACCGATTACCCGAACCTGCGCTTCATCCCGGGCGACGCCGAGGTGCCGGGGCTCGCGAACATAAAGCCCTCCCAGAAGAACCAGCTCGTGAAGCGCCTGCTCTCGCTCGAGGCGGACTACCTCGTCCTGGACCTGGGCGCGGGCACCGGCTCGAACATCCTCGACTTCTTCCTCATGAGCTCGCACGGAATCGTAGTCACCGCGCCGACGCTCACCGCGACGCTCAACGCGTACCTTTTCCTGAAGAACGCCGTGTTCCGCCTCCTCTACGGCGCCTTCGGCACCAAGTCCAAGGCCTTCGAGCACATGGAGTCCCTGCGCAAGGACGGGGCCTCGCTCAGGACCGCCTACATACCGGCGATCCTCGACGCGGTGCGCGACATCGATCCGGACCGATGGGCGATCGCGAGCGACCGCATGGCGCGCTTCAGGCCGCGGCTCCTCCTCAACATGCTGGAGGATCCCAAGGACGCGGAGAAGGCACAGAAGATCCGCCGCTCGTGCAAGGAGTATCTCAACATCGACATCGAGCACCTCGGCGTCCTCTACCGCGACGACCTGCAGGACGTCGCCCTCGGCTCGAGGATCCCCATCATCCGCTACAAGCCGCAATCGGTGCTCTCGCAGGGGATATACCGGACCGCCGACAAGCTCATCCAGGCGGAGGCGGAGGCGGACGAGTCGCTCTCGCTCGCGGAGATCGAGGGCGGGTACCGTACCGCCGAGCTGGAGGCCGAGGCTGACTTCGGCGCGAAGCTCGCCTACGTCGAGGAACTCCTCTCCTCGGGCGCGCTCTCGACGGGCGACCTCGTCGAGACGGTGCGCAGCCAGCAGTTCGAGATCGACAAGCTCAGGCGCGAGAACCAGTTCCTCAAGTACAAACTCTCGAAGGCCATCGGCCAAGGCTTCCAGGGGTAGCCCGCCGCCGTGGCCCAGGCAGTCGCGAAGGGCGATCTCGTCCTATCGATCGGCGAGGATGAGCTCGAGGCCAGCCTCGAATTCACGCCCGACAAGGACGGCGCCGAGTGGAACGCCGAGAAGATCATGCGCGTCCTCATGGACGCGCGGATCGGCGGCTATAACCAGAAGCGGGCCGACGAGCTCGCGCAGAAGCTCGCCCGCGCCAGGGGCAAGGCCAGGGAGATCGTCGCGAAGGGCGAGGCCCCCGAGGCGCCCCGGATCGAGCTTCCCGAATGGCGCGAGCTTCCCGTCCCGCCCGAGCACGCCGACCTCGTCCGCGCCGTCGTCTCGGAGGCCGCGCCTCCCGAGCTTTTCAAAGTCCGCGTCGAGACGGCGAAGGTCGAGAAGACGGTCAAGAAGCAGGCGGCCCTGCCTTTCCTTCCCCCGAAATTCGAGAAGGTAGTCTCGACCGAGCGCCGCGAGATACGCGAGCGCGTCGTCCTGGACGCGACCGTCGTCTCCTTCGGCTGGGCGACCAAGGGCGAGAGGCTGGGCATACTGTCTCAGGCCAAGCCCGGCAAGCCGGGCAGGACGATCTTCGGCAAGCCCATACCGGCCGAGTCCCTCGACGGGACCTTCTACTCGGGGACCGGCGTCGTCAGGAACCGCAACGAGCTCGTGGCCGATCGCGACGGCATAGCGCGCTTCGGCGAGCGATGGGTCGACGTCGTGCCCCTGCCGCGGCATTCGTGGTCGGTCGAGTCCTCGCCCGACGGCGCGACGCACTTCCTCACCTATACTCCCGGCGATGCGAGACTCCCGGCGCCCTCGGCCTCGGAGATACTCGCGAAGGCGCGCGAGCTCGGCGCGCGCGACGACGCCCTCCTCTCGGAGGAGGAAATCGCGGCGATGCTGGCGGAATCGTCGCGCTCGGGCGAGGCCCTCTTCAGCCGCAGCCTCTCGAAGGACCGCGACGCGAAGGCCGAGGTGACGGTGAGCCCCGACGGGATGTCCGCGACTCTGTCGGTCTACAAGGGACGAGGAAGGGGCAGGCCTCTTAGCCTCTCCGCGGTGAGCGACGCCCTCAAGTCCTCGGGCGTGCGCGGCTACGATCCGGTCCAGCTCAAGAAGGACGTGCTCGCTTTCTACAAAGGCAAGGAGTCCGAGCTCGTCGACTATCAGCTCGCGAAGGGGAGGGCTCCCAGCCGAGGGAAAGGCCGCTCCCTCGCGCTCGCCGTGACCTTCCTTCCGGACGACAAGGCGGTCGAGCTGCGAAAGCGCCTCGAGTCCCATCCGGGCCTGAAGAAGGCCGCGCCGAGCCTCGGGGACTTCCCGATCTCGGACGGCGTCAAGGTCGCGCAGGTCCAGCTCGGGCAGAAGATCGGAGAGCTCCCGCCTCCCCAGTCGGGCCAGGACGGCGTCGACGTGCTGGGTAAGAGCGTGCTCGGCATGAAGGGCAACGATCCGGTCATCAAGGTCTACGAGAACGTCGACTTCGGCAAGGGCGCGCTGACCGCGACCGCGAGCGGGATCCTCCTCGCCTCCGAGGAGGGAGGGAATTGGAGTTTCCGGGTCGTCCGCTTCCGCGACTCGTCCATCGAGGCGGAGGTCGCGGCCGACGCGATGACGGCGACGCTTACGCTCTCGGCGGAAGAGGGGCTCGGCGCGCCGCTCACCGTCGAGAACGTCATCGCCGCGCTCAAGGCGAAGGGCGTGTCCCAGGGACTCGAGGCCTACGCCATCGCCGAGGCCGTGGCGGACGCGCGGGCGGGCAAGCCGGTGCTGAAGCGCGTCGTCGCGCGCGGCAGGAGCGCGCGCTCCGGCGGAAGCGCCAAGGCGACGTGGATCGCGCACAAGGCGACGGGCGCGCTCTATTCGGTCGGCACGGGCGGGAGGGCCGACTTCAGGGAACGCGACACGATGACGAAAGTCTCGGCCGGCGATCGGATCCTCAAGGTCGAGAAGGCCGCCGATGTCGGCGAAGACGGCATCGACGTGCTCGGGCGGCCGGTGAAGGCCGGCGCCGGAGCCGCCGGCGACGCCATACCGGAGCACGACGCGACGATCCGCGAGGAGGCCGACGAGGACGGCTCGGTCATCTACGTCCCCGCCGCGTCCGGCGAGCTCGTCGTCGAGGGCGTCTTCGGCTCCGGCGGGCGGATGTCGATACGCGAGGGCCTCGATGTGGCCGGAGACGTCGGGCCCGAGACGGGCAACCTGAAATTCCCCGGCGTCGTGCGCGTCAAGGGATCGCTCTTGTCGGGATACACGCTCGTAGCGGGAGGCGACGTCGCGATCGGCGGCGCCGTCGAGGCCTCGCTGCTGTCGAGCGACGGAGCCGTGCGCATCTCGGAGGGCGTCAAGGGCGCGCGGCGCGGCACGATCCGGGCGCGGACCACGATCGAGGCCGCGTTCGCCGAGCAGGCCCTCATCCTCGCCGTGGAGGACGTGCGCCTCAAGAACGGCTGCGTGCTGTGCAACGTCAAGACGAACGGTCGCCTCGTCGTCTCGGGCGAGAAGGGCGCGCTGATCGGCGGCCTGTGCAAGGCCCGCAAGGGCATCGACGTGGCTTCCCTCGGGTCCGAGAACTACGCCAAGACGGAGGTCTCCTTCGGTCAGGACTACCTCGTCGCGGACCAGATCGACGCCGAGGAGCGCGAGGTCGAGAAGCTGAAGGCGCTCATCCTCCAGGCCGACCGGACCATGACGGACCTTGAGAAGGCCGGGGCGGGGCTCGATCGCGCCCGGCAGGACAAGGTGAAGCTCGTGAAGCTCCTCGAGAAAAGGACGATACGGCTCTTCGACCTGCGCGAGAAATTCGAGGCGCACGTCGCCTCCGAGATCCGGGTCAGGGGCGCCGTCTATCCGGGCGTGATCATCGAGAGCCATAACCGCTTCTTCGAGATCAGGAGCAAGAAGACCAAGGTCGCCTTCAGCTTCGACCCGGGCATGGGCCGAATCGTCGAACGTCCCCTTTAGGAGATCGAATGCCGCTCGCCATCCAGTTCCCCGCGTGGATACGGCCAGAGATAGTACCCGGCCTTCCCTTCCGCTGGTACGGCCTCATGTACGCCGTGGCCTTCGTCGTTACCTGGCTTCTCTTCCGCTACGAGTCGAGGCGTCGCGGCGCCCCCTGGACCGAGGACGAGTCGCTCGCCTGGTTCTTCTGGGCGATAGTCGGCCTCGTCCTGGGCGCGCGGATCCTCGGCTGCCTCGTATACGAGCCGTCCGGCCAGTACCGAGAGAAGCCCTGGCTCATCTTCTGGCCCTTCGGCGAAGGCGGCAAATTCGGGTTCCAGGGCCTTTCCTATCACGGCGGCCTCTTGGGGATGATAGTCGCTACGCTGATCTACTGCGGAGTCAGGCGCACGAACTGGCTCCTGTGGGTCGACATCGTCGCCGTCTCGGCGCCGCTGGGCTACACGGCGGGCAGGCTCGGCAACTTCATCAACGGCGAGCTCTGGGGCAAGGTGACCGGCGCGCCCTGGGGGATGGTCTTCCCGAACGTCCCGCCCGACACGTGGTTCAGCGCGAGCGAGGCCTGGGTCCAGGAGGCCGCGACGAAGGCGGGCCTCTCCCTCTCGTCGCCCGCCGAGCTCGTGAACCTGCCCCGCCATCCCTCGCAGCTGTACGAGGCGTTCTTCGAGGGCATCTTCCTCTGGCTCGTCCTGTGGTTCATCGTCCGCAAGCGCAAGACCTTTCCCGGCTTCGCCGCCAGCCTCTACGCGATCGGCTACGGCGCCATCCGATTCGTCATCGAGTACTTCCGCGAGCCGGACTACGGCATCGGTTACATCGTTAAGCTCGGCGACCCGAGCGCGCCGACGAACCGCTTCGGCGGGCTCCTCAACTTCTCGACGGGACAGGTCCTCTGCGCCTGCATGATCGCGAGCGGCTCCCTGATGCTCTGCTACTGCTCCTGGGCGGCCCGTCGGGCCGAGTCGGCGTCGTCGAGCGCCCCCGCGAACGCCCGCGCAAGCGCGGCAAGAAAGCTGCGGAAGAGGATAAAGTAGGAGGAGGGACGCATGGAATACGTCAATCTCGGGAAGTCCGGCCTCAAGGTCTCGCGGATTTGCCTCGGCTGCATGAGCTACGGCGACCCGAAGAGCGGGCACCACGCCTGGGCACTCGGCGAGTCCGAGTCGCGACCCTTCATCAAAAAGGCCCTCGAGCTCGGCATCAACTTCTTCGACACGGCCAACATGTACTCCTTCGGCGCGGGCGAGGAGGTGCTCGGGCGCGCGTTGCGCGACTTCGCGAAGCGCGACGACGTGGTGATCGCCAGCAAGGTCTACTTCCCGATGCGCAAGGGCGACCCGAACGCGCAGGGACTGTCCCGCAAGGCGATCATGCGCGAGATCGACGGCAGCCTCCGACGCCTCGGGACGGACTACGTCGACCTCTACCAGATCCACCGGTGGGACTACTCCACGCCGATCGAGGAGACGCTCGAGGCGCTCGATGACGTCGTCAAGGCGGGCAAGGCACGGTACCTGGGCGCCTCCTCGATGCACGCCTGGCAGTTCGCCAAGGCCCTCGGCGTCGCCGAGAGGAGAGGCTGGGCGCGCTTCGTCTCCATGCAGCCGCACTACAACCTCATCTACCGCGAGGAGGAGCGCGAGATGCTCCCCCTCTGCGAGTCCGAGGGCATAGCCGTGATCCCCTGGAGCCCCCAAGCCCGAGGTCGCCTAACGCGTCCATGGAAGTCCGCCGAGACTGAGCGGACGAGGGAGGACTCCTACGGGCGAGTCCTCTACGAGGCGAGCGAGGCGGCCGACAGGGCCGTCGTCGAGCGCGTGGCCGGGATCGCCGAGGCGCGGGGAGTCCCGATGGCGCAGGTCGCCCTGGCGTGGATGCTCGGCAAGAGCGTCGTCGCCGCGCCGATCGTCGGCGCGACGAAGCCCGGCCAGCTCGAGGACGCGGTCGCGGCCCTGTCGGTCAAGCTGACGGACGAGGAATCGCGGAGCCTCGAGGAGCCCTACGTCCCGCACGCGATCGCCGGCTTCGAGTAAGGGCGGCGCGGGTCTGACGGGGCTTACCCGAAAAGTCCGCTCTTGCCCGAGAAGCGCATCCACCTTCCGGCCTTCGTCGGCCTCGACTCCTCCAGCAGCTCGAGCGCGAAGCGCGCCGCGCGGTCGGGCACGCCGCTCGAGTCGCGCAGGCCGTACGCGCTCCAGGCACCGCCGGCCGACGAAGCGAAGAGGCCCCGGCCGAGCCCCTCGAAGGCTCCGTACGCCAGGGCGGCGGCGGGGCCGGCCTCGGCGTCGCGCGGGCTCTCCTGTGCGAAGAGGAGTATGCGGCCGTATCCCTTGTCCTCGAAGCGGCGGACGATCTCGCGGGCGAGGTAGAGAGGCCCCGCGCAGCGCTCGTCGACGAGTTGCGCGATATCGGCGGGCTTGCCCGCCGGGAAGTCCGCCTTCGCGGAGGCGGTGCCGGCCATGATGACCGCCGCTCCCAGGTCTCCGCCCAGGGCGGTAGCGGCCGATATCACGAGCGCCGCCGCGGAGGCGCAGGAGCGCGGGTCGTAGGCGAGGGTCGCCGCGCCGGTCGGCGCCGCCTGGGCGCCGGCCTCCGACGCCCTCGGGGCGCCTTCTCCCGGCGCCGCGGCCTTCCGCGCGAGCGCGAGGGCGATCCTCCAGCCCGCGGCGGCGGCCCTGTCGGCGAGCGCGGCCGCGAGCGCGCCCTCGAAGGGCGCGATCAGGATTGTCTTTCTCACGCGCCCGAGTGTACTTTACTGGCATTGACGCCGCAAGGCGCCGGAGGTTCCGATGCTCGTCGCCCTCGCGCAGATGGACTCCCTCGTTGGCGGCTTCGACCGCAACGTGGAAAGGATGCTGGCCTTCGCACGGGCCGCTCTCGGCGACTCCTCGCCCGGAGGCGTCCCGCGCGTCGGGTCGGGCGGCGCTGTCGATCTCCTCGTCTTCCCCGAGCTCTCGCTCTGCGGATATCCTCCGATGGACCTCCTCGACCAGGAGTCGTTCGTCGAAGGGAGCCTCGCCGCGCTCCGGCGCCTGCAGCGCGAGCTGCCGGCGGGCCTGACCGTCGCCGTGGGCTACGTGGATCGCAACATGTCGGGGCGCGGCAAGGGACTCGTCAACGCTATCGGCCTCCTCCGCGACGGCGAGCTCGTCTTCTCGCAGGCGAAGACCCTCCTGCCCACCTACGACGTCTTCGACGAGGCCCGCTACTTCGAGCCGGCCGGGGAGCGCCGGGCCTTCGAGGTCGCGGGCGTCAGGACGGGCTTCGCGATCTGCGAGGACATCTGGTGGGAGGCGCCGCCCGTCCCCGGCATGCATTATGCGCAGGTCGCCGATGGCGAACTCGTACAATCGCCTCCTTCCGCGCCAGCAACGCGTTATGCGATCGATCCGGTGCGCGATCTCCTCGACGCGGGCGCCGAGATTCTCGTAGTCCCTTCGGCGTCGCCGTTCCACGCCGGGAAGCTCGACCTCAGGATCGCGCTCGCCCGGAAGGCGGCCCGCGAGTCCGGCGCGCCCGTCCTCTACTGCAACTCGATCGGCGCCGTCGACTCCCTGATATTCGACGGCCGTTCCTTCGCCGTGGACTCCGAGGGGCGGGTCGCCGCTCAGGCCGGGTGGGAGGAGTGCCTCCTCGTGGTAGACACCGACGAGCTGTCGCGCGGTCGGAGCGGCGCCGCATCCGGGCGGTCCGCGACCGCCGTCGTCGCGGCCGGCTCGGATAAAGCCGCCGGCTCCGACGCGTCCCTGTCGTCGGTCCGGCTCGGGGACGATCGCTGGGAGGAAGTCGAGCGGGCGCTGACCCTCGGCATACGCGGCTACATGCGGACCTGCGGATTCAAGACGGCCTGCCTCGGCCTCTCCGGAGGCATCGACTCCGCGCTCGTGGCGGTGCTCGCCGCGCGCGCGATCGGCGCCGAGAACGTCGCCTGCCTTTCGATGCCGAGCCGGTACTCTAGCGAGGGCTCGGTCGGCGACTCCGTCGAGCTGTGCCGCAACTTAGGCGCCCGCCTCGAGAGCCTGCCCATCGAAGGGCCCTTCTCCGCATACCTCGAACTCCTCGAGCCCAAGTTCGAGGGCAGGCCCCAGGACCTGACCGAGGAGAACCTGCAGGCGCGCATCCGCGGCTCCATCCTCATGGCCTGGTCGAATAAGTTCGGATCGCTTCTCCTCGCCACGGGCAACAAGAGCGAGCTCGCGGCGGGCTACTGCACGCTCTACGGCGACATGTGCGGAGGCCTCGCGCCCATCGGCGACCTGCTCAAGACCGAGGTCTACGCGCTCGCGCGGTCCATCAACGAGCGCTCGGGACGCGCTCTCATTCCCGAAGCCACCTTGACCAAGCCGCCCAGCGCCGAGCTCAGGCCAAATCAAGTGGACCAAGACTCCCTCCCTCCGTACGATGTCCTCGACAGGCTCCTCGATCTTTACATCGTCCACAACCTCGGGGCGGGAGAAATCGTCGCGCGGGGCTTCGACGCCGCTCTGGTCGAGAGAGTGATCGCGATGGTCGGCAGGGCGGAGTACAAGCGGCGCCAGGCCGCCCCTGTGCTGAAAGTCTCTCCCCGGGCTTTCGGCATGGGGCGCCGTGTCCCGATCGCCCGCGCTCTGCACGAGGCCGCTTCCGGACCGCGCTCGGCCTGATCCCTCCCGGACGACCCGGCCAACTTTTGTCGGCCTCGACCCACCGTGATATAGTAAGTAAAGTTATCAGGAATAACGATCGCACAATGAAGAAACGCCGCGTCCTCCTCGCGCTGTGCGCGGTCATCGCCATCTCGGCTTTGACATTATCGTGCGGCGCCTCTTCGTCCCTGCTCTCCGATTCCGAGCGCAGCTCGCTCTACACGGTTGCCCTTAATTCTAGCGAGGGAAAGGCGATAGCCGACGGGAGCATAATCGCCCCGGGCGCCGTGATCATCGCCACTATATCGAAGCTCCCCGGCGCTGCTGATCCGGCGGCTCTCGAGATCACGCTCGGGAGCGGCGCCGCCAAGCCCGCGGTCGCCCTGCGCGCGCAGTCCGCGGCCTTCAAGCCTTCGGGAAAAGCCGCGCTCTCCGTCCAGGACAGCGCCGCGAAGACCGTCGATAAAGTCGACGGTTCCCTCCCCGGCCTAGCCGTTCCCTCTTCGATCGCCGCCGGAGCCTACGAGGTCGCGATCGCGGTCCTCGACCAGGACGGCGCGATCCAGCAGTCGTCCGCGGTCATCGTCTTCATCGGGACTCCTCGGCCCCTCGTCCAGTCTGCCTCTTCCTTCCCTCCCTCTGTCGAGCCGGGAGCGCCCGTACTGCTCGGCCTCTCGATCGCTGTCGCGGCCGAGGGGGGCGAGGACGGCGTCGCCTCCGTTGCCCCCAGCGTTGACGCGTCGTGGGATCCGTGGATCGAGTGGAGCTTCGACGGCAAGAGCTTCGCCGAGGGCCTTTTCTCCTCCGGCTTCGACAAGACGGTCTGGCAGGCCCCCGCGGCAGCGGGCGCCTATTCAGTCGTCGCCCAGGTCTTCCCGGCCGCTCCCCCGAAGGGGAAGAGCTTCCGGTTCCGCGCGACGGCCCGCCAGGAAGTCCGCGTCATGGCGATCGCCGCGTCCGGCGGGAGTGGCGACGACTTCGCCGATTCCTTGTCCTACCTCTCCCTCCTTCGGCTCGACGGAGACTTCTCGGACGCGGGCACGAGGCCGAGGACCGCTCAGCCCGAGGCCTTCGGCTCGCCTCGGCTCGACGTCTACGCGAGCGGCTTCGGGTACAGGCTCGGCGCTCAGGCAGGCGTCCGCATACCGGGGCTCATGCCTCCGTCCCAGGAGGACAGGCTCGTCCCCTTCTCCGTGATCGCCCGACTCATGCCCGAGCAGGGCGATGGCGCGATCGCGCGCTTCGCTTCCGAGGACGGGAGCTACTTGCTCGTCGTCGGCCTGAAAGATTGGAAGCCATACGCCGAGTTCTCCTTCGATGGGAAGACGCTGAGGTCGACCGCCGCGGCCGGCATCCAGCGCTCGCCCCTTACGCTCGAGGCCGTATTCAAGCCCGAGGGCGAGCGGCTCGAGGTTGAGTGGAGGGCCGAGGGAGAGCGCATCGAGTCCCCCTCGATCCCCTTGCCTCCCGCGCCCCCGAGCGGGAGCGCCGAGCTGGGAGGCCCCCTCGCCACGGCGGGAGTCTACGACGGCTTCGGTCTTTCGTCGGGATCGCCCTCGCCGGCGTACCGCCTCGCGTCGCGCCGCAAGTGGAAGGCTTCCCTCATCCTCGCCGAGGGATTCGAGGACGGCAAGTTCCCGACGGACTCGGTCGCGTCGGGAAGCGCCAGCGCCGCGTCGGGATCGCTCGTCCTGGGGCCCGGCGCATCGCTCGCCCTCGCTCCCGCGTTCGATCCCGCCCAGGGCGTCGTCGTCGAGGCGTCGATAACCGGGGATCGCGGCTCCGTGCGGCTCGATTTCTTCGCGCCGAGCGGCGAAAGGGTCTTCTCCGTCTCCGGGGCGGGAGAAGTCAGGGACGCCGCGGGCGCGAGGCTCGGCGCCCTGGAGGCGCGCGCCGGCCGCCTTTCGATCAGTCTGTCGGTCGCGGAGGAAGGCTACGTCGTCTCGTCGGGGGACGCCGCTTCCGTCGACGTGCCCTGCGTTCCCTCCACGCTCGCGCTCGCTGTCAGGAGGGAGGGCGGGACCGGCGCGCTGTCCATCGATGCGATCATCGCGCGGCGCATGTCCGCGCCGACCGTCAAGTAGATCGGCGATAGTGCGATCGCATTCGATGCGCGGCGCGGCGGAAGCCTTGCCGTCGGCCTTTCCCGCGTTTACACTTACAATGAGACTGGGCTCTCTGGCCGCCGCCTGAGCCGGCGGCCGCGGGTTTGGTTTTGCCGAGCGGCTCGCGCTAGACTAGGGCGCGGCGCGCGAGTAGAAAAGGAGCCTTCGATGCGAATGAGCTTTCCTGCGGCGATTCTCGTCGCGGTGATCGGTTCGTTGATGTCCTGCGCGAGCGCGCCGGAGCCTGCCGTTCCTCCGCCGCCCTCCGGCGGCGACGCCGGCGCTCCCGCCTCGAGCGCGGCGAAGGACCGCGCGAAGGCGCTCGTCCAGGGCGGCCTCGACGCCGGCGCCCCGGCTCCCGCGGCCGCTCAGCCCGCAGGCGCGCAGCCCGCGGCGGGCCAGGCCGCGTCGGCCGACCAGCCGCCCCCGCTTCCCGGCAAACTGACCGCCGAGGAAGAGGCCTTCCTGCAATCGTACCTCTCTCGCCTGAACTACATGGTTTATTACGACGAGGGATCGCAGATAGATCCCGCGCTCGCCAAGCGCGCGGTGTCCATGGCCAATCGCTACCTCATAGAAAAGATGGGCCTCGCGGTCATCGACTTCGACCAGATCGAGAAGAACAAGAAGGACCAGCAGGCCGCCTACCAGAGCGAGACGGGGGGCTCCATCGACCTCATCCAGTATCTCGCCCAGAAATTCAACGCCGACGTCTACGTCGAGCTGTCCTTCACCGTCGCGTCCGAGACCAGGGACTCGAGGTACTACGCCACGGCCTCCGGCTCGATGAAGATATTCGACGTCTCCACGGCCACCCTCCTCGGCTCGATCGTCCTCGCTTCGGGCGGCGCGGCGATGAGCCCGAATTCCGCGGACGCCGCCGCGACCAACGCGATCACCGCCCCGATCTGGCAGGCGATGCCCCGCTTGGTCGACCAGTCGAAGGAGCTGATCAAGAACTCGCTCGGCCGGGGCATCCGCTACGAGGTCGTCCTCCAGAAGACGCCCGACTCCAGGGCGGTGAGCCAGCTCCGCCGCGCGTTGGCGAGGAAGGTCAGGGAGGTCGAGCAGGTCGCGTACTCGCCCTCTGCGACCAAGTTGTACGTCTATACGTTCCAGCCCGGCGACAAGGTCGAGGACGCGTTGTACGACGCCGCCGGGGCCGCCGGCATGCCGGACCTCAACCTCGTCTACTCGAGGGGCAAGTCCTACACCTTCGATACAGGATTGTGACGAACCGGGGCGCGCGACCGGCAGGCCGTTCGCGCGCCCCGTCCGCGGGGCTTTCGTCCCCGCCGTAGAATACAGGAGGTCATCGTGAAAAAGATCATCGCTGCGCTCGTCGTCGTCGCGCTCGTGCTCGCGGCCTTTGTCGGCTGCGCCAGCAAGCCCGAGCCCGCGAAGCCCTTCAGCCCGCCCGCGGCCACGGTAAAGGCTTATCCGCCCCAGATACTGATGCACAAGGGCACCGCCTTCGCGATCAATTATCCGAATTGGATGGAGCCCGCGCTGCAGGGCCCCAAGTACGTAGAGAAGATGGCCGATTTCGCGAACAAGTATATCGTCGTCGTCGAGCAGGACGGCCAGGACTTGACCGGCACGCAGCTGGCGGCGGAGAGGCTCAACGCGCAGACGACCATCTCCGCCTTGATATCCACCCGCGTCAAGGACACCTTCGCGGGCGCCCAGGTCGGCGACAAGGACAAGATCGAGACGTACATGGAAAGGTGCGTGAAGAGCGTGTCCGAGGCGACCTTCTCGGGATTCACCAAGGAGAGCGACTGGTGGGCCCAGCTCCAGACCTTCACCCCCGACGGCAAGCCCGACAAGCAGATCTATCGCGTGATCGCGATCTACGGCATCGACAAGGACCTCCTGAAAAAGCAGATCGACAACATGCTCAAGGAGGCCGCGAAGGAAGAGCCCAAGACGCCCGAGAAGCAGCGCGCGATGGATCTCGTGCAGCAGTCCTTCTTCGACGGGTTCTGAGACAGCGGGACGCCGAATGCCTTGGCTCGGGACTCGGCTCCCTCGGGGGCCGAGTCCCGCTCGGTTTCCAGGAGCATATATGAATCGCCTAACGCGCCTTTACGCGTTGACTGAGAGGAAGGTTGTCGCGGGAGTCGCGTTCAGCGACCCGCGTATAACGTTCACGGTCCTCGCGGCCCTCGTTCTCGCCTTCGCGTCCTGCGCGACCTCTCCCGCGCAGGGCAAGCCGCCGGCCTGGATACTGGCGACGCCCAAGCCCGACGCGACGAGCACGTACTTCGTCGGCTCGGCGTCGGACGCCTCGGGCGACGAGGCGTCCGCGTCGAACGGCGCAGCCTCCAACCTCATCGCGTCCATCACCCAGTACATCGGCGTCAAGGTCGACGTCTCCTCGACCGCCGAGGCGAGGGCCACGCTCGATTCCTACGAGGCGAGCATCAGGTCCACCGTATCGAGCTCGTCGAAGAACCAGCTCGCCGGCTTCGCCGTCAAGGAGCGCTTCGTCCAGAAGGACAAGAAGACCAAGATGGTCACGGTGTACGTGCTGGCGTCCTACGCCACCTCCGACCTCGAGAAGGAGAAGGCGAGGATCGCGGCCGTCTTTAAGGAGCGCGAGGACGCGGTCGCGCGCCCCGAGGCCGAGGGGCGGTCCCTCGAGGCGGCCGGCCGGACCTACGAGGCGGTCCGCAAGTACGTCGAGGCCGCGGTCGCGGCATCGGGCTCCGATATCGACAACGCCCAGATCAAGCTCGAGCGGAACGTGAACAACGCGAGGAGCGCGCTCTCAAAGCTGCGCTTCGACAAGCCGGAGGCCGAGGCGTACAAGGCTCTGGTCGGGCAGGCATTCCCGAGGCCGTTCAAGCTCAGGCTCGTGTCGGGCGAGGGCTCGGGCGCTCTCGGCGTCCCCGGCGCCGCGCTCCAGGTCAGCTATCAGCGCAAGTCCGGCACGCGCCTCGTCTCGAAGACCGAGGGCGCGATGACGGGCGCCGACGGCTCGCTCAGTTTCACTCCGCCTCCGCCCGACTTCGTGGGCAAGGCGAAGCTCGTCGTGCGCGTCGACTTCCAGTCGACCATCGACCTCCTCGATAAGCTGCCGTCGAAATACGCGGCATTGCGGGACTCGCTCGAGGACGAGCTTCGGGCGCGGTCGACCGAGATCCCGTACGAGGTCGCGTCGGCCGCGCGGAACGCATCGATGGCGGTCTCGATCGTCGACCTCGACGAGGCGGGGAGCGCGGCCGGATCGTCGGCGCAGGCCGGGCTCGTCGAGGCTTTGATCAGGGAGAAGTTCAACGTCAAGGCCGTCGCGGTCGGGAAGGCCGCGCTCGAGGAGATGGACGACGGCGCGGTCCTCGCCGCGGTCAAGGCCGCGGGGAGCTTCGATCGGATCGCCTACGGGGTCGCGCGGATCGATGAGGTCCGGAAGGACGGCGCGAACTACGTCGCCTCGGGCAAGGCGACGGTCAAGGTGCTCGACGTCGCGTCGGGAGGCATCCTGTACTCGGCCGAGCGGGCCGCGATGGGCGTGGGCCCGGACGAGAGCGCGGCGCGCAGGGCCGCCTATCGCGAGCTCGGCGCGAGCGCGGTCGGCAAGGACCTGCTCGCGAATCTGCCGTAGCCGGCGGCCCGAGCCGTCGCGCAGTCGAGGAGGCGGGCCCGCGCGGGTCCGCCTCCTTCGTCTTTACGCCCCGGCCCGCGGTTTCAGTATCCCCAGCTCCTGCGGGCCGTTGGAGATCACCCCATCGCAGCCCAGGGCCAGGACCCGTTCCGCGTCGGCCGCGTCGTCCACCGTCCACGGTATGACCGCGTATCGTCCGAGGTTCCGCCAGCGGAACACGGAGAAGGGGCCGACTTTATCGACGCGGGGCTTCAGCGCATCGACCTTGCCGATCCAGCGCCCCTCGCCGTGGCGCAGGTAGGCCGGCACGCTGGCCTCGGAGGACCAGATGATCGCCGTAGGCAGGGCCGGCGCGAGGTACTTGAAGCGCGCCAGGGAAGCCGGATTGAAGGACGAGACCAGGATCCTTCCGGCGAGGTCGCCCTTCGACGCGAACGCGTCGCGGAGGCAGGCCGCTACCGCGCCCTCGAGGCCGTAGTCCGAGGCGACGCGATTCTTGATCTCGATGTCGTAGTAAAGCGAGTCCCCGAATTCCTCGAAGAGCTCGCGGAGCGCGATGACGCGCTCGCCCTTCCACTTCTCGCCCTTCCACGAGCCGACGTCGAGGGACGCGATCTCTTTCATGGTCGAGCGCTCGACGTCGAGCGCCTTTCCCGCGACCCGCGCCGTCGTGTGGTCGTGGATCACCGGCAGGCCGCCGTCCGAGCTCAGGTGCACGTCGAGCTCGATGCCGGGGATCCCCATGTCGCGCGCCATCCGGAAAGAGGCCAGGGTGTTCTCGGGAGCGATCGACGAAACGCCGCGATGGGCGAAGACGAGAGGACGCTTGAAGTCCGGGAAGACGGGTATGCGCTTCATCTTCCCTCGGCCTCGCCCGAGCCGCCTTCGCCCGCGCGCCGCTTCAAGTCGGCAAGGCCCGACTCGGCCGCCTGGGCGGCCTCGAGGTCGGCGAAGGCGCGGTCAGTCGCGGCCGCGCCTTCGGCCGCATCGCCGAGGAGCTCGCCCGTCATGAGCTGCAGCTCCGCGAGGAGGCGGTCGGGGTCGATGGAGCGCTCGCTGGCGCGGATCATCGGCAGCCGCTCGCGCAGGCGGGAGAGCTTCGCCGCGAGGCCCGCGCGCTCGGACTCCAGCGCGGAGACCTTTGCCTCGGTCTCGGCCGCGCGCGTCCCGGCGGCCTGCGCGAGGTCGGCCATGCCCTTCGACTCGGCCAGCGCGACGCGGCTCTTCCACGTCTCGACTTCCGACCGCGCCGCGGCGATGTCCTTGTCGAGCCGCTTGACGTCGACCGCGTAGGCGAAGATGTACTCGCGAGCCGCCTCGAGGTCGAGGCCCGCGAGCTCGTCCGGCTCCGCGCTCACAGCTTGAACGCCAGGCCGGCGCCGATCGAGAGGCCGCCGTAATTATTGAAGAAGCTGTGGATGGCCAGCCAGTACTCGGCGCCGACGTCCACGTAGGCCCTCATGTCGCGGCTGAACAGGTATGACAGGTTGAGGTAGGCTTGCGCTCCCGCGTGCGGGAAGATGTTGGTCTCGTCCGAGAGGCCGGTGATGGCCTCGGAGACGTAGAGGTAGGAGACGCCCGCGCCCGCGTAGGGAGTCGCGGTCAGGCGGCCGAAGTGCGCCTCGTACTCGCCTCCCAGGACCACGCTGACAGGCACGACGAAGACCGTGAACGCATTCCATATCTGACCGAGCGGCACCTGCACGGCCGCGTAGGGCCTGAATCCGTAGAAGCCTCTCGATACCGCCATGCGCAGGCCCGGGACCGTGGCGCCGCTCGCGCCCATCAGGACGTGGATGAAGGGCTCGGCGTCGACTCCCATCCTCGGGATCTCCCGGAGCTGGACGTCCTTGGTCACCTTGGCCGATGAGTAGACGACCTGGCCCGTCGAGACCTCGGCCCCGACATCCTTGATCTGCACGAGGCCGGCCTCGCGCTCGTCCTTGAATCCCTCGACCATCCCGCCCACGATGATCGAGTACTCGTCGCCCTTCTTGATGCCCATGTTCTGGCCGAGCTGGAGCTTGATTTCGCCGCCAGCGACCGTGAGCACCCTCGTGTTGATCTGGAAGGCGGGTATCTTACGGATCTCGTACTGGAGCTGCATCGGGATGCCGTCGATCGCGTTCGAGATCGATTCCAGCTGATTGCGCTCGTCCGTACCCGTAGTCTGGACCTCGGCTATTCCCAAGGTAGAGCCGCCCGCGGCCACGTCGATGAAGGTGACGTTCGTCTTGATGCTCGTCTCCCACTTCGTGGTTTTCCGGTTATAGGACGAGTTGAACTCCGATACGACCGGTACGGCGACGATGAACGATCCGAGCAGCTTGTTGAACTCGGCGTCGGTGAAGAGGGCCTCGCCGAACTGGAACTTCTCGGGCATGACGAAGCTCGCTTCCTTGGCCTGCCTCAGGGTCGCGATGAACTCCTGGAGCCCTCCGGAGGAGAAGCGCTCCGTGTAGCCGAGTATGTTGAAGCGGCCCAGGTCCACGAAGACTTTCTGGATCTCCTGGTCGATGCTGCCCAGCGTCTCCTGGGGGATCGCCCAGCCGTAGTAGCCGAGCGCGAATATCGCTACGTCCTTCTTCTCGCTGACCGTGGGCGCCTGTGCGGCCAGGGGCGCGACAGCGATCGCCGCCGCGATCGCAGCTGCCATGAATCTGGAGCGTCTCATGATTCCTCCTCCGTTCGACGGAAAGGCGCGCGGACGCGCCTCCGAACCTACATTGTCAGGGGCTCGAGGCCGGCATGTCAATAGAAGAGGGCTCCTCCGGCGACCCGCCCCGCGCGCTCTCCTTGCGCCTCCCGCGCCCAGGGCGCTATCGTGTGCCGACCCATGCCGCGCTCCTATTTCGATTCCGACGTCCCCGTCGCGGCCCTCGCAACGCCCGCGGGGGAATCCGCCTTGGCGGTCATCCGCGCCTTCGGCCCCGGCTCGATCGAACTCGCCGCTTCCTGCTTCTCCCGGCCCGCCGCCCTCCTCGCGTCTCCGGGCGGGCGGCTCGTCCACGGCGAGCTCGTCGATCCTTCGACCGGCCAGGCGATCGACGAGGTCCTGGCGGCGGTCTATCGCGCGCCGGGCGGCCCGATCGGCTAGGACGGGGTCGAGATATCCTGCCACGGCTCTCCGGCCGCCTTGCGCCGCGCCCTGGCGGCCCTCGAGGCCGCCGGCTTCTCTCCGGCGCTTCCCGGGGAGTTCTCGTTCCGGGCCTTCCTGCGCGGCAAGACAGACCTCGTGAGGGCCGAGGCGGTCCAAGAGCTCGTACGCGCCTCATCGGACGGCGCGCGGGCCGAGGCCCTCCGACGCCTCGAGGGAGGCCTCTCGCGCCGCGTCGCCGGCATTCGGGCCGGCCTCGTTGAGCTCCTCGCCGACGCGGAGGCGCGGCTCGACTTCGACGAAGAGGAGGGCGCGCCCGACGGACGCCTCGACGACGCGCGCCTCGAGTCTCTGCGCCACGACGTCGAGGACTTGGCCGCGAGCTACGGCGTCGGCCGCCTCTACGAGACCGGGGCGACTGTCGTCATCGCGGGCAGGCCCAACGCCGGCAAGTCGAGCCTTTTTAACCTCCTTCTAAAAGAAGAGCGCTCGATCGTCTCGAGCGAAAGCGGTACCACGAGAGATTGGATAGAGGCGGGCATCGAACTGGGCGGGCTCCCGCTCAGGCTCGTGGATACGGCAGGCCTCCGCGACGCGGAGCCCGGGGCCGAGGCCGAGGGCGTCGCGCGCAGCCGTCGCCTCGCCGCCTCCGCGACCGCGGTCGTCTACGTCGTCGACGGCGTCGATGGCCTGGATCGCGAGGACGAACGCTTCCTCGAGTCGAGGCCCGACGCCGTCCGCGTGTGGAACAAGGTCGACGACGCGAGGCGCCGTCCCGTTCCCGAGGGCTTCCTTCCCGCGAGCGCGCTCGCGGGGACGGGGCTGCCCGAGCTCGCGGCCGCGATCCGCGCCTCGGTCGCCGCCGATTTCGGCCTCGCGTCCGCGGGCGGCGCTCGTGGCGGCGGCGCCGCGGGCTCCGGGGACGCGAGGCGTCGCGAGGCCCTCGTGGCGAGCGAGCGGCAGAAAGTGCTCCTCGACAGGGCCTCCTCTTCCCTCGCCGAGGCCGAGGCGGCCCTCCGCGACGGCGTCGATCTCGATGCGCTCGTCATCGGCCTCCGCGAGGCGGCCGACGCGTTGGGCGAAATACTAGGCGAAGTCGCTTCTGAGGAGATCCTCGACTCGATCTTCTCCCGCTTCTGCCTGGGCAAGTGACGAGCGATGGATTACGAAGCTATTGTCGTGGGCGGCGGGCACGCCGGCATCGAGGCGGCCCTCGCGCTCTCGCGCCTCGGGCGGCGGACTCTCATGGTCACGCAGGACATCGAGACGATCGGGCGAATGTCCTGCAATCCGTCCATCGGCGGCCTCTCTAAGGGCAACCTCGTGCGCGAGGTGGACGCGCTGGGCGGCCAGATGGGCCTCCTTATCGACGCGAGCATGATCCAGTACCGCGTTCTCGGACGCTCTCGCGGCCCCGCCGTGCAGTCGCCCCGCGCCCAGGCCGACAAGGCGCTGTACTCGGCCCTCGCGAGGCGGGCGCTCGAGGCTCAGGGCGGGCTCGGCCTGTATATGGACACGGTCGTCGACGTCATCGTCGACTCGTCCGGGGGGCGCGTCGAGGGCGTCGTCACCGAGCGCGGCGGCCGTATCGGCTGCCGCGCCCTCGTCTTCGCCACCGGCACCTTCCTCGAGGGGCGACTCTTCATCGGCGAGTGGAGCGCGTCGGGCGGCAGGCTCGGCGAACGCGCGGCCGTCGGCCTCGGCGACGCGCTGCGCCGCAGGGGATTCCGCATCCACAGGCTCAAGACCGGCACGCCCGCGCGGGTCAAGGCCATGTCTCTCGATTATGGCGAGATGGAGAGACAGGAGGGCGAACCGCCGGCTCCCTTCTCGTTCATGGCCGACTCCGTCTCGAGGCCATCGCTGCCCTGCTGGATCACGTACACGAGCGAGGATACGCACGCGATCATCCGCTCGGGCCTGGGCCGGTCGCCGCTGTACGGCGGCGCGATCAAGGGCCGCGGGCCTCGCTATTGTCCTTCGATCGAGGACAAGGTCGTCCGCTTCCCCGACCGCGACCGTCACCAGGTCTTCGTCGAGCCCGAGGGCGAGGGAACGGACGAGATGTACCTGAACGGGCTCTCGACCTCGCTGCCCGAGGACGTGCAGGAGGCCTTCATCCATACGGTGCCCGGCCTCCGCCGCGCGGCGATCGTGCGACCCGCGTACGCGGTCGAGTACGACTGCCTCGATCCCACGCTCCTCGGCGCCTCGCTCGAGTCGAGGGTCCTCGCGGGGCTCTTTGTCGCGGGGCAGGCGAACGGCAGCTCGGGCTACGAGGAGGCCGCCGCCCAGGGCATCGTTGCCGGCGTCAACGCGGCACGCTTCCTCGCGGGCGAGGAACCGGTCGTGCTGCGGCGCTCGGAGGCCTACATCGGCGTCCTCGTGGACGACCTCGTCACCCTGGGGGCGGACGAGCCCTACCGCATGTTCACGAGCCGCGCCGAGCGTCGGCTGTCGCTCAGGCAGGACACGGCGGACGCGCGGCTCACGCCTATAGCGGCGGCCGTCGGCCTCGCGTCGCCCGAGCGCCTGGAGCGCTTCGAGCGGCGCCGCGCGGGCATCGCCGAGGTCGCCGCCTTATTGTCGGAGCGCCGCGTGACGCGCGAGGACGCCGCCGCTCGAGAGGCGCTCGGTCCCCACCTGGGAGCGTCCGTTGCGGACGCGTTGCGCGATCCCGCCTTCCGCGGCGGCCTCGGCGACGTCATGCCTGACCTCGCCTCGCGTTTTCCCTCGGATTGGATCGAGACGGCGGAGCTGGACGCGCGTTACGCGGGCTACGCCCAGAAGGAGGCGCGGCTCGCCGGCCGAATGGACAAGGCGGAGGGCCTTCGGATACCGGAGGGCTTCGATTACAGGGCCGTGGTCGGCCTTTCTAAGGAGGCGGCCGCGAGGCTCGAGACCGTCCGGCCCGAGACCGTCGGACGCGCGGCTCGCGTGAGCGGCGTGCGCGCCTCGGACGCGGCGCTGCTCTTCGCGCTTCTGTCCCGCCGGTCGCGAGACTAGCGGGCGCGTCGAGGCGCCGCCGCCTACTTCCCCTCGAAGCCGAGCATCGCGGCCAGGTCGGCCTTGGCCTTGTCCAGGGCCTGCTGGTACTGGGCGCGCGCCGCGCTGACGTTCTGCTTGTAGAACGCGGCGAACTCGGGATCGGACATAGGATCGATGCGGACATCCTGGCCCATGCGGGCCGACATCTGCCGCTCTTTCTCGCGGATCTTCGGGCCCCACTGCTTGCGGATCGCCTGCTCGACGTTCCTCATGTCCTCGAGGAATTGCTTGAAAAAGCCGCCAAGCTGCTGGAAGAGGGCCTGGACGCGCTTGTCGGCCACGGCCGATCCCACGCCCCCGAGCAAGCCCGATCCGGAGGCCGCCGCGATCGCCGAGAATCCCGCGGAGAGGTCCTCGAGCTTCTCGAGCGACGCTTCGCTCGAGGGGAGCTGGAGCTGGGCGGCCAGGATCTCGTACATGCCCTCGCGGACGCTCTGGCGCTTCTCCTTCGGGAACTTCGACAACCTTTCGGAGAGGCTTCCGGCCGAGGGATCCTCGAGATAGCGACCGGCGGCCTTCTTGCCCTCGGTCTTCAACTCGTTGGCCTCGATCGCGGCCTCATCGACCTTGATATCCTTCGTTCGCTCGAGCGCGAGCTCGAGAGCGCTCTTGATCATGGCCATATCGACTCTCCCGGAAATCCGCGCGGCGCGCGGCGATTTAATGTTTCGGCAGCTCCCGCGCGAAGGCGAGGATCTTGTCGATCATGCTGACGACCACGATTCCCGCGACGGTCCACTCGAGCACCGCGAAGAGCGGCAGCCGTCCCAGGTTGAAGATGAGCCTCAGGACCTCCATCGCGTAGAGGACCATGATCGACGCTACCGCGGCCTTCCCCAGGAACGTCGTCTTCGGCTCGACCTTCTTGTTGATGAAGATCAACAGGAAGACCAGGACGATCTGCAGCCCGAGTCGCGCCGTCACGAGGACGAAGAACCAGGGCGGGACCAGCTCAAAGTAATAAAAGACGACGGTCAGGACAATGAGGAGCGAGTAGTCGCTCGCGCTGTCCATCATCTTCCCGACCTTGGTGACCTCGCCGGCCTTGCGCGAGATCCAGCCGTCGATGAAATCCGTCGCGAATACCAGGACGACGAGGCCGAGGAGCGGAAGCCGGATCCTGTATTCCTTGGCGGCGATGACCAGGAAGAGGATGGTCGGCATGCTCGTAAGGCGGAACATCGTGATTGCGTTGGCGAGGTTCACGCGCTCGAGCCGCTCTCCCGATGGGATTTTAATGAAGGAGGACTTGAAGAGGAAGAGCAGGGCGAGGAGGCAGCCGTAGTAGGCGACCGCGACGGCCGCGTACGATGGGCCGTAGCGCGCCATGAAGCCGCGGGGAAGCCCTGCCTGCGAGGGCTCGGCCAGCAAGGCGAAAGCCGTGAATATCGCGGACTGGGCGACGCAGTAGGAGAGGACCGCGCCTAGGATGCTCTTCCCGAGTCTGTCGATCACCCCTGCCTCCGCCTCGGGAATGATACAACTTGACACCTGCGGTGTCAAATCCTCATACTGCGCGCATGACTTTAGCCGACAGATTGACGGCCGCCAGGCTCGTTCTCGCTCCCCTGTTCTTCGTCGCGTATCGCTGGGGCGAGGCGGCCGGCCAGGTCTTCACGGTCGCGCTCCTATGGACGCTCTTCCTCGCGATCGAAGTCAGCGACCTGCTCGACGGACAGGCGGCGCGGCGGCAGGGAACGGTCAGCGATTACGGCAAGCTCTTCGATCCCTTCGCGGACGTCATAGCGCGGATCACCTATTTCGTGTGCTTCGCCTCGTCGGGCATCATGCCCGTCTGGGCCCTCCTCGTCATACTGTATCGCGAATTCGGTCAGCTCTTCCTGCGCATGATGCTCGCGGGGAAAAGCGTGGTGATGGGCGCCAGCGCGGGCGGCAAGCTCAAGGCCGTCTTCTACATGGTCGCGGGCTCGGCTTCCCTCGTGCTCGACAGCATGATGCGGCTCGAGCTCCTTCCTCCGGCGATCCCCTACGCGAGGGCGGCCGTCTATGTCCTCTACTGCGTCGCGGTCATCCTCTCGGTCGGATCGTTCGCGGACTACCTGTCACGCTACCGCAAGCTGACCGCCTCGAAATGAGGGTCACCCGCCCGATAGGCGAGCTCGATAGAGCGCTGGCCGCGCATATCCGCTTCGTCCTCTTCGATATCGACGACACGATCACGGAGGGCGGCCTCCTGCCCGAAGCGTCCTATTCCGCGCTGTGGGCGCTTCGCCGCGCCGGCGTCGCGGCCGTGCCCGTCACGGGCCGCCCTGCAGGCTGGTGCGACCTCATCGCCAGGCAATGGCCGGTATCGGGCGTGGTGGGCGAGAACGGGGCCTTTGCCTTCTATATGAAGGACGGACGCCTATCGCGGCTCTTCCATCCCGCCGCCCCGTCTCCCGATTCCTCGCGGGAGCGGCTGTCCAGGCTCGGGGAAGAGGCGATCGCCTCAGTGCCCGGGCTCAGGCTCGCCAAGGACCAGCCCTATCGCCTCTTCGACATAGCGCTCGACTTCGCGGAGGAGCCGCCCGTTCTCCCGCTCGAGGCCGCGGCGCGCGTCAAGGACATCTGCGAGGCCGCGGGCGCGCGGGCTAAGATCAGCTCGATCCACGTCAACGCGTGGTTCGGGAACTACGACAAACTCTCCATGTCCGAGCTCTTCCTCTCCGATGTGCTCGGCTGGGAGCCGGAGCGGGAGCCGCGAGCGGCCATCTTCATCGGGGACTCGCCCAACGACGAGCCGATGTTCGAGCGGTTCGAGCTTTCGTGCGCGGTGGCCAATATCAGCCGTTTCGAGGGACTCATTCGGCATTCTCCCGCCTTCGTCACGGAACGGTCTTACGGAGAGGGCTTCTCGGAGGCTTGCTCGGTGCTGCTCAACGCACGCTACCGCGCTTGACACAGTATAATGAGATGGGGTAGGTTAACCGAGCGCTCCGAACGAGACCGTTGAGAGAGACGACGAGACGGGCACGGCGGCGAGAGACAGGCCGTGCGAAAATAGCAGCAC